>Ga0315282_10014447_pt1 | contig 11749 bp, 12 predicted proteins | sample YL17G07_20_MG_FD_203693 | JGI IMG/M metagenome (GOLD analysis project Ga0315282, IMG submission 203693) | Sediment microbial communities from Yellowstone Lake, YNP, Wyoming, USA - YL17G07_20 | ecosystem: Environmental > Aquatic > Freshwater > Lake > Sediment | place: USA: Wyoming | collected... | reverse complement strand
AGGAATCCATGAACGGATTCAGAAGGAGAGGTGTTTCTAAAAAGAGGACCTGTTTTCAACTCATTGTTTTTAAAGATTTTATTTTTTCTTACTTTTTCTCTTGACAGAAACAATATAGGATGTCCCCGGGTCTCCTTAGAGCGTAACTGTTCGACCCGAAAACTGTTAATCCTGTTCCAACCAAAACGGTTTTCAAAAAGGTTCTACGATCCATATTCATTCCTCCTTGTGAAATATGGGTTGTAATATACACGGTCTTCAAAAATTAGGGAAGAGAAAGTTGCAGGAAGAACTAATTTATCTTATCTGCCAAAATATTTTAGGAAGGGGAAAGGAGAAAGGAAGGATAGAACAAAAGAGGTGATGGAAAAGGCAATTTAACCCGACGTGGCCAACTTTTTTATGGATGACATCAAAGATTATGACGCCTCCCATTATGTTTCTGGGAATGTTTGATTGCAAGACCTGACCCCCTGCCTGAATTGGTTATTGAAAGCAGTTTTATGAATTGCAATATTGCAAGCCTGACCCCAGAATCTTAGCTCCTTAGCACCTTTTCAAAAACTCCTGCCATCGCAGAGTTTTAATCCCGTGATTGTTCGCTTTCCCCGTAGCTTTTGTGTTTCTCTCATCGATAATAAGGGTGAGGTTTCGCTTTAAGGCGATCGCCATTGCTGAAGCTTCTCCCGGATCAATGCCCTGTTGTTGAAGGATTTTCAGATATTCTTTTCCCTCATCATCTTGAAACTGAGTTACCACCTGGGGGTTTCGTAAAACAAATTGTCGGAGTAGGTCTGTTTTCTTTATTTTAGGATGATGAGCTACCTCGTAGGCAACTTTTTCGGATAATAAAATCGCTCCTTTTCGCTGTTCCAAAGATCTAACACCCGTTTCTTGTTCAATGTTTATGAGAGAACTGGAATCAATTACGTACCGCCAAAATTCTGGAGTAAAGGCTTTCTTTTTCATTTTACATTAAGCCTTTTGTTTCCCTCGCACTTCAATTTGTTTTAAGGCTTCTCTGATTGTAATTCCTAAGCTGTGGGCAAGTTTTCCAGATGTGATAAGCCCCTTTTCGTAAGCTTCAAAAGTGGCGCTTACAAATTCTTTCCCCAATTGCCTTTCCCAAGAAGGGGTTTTAGGCCGTCTAAGGTGTTTTGGCCGGCTTTCGACGAATTTATCTGTAACCCCTTTCTCTATCAACCCCAGATTTTCCAACCTGTAACCCAACGCTTGGACGCTTGCCCCCCATTTCGAGGCCATCAAGATGAGGTCCTTTTCAGGTGGTCTACTCGAAAGGTCTCTTTTTCTGAAATCTTCAATTATTCCAGATTTCGGCAGCAGTAAGGCTACTGCCACCTGGTTGGCTTTATTTTCCAAACCCCTGAAAGGCTCACGGAATTCTAAAGGAATATAGCAAAGAGATGAACCATGTTTGTAGAGAAGGTGGGCTATTTCATGAGCTAATGTAAAGTTCCTTCTGCCTCTTAATTCAGCAGCATTTAGCAAAATACAAGGCCCGTAATCTGGATGCCAGTATGAAAAACCGGAAAAGGCGTCTTCTGGAACGGGAAGTTCGAAAATACGAACTCCTTCATGTTCTAAGACCATTCTTAGGTTAGGTATGGGATTATCAGATGCATCCAAGATTTTTCTTAAACTATTTGCAACTGCCTCTGGACTTTCAGACTCTTTGAAATAAAAAAGCTTAATCTCCCGTTTCTTGATTAAAAGTGTCTCTATCTCGAAAACAGTTCTGCACAACTCATCAAATTTTGACAGAACAATTCTCGCCTCGTTAGGTAATTCTCTTAAGGATTGGTTAGGTCTCCCGCGAAATTCTATTTTCTCTGGTGGAGCTGGGGTTTCTTTCAGGAAGTAATCTATCTCTCTACCATAGAGTTCAGCCAATCTTTCTAGTAAACCCACCTTGGGTTGCGACTTTCCATTTTCCCAGTCAAGAATATCTTGTGCACTAATGTTTAATTCTGATGCCACTTCTTGGGGAGCTAATTGAATTAACTCCCTTGCTTTCTGGAGTTGCTTCGGTATAATGATTCGTGTCACATGTTCCGAATTATCGGTCATAATCCTTACTCAACAAAACGTGAGTCTTGCTGTTAGCAAAGATATCTACAAACGTTGTCTTGATACTTCTCCAGCGCTTCTCGAGAAATCTTTTCTAAATGCTGACAGACCAAAGGTGTGCGCTTCCCCATATCACAATTCTCCCTTGAAGGCTTAGTTGAGGATGGATAGTTATGAGATTCGAGCGTATCTCAAATTTTCTGATCAATTGAAATTCCAAGTTTTGCCGCCTGGCTTTCTACCTTCGCGGATTAAAAGCAATTTAAAATAAATTCATTTGTTCGCTATTTTTTTTATCTGGACGCATGGTGATTGGTCCCTTCTTATTAATAATTGCGTCCAAATCTAGCTTCTTTGATTTTAACTTTTTATATGAATGCCTGATAGAATCAAAAAACAATAAATTCCAATTATCCATTTGAAACCGTTCCGCAAACATGGGAGATTTATGCTTTCTTTTCAATTGTTCTTCCCTCTCCTCTGGAATTACCAGGTATTTTGGAACCTTTGCATCAATGTTTGATCCTCTTACTAATGCACTCGTCATGGATGTCGAAAACTCAATTTCGAATGAGCTTGCAATCTTATTCCCTCTTATCCAAAGGAGATCTATTCCCTGAATAGTTTTCTTATTTTCTGCATTTGTGATGATATCAAGATCGGCATTTACATATCCAGAGAGTTTCTGGTGCCCTGCTAAACCGTCTGCAAATTCAGATTGTTCTTTTCTGCCAATCCATATCTTAAAACCTAGACTTTTCCCTGTCTCTGCTAAGAGGGCCAAAACTTCGTTATGCTGGCTTTGCCTGGCAAAATAATCCGGTTTCAACATCCACAGGCCTCCGGGAACTTTCCTCGCGTATTGGACTAAGGCATCCATTATACTGCTACTATCCGATGTTAAAGAGTTAGGGAATTTCGTACTAACTGCGTCCCAAACCTGGGTAAAGGTCACCTTACCTTTGCTTAGGAGTTCTCGATAAACTGTTTCTTCAACCCTCTCTGAGAGCGGTATATCATATTTGATATATTTACCTGGTTCCCTAAGCCACCATAATTTCCCAGTCGCTCCTCCTATTTTCGAATCTACTAAAATGAATTCTTTCCCCAAATGTTTTTCTAATACTTTTTTAATATCAAGTCCTGTTTCAAGACTTGAAAAGTATCCATTCTTAGCAAGAGCAGGATCGATAAAGTTTATTATTTGAGTGTAAGGAGTTTCTTCAGCACGTTCAGCTAAAAGACCAATCGTTGTCTCAACAACTATTTTCTCAAATCTCTTCTCATCAATCTCTTCAGGTTGGGAGACGCTCTCATCAAGCATTGGCCTGTAAAACCTAATATAAAAATCGCCCTGTGCAGAACCGAATGGTTGCATCATTGATTTTGCTGAAACCTGGCCAAGCGGTTGATGATGTATTTTCTGAAATTCAAACCCCGCAAAAACACCTGCCCTGATGGTGGCATTTCTGACTTTAAAGGTGGGATTGTGAAATGTCACAGTCAAATATTTTCCAAGTTTTAAAACCTCAAACATATCTCGAAAACTTCTTGAAAGTAACCCATGGTAAACACCAAAATCTTTATGTTGTTTCTCGTTATGAATAACTTCATTCGAAATCAAATAGTCTAAATAACCGTTATCCTTCTTCAGCCAAGCAATCCACAGATAGGCAAGCTCCCCATATTGAATAGATGAGTCGTAGGGTGGATCAGTGAAGATATAATCTATTGCGGTTTTCGGCATTTCTTCCATTAACTCCAGGGCGGAACCCGTATGAATATATATATCAGACTTCCCTTCAAATACCTCTTTGTGATTATTCGCAAATTTAACATTCGGGAAATACTTATTTGATTCAATCTTGGCTTTAATAAGACCTTGATGTCCGTCAATAGCGCTCTCAAATAACTTCCAGACTTCTTGCTCCATGAAACGCTCAGCATACCAATAGCTATGTTGAGTCCATCCAGGTGAACTAAAATATGTGTAGTGATTAGTTGGCTTGGGGTCTCCAACTGGCATCATCTTAGTTGCTAAATGAACTATTGAAGTAAACCCAATTTTTAGAAAATCTCTCAAATCTTTGTTTGTCTCTTCTTCAATGGCTTCCATTAGCCAAGCTAAGCATTGAAGATTTCTCCTCGTAAACAGTTCGTCAAGTGATTGATATTTCTCTTTTTTCATGAAAGGTGTACCATCGGGATAATAAAATGGATTCTTTGGATACCATTCTCTTATTTCGCTATTTTCAAGATCATTTACTAGCTTTATATCTTCTTTGGTAGGCGGCGTTTCCTTTTCCCTCCTATCTCCACATTGGGGACAACTTTGATAACGAATTTCAACCACGGTGTTGTTTTCCCAGATAGAGCAAGTAAAAGGGAATGATGTTCCACATTTTCGGCATCTTGTTTTATAGAGATTCAGAATTTTGTCTTTTACGCTTGACTCAACTCTCTTGAAAGCATCGAAAAGCTCATTTTCTGAGATGGGTTTAATAGTTAAACGTGAAATTTCCGTTGCAACGGGGAGGAGGTCGCAAATGATGACCCTTCGTTTATTTTTCAATGCCTCAGTAGCCACGACGCCGCTTCCAGCAAAAGGGTCGAATACTATCTCTCCCTCTTTAGAGTATGTTTTGATAAACTCACCTACCACATTCCAAGTTTTCCTTGACCAGAATTTGTGCCAGTTATACATAGGGGTGTGGGCAAGAGGCGGAATTTGTCTGTTCAAGTGAATTAACTCAGATTTCTTAATGCTTGGAATCTTGGTTTCAAGCTCTGACATTCTACTCCCTTTCCAATGCCTTAACAATTCTCCGCGCCACTTCAAAAACTGCGGCTATTTGGGTTGCTTTTACCTCTTTCAGCCCTTTAACAGTCATTAATTCGCCGATTGTCTTCCCCATTAACCCTTGTAATGAATAGTACTTACCAATGATCTCACCAGCGATGTCTTCCGCTGATCGGCCACTACTCCCTGAACCAAGTATCACTGAAAGGAGTTCAGTATCTGTTAAAGAAATTGGGCCAAGTCTTCTCAGTTTGCCGCCTGGATGTCTCCAAACAACCTCCTTACCTTCTTTATCAACCAACTTTTTTTCTTTGTATGTCACGTTTATCAACCTTTCCTTATCGCACTGAGGTGCCGGGCGTTGAAATTCGAATTTGGTTATTAACTAAGTCTTTACCCACGGAATACATTTTCGTTGTGCCACGCAATAAAATTAGATCCTGGCCGCAATATTTTATCCGGAGGCAGATGAAGAGATTTGCCGTGCATTGCGTAATAATCTCTACCGTTCTCAAATTCTTCTCGGATGCGCTTGCTCACTTCGAAGTGGTAATCAGGTGAGATAGTCACATATCCTGTATCGAAAAGCTTATGGATATCGGACCTAAAAAGAACTCCATTATTAATGCTGTGTGGGCCGCTTTTCCCGAATGGCTTGATGTGCACTGCGTCCAAAGCGGGCAACGTCCGCTCTTGGGTCACGGCGCATCTTCGTTGATAAAGGTCCGTCACAAGAATACGAAAGCTCCCTTGACCTAACCGTGGCATAACTATTTGGGGAGAACCATACCCACCTTCTACATCAGTTAACCTTGTCTCTTTCCACAAATCCTTTCGGGCCTGAAGACGTAGCTGAACATCATCCCATAACTTCTTACCTAAACCGGTCGCGGTATCATAACCTTTACCTTGAACAATAGGGTGTTTCCAATCAGCTGGGGCCGGAATCCATTCATTCTCTTGAAAAAAGAAAGGCTGCTCTAAAAGGATACATCCAATTTGATAGTCTTCTCCCTGGGGAGCCACCTTTCGGCGATATTTCTCAGTCCGTTCCCGCATCTCTTCCAAGGATCTTGCCCCATTCTTTTCACCAAAAGCATCCCATGCAAGACTGAGAGGCAGAATACTATTATGAGCAAAGAAACCGCCGCCGACAATATAATCTCGTGGACTGTGAAGTTTGAAAAGAAAAGGTTCGCCAGGGCTCAATCTTTGGAAGCGGTGACTGCCACCCGGTTGCCAAAAATTCACTTCGTCAATCTGTGGCAATCCTGACAAAAACGCAAACCAATCAAAATCAGTAACACCAACAAAAGCTTTCAAGGTTCCTCACATGTAATTACTACCTACCTTCACCTTTCAGCTGCTCGGGGGTCCGTTCCTCGAGCCATAACTTACACACATTCCTCCAACCGATTTTTCGCCACTTCCGTAAAGCATAGAGCAGAGCGCATAGCGCATAGAGTAAAACCTCGATCGTAAGGCGTAAAGAAAGACAGCGAAGAGCGTACGACCCGTCCTCAAATTCTAATTCTTCTTTTTCCCGCCCCCTAACTTTTCCTCTTCGTTTTTGTGATATAAGGAACTTTAGCTTCCTCAACAAGAAACCCTATTCGTTTCTTTGGCGTTTCGGATTCTGGGGGTAGACTCAATAATCGTTTGATTTGCCTCAATATCTCGTTAATTGCAGTCTCGTGAACATCAAGCCGAGTGGTCAGTTCTTTTTCCAACTCTGCAAGTTTCCGAGCAAGATCCTTCTGCCCAATGAGGATTTGCCGCATGCGGACGAATGCCCGCACTACGAACACACTCATCTGAATTGCTTGCTGCGGAGGACGTTAGCCGCCATAATGGCACCATGCTCAGTGAAGGCCGTGGGCAGCTTTCGGCGTCCACCATGGGTTGAACCGGTCGAATATTGTGACCGGTTTACTTCCAAACTTGAAGTCGCAAATTGCGACCTCAAGTTTGCAACCTCTTGATCTGTAAGAACAAACGCAAAGTCAAGCGGGAACCGATCGGCGTTGCGACGAACCTGCTCATTAAGTCTCTTGGTGGGTACTCCATAAATGCGGGCGAGGTCCGCATCCAAGATAACTCTCTTACCGCGGACTGTCACAATCAGGGTCGTTATGTCATCAGTGGTGTATGCTACCATTTCCCTCTTCATCTCCAGCCTTCTCTTATCTAATTCCGGCCTAACGAAGGGTCGGTGTTTACACTATTCACTCCCCCTCGCCTTTCAGCTGCTCGGGGGCATAAGCACCTTCGGTGCTGACCACTGCGTTTGAGGGCCGGCCCTCCGGGCCTTGAGGTTGGAGGATCGGCCCCGTAGGCCTTGAGGCAAAATATCTCATAATCTCGTCGCGACCTGGCTGCGAGCTGAGGACATATTAATCGCCCTCACCTTTTAACTGTTCTGGGGTACGCTCCTCCAACCAGAGTTTGCAGATGTTCTTCCAACCAATGCGGCGCCACTTTTTGAATACCCTTTTCAAGTCATCCAGATCTTTCGCTTCCAGAAGATCTTTCTGGGCTGCCTTTAAATCTTCAAGGGATGCAATTGCTGGCATAAGCACCTCCGGTGCTGACCGCTAACGCTCAAGGAGCACTCCGTTTGAGGAGCGTTTCACTCGAGGATCGCTACGCTTGAGGCGTAAAATAAAAACCACACATTCTCATTTCGTTGGTGCTTTTTAATCCCCCCCCAACCTCCCCGTTGACAAGGGAGGGGGCAAGGGAATAGGATCATAATCCTATTTCGTGATCCTATTAATCGCTCCATGATCCTATTCGTTCCCATTCGGCGTCCCGCCCCTTTCCGAGACAACGAATTTTCTTTTGCCGTTTCAAATCCATTAAAGCGCGCTTCAAAGTTGGATAGCTAATGCCAGGACAGGCCTTTTGAAGTTCCCCGAAACGGAAACGACCGTGCATACGCTTGATCGCCTGTTGTACCATTTCTCTCTTAGCCCCTCTGGCCGTAGTGATTGTCCCAACCCGCTCTTCAAATTCTTTATAAGCGGCGATGATTGTCCCCAAGAAATATTCCCACCAAGGTCTGAGGTCGTGTTTAGGTTCGTGCCAATCATTAGAGCTTTTTAATAAGACCTCATAATAAGTTTCTTTACTCTCTTCAACGATCCGTTCGAGGCTGATGTAGCGGCCCACTTCATACCCAGATTGATAAAGCAAAAGAAGAGCCAACAGGCGGCCTATTCTCCCGTTACCATCCCAAAAAGGGTGAATGCACTCAAAGTCAAAGATAAATGTAGCAATTAGAAGAAGAGGCTCAACCCGGTGTTCGTCCATTTCTCGGCGGAAAAAATCACAGAGCTTCTTCATGAATTCTGGCGTTGCTAAAGCAGAAACAGGGCGAAACCTCACAAATTGCTTTCCATCTGGATGAACCTCCAAAATCGCATTATCTTTCTCTTTCCAATGGCCACCAGTCTCAGAAGTATGACCATACATCTTACGATGAAAGTCAAGAATGAGTTCAGGAGAAAGTTCTATGCGTACAGCATTTGCATGGATTTCAGCCAATACATCACGATAACCAGCCACTTCTCCCTCGGAGCGATCCTTTGGTTTGGTCTTTTTTGCCATGATTGCCTTAAGCCGGTCTGGCTCTACAGTTACTCCTTCAATCCGGTTAGAAGATTCCACACTCTGTACCATGGCCACACGTCTCAAGGTCTCAAGAATTTCCGGAGACTGTCGTTGATAAAGAACCTGTCGACCACGGTACTCCCCTATGGCCCGTACCAACATCAAAAGGTTTTGAGAAATGGGTTGTTCAACCAGGTATCCATGCTCAAAAGAACGCATTTGGCCTCCTCAATTTAACTGACCAGTCTAATCTAAAGTTCAACAGTAAGCCACACAACTCTTTAAATCTTTCTTCTCCGGGACGTTGTTCAATTCTTTCACTTATTTTGTGAAATCCAAGTGGTGTCGTGTCTATACTATTCACTCACCCTCCCCCTTCAATTGCTCCGGTGTCCGTTCCTCAAGCCACAGCTTGCAGAGGTTTTTCCAACCTATTCTCCGCCATCTCTAAGTGATCGCTACGCTCAAGGATCGCTATCGCTTGAGGACCATCACGCCAAGGGCGTGATTTGAGGATCGGTCCTACGGACCTCAAGGCGACGAAAAATAAGGAGCAAAGCGTATCCTCCTACGCAGTTTGCTCTGCTACGGAGGACAGGTAGCGCACCTTAGACCGTGAGGCGAAATTTCAAACCAAGAACTGCTCTGATGCGGATCTAGAGAAAAGCTCATTGCCTTTTCTGTTTCTTATATCCCTTTGAGGATTTGTAGGGCACATGCGGTTCTTCCACCAGAAAACCTATGCGCTTCTTTGGTGTTTGGGCCTCCGGGGGCGTCATCAATTTCCGGATAGCATCGAAAACTATTTTGAATTGGGCATCGTATTTCTTCTCGAGCTCATCCAGCCTTTTAGCAAGCTCCTTGTTTGAGGCAAGAATCTGCCGGAGTCTGACAAATGCCCTCATGATTTCAATATTGACCTTAATGGCTCTCTCGCTATTTAATACACTCGAAAGCATTGCTACACCTTGTTCCGTAAAGGCATAAGGGAGTGACCCGCCAAAATACTTTTTATGTGGTATCACATTTTGTGATACCAGCTGTTCCGCCTCAGAGATATTAAGCTGAAACATAAAATCTTCGGGAAACCTACTGATATTTCTTTTGACTGCCTGATTTAAAACCCTTGTTTCAACATCATAGAGTTCAGCCAAATGCGTACTTAACATAACCTTTTGCCCACGAATCAACAAAATTCTCCGCTCAATAACTTCTAAGGGAATAAGTGCCTTCATTTAACCACCTCGAGGTTATCACAATTTGTGATAACCTTTGGTATATCAAATATACGGGGTCTAGGGGATGTAGTTGAATTCTGCCACTTATTTTTCCTTTCGGAAACCTCAAACCCCCTCTCCTTTTAATTGTTCTGGTGTTCTTTCTTGTAACCACAGCTTGCAGACATTTTTCCACCCTATTCTCCGCCACTTTTTGAAAACCCTCTTCAACTCTTCCAGATCTTTCGCTTCCAGAAGATCTTTCTGGGCAGCTTTCAAATCTTCAAGGGATGCAATTGCTGGCATGGTTTTTCCCCAAAATCTGGAGCCGAAATAATCTAGATTACTAAAAACGCATTCAAAATGACTTTCCCTTTCGATTCTTATTCCACTTCCAAATAGCAGTATCTAATTCCGGCAAATCCTTTATTTTACTTTTAGCGCCCACTCCTTTAATGGCCTGGCGCATTTTAATTGCTAAGTCAATATATTTTGCTCCCTCACTTGAATTTCGTGGAGCGCGATATTTATTGCATTTCAGCCACGTTTGAACCGGTTCATCTATTAAGGGGTATTTCTCCGGGAAAAAATGGCACAACATTTCTGACAACCAAGATCGTCTAAGAGGATTATCTTTCTCTACCAAATTGTCAATTTCTTTCTTTACAATGTCATCCAGGGAAGATTGGGATGCTGCTATGGACTTATTTAGTATATTCAAAAGAGATACACATATTTCATGCCATTTTGCGTGTTTTCCCAATATTTGAAACCCAGAACCCTGAAAACGTGATGGATGGTTAGACCATAATTTCATCATTTCTTCATAGAACATTAAGTCATTCATCTTTCCAGACGCGGACTGCTTGACTATTTCAAGAAGCTTATCTTTAATCTCTAAAAATGTCTTCTGGGCTTGCCGTCTTTTTCTAATACCTTCTTCAACCCCTTTTCCTCCTGGTAATGGCAAGGGGTAAACTTTTGGCTCTTGTTTCTTCCGTTTCCCGATATGTTTACCTCGGGTCGCTTCTACGTATTGATGATCCAGCCAATCTTCTGAAATGGGAGACGCGTTTTCCCTAAAGGCGTCAACCCATTGATTTATCTGACTATACAAGTCTAAATTTATTTCAGTAAATATATTTGCTTCATAGTTTGTATTAAATGCGGCGTCTGTTAAATTGGACGATCCGAGTAATAAGAAAACCCTATCATGGAAATCTTTCCATATTACTAACTTGGGATGAAATCCACCAATTTTATCCACCGCCAAAAAATTATCTTTTAGATTTTTTGGCAACCATTTTAATACGGCCTTACACGCGTCTTTTCTCGTGATTCCGAAATCTGTCCCAACAATGAAACAGAAGTTTTCGCAATTAGGGTTTAATTTGTCTCTCATTGACCAATCTGTTAGGTAGGCATTAATAATAAAAAGCTCTTTAGCTTCTTTGACAGCTGTTTGGTAAATGGTGCGTAAAGTATTTTGTTTGCTTTCTTCAGGCGGATTTAAAATTATTTTCATAAAGCCTCTCGAATTTTATTGTCGGTGCCTATTTTGCACCTAGGAGAACCAGCGTCAGGTCTACACTATTCACTAACTTCCTTCCCCGTTCAATTGCTTACGCTTGAGGAGCGGCCCTCCGGACCTTGAGGTTGTAAAATGTACCCGGTGTCAGGCCTACACTATTCACTCACCCTCCCCTTTCAATTGTTCTGGAGTCCCCAAAATACCGTAAGGTGCAAGGCGTAAGGAGTAAGGGGTCGAAGAAAAAAAGCATATAGCATTTCCAACTGACCAAAATGAGATTTATCCCCCCTCACCCTTCAATTCTTCGGGGGTTCGTTCTTCAAGCCAGAGTTTGCAGATGTTTTTCCACCCTATTCTCCGCCACTTCCGTAAAGCATAGAGCAGAGCGCATAGAGCATAGAGTAAAACCTCGATCGTAAGGCGTAAAGAAAGACAGCGAAGAGCGTACGACCCGTCCTCAAATTCTAATTCTTCTTTTTCCCGCCCCCTAACTTTTCCTCT
>Ga0315282_10014446_pt1 | contig 11749 bp, 11 predicted proteins | sample YL17G07_20_MG_FD_203693 | JGI IMG/M metagenome (GOLD analysis project Ga0315282, IMG submission 203693) | Sediment microbial communities from Yellowstone Lake, YNP, Wyoming, USA - YL17G07_20 | ecosystem: Environmental > Aquatic > Freshwater > Lake > Sediment | place: USA: Wyoming | collected... | reverse complement strand
AAGACAGACAAGCGCTGATAGATTAGAAGATTATATCTTTGAAAACCTGAAAAGAATCTCCGTAGACAAGCATTATATCGATAGTTTAATCTTTAAGCTCAATAATTCCAATTCGGGCGGCCGCATAGGACTCGAACTGTCGTCCGAGTCCTCGAAAATTTCACCTGAAATTTTCGAGCAAACCCTTTGCCTCTTTGTAAAAGGTCTTTCTGAAAGAAAAGGAATTGATAGAAATATCTGGGTGAAAAGCTTTATAAAAAATATACTTTATTCAAAAGAAGAAATTTTTATAACGCTTTATTATAAAAGAGGGTTAGGAGAAAAGGATTCTCTTTTTTCGGACTGCGGCTGCCCCCACCCAGCCGCAGTCCGAAAAAATGTTTCAACCCCAGGCAAAAAAATTCCCCCTATCAGTACTGATAGGGGGAAAGAAACATACATGGCTCCCTGGGCTGGACTCGAACCAGCAACCTACTGGTTAACAGCCAGTCGCTACTACCATTGAGCTACCAGGGAGTATGTTTACATTATGCTACTTTACAGGTTGAATTGCAAAGATTTTCAAGACGGGACCAGTTTTCGTCAACTTCTTTCTGGAGCTCGTCTATAATATGCTTATTTTCTTCTGTGAAGAGGTGTTTGAAGCGACCTTGTACCTTTAAAAATTCTATCAGAGGCTTTCTTTCTTTCGGCTTATAGGTAAACCGCCATACTCCGTTTTCTACTTCAATAAGCGGCCAGTATCCTGTTTCAACAGCCAGCTTGGAAACTTCTATTGTCTTTTCCTGCGGGAATCTCCATCCCCTGTGGCACATGGAAATAACATTTAAAAACGCGGGGCCGTTGGCATTAAAGGCCTTCTCGGCTTTTGTAACCAGGTCGTTCCAGTGAGACGCAGAAGCCTGCGCAACATATGGAATCCTATGCGCGGCTACAATGGAAAGAAGGTCTTTTCTGGATTGCGGCTTGCCATAACTTACTTTTCCTTCGGGCGCGGTTGTAGTAGACGCGCCTTTAGGCGTAGCGCCGGACCGTTGTATGCCCGTGTTCATATAAGCTTCGTTTGTGTAACACACGTAAACAAACTTATGGCCTCTTTCCAATGCGCCTGAAAGAGACTGCAAACCTATATCATATGTTCCGCCGTCTCCGCCGAACGCAACGAATTTTATTTCTTTTGTGATCTTGCCTTTTTTCTTAAGAACTCTGTAAGCTGTCTCCACGCCGCTCATTGTGGCAGCCGCATTCTCAAAGGCATTGTGTATAAAAGGTATCTTCCATGCTGTATAAGGATAGATCGTGGTTGCCACTTCCAGGCATCCTGTAGCTGAGCCTGCTACAATATAATCTTTTGTGCCCATTAAAACCTGGCGCACTACTATTGAAGCCCCGCATCCTGCGCAAAGCCTGTGCCCGCCTGAAAGCCGTTCCTGTATCTTAGCAAGTTCTTTTATATTTGCCATAATGTATAGTCGCCTTTGAATTTTACAGATTGCTGAAAGCAATCTGTAAAATTAGTTAAGGAATTCATTGTTACAACCTAAGTGTTTTCCCTACTCCCTTGAACCCAGATAATTTATGGGGTTAGCAACTTTTTTATTTTTTAATATCGCTCCGAGATCGGAATAAACTTTCTTTATGTCATCCGGGAATATATCCCTTCCGCCTAAACCATATATATAATTTGTTGCCATAGGCTTTATATTTGAATCATACAATGCTGCTTTTATCTCTGTATAAAGCGGTCCGCCCTCTGCTGAAAATGATTCTGCCCTATCAAGCACGGCTAACGCCTTTACATTTTTTAAAGCCTTGATAATTTTCTCGTTTGGAAAAGGCCTGAAGACTCTTGGCCTCAAAAGCCCTGCCTTTACGCCCTGGGCTCTTAACTCGTCAACAACGCTTCTTGCTGTGCCGGCTGTAGATGATAATGCGATTATCGCGATATCAGCGTCTTCTAGCTTATAAGTATCTATAAAATCATATTTAATGCCGAATGTTTTTTCAAATTCAGCAAACAACTCAGGCAATATCTTCAATACGCCCTTCATAGACTCTGATTGCTGGCGCTTATGCTCAAAATAATAATCCTGCAGGTCCAACGGACCGTAAGTCACAGGATTATCAACATCCAGAAGCGGATGAGCTGCTTTATATTCTCCCACAAATTCTTTTACTTTTTTATCTTCGAATAATTGGACGCCCTCTACAGCATGGCTAGTTATAAAACCATCCTGACAAACCATTACAGGTAAAAGTATATCTTTATGTTCTGCGATCCTCACGGCAAGTATCGTGTTTTCATATGCCTCCTGGCCGCTCTCGCAGTAAATCTGTATCCAGCCAGAATCTCTTGCGCCCATTGTATCAGAATGGTCACAGTGAATATTAATCGGCCCTGAAAGCGCCCTGTTTACAACAGGCATTACTATGGGAAGTCTCAGGGAAGCTGCTATATAAACAATCTCCCACATAAGCGCCAAACCATTCGCGGAAGTAGCTGTCATGGTCCTCGCGCCTGCTGCTGAAGCTCCTACGCACGCGCTCATAGCGCTGTGCTCTGATTCAACAGGTATTAACTCTGTTGAGACCTGGCCATTCGCAACATAATTTGAAAAATACATTACTATTTCAGTCTGAGGCGTAATAGGATAAGCAGCTACTACATCAGGATCTATCTGCTTCATCGCAGTTGCCACTGCCTGATCGCCTGTCAGGGGTATCTTTTTAGTCTTTGTATTTACCATTTTTAATCGCTTTAACCTCTCCGTTCGCCGAACGGAAATTTTCCGTTCGGCGAACGGAGAGGTTTTAGTTATTCCTTTTTCATATCAATGCATTTTACAGGGCAGACTGACGCGCATATGCCGCAGCCTTTGCAGTGATCGTAGTCAAAACCAGCCATTTTGCCATCTTCCACTTTTATAGAAGAGTCAGGACAATACATCCAGCAAAAAAGACAATTAATGCATTTCTTATCATTTTTTTCAGGCTTGAATGTGCGCCATCCGCCTGTTTTGTATTCATTAGCATTGCCTGCTTCTAAAATCAGGCCGCCTATTGGTATCTCTTTCCAGCTTTTTTTCTTTTCAGCCATAAATTATCCTATCTTTAATTCGCTATATGCCCTTTTTATGCCTTCAATATTAGCTTTAGTTTTTTCTTCGCCCAGCTTTTTAATAAACTTTGCCTTTACTATCTCGCTAACTTCATCTATTGAAACAATATTATTCACTTTTAAAAAAGCGCCAAGCATAGGCATGTTAGGCATAGGAATTTTTAAAGTCTCCAGCGCAATTTTTGTAGCATCCACTGTGCCTACTTTGCCGTGTTTAAAATTAGTTTCTTTGCGGATATCAGCCGGAGACTTATCGGTATTTACAAGCAAAATCCCATTGTCTTCCAGGCCTTCTGTAACATTTACCGCGCTAAGAAGCGTAGGGTCTATCACTATCACTACATCTGGATTTTTGACAGAACTATGGACATAAATAGGCTCATCGCTTATGCGGGTAAACGCCTTCATTGGAGCGCCTGCCCTTTCAGGCCCATATTCAGGAAACGCCTGTATATGTTTACCTATATCAAGAGCAGCTTCTCCTAAAAACTGAGACGCTGTTTTTGCTCCCTGGCCGCCTCTTCCATGCCAACAAACTTCCACCATTGCCATAAGAATACCTCTAATGAGCACTTAGTTTACGTCATCTTTCGGACTCCGTAAATTATGTTCTCACTTAAAAAACGTCTTTCTATTGTATAATCCCGGCCTTTATTTGTCAAGAAAATCTGCCTTAGATTACAATTTCGAAAGATTTTCTTGATCCTGAGGATCTTCACTTAGATACAGGCAGCCTTCCCTCAAGAGCCCTTATCAGAGTGGCCTGGTCTATATAGTCCAGATTCCCGCCTACAGGAATGCCATACGCAATGCGGCTTATCTTAATCTTTAATGGCTGAATATTCTCTGAAAGATATAATGCCGTAGTTTCGCCTTCTGCATTTGAATCCATAGCAAGAATTATTTCCTTCACCTTATCATCTTTGATGCGAGTTATAAGCTCTTTTATTCTTAATTCATCAGGCCCTATGCCGTCAAGCGGGGATATAACTCCAAAAAGAACGTGATAAACCCCCTTATATCTGCCTGATTTTTCTATAAGTATTAAATCCGTTGGCTCCTCCACCACGCATACAATAGTTTTATCTCTTCTTGGGTCATTGCAGATTGAGCAAGTTTCTGTTTCGCTTAAGTTTCCGCAAATTTTACAAAACCTGACATCCTCTTTTACCTTGCGTATCACAGAAGAAAACTTTACCATTTCATCGCCAGGCGCCTTAAGCACGTAGAAAGCCATTCTCTCAGCAGTCTTTGCGCCTATCCCAGGCATTCTCTTAAAACATTCTATTAATTCCTGCATTGACTTTGTGTAAGCGCTCATATTCAGTTATTCTTTGTTGTCCTGAAAATCCTGCCGCCGAATATATCCAACGCTGAATCTATTCCGGGCTCTTTGATTTTCAACTCTTCTTTTATCTCGCTATTATTAGCTGCAGGTTCTTTTTGTTTTCTATCAGTCGGGATGAAACTCATCTTGACAGTCATATCCATTATTTGCGAAAGCGCCTGTTCTACAGCGTCTTTATTTTGTTTTTCCTCGAGCACTTCCCTGTGAAAATTAAGTTCTTCGGGGAAACCTACGATTATAGTATTCCCTTTAACAGAATCAGGCTCGCCTTCCGCAAGGTATGAAGAGATAGACATCCTTTTAACAGCCATTGCCTTTACAAGTATGGGCCAGGCATCTTTAACCCTGGCTATATCTATCGACGATTGAACAGGGTTGTTTTGTGTATGGCCAGGAGTTTCTGGTTTTTTATTATTTTCAACGACTGGGAGAATTTTTTTAAAAAAAGATTTTTCTTCATGAGCTAGACTGGTTGAAACTGGTTTTTGAGTTTCACTAACACTCCCGCTGGATGGCGCATGCAATTTCGAAAGTATCTCTTCTATCGAAGCAATGGACTCCCTGGAAGCAAGTTTTATCATTGAAAGCTCAAAAACTATCCTTTCAGGAAGAAGCTGTTTTATCATCTTCAGGCCATTGGAAATAACGTTTATAATGTAAAATATATCCCCTTGCGTAAGCAAACCTGCCTGCTTTTTAATCCTGTCTATAGAATCTTTTGGCAGGCAAACTATCTCGTCTGACTCTATGCCTGATTTTATGATCATTATATTCCTGAAATGCTCCAGAAGATCCAGGAGAAACTGCTTTGTGTCTTTTCCTGAATTCAATATTTCATCCACCAGATGAATGCCTGATTTTGCATCTTTATTAATAATCAGATCTGCGCTTTTAAATAGGGTCTCCTGGTCTATCATGCCAAGGGACTCTATCACATCCTTCAAGTGAATTTTTCCTTTACCAAAAGACGCTATCTGGTCAAGTATGCTTTCTGCGTCGCGCATGCTTCCGTCAGATGCCTTTGCGATATATAAAAATGCGTCTTCATCTATATTCAAATTCTCGATTTTACTTACCTCGTGAAGCTTAGTGATGATATCCTTAATCTGTATGCGCCTGAAATCAAACCTCTGACACCTGGAGAGTATGGTCGGAAGAATCTTGTGCGGTTCTGTAGTCGCAAATATAAATTTTACATGCGAAGGCGGCTCTTCCAGGGTCTTTAAAAGAGCGTTAAACGCCTCTGTGGTAAGCATGTGCACTTCGTCTATAATATATATCTTGAAATGGCCTTTTGAAGGCGAAAATTTTACTGTTTCTCTTAAATTCCTGATTTCGTCTATACCGCGGTTGGATGCGCCGTCTATCTCTATTACGTCCATGCTAGAGCCAGATGTAATTTCTTTGCAAGCGGAGCAAGCATTGCACGGTTTTAAAGAAGGACCTTTTTCGCAATTCAAAGCTTTAGAAAATATTCTGGCAGTAGAGGTCTTGCCTATGCCTCTAGGACCAGTAAATAAATAGGCGTGATGAAGCCTTCCCATTGAAATAGCATTTTTAAGGGTGGTAGTAATATGCTCCTGCCCTACTATCTCATCAAAGTCCTGCGGCCGCCATTTACGCGCAAAAGGTAAATATCCCATAGACTAAAATTTTATCACAGATTATGAAGAAAAGAAACTACAAAAACATACTGGTTCCCAAAGACTTTGAGCAAGGTAAAATTAAATTCTTTCCCTGCTAAGCTTTTAATCTCATCTACAGAAGACTTTTTAAGAACGCAGTATGTGACAGGTTGTTTTTTCAGGAATTCTTTCAGTTCTTCTCCTGAATGAAAATAAGGTATAGGGTGAGGGCTAAAAAAATTATCTTCAGAAGAATGAATATTCACAACAGCCACAGGTTTATCTGTGTAATACCTTACGCCTCTTACAAAAGGCTTTGAACAAAGTATGTAGCCTTCTACATCATAGTTTTTCAATAAATAATCGCAGGAAATCTTGGAAGAAACATAAGGTTCTGCATAAGCATGCATAGATAAAAATGACCATAAAAATATAAATATTGAAACTGCTAAGAGGTAAACATTTTTTAATAAACTACGTTTAATTGTAAAAATAGAGCTCAATAAAATTAACCCGGCATAAACAACAATTAAAATAGAAATCAGGGTTCTGTATTCCGCGTACTTGGAATTATTTAATAATACAATCAGCCCTATTAGAATCGACAAGATAGAAGAAAATATGGCCAGCGAAATAAAAAACCTTCGCTGATTCTGGCGCGGCAATAATATCAAATCGTAAACAAAATCTCCTGTAATAATCCCAAGCGCTGGAAATAAAGGCAGGATATAGCTGGATAATTTAGAATGGGCAGACTGAAACATGCAAAAAACAATAAATATCCAGCAGGCTAAAAAAACATGGATATTTTTAAAATCATATTTAAGATTTTTGACAAAATACACCATGGCCATTAACACAAATAAGCTCCATGGAAACATATACATAATCATAGAAGATGGATAAAAATACCACGTATCAAATTTTTTATGCTCAGCTTCAATAATGCGCCTGAAATGGTCATTATAAAAAAATTCATGTGTAAAGCTATAGCCATATTTTTGTATCATGATAATATACCACGGAAGAGATATGCCTAAAAAAAGAATAACCCCCCATAAAACGCATTTACATAATAGAAATTTTAAATCATTTTTTACAAGTAAAAATAACACCGCAGTTAATACTGGGATTAAAAGGCCTATCGGCCCTTTGGTTAAAACTGCCAGGCCAGAGAAAATAAAAAATAGCAAAATGCCGGGCATTTTCTTTTCGCGGTAAGAATATCCCCAAAAAAATGCAAGTAACGCCAATAGAATAAAAACTGTGAAAATCATGTCTGTAAATACTGTCCTTGCAAGCCCTATATAAAGCCCTGAAGACATAAAAATGAAAGCAGATATAAATGCTTTTTTATTATCTCTGTATCCCAATACAACCAAAAAATATACTGCTATTACTCCAAACATTGCAAATAAAGCTGGAAAGAACCTGGCGCCAAAGCTAGTTACTCCAAAAATTATAAACCCAATCCGGAGAAACCAGTATGCAAGTATTGGTTTTTCAAACTGCGGCGCATCAAATAGATATGGCGTAAGCCAGCTATGGTGCTTTACCATTTCCTTTGCTGTCTGGGCATAGAAAACCTCGTCAGGGTTTGTAAGGCTCAGCAAGCTGTTACCCAGCATAAAAAATAGGTAGGATAAAAATATTAATATTAATACATGTTTTATATGTTCTGTTATTTTGATCATTGGCTAATCAGTTTTTTCCTGTAAATATATTGTGCGCCAGCTTGTTTCATCCAAAGGCAAATCATTCGGATGGGTCCTGGCGAAGGTTAAAATGCGGTCAGGATTACCGAGCAGATTAAAAGGAATTTTCAGGATCAATGCGTGGTCCTGAGTTTCAAGTTCAACATCTTTAGTCTTTAGAAGCTGTTTTTTATCTTTTACATGCACTCCAAGAGTATCTGTTTTAATATATAATTTCGGCATATCGCTAAAATTCACTTCCCTGCTGTAGCCTATAAGAAAAACAGAAACACCTATGTCTTTTTCTGTACTTTTTCTAAGCTGCAGCCTGATAAGTAACTTATTATCCATAGCTGCGTAAGCAATATCAGATGTTACGCTGTTTTCCGTATCTTTTTTATGCTCAGGATCTATCTCAAGATTTTGATAAGCTTCTAAATCCTGCCATAAAGGCCTTCCTGAAACTTGCGCCTTTAGTTTAATTATAGGAAAATTTCCAAAAAGTTCATTGCTCCGCGCAAATGTAAGAAGATACCACGGGTTACATTGATTCTGACTTCTATAATAAGCTATGATATTATGTTTAATCTTTAATTCTTCCTCGGTCAATGCCAAGCTCTGCCATTCTATCCCGCTGTTAGCTAATGAATCCGGTATTTTCAGTTCCAATTCAGGGTGATAACCGCGGGGAACAGGCCATCGCGCAACATGTATGATATAAGGAAAAATCTGAGGAGTTTTGACCTTCTTTTCCAAATCCCACAAAGCAACCTGCAAGAATAGATACAGAGACCTGTGATCCCGATTTACATCTCCTGGATGGGAAACAAATATCTTTGTCGGCTTAAAATCTATTATTATTTTCTTTATATCGCTAAGGATACTCTCTCCTACATAAGGGGCGCCCATAGACATAGCTTCAGGATAAGAAACCTTTGATACCCTTGTAAATAAACCTTTACAGGGAACTACATCTCCCCAGTATTTAGTAAATATTTCCAGCGTGCCGAAATCAGGATAGCCTAAAAAAATTATATCAGCCGGGTTTACCCCAAGAGAAACCATGGCCCGCATAGTTTCTTTCCTCCTGACCTCCCCCATATGTAGAAATTCGCCTTTTTTAAACGTAAGCCTTTTTTCATATACAATAAACGATAATTCATTGCTATCCCCGTTTGTATAACACACAACCTTGACTCTTGCATTCTGTTTCAAAGCCTTCTGTATTACCCCGCACGTGCCTATGGCTTCATCATCAGGATGAGGGGCAAGAATCAGCACTCTGTCATCTTTAGTAAAATCAATAGCGCCTTTTAAATCTTCCAGAGAGGCATAAGAATGCGAAATTAAAGGTATGCAAAAAATTATGATAAAAACTATTCTGCGCATTATTTTTTACTTAGAAAAAGGATGAGTTTGCCCAATAACCATATAAAAAACACAATAATAGCAACGCTTAATACGAGGCGTAAAACAAAAGCTATTAAAAGAAGGAGCGGAAAAAATAAAAACCACAGGCCTACAATCACTCCCGCAAATATTAAAAATATCATACCTATAAAAAATTCTTTCATATTATTTATAACCTAATAACCTGGTATGTTCCCAGATTTCTATTAATATAACCACAATAACAGTCGTTATCAGCGGTACCATCTCTTTTTTTATCCAAAACGGTTTCAATGATACATATTTATCAATCCTTAATAAATAATCAAGCCTGGGAAAATATTTATGGGCCGATTTGCAATATTCTTTGTACTCCTGGCCAAATCTCTTCGAAAGGACCTTTTCTTCTTTTTTCATCTGAGGAATATAGATTAATAAAAAAATAATGCTAAACAAGAAAAAAAACCACCCTTCCAGCAGCATCATCACAACCCCCATGCCTATCATAAATGTCCCGAAATACATAGGGTTTCTTATGATAGCGTACGGCCCATCTTTAACAAGGGTATTGCCGTTGGAAGATTTTTCTTCTTTATACCCTCTTGCTGAAATGCGGAATAAAAAACCAAATAAGATAAGTCCCATACCAAATGCATTCAGCGCCCCATCCAAAACCACCGGCCTCTGATGAGGAAATACGAAATTAGAGAGCATAATGACTGCCCCCAGCCCTAAAAACATAAGGCCACCTTGTATTTTTATGCGGATTTTCATATTTTTATGGCGTTCTGCTTTGCTCTTAGGGTATAAAATTAGACCTGCTATGACGAGCTACGCAGAACTGCCATTCTGCGAAGCCCGTCATATAGTTCAAGTTACTATATCCCAAGGGCGTAGCAGAATGGCGGAGAGGCAGGGATTCGAACCCTGGATACAGCTTTTCAACCGTATAGCGGTTTAGCAAACCGCCGCACTCGACCACTATGCGACCTCTCCAAAATTTTACGAAGTAAAATTTTGGATCCCGAGTCCGCCTCGCCACCGCAAAGCGGTGGCGGGCGAGACGAGGGATCTTTTACTTCAGGGGTTAATTTTATCACACATCAAGAAGAGTATCAATCTTAATTGTGGCTCTATAGTAAAACTACCAAGTAACCTACGCCTAGTGTCCAAAAACGTCTATATATAATTAGAATAGAGTAGGTTAGGGGGGGTAGTTTTGGAGAATGCTCAGACAATCTCATCTTTCCTTCGATGTCCTAGTTGCCCAAATAACAAACCTAATAAAAAGATAAACTATGTATCCTCCTCCAAAACCAATAAAAAGGACTAGATTCCATATCTTACATAAAAAACTATGCAAAGGCAGCCCGGGGTCACTTGAAATAAGTAAGCCTTGCAAAATATAAAAAATAACGAACCCTATTAGAATAATTTTTAAGAAAACAATGGCTTCCTTTTCCAAGATTTTCTTGTATTTGTTATTCATCTGAAATCCCATTATGTCTTACATTAAATCTTCCCTCATCGCTATTCCTCTGTGGCCTTACGAGATACGTTCGGTAGATATTATGTTTATTCTAACATTTTCCTTAATGCCGCTACTGCCTGATGATCTTCCAAAGATTTCAATGCCAGACATGCTTCAACACTTACTTCTGTATCTTTATCGCCAAGCATATTTATTATGTTAAACAAGCTGGCGTTGCTTTTCAATAACCCAAGCGATCTAACAGCAGCCATTCTCACTAAAGGATCTTCATTATTTAAAGCAGCATTAAGGGCTTTTATTGTTTTCTCTGTAGATATATAACCTAATACCTGTGCATACACAATCTTATTTATAATATCTCCTTTTTCCATTCCATCGATACATTTATTAACAACTGAAGAATCGCCTAATTGGAAAGCTGCTACTAAAACAGCAACTTCAAAATCAATGTCTCTACTTTTTGATATTTTTAACACTTCACTCGACAAGCTTTGCTCTCCCACTAAACCTACTGCCTTTACAGCTTCCACTTGGACATTTTTATCAGGATCATTGAAAAAACCAACTAATTTATAAGCAACTGAATTGTCTTTCATCCGCCCTATTGCAGTAGCGGCAGTCTGTCTTATAAACGCATCATCATTATGCAATTCTTCCGCTACAGATAAAACTGAGGTCCTATCTTCTAATAATCCCAAAGAACGTATAACACGGCTTTTTACTTTATTAGAACTACCTTTTAAAAGTTTCTTTAATTCAACTGCTGCTTTTTCTCCATTTTCCATTGATAACAAAAATGTCAGCTTTGCTTCATCTGATACTGGACTCTTATTAAAAACATATCTCAGCGTTATCCTTTCGTAAAGAGTCCCTAAAGAAGTAACTGCCTGAATGCGCACTTCTTCCGAATCATCCTTTAATAAATCAAGCAACGTTTCTAGAACAGACAACGCAACTCTGTCTTTAAAACCGCTTAAGGCAAACGCAGCTTCTTTTCTGATAAATTCATTTCCATCTTTTGTCAGTTCAATAATTACAGGCAGCGTCTTCTCGACTGAAAGCTGACCTAGCATCCTAACAGAT
>Ga0315282_10014445_pt1 | contig 11749 bp, 7 predicted proteins | sample YL17G07_20_MG_FD_203693 | JGI IMG/M metagenome (GOLD analysis project Ga0315282, IMG submission 203693) | Sediment microbial communities from Yellowstone Lake, YNP, Wyoming, USA - YL17G07_20 | ecosystem: Environmental > Aquatic > Freshwater > Lake > Sediment | place: USA: Wyoming | collected... | reverse complement strand
GGTGGCGACGAGGCCTGGCACCACATCTGGTATGATCGCCGCCATGAAACCTGTGTTCGCCCTCTCGTTGGCTGGGATAATGTTGCTGGGACCAATGATTCCAGACGCGGAACCGCAGGATCCGGAGCGCGGCTTCGGGCACACCATGCGCCCGGTGATCCGGGGCACCCGCTACGCCGTGTCCAGCCGCAAGCCGCTGGCCACCCAAGTGGCCGAGCAGGTGCTGCGCGCCGGCGGCAACGCCTTCGATGCCGCCGTGGCCGCCCAGGCGGTCCTCGGCCAGTTGGACGCCGCCATGAACGGGCTGGGCAGCGACGCCTGCATCCTCATTTACGATGCCCGCTCCAAGCAGGTGATTTCGATCAACGCCGAGGGCACGGCGCCCAAGCTGGCCACCATCGACTGGTACAAGAAGAACGCCGGGGGCAAGATTCCGGCCAACGACACGCTGCTTTCGGCCTCGCTGCCCGGCATCGTCGATGCCTGGTACCTGATGCTGGACCGCTGGGGCACCATCAGCCTGGCGCAGGCCTTGGAGCCGGCCATCGACATCTCCGAGAACGGCTTCCCGATCAGCGAGAGCCTGGCCTCCACCATCAACGCCTCCCGCAAGCTGCGCAAGTACCCGACCAGTATGAGGCTCTACTACCCGGAGGGGCGCGCGCCGAAGCCGGGCGAGATTTTCCGCAACCCGGACCTGGGGCGCACGCTGAAGAAACTGGTGGAGGCGGAGCGCAATGCGGCCGGCCAGGGACGCAGCGCGGCGCTCAAGGCGGCCCGCGACCGCTTCTACAAGGGCGACATTGCGCGCGCCATCGGCCGCTTCATGGAAGAGAACGGCGGGCTGTACCGCTACGAGGACTTTGCCGCGTACACGGCCAAGATTGAAAAGCCCGTTTCGGTGAACTATCGCGGCTACGATGTTTATAAGAACGCATCGGCCACGCAGGGGCCGGCGGAGCTGATCGCGCTGAACCTGCTGGAGGGCTACGACCTGAAGGCCATGGGCCTCAACAGCGCCGACTACATCCATACCGGCGTGGAAGCTATCAAGCTGGCCTATGCCGACCGTGAGAAATACCTCGGCGACATGGATTTCATCCGCATCCCGTTTGCCGGGCTGCTCTCGAAGGAATACGCGCGCGAGCGCCGCGCCCTGATCGATCCCCGCAAGGCCTCTTATGAACTGCGCCCGGGCGTGGCCGAAAAGTACGAGCCGGGATTTCCGCCGGTCAACCGGGTGCTGAAGCCGAATCTGGCCGGAGCGGCCGACCATGAGGGCGACACCAGCTACCTGTGCATCGTTGATAAGGACCGTAACGTGGTGTCGTTCACGCCCAGCCTTCACTCGGCCTTCGGTAGCGGGGTGGTGATCGGCGACCTGGGCTTCATCCTGAACTGCCGGGGCGACTATTACGAGCTCGATCCGAACCACGCCAATGCGCTGATGCCGGGCAAGCGCCCGCGGAGCACGCTGACGCCCACGCTGGTGATGAAGGACGGGAAACCGTTCATGGCCGTGGGCAGCCCCGGCGGCGACGACCAGCCCATGCGCATCATGCAGACCTTCCTGAACGTCGTTGATTTCGGCATGAACATTCAGGCGGCTATCGAGGCGCCGCGCTGGAGCACATCCAGTTTCCCGGCCTCGAGTTTTCCGCACACCATGTACGCGGGGCGGATGGCGGTCGAGGAGCGCATCCCGAAGGCGGTGGTCGAGGAACTTGAGAAGCGCGGGCACAAGGTGCGCGTGGCCGGGCCCTGGAGCATGAACGCTACCTCGGCGATCGTCATTGACCCGCTGACCGGCGTGCTCAGCGCCGGCGCCGACCCCCGCGGTGATAATTACGCGCTTGCCTGGTGAGTTTTTTCACCTCAAAGGCACAAAGAACACAAAGGTCACAAAGACTTCCGCTTCGTGGTTAATCAGTGCCAGTTTTTGAGCGTGGGCCAGATTTGCTGCAGGTTGAAATTGGGCTGGCGGCAGATCAGGACCGGCCGGTTCACACCCGGGCGGGCGTACGGGTTGTTCACTTCAGCCGCAACTTGCACGTCGGCGAAATGCCGGCTGGCGCCCTTCACCGTGTCGCCCAGCACGATCATCACTTCCCCGGTGTAGTTGCGCGGCCCCCACAGGTAATAGTTCTGATGGCCGCCTATGGCCTTCGGCAGGCCGTACCTGCGCCCGAAGAAATCGATGGCGCCGGCCTGGCCGAAGTCCTGGCCGAAGATGGCGGCCTTGGCGCGTTCTTCCGGCGGCAGGCTGTAGTAAGCGCGCGCGGCCCCGGCCGTCATTTCCTCCCAGCCGAACTGCCAGGCGAAGTGGTGCGGCAGCCGGGCCGAGAGGTGGCTGCGCTCCGTGGCCGGCAGCGCAAACGGCAGCTTGTCCTGGTATCGCAGGTAGGCATCGACGGGAAGCACGGGAATCAGGGTGGGCAAGAGCAGCGCGGTCACAGCCAGCAGCAGCGCGACGAACACCGGCTTCAGCCAGGCCTGGCGAATGCGGTCGATGGCTTCGTCCAGCGCCAGGCCCCCGGCGGCAAACACCACCGGGTAGGCTGGCGCCACGTAATAGTTCTTGCTCTTGCTCAGCAGGAAGACGCCAAAGGTCACGGCGAAGGCCCAGCCCAGCGCCCGGTAGGCGCGGCCGCGCTCGGAGAAGAACAGCCACAGCAGGCCGGCCAGCCAAATTGGGAACGTCAGCGGGGTCATGAGGAGGATTTGCTGGGCGATGAACGACGCCGGGCCGTAAGCGATGTCTTTGCCGCTCAAGCGCACGTTGCGCGTCAGCTCGATGAAGGGCCAATGGTGCTGGACGTTCCAGATCAGGTTGGGTAGAAAGATCAAAAAGGCCAGCGCGCCGCCCAGCCAGATCCACCGGCTCTTCAGGAAGCGCCGCTCGCGCGTGGCCAGCAGGCCGACGGCCACGCCAAAGCCGAAGACCAGCATCGAATACTTGTTCTGGAGGCCCAGTCCCGCCACCGCCCCGAACCACAGCCACAGTTTCTGGTCGCCGGTCTGGATGATGCGGATGAGGATGTAGGCACAGCCCATCCAGAACAGCGGCTCGAAGGCGTTCATGGTGATGAGGTGATCGATGGCCAGGAAGATGCCGGCGCAGGCCGTGGCCAGCGCCGCCAGGGCCATGCCGAACCGTCGCGCGCCGAACTGGCGCGCCATCAGCCCGGCCAGCACCACCTTGGCCGAGCCGGCCAGCGCCGGCAGGAAGCGCAACGAGAGCAGCGAGTCGCCGGTGAGCACGCGCTCGAAGCGCACGATCAGCGCGATCAGCGGCGGTTGATCAACGTAGCCCCAGTCGAGATGCTCGCTGCAAGCCAGGAAATACAGCTCATCGCCGAAATAGCCGTAGCGGGACGCGGTCAGCAGCAGCAACAGCAGCCTGGCCGCCGCAATGTAAAAGACAATCGCCATGCCACCCACGAGTAGGCAGTAAGCAGTAGGCAGTAGGCAGTAGGCAGTAAGCAGGGACCGTGTGCTGCCTTCTGCCTCCTGCCTACTGCCTTCTGCCTTCTGCCTTCTGCCTACTGCTTACGCAATCCCCACTTGGCCAGCACCGCGTCCCAGTGGCCTTGCGCGCGCAGAATCAATTCCACCACTTCGCGCATGGCGCCACGGCCGCCCGGCTGGCTGGTTACGTAACGCGCGATTCTCTTGATTTCCGGGCGCGCGTTGGCCACGGCGATAGGCAGGCCCACGCGCAGCATGAGCACCGCATCGCTGAAGTCGTCGCCGACGTAGGCGATCTGGTCCTCGGGAATGCCGGAATCGCGCAGCACTTCCTGGTAGGGCTCGAGCTTGGACAGGTGGTTCTGGTGCACGTAATCGACGTTCAGGATGCGTGCCCGCTCGACCACGCCGGCCGATTCCCGGCCGCTGATCCATCCCACGCGGATGCCGGCGAATTGCTTGAGCCAGCGCATGGAAAGCCCGTCGTGGCTGTCGAAGCCCTTGGTTTCGCCGATGCCGCCCTGGCCGTCGGGGACATAAAAGAGGCGGCCGTCGGTCAGCACGCCGTCCACGTCCATCAGGACCATGCGCACGCGCCTGGCCCGCTTCAGTACGTCGCTGGAGATCTTCGGTTTCTTATTCATTGGAATGAGAGCGTTGTTGGAGCAGGGCGGCCGCCGCCCGGTCAACCAGCCATAATACTTCACCTTTCTCGGGCCGCACCCGCCCGGCCGGAGGAACAAGATCGGGCGGGCCTTCCAGCACCGCGGCCAGCGCCGGGGCCTTGGCGGCGCCGGCGACCAGGAACAGCACTTCCGCGCAAGCGTTCAGCGCCGGGAAGGTGAGCGTCACGCGTGGGGGATCGGCTTCCGGAACCGCGACGGCCAGCCGCGCTGTCTCCTGCAACGTCGGTGAGCCGGGAAACAGCGATGCCGTATGCCCGTCGGCGCCCAGGCCCAGCAACGCCAGGTCGAAAGTAGCACAGCCTTCAGGCTGTGCAGGCCCGCGTAGTCCGAAGAACTGCCTCAGTTCCTCTTGGTACCGTTCGGCGGCCTCCTCCGGCGGCAGCTCGCCCTCGATGGGATGGATGTTCTGCCAGGGCACGGCCACGCGCGACAACAGCGTTTCGGAGACCATGCGGCAATTGCTCTTGGGGTCGGACAGCGGCACGGCCCGCTCGTCGCCCCAGAACAAGTGCGTGTTCGCCCAGTCGATGTGAATGCTGTAATTGGGAGAGGCCAGCAGCGCGTACAGACGGCGCGGCGTGTTGCCGCCGGCCAGCAGCAGTGCGAAGCGGCCCTCACGCGCCACAGCCAGTTGCGACAAATGCGCGATTCGCTCCGCCGCCGCCCGGTATAGCTCATCGGTCTCGTTGAAGATCCGCACCCGGCTCATGAACGAGGCCTTAGCCGCAGATTTCGCTGATTGCGCACATCAGAATTATCTGTGAAATCCGCGAAATCTGCGGCTCAATCCTCCGTGGTGGCTGCAGAAAGCGCCTGCTCGAAGACTGCGTCGCGGCCGACGATGCGGAGTTCCTCGGAGAGGGCCTGGGCGTCGGTGGGTGGTGCAGGGCGAGGCACGCGGATTGTGCCGCCGGCAAGATCGATCTCGACAACTTCGGCGTCGCTGCCGGTCGTTTCCACTTCCGGGGGCGGCTGGAGGCGCGACTGCAGCCAGCCGGCCAGCAGGCGGACGGCGGCGCTCGGCTCGCCGCCCGGGTGGGCGATGCGGGCGCGGCTCAAGGAGGCCAGTTGGGCCTGCATGGCCGGCGGGTCGAACACCTGCGCCACCGCCGCCCGCCAGGAGGTCAGCCGCGCCCAGTTCAGGTCCCCGAACGCCAGGCGCGGGTAAGCGCGAACCAGTTCCGCCGCCCCGGCCAGTTCCTCGCCGGAGAAAGACGCGGAATCCAGCACCACCCGGTCTACGACCCGCGCCAGGCGGTTGAATCGCTCTTTTTCCAGATCGCTCGCCGGCGGCCGGCCGCGCCACCAGAGAAAGGCGGGCAGATCGGCCACCAGCAATCCGGCCACCGAGCCGATCACCTGTTGGAGCGCGCCGGCGGGCGCCTGGAGAATCAACCGCTCGCTGCAAACCTGCTGCTGGCCGCGTCCGGCGGCATGGCACGTGATGTTCACCCAGGCGCGCGGCCGCTCTCCCTCACCATCGCCCACCACCACGATGCAGCGGGCCGGATGCCGAACCGCCACTTCCGCGAGAAGCGGCGCGACATCTGCCTGCTCACCGCCGCAGCCGGCGACCACCAGGTTCAAGGTGCAGGTGCGGAGCACGGGCGCAGCCTGAGCATCGCCCGGCTGCGGATGCGCCAATTCGCTCCACAGCCGGCTCAGCTCTCGCTCGATTCCTCCGATCTCTACTTCATTCATGACCGTGTTGGTGTACTCGAACCACAAAGGCACAAAGAACACGAAGGTTCACAAAGCTTGGTGATTCTTTGTGTCCTTTGTGTCTTTGTGGTTCCCTTTTTTCTAAGGGCGTCGCCAGCCGGCGGCCTCGCAGCCGGCGCCTTCGAACAGCCGGTCGGCCGCGGGCGGCCCCCAGGTTCCTGCTTCGTAGTTTGGGAAATCCGCCGGCGCTTCGGCGGTCCAGGCTTCGAGCAGCGGCTCCAGCAGCGCCCAGCAGGTCTCCACCGTTTCGCTCCAGGCAAAATGCGTGGCATCGCCGCGCATTGCGTCCAGCAGCAGCGTTTCATAGGCTTCCGGGGCGGCCGCGCCAAACGAAGTGCCGTACCGGAATTCCATGTTGACGGGGCGGACGTGCAGTTCTCGCCCCGGCACCTTGGCCTCAAAGCGCAGCGAGATGCCCTCATCGGGTTGGATGCGGAAGGCAAACAGGTTGCTTTCAAGCTGGTCCAGCGGCGTTTCGGGAAACAGGCCGAGCGGCGGCCTCCGAAAACGTACGGCAATCTCGGTGACGCGGCGGGGCAGGCGTTTGCCCGAGCGCAGGAAAAACGGCACACCCGCCCAGCGCCAGTTGTCGATGTGCAGGCGCAGGGCGGCGAAGGTCTCGGTGCGCGAGTCCGCGGCCACGCCCTTCTCCTGACGGTAGCCGGGCACGGCGGCGCCGGCGATGGCGCCCGGCCCGTACTGCCCCCGCGCGGCGAGGCTGGCGGCCTGCTCGCGCGCCACCGGCCGGATGGCCCGCAGCAGTTTCTCCTTCTCCTGCCGTACCTCGCGGGTCCCAAACGCCGCCGGCGGTTCCATGGCCACCAGCGCCAGCAACTGCATCAGGTGGTTCTGCACCATGTCCCGCATTGCGCCCGACTCCTCATAGAATGCGCCGCGCTCCTCGACGCCGATGCTTTCGGCCACCGTGATTTGCACGTGGTCCACGTATCGGCGGTTCCATACCGGCTCGAAAATTCCATTGGCGAATCGAAACACCAGAATGTTCTGGACCGTTTCCTTGCCCAGGTAGTGGTCGATGCGGTAGACCTGCTCTTCGCCGAACACCTGCTGGAGCAGGCCGTCGAGCTGGCGCGCGCTGGCCAGGTCGCGCCCGAACGGCTTTTCGACGATGATGCGCGCCCAGGGTTGGCCCACGCCCTGACCGCTCGCGGCAACCTCCGGCAGCACGGCGGCCGGGCAGGCCAGCCCGGATTCACCGAGGCGGCGAATGATGGGCAGGAAGGCGCTGGGCGGGGTAGCCAGATAGAACAGCGAGTTGCCGCGCGTTCCCGTTTGCCGCGCCAGGTTTGCCACCACTTCCTTCAGCCGGGCGTGGTGCAGAGGATGATCGTATTCCACCGGCAGGTAGAACAGCGAGGCGGCAAACGGCTCCCAGACGGCCGACTGGAAGGGGATGCGGGAAAACTCGGCGACGGCAGCCCGCATCCGCTCGCGGAACTGGGCGTCGTTCCATTGGCTGCGCGCCGCGCCAACCACCGAGAAGCCGCCGGGCAGGCGCTGCTCGGTGGCTAGCGCGTAGAGCGCCGGCAGCAGCTTGCGGCGCGTCAGGTCGCCCGAGGCGCCGAAGATCACGAACGTGCAGGGTTCCGGGGTGTGGGGAAGGCGCAGGCTCTCGCGCAACGGATTCATAAAAAGGGGCTAGGGACTAGGGGCTAGGGACCAGGGTCGGACGGGGCTAGGCCCTAGTCCCGAGTCTCTAGTCCCGTGTGTTATTTTCCCGCGCCGGCGGTCATTACCATCGGCCGCTTCGGCTCCGGCCAATCCACGTGGTAGAAATTGCCGCGCGGCTGGTCGGTGCGTTCGAACGTGTGCGCGCCGAAAAAGTCACGCTGGCCCTGGATGAGGTTGGCCGGCAACGAAGCCGAGCGGTAGCTGTCGTAGTAGGACAGCGCCGACATGAACTGCGGGCAGGGCACGCCGGCTTCGGCCGCCAGCGACACCACCTTGCGCCAGTTCGGCTGCGCTTTCAGGATCTTGGCCTTGAAGAACGGATCCAGCAGCAGGTTGCTCAGGTTCGGGTTGCGGTCGAACGCTTCTGTGATCTTCTGCAAAAAGCCGGCGCGAATGATGCAGCCACCCCTCCAGATCATGGCGATCTCGCCGAAGTTCAGCTTCCAGTGGTACTCCTCCTGCGCCTTTTGCATGAGGTTGAAACCCTGGGCGTAGGAGCAGATCTTGGAGCAGTAGAGGGCGTCGCGGACGGCATCGGTCAGTGCCTTCTTCGAGCCGCGGTAGGTGAATCTGGGGCCCTTGAGCTGTCTGCTGGCTTCGACGCGCTTCTCTTTCTCGGCGCTCATGTAGCGGGCAAAGACGGCCTGCGCGATCGAGGGCGCGGGCACGCCCATATCCAGCGCGTTCACGCTGGTCCACTTGCCGGTGCCCTTCTGGCCCGCCGTGTCCAGGATGACGTCCACCAGGTACTTGCGCGGGTTGGCCGGGTCCTTCTGCTGGAGGATGTCGGCGGTGATCTCGATGAGGTAGGAGTTCAGGTCGCCCTGGTTCCACTCGGAGAAAACCGCGCTCATCTCCGGCGCTTTCATGCCCAGCAGCAACTTCATCAGCCAGTAGGACTCGCAGATGATCTGCATGTCGCCGTACTCGATCCCGTTGTGGACCATCTTGACGTAGTGGCCGGCGCCGTCGGGGCCGATGTAAGCGGTGCAGGGAACGCCGCCGATGATGGGCTTACCGGGCGCCGCGCCCATGAGCGGCTGGCCGGTTTTTTCATCCACCTTGGCCGCAATCGCCTCCCAGATGGGCTTCAGGCTGGCCCAGGCTTCCGCGCTGCCACCGGGCATCAGCGAGGGGCCGAAGCGCGCGCCTTCCTCGCCGCCCGACACGCCGGAGCCCACGAAATTGATGCCCCGTACCGCGTACTCCTTCTCGCGGCGAATGGTGTCGGTCCACTGTGAATTGCCGCCGTCGATGATGATGTCGCCCGGTTGCATCAAAACCGCCAGTTGGCCGGCAATGGTATCGACCGCCGCGCCCGCCTTCACCAGGATAACCACCATGCGCGGGCGCTTGATCGCTTGCACCAGTTGCTCGAGCGTCACGCAGGGGATCAGCCCGCCCGGGGTGCCGGGGTTTTCGGCGACGAACTTTTGCATGGTCGCGGTAGTGCGGTTGAAGACGGCCACTTTAAAGCCGTGGTCGGCCATGTTCAACACCAGGTTCTGGCCCATCACCGCCAGCCCCGCCAGGCCGATATCCGCCGGGTTTCCGTCGTTGTCTGACATGGAAGAATGGCTCCAGTTCTTGAATTGTGGGGTTCTAAAACCATACAGTATACAGTCTTCCGGCGGAAGATTCACCACAGATGAACGCGGAAACGTCGCTGGGAATCGAGCGATTCTCTCCTTGTTTTTCGCGGTATTGGGGGCATCCGGCAGTCCAGTCAGGCGAAGAATCAGAAGGGAGGGCGCCAACGCAAGGCCTCAAATCTCGCGTAGTCCCGGTCGGTAGTAATCCATTCACAGCCGGATTCAATCGCCAGCGCGGCGAACCACGCATCCTGGACCAGATTTCCGCGTGCCTGGGATCGACGGCACAGGTCGCCAAAGATCGTCCAATGTCGCGATCCGGGCCGGATGTGCTGGCAATGAGGTTGTTCGAGCAAGCCCGTGCAAAAAGCGAGCGCGTCTTCCAGAGGATCTGGCCGGATGAACACGCGCGGGTTGGTCGTGACGCGCACCAGCGACCCGAGAACCTGAGGCGACATACCGTAGGCCGCTTCGCCGTTGACCACGGAATCGAGCCACTGTCTGTACTGGGCATGACGCTCGGCGTCGGGACGAAAGGCATAAATCAAAACGTTAACGTCAGGGAGGATCATTCGCGGCCTTCCATAACGTCCAGTAAGGCCGCGCTATTGTTGAGATCAATGCCGGGGCGCAGTCCCCCACCCTGACGGCTTACGGGCAGGACGACTCGCGTGCGCTGCGGCCCAGCCTTGCGTTGAGCCAGAACGATGCGAAGACCTTTTTCGATTAGCGCGGTGAGTGTCTCGCCCCTTTGAGAAGCCTCTCGCCTGGCCTGGTCCAGCAAAGCGTCATCGAGACGAACGGTGGTTCTCATATGCATAGACATACACCCAAGCGCATCTATATGTCAACTGCGGCTCCTCAGTTTTTGAATGTTGCCGGTTGTTGCCGGGGCGGCACAACGTCATAGCCGATCGAGGGCGGCGGAGACATCCCGGCCAAGGCTGATGTGAACGACGCGGCGGCCGCGCCGTCGCAGCGATTCCATGTCGCCCAGCGCCTGGGCGCGCCTTAAGACTCCAAAGGAGTAAGGCCGGCCGGGGATCGGCGCGTCTTCCGCGTTGTCGGCGGTGAGGAAAATGAACAGGCCGTTGTTCGGCCCGCCCTTGTGCAGTTGGCCGGTCGAATGCAGATAGCGGGGCCCGAAACCCAGCGTGGTGGCCAGCTTGGTTTGATCGCGCAGCCGCGCCCGGAACAGTTCCAGCCCTTCGATGGACTCGGGCTTGCGCTCCAGGAAGGCGAGAATCGCGATGTAATCGCCGGGCCGTGCTTTGGCCAGAAGGCTCGATATCGCTTCGGGCCTGGCCCCCGCCTCCTCCGGCAGCCGGCCTTCGGCCTGGAACTGTCCGAGCAGCCGTGCGGTGTTGTCCTTGCTCTCCGTTACGTTCAGCTCGTCGAAGGGGTTGATCTTCAAGACCGCGCCGCAGATGGCCGTGACGATTTCCCAGCGGACAAACTCGGCGCCCAGGTCGTACTGGTCTTTCAGGAACAGGCGGAAGACCGGGTGGCCGGCAGCTTCGAGGGCCTTCAGGCGCGCTTCGATTTCGCGGCTGGTTCTGCCTTCCAGCAGCAGGGCCACGAACACGCGGTCGCCGCCATAGACCTCCGGCCGGCCGAGCGGTTCGCCGACCACCGGCAGCACGCCCCGGTCCTCCTTGCCCGTGCTTTCGGCCACCAGTTGTTCCACCCAGTTGCCGAAGTCGGCGATTTCCGGAGAAAGAACGAAGGTGAGCTTGTTGCGTCCGGCCAAAGCCAGCCCGCCGATTTCAACGCCCAGATGGATGCCGTCGAGGCCGGAGGCCGGAGGCTGGAGGCTGGAGACGCCGGGCCGGTTGGCTTCGAGCGCCTGCACGGCGCGCTCTAGCAGCAGCCCGATATCGGCGCCGATCAGCGCCGCGGGCACCAGTCCGAAGTAGGAGAGCGCTGAGTAGCGGCCGCCAATGTCCGCCGGATTCCGGAACACCGCGCGCCAGCCGCGCTCCGTTCCCTGACGGTCCAGCTCGCTGTCCGCGTCGGTGATGGCCACCCATTGCCCGCCGCGCGGCGCCTTCTCCCAAAAGTAGGCGCCGAGCGACGCCGACTCCACCGTCGATCCCGACTTGCTGGCGTTGATGAACAGGGTGCGCGCCAGATCGACGGAGCGCTCGATCGCCAGGATGGCGTCCGGATCGGTGGTGTCCACCACCCGCAGATCGGGACAGCCGGCGGCCACGCCGAAGGTGTTCCGGCAAACCTCCGGGCACAGGCTGCTGCCGCCCATGCCCAGCAGCAGCGCGTGCCGGAAGCCGGCCTGCTTCACGCCCTCGGCGAAACGGCGAATCTCGCCGGCCTGGGCGGCCATGGCGGCCGGCGAGTCGAGCCAGCCCAGGCGATTGCGGATCTTCTGGCCGGTGGGCGCGTCGTCCTTCCAGAGCGTGGCGTCGCGCGCGAACAGCCGCTCGGCCGCCTCCCGGAGCGGCAGCGGCGGTTGGGCCCCAGCCCCCGGCTGGGCAACGAACTGCCCGCGCTTCTGTTCCAGCGTGGCCAGCAGCTTGTCGAAGGAATCGGCGAAGGCCTTTACGCCGTCGTCCTGCAGCTTCTGCATGACGG
>Ga0315282_10014444_pt1 | contig 11750 bp, 11 predicted proteins | sample YL17G07_20_MG_FD_203693 | JGI IMG/M metagenome (GOLD analysis project Ga0315282, IMG submission 203693) | Sediment microbial communities from Yellowstone Lake, YNP, Wyoming, USA - YL17G07_20 | ecosystem: Environmental > Aquatic > Freshwater > Lake > Sediment | place: USA: Wyoming | collected... | reverse complement strand
CCGTGTGCCTCTCTGATCTTGGCGCGCAGTGCCTGCAGGTTGGCCACTGTCAGGCCGCGGTAATCCGTGAGGAATACCGCCTGGCTGCGAGACAGTTGGGCCACATAATCTGATACCATGTGCTCTTTCTTCTCACGTGTAATTGCCAATCTAACCTCACCTCCTTTGATCGAATCGGCCGGGTACGCTTAGAAAACAAAAGCGTCTTTGCGCCGGCCGACGCAAAGACGCACTCCTACCGACCTCGACAGGGCACTTCACCCTGGCCTGCCCGCCCGGGCAGGTGTCTACCCATTCAGTGTTTCACGATAAACCGGAATGGGCCTCGGTCGATGTACGCTTGCCTCGGCAGGCCTGCTCGCGCCTCAGACGAACCGCTCGAAGCGGCGATGCAGATTAAGCGCCCTGACGACGCGCCTGCTATCTTGGGCAGTATTCTATCAGGTATTTATCCGAACAAAATCACACGGCTGCCTGCAACGAAGACGCCTGGGTCACATCCACCTTGATGCCGGGTCCCATCGTGGGCGTCACCGTTATCCTGCGCAGGTACTGGCCCTTGGCGCTGGGCGGCCGGGCGCGCAGCACGGCCTCCATCAACGCCGCGAAGTTGTCGAGCAGCTGTTCCTTGGTGAAGCGGGATTTGCCGATCGGCACGTGAATATTGGCGGTCTTGTCGAGCCGAAACTCCACCCGCCCGGCCTTCAGTTCCCGGACGATGCGGCCCAGGTCTTCGGCAGGTACGATCGTGCCTGACTTGGGGCTGGGCATCAAGCCGCGCGGGCCGAGTACCCGCCCCAGCCGGCCCACCTTGCCCATCAGAGGCGGCGTGGCGACGGCCGTATCGAACTCGAACCAGCCTTCCTGGATGCGTTGGATGAGATCATCGCTGCCCACGTAGTCGGCGCCGGCCTCTCGGGCTGCCCGTTCGCCCTCGCCCTCGGCGAATACGAGCACGCGCACCACGCGCCCGGTACCGTGCGGCAGCGATACGGTGCTGCGCACCTGCTGATCGGCGTGCCGCGGGTCCAGCCCGGTTCGGAAATGCACCTCCACGGTCGCATCAAACTTGGCATACGAGATCTGGCGTACCAGCTCCATCGCCTCGGCCGGGGCATACGCCCGGTTGTGTTCGATCAGTTTTTGAGCTTCCTCGTACTTCTTGCCGTGCTTCGGCATCTTAGATTGCCTCCTGGTGGTATTGCGGACCCATGTCCTCCCACCCAAACTCAAATGGGGCTAGTCGGAAACCCGAATGCCCATGCTGCGGGCGCTGCCCTCAATCTGCCTGACGGCGTCTTCGAGATCCACGGCGTTCAGGTCCTTCATCTTGGTCTCCGCGATTTCTCGAACCTGCGCCCTCGTCACGCTGGCCACCTTGGTCTTGCCCGGATCGGACGAACCCTTCTCGACACCTGCCACTTTCTTCAACAGGTCGCTGACCGGCGGCGTCTTGGTCACGAACGTGAAGGTTTGATCCTGAAACACGGTGATCTCGACCGGAATAATCGACCCCGCCATGGTTGCCGTGCGGGCATTGTACTCCTTGCAGAATGCCATGATATTCAGTCCGTGCTGGCCCAGGGCCGGACCGACCGGCGGGGCCGGGGTCGCTTTGCCAGCCGGTATTTGGAGTTTGACGATTGCCTTGATTTTCTTGGCCATTCAACGAGCCTCCGCTACACTCTTTCGACTTGCAGGAAATCCACTTCGATGGGGGTTTCACGGCCAAACATGCTCACCAGGACCCGCACGCGGGCCCGATCGGTGTCGATCATATCCACCGTGCCCATGAAATCCTCAAAGGGGCCTTCGATGATGCGCACCTTTTGGCCTTCTCTGAAGCTGACCTTGATCTTGGGAGCCTCTGCTTCCATGCGCCGCAGGATCTTGTCGACTTCCTCCTGGCGCAACATCACCGGCTTGGTGCCCGAACGCACGAAGTCTGTCACACCTGGCGTGTTGCGAACGACATACCAGGTGTCATCGTTCATGACCATTTCCACCAGGATGTAGCCCGGAAAGACGCGGCGCTCGGTGGTGCGGCGATGGCCATCTCTCAGCTCTACCTCTTCCTCGGTGGGGACAACTACCTGGAAGATCTGGTTCTGCATGCCCATCGACTCGATGCGGTGTTCCAGATTCTTCTTGACTTTGTTCTCGTAGCCGGAATAGCTGTGAATGACATACCAGGCAGTCCCCTCCGGCCGCGTCGGCGAGGCGGTTTCCTGGGGCGCACCGGCCGTCTCTGGCGCATCACCACTCTGGCTGGCCAGCTGGTCTTCAGCTGGCTCGGTTGCCGCGGCCTCCGGTGCGTCGTCTGCCTCGTCCATAAACGGGCTGGATAGAGCCGATTCTACAACTCGTTCCTCCGCGTCCGTGTCGAGCTCAACGCTCAAAGCCGTCTTGCCCTTGGTTGCCTTAGCCATTACCACCATCCACTACAGTTCGATCAGCGGCGCTGATCCGCGATCTACCACTCAGCTCTCATTCGCGCTGAATAAAATACACAGCCACCGCGCCCCCGATGACCACCACCGCGCCGGCCAGGATGCCCGCTGCATCCCCATTCACAATGCCCCGCATGATGTCCGCGAACACCGTGTCGGCTGCGCCCAGGATGATTGCCATAGCCACGGTGGCACCCAACACAATCAGGGTCAGGTTCCAGGCAGTCTGCCGGCTGGGCCAACTCACCTTCCGCAATTCTGCCCGAGTTTCACGAAAATAGCGGAGGATTGGCTCCACCACTCGCGTCAAGAACCCTTCGAGTTTACCGGTTGTTCGGACCACCATCAGGTCGCTCCTGTTCCGGGCCGCGCGCGCCCAGACCGCTATTTGGGGGTCTGGCCCATTTTCTGGGTAGACCTTCGTAGGGGCAATTCATGAATTGCCCCTACGCCCACGATCTGGGCCACGCCCGCTATTTGGTCTCGCGGTGTAGCGTATGGGTGCGACACCGGGGACAGTACTTCTTGAGTTCGAGACGATTCGTGTCGTTGCGTCGATTCTTCTCGGTTGTGTAATTGCGTTCCCGGCATTCGGTACACGCCAGGGTGACCGGCATGCGTATCGCTTTCTTGGCCATCTTGTGTCCAAAAAGGGGCTGAGAGACTATGAGGAACAGCCTCCCGGCCCCTTCGGCTCCTTTCTGTTACTCAGTAGGTAATACTAACCTGCCCAGCTGCCGAACGGTGGGCGCTACTCGAGTATCTTGCTGATGACGCCGGCACCGACGGTGTGTCCACCCTCCCGGATGGCGAAGCGGCTGCCCGCCTCCAATGCCACCGGCACGATCAACTTCACCTTCAGGTTCACGTTGTCGCCCGGCATCACCATCTCGCGCCCTTCCGGCAACTCCACATCTCCCGTCACGTCCATCGTCCGGATGTAAAACTGCGGCCGGTAGCCCGAGAAGAAGGGCGTGTGCCGCCCCCCCTCCTCGCGCTTCAAGATGTAGACTTCGCTCTCAAACGTGGTGTGCGGCGTGATGCTCCCCGGCTTGGCCAACACCATCCCCCGCTCGATGTCGGTGCGGTCGATCCCCCGCAGCAGCAGGCCGATGTTGTCCCCCGCCTGCCCCTCGTCCAACACCTTGCGGAACATCTCCACCCCGGTCACCACCGACCGGCGCGTCTCCCGCAACCCCACAATCTCCAACTCTTCGCCGACCCGCACCACCCCACGCTCCACACGCCCGGTGCCCACCGTGCCCCGCCCCTTGATCGAGAACACGTCCTCCACCGGCATCAGGAACGGCTTGTCAATCTCTCGCTTGGGGGTGGGAATGTAGTCGTCCACCACCTTCATCAACTCCCAGATGCTGGCGTACTCCGGCGCCTTCGGGTCGGTGCTCTTCGACTCCAACGCCTGCAGGGCACTCCCCCGGATGATCGGAATCTCGTCCCCAGGAAATTGCTGCTTGCTCAGCAGTTCCCTGAGCTCCAACTCCACCAACTCCAGGAGTTCCTCATCCTGCATCATATCGACCTTGTTCAGGTAGACCACCATGGCCGGCACTTCCACCTGGCGCGCCAACAGGATGTGTTCCCGGGTCTGCGGCATCGGCCCATCCGGCGCACTCACCACCAGGATCGCTCCGTCCATCTGCGCCGCACCGGTGATCATGTTCTTGATGTAGTCGGCGTGCCCCGGGCAGTCCACGTGCGCATAGTGCCGCTTCTCGGTCTGATACTCCACGTGCGCAATCGCAATCGTGATGCCGCGGGCCTTCTCTTCCGGCGCATTGTCAATCGAATCGAACGAGCGGAACGAGGCCAACCCCTTGAAGCCCAACACCTTGGTGATGGCTGCCGTCAAGGTGGTCTTGCCGTGATCGACGTGCCCAATCGTCCCCACGTTGACGTGCGGTCTATCTCGTACGAACTTCTCTTTCGCCATCGGCGCGCCTCCTCTTTAGTCGAATGGGAATGCGTGTTCCCACTATCATCAGGTATGAGTTCGATATTTGCTTTTTTGGCGAAGCCCTCGATCGGACTTGAACCGATGACCCCGTTCTTACCAAGAACGTGCTCTACCGACTGAGCTACGAGGGCAACTGGTCATAGCCACGCGCCACCCGTGTGGCACACAACCACACAGTATACCGGCAAGGCTCCGAAATGTCAAATCATATCCGGGATTTTCAGGTCAGCCACCCGTGCGCGCGGCCAGGACGGCATAGAGCGCCACCCCACCCGCAACCGATGCGTTCAGCGAGGCCAGCTGGCCTCGCATCGGCAGGCGGATCAGCACGTCGCACGTTTGCCGTGTCAGCCGGCTCAGGCCCTCCCCCTCACTGCCGACCACGAGCACCAGCGGAAGGTTCAAGTCGGCCTGGCGGTAGGGCTGCGCCTCCGGACGGCTGTCTAACCCCACCACCCACACGCCCTGCGTCTTCAGCGCTTCCAGGCAGCGCACCAGGTTGACCACCTGGGCGACGCGCATGTGTTCGCTGGCACCGGCCGAGGCGCTGACCACCGCCGGCGTCACCCCGGCCGCGCGCCGGTCGGGAACGACTACGCCGTGCACGCCCACGCCCTCGGCCGTGCGCAGCAAGGCCCCCAGGTTGTGCGGATCTTGCAGGTGATCCAGCGCCAGCAGCCACGGCAGCTCGGCCTGCTTGCGCGCCCAGCCCAGGATCGCCTCTACCTCGGCGTAGGGATAGGGTGCCGTCTCCAGAGCCACTCCCTGGTGCGCCTCTGCAATGCGATCCAGCTGCAGGCGCGGCACCCGTTTGACGGGGAGGCTCAGGGCAGCGGCCAGCTGCACCACCTCGCCGACGATGCCCGTCTCCTGGACACCCTCGGCGAGAATCAGCCGGTGGATGTGCCGGCGCCGGGCACGCAGAGCCTCGCGCACGGCCTGCCGGCCATACAGTATCTCTCTCACCGCGTCAGCCGCCAGCGGGTGCCCTGCGGATGATCCTCGAGTGCGATGCCAATGGCCGCCAGCCGGGTGCGGACGGCGTCGGCGGTGGCCCAATCCTTGCGAGCGCGAGCCTCGGCCCGCAGGTCGATCAGCAGCTGCATCAAATCAGCTTCCACGCCGACGCTGGTGGCGGCGGGCAGTTCGGCCGGGATGATCCCCAATATGTCACCACCCAACCGGCAGTACAGGCCGTCGATCGCCTGCAGGGTCGGCCGGCTGAGCGGCTGGCCGCTGTTCAGCAGGGTGTTGACCTCTTTACCGAGGTCGAACAGCACCGCCAGCGCCTGGGGCGTATTGAAATCATCGTCCAGTGCGGCCAGAAAGCGCTGCTTGTGCTCCTCCAGGCGAGCCAGCACTGACGGGTCGGCTGGCGCGGCCGGGTCAGCCGCGTCCAGCTTCCGGCGCGCCAGCGTGACCGGTCCCAACAGGCGTTCGTACCCCCTGCCGGCCGATTCCAGAGCCGCCTCGGAAAAGTCGGTGGTCGAGCGATAATGGCTGTTGAGGACGAAGAAGCGCAGGGTCATGGCGCTGTGCCGCGACAAGGCGTCTTTCACAGTGGTGAAATTGCCCAGGCTCTTGCCCATCTTGGTGCCGTCGACGGTCACCATGTTGTTCAGGATCCAGTAGCGGGCAAGATCCACCGCGTAGGCGGCCTCGCTTTGAGCAATCTCGCTCTCATTGTGCGGAAAGATGTTCTCCAACCCGCCGCCGTGAATGTCGAAGGGCAGCCCCAGGTATTTGCGGGACATCACCGAACATTCGGCATGCCAGCCGGGGAACCCCTCACCCCAGGGACTCTTCCAGCGCATGAGGTGGTCGGGTGTGGCGGCTCGCCACACGGCGAAGTCGCGCGGGTCTCGCTTGTCGACGTTGACCGCCACGCGGGCGCCCTCTTCCTGTTCCTCCACCTTGCGCCCGGACAGCTTGCCATAGCTGGGCCACTCCTTGACCGAGAAAAAGACCGACCCATTGCTCTCGTAGGCATATCCCCTGGCGATCAGCAGCTCAGCCAGTTCGATTTGCTCGGGCACGTGCCCGCTGGCGCGCGGGCTGATATCGGGGCGCAATACGTTCAGGGCGTCCATGTCCTCGAAATAGGCGCGCGTGTAGGCCTCCACGATTTCCATCGGTTCAACTTGTTCGCGGCGCGCCTGGCGGCCGATTTTGTCCTCGCCGGCATCGGCATCGTCGGTCAAGTGGCCCACATCGGTAATGTTTTGCACGTAGCGCACCCGGTTGCCCAGGTATTCCAGGTAACGATGCACGATGTCGAAGGTGATGTACACCTTGGCATGTCCGATGTGGGCGCGTCCATACACGGTCGGCCCGCACACGTACATGCCCACGAAACCGGGACGAATGGGCGCAAACGGCTCTTTTTGGCGGGTCAGGTAGTTGAACACTTGCAGCGGCATGTCGGCACTCTCCTTCACGCGTGGCAATCAGCTGGGTTGGGCAAAGATCATACGGCCGGCCGCCGTTTGCAGCACCTTAGTCACCATCGCGTCGATGGTCTGATTCATATGACGTCGCCCGTTTTCGACGACCACCATCGTGCCGTCGTCCAGATAACCCACCCCTTGCCCAACCTCTTTGCCTTCCTGAATAATGTGCACTTGAAGGGTCTCGCCCGGCAGCAGGATGACGCGCACGGCGTTGGTGAGTTCGTTGATGCTGAGCACCACGACGCCCTGCAATTCCGCGACCCGGGTGAGGTTGTAGTCGTTGGTGATGATCGGGCAGTGCAGCTGTTTGCCCAACATGACCAGCTTGTCGTCTACCTCGCGCACCCCGTCCACATCCATGTCGGTGATCAGGATCGGTACCACTGATTCCTTCTGCAATTTGTTGAGCATATCCAGGCCGCGCCGACCGCGATTCCTTCGCAGCGCGTCGGGAGAGTCGGCGATGTGCTGCAGCTCGTTCAACACGAAGCGCGGCACCATCATCGTCTCATCGATGAAACCGGTGCGGCTGATGTCTGCGATGCGCCCGTCGATGATCACACTGGTGTCGAGCAGCACGACGTCCTGGTGGTTCGGGGCCTGGCCCGAACGACGATCGCCCTCGCGCCCCAGGCGGACGTTGAGCAGGCTGAAAATGTCCTGATGGCGCATGACCATGACTGCCATGCCCAGGTAGCCGAATACCACGCTGGCGACGAAGGGCAGCGTGTCGCCCAACGGGCGCGGCAGGTTAGACATCGCCGGGGTCAGCAAGGCGGCGATCGACAGGCCGACGATCAAACCCGCCAGCGCGGCGATCAGCTGCGACGCCGGCATGCGCCGGACACGCTCAACGACGTAGACGACGGGGCGGACGGTGATCCAGGGTGTGACGATCAGCCCCAGGGCTGCTCCGGCCAGGCTCATCGCCGAGATGATTCGCACGTCCTTCCAGGTGCCGCCCAGCGACAGCGCCAGCTGAAAGCTAAGCACGGCACCCACTACCATCCCTGCCAGGCGAAATACAAATTCGATGCTCATACTTACGCCCCATCTTTCAAGCGTGCTTGCTATCGCACGTACGGCCGGCAGAACACTGCTCAAACCACTGGCAGGCTGCGACAGGCGCCTATGCCATGACGTTGCCAGTACCCCGCATGGGGCACCAGTGCCCGGTATGGGGTACCAGTGCCCCACACAGGGTACCTGCCTGCCAGGCTGTCGTGTCAGTACGAACCGATCTGGATCAGTTGGTTGTTGACGACAGGGGGTAGCCTACAGGAGGAAAACTGACGATAAATGCGAAATAATGATGGTCACACCCCGTCGCTCCTTAATCTTACCACAATCTGAGCGAAAAGTCAAAGACTTTCTCGACCCGATTGGTTCTGCGCCACGGCGTTCGCCAGCGCGGCCCATTCGGCCAGGCTGAGGGTTTGAGCGCGCCGCTGGGGTTGGATGCCCGCCCGTGCCATGAGGTCCAGCACTTGCTGGCTGGACATGCCCAGTCCGGCGGACAGGGAGTTTCTCAGCTGTTTGCGTTTCTGGCTGAAGCCTGCCCGTACGACCCGAAAAAACAGGCTCGCGCCGGGCACCTCCACCGGAGGCGCCGCGTGGGCATCAATCCGAATCACCGCCGAGTCGACCTTTGGGGGTGGAATGAACGCGCCGGCAGGGATGCGTGCCACCAGGCGCGGCTGCCCGTAGAACTGAACGCTGACCGCCAGCAGGCTCATATCGCCGGGCGCAGCCACGATTCGCTGGGCGACCTCGCGCTGCACGGTGAGCACCAGCCGCCGGGGCGGGCGCCGGCACTCCAGCAGGTGGCGGATCACCGCCGAGGTGATGTAGTACGGCAAATTGGCGACGACGGTGTAGGGCTGTCCGGCGGCGCCGGTCACCGAGGCGAGCAACGCGGCCGGCTCGAGCTGGAGAATGTCGCCCATCACCAGCTCGAGGTTGGGCAGGCCGGCCAACTCCTGGCGCAGCACACGAACCATCGCCTCGTCCAGCTCGACCGCGATCACCCGCCCGGCGACCCGCGCTAGGGCGCGGGTGAGGGTACCCAGGCCGGGGCCGATTTCCAACACGAGACTGTCCGCCGTGAGTTCGGCAGCCTGCACGATCTTGTCGAGGACGTTTGGATCGGCCAGCAGGTGCTGGCCCAGCCCTTTGCGCAGATGCAGCTGGTAGTGCCGGAGCAGTTCTGACACGCTCATTCGGGCAGCACGTAGCGGATCTGGCGGTCGGGCGGAGGAGGCGCGAGCATGTAGAGGTCTACCCACTGGTACCAATGCGGCGGGGCGGGGTCGTCGTACCCCAGGTCGATGCGCCGACCGACGACGCCGGCCCCGGTGTCGCCGGCAATGGCCTTGCCATAGCCGGGCACGTACACCTGGCTGTTCAGAGGAATCACCCTGGGATCGACCGCGATGACGCCGAAGCCCGCCTTGGCACCGCTGCGCGTCATGCCAAAGCGAGGGTGCTCCTGGCCCTTCCCGGCGCTGGCCGCCGTGTAGGAGGTGGCCCAGACCCGGAAGCGCCGCCAGTATTGAATCGGTCCGTCCGGGGTGTCGGCGGTCTGCACCGTAACGTGGGTCCCGTACCTCACGACCTGGGCGACCGGCGGCCGGTCGACCCACTCGTCTTCCAGCACGTTGGAAACCTCCTGCCCGTTTTCCCAGGTGATCCGGTAGCGGCGCTTGGTCAAGCCGGGCTGGCCGGGCTGCAACACCCGCCGCGTGTCGATCGGCAGCTCGGCGGCGGGCTGCCAGTCGGTCTCGGCGGGGATCGGCTCTTGTTCAATCTTGATCGTCTGGCGCACCCGAATCACTTGGATGGTCATGCCGGGTGTCACCGGAGCGTCCGCCGAGGGCCGGCAGGTATCCTGGCCCACCAGCGGGATGCCGGCCTGAGCCAGCGCCTCGCCCACCGTGTGCGCCCGGGTGCGCACGCTCATGGCGTTGCCATCTGCCTGAAGGGTCAGGGGAATGGCACGCTCAATCGTGATCGCCATTCCGGGCGTGATCGGGCTTTCCAGCCCGGGCGTGACCCGATCTTCCGGGTAGAGCGGGATGCCCTGGCCGTGCAGCGCTTCCCCAACCGTGGCGCGAGCGGTGTAGAACGCCGCCGGGGCGCCGTCGCCGGCGAGGATGACGGGGCTGGCGCGCTGCAGCACCAGGTGCAGCGTCGGCGGACGCGCCTGGCGAATAGCCGGCTGTTGGCCGGCCCCGTCAACCGGGGGCGTGTCGGCGCCCGGCAGGCTCCCGCTCGACGGGGGCAGGCTGGCGTTCAGGTCGCAGGGCTGCCCGTCCAGCTGTGCTTCGTCACCCGGCCCGACGAGAATGCCGGCATCGGTCAAGACCTCGGCCAGCGGGCGCGGCTGGGTGATAACCTCGAGCTGCCGCCCGTCGGCTTCGATGTTTACGGTGCGGGCCCGCTGCACCCGGACGACACAGCCGGGCGACAGCTCGCCGGTCAACGGCGGGGAGACGGCGTCCTCGGGAATCAGCGCCAGGCCAGCCTCTTGCAGCAGACCCTCGACCGTGGCTTGGTGGGTGCGCCACGCCTGGGGGCGCACATCGACCACCAGGGTGACCGGCATCCCGGCTGCGGTGTAGCCCAGCAGCATCAACCCACACGCCGGCAGGAGCAGCAGCTTTGCCGCAAGAGGAGGCACCCACTGGCGCCAGGCGAGGCGGCTGCGCCGGAGGCGCTCGACGAGCGCACCGGCGACGGCGTCCGGCTGAGGGAAGGGAACGCCAAACACGAGGGTCTCCCTGGCGCAGGCTGCATGCAAGAGAGGTCGTGCACCCTCTGTCGAACCAGTCCGTCTGCCTTACGGATGCCAGCCAGCTCCGGCCAGGTACCCCTGCGTCACCCGAGAGGGACTGTTTATGGCTGCTTCCTTCCGGACCTGACCAGATTCGCAGGCTCTCGCCGCGCAGGACCCAACCTTCATTGCCGCACGACATCCGCAGCCACAGCCGGCGATGGCCCTCGAGAGGGAATTCGATCCCGCTATGGCGGACTGCGGGTACAGGGCGCCGCCACTGCCCCATCTAGCACGACCAGGCGGAGAGGGCGGGATTTGAACCCGCGAGGCTGTTACGCCTACACGATTTCCGATCGTGCGCACTCGACCAAACTATGCGACCTCTCCAGGTTCACCGTCAGCCTAACCGGCCGCTCGTCCTCTCCCAACCGGGAGAGGCGGGAAGGGTGGGATTCGAACCCACGGCGGAGCAAGCCCCGCAGCGGTTTTCGAGACCGCCCCATTCGTCCACTCTGGCACCTTCCCACTTGACATTATAGCATACTCGGCGGAGACGGGCAAAGGAGCGCACCGCCGCAAACCGGGGCTGCCGGGGGACGCACCGCCGTAAACCGGCGGTGCTGGAGGCCGTAAGCCGGCGGTGCAGGAAGGCGCGGGGCAGCCCAGCGCCGGCTCTTCAGGCCGGTGCTGGGGGTTTGGCGGATTGTCCGCGCGGCTCTATAATCAGGCCGAAGCCACTGGGATTACCCGCCGCGAGCGGAGGCCCTGTACCGGGGCAGGCTGACGGCTGACCGCTGAGCGCTGACTGCTATTTTCTTGGGAGCTGGTTGCCCTGTGACCGGGTTGAAAATTTCCTCGCAGTTCGATGATTCGGCCGGCCTGGTGTTGTTCGAGGGCGACTGCCTGGACCTGCTGGCGCAGGTCCCGGCCGGGCTGGCCCGGCTGGTGGTCACTTCGCCGCCCTATAACCTGGGCAAGCCCTACGAAAGCCGCCTGGACCTGGACGAATACCTGTCCCAACAGGAGCGGGTCATCCAGGAATGTGTGCGGGTGCTGCACGACCGGGGCAGCATCTGCTGGCAGGTGGGCAACTACGTGGA
>Ga0315282_10014443_pt1 | contig 11752 bp, 4 predicted proteins | sample YL17G07_20_MG_FD_203693 | JGI IMG/M metagenome (GOLD analysis project Ga0315282, IMG submission 203693) | Sediment microbial communities from Yellowstone Lake, YNP, Wyoming, USA - YL17G07_20 | ecosystem: Environmental > Aquatic > Freshwater > Lake > Sediment | place: USA: Wyoming | collected... | reverse complement strand
CCATTTTGTCTTGGGCCAGGACTCGTAGCGCAAGTGCAGCTCCGCGTCGAGGCGCCCTTCCGTCTCGTGGAATTCGAGCCAGGGATACTGGAAAACAATCGGGTGTGGTCTCGCGCTCCCATCGGTCAAAACGGATCGGGGGCTGGAAAGGCCGACCGGCAAGAGAATCGGTATATCGAGTTCGAGAGACCCCTCGACGGCGTTCGCGTTGCCGCCGGACGGCCGGGCCTGCTGGGCGGCCTTGAGCGCTTCGTCCCTGTTCTCCGCACCGGCGTCCGCCGTGTCCGACACCGGGAAGTGGACCGAGAGTTCGGGCCTGTACTGGTCGTGCCGCCGGATTTCACATTCCACGCGGCGAATTCCAGCCGCGTAATCCCACGGAGCGTTGCAGACTTGGATTTCCCCTCTTCGCGTTGCCGGGTAACCGCGTGGCTCGACGTGGGTGGTGTACGAGGCCCAGGAGCCGTCTCCTGGCGACTCGCCGGATCGAAGAAGGAAAAATCGCAGGGAGATAAACCAACTCGTATCCGCCACGGTCCTCTCCTCGACGCGCACAAAGCCGTAAAGGCGTTCCTTTACACGCTCGAAGCGGACCGATACGAGTTTCAGCAAGTCTTTCTCCTCTCGCGTTCCAACCGTGATATTGAGAGGGATCTCCTTGTCCGCGGCAAACTCGACGGTCTTCTTGGCGGAGGCCGGAAAATAGACGTGGACAGGCAGAGGCCTGTAAAGATCCCTCACGTCTTCCCCGTACGTGTCCTCCCTTTCCTGAAACTTCGCGCTCTGTTCCATGACAATCCTCTTAACGAGCGTGTCCGCGTCCGCGTCACGAAGAATGGAAGAGAGATAGAGCCGGGAGTGAAACCTGGGAAACTGGCAAAGGCGAACATTGTCCACGTCATTGAAATACTTCAACCCTCGAGGCTCATCCATGGGCCGGTAAGAAAGATGGAGTTGGTTCGGCGCTTTGGGTTGCGGCGCGCCGGATTTCGCCTCTTCGTTCTCCGGCAGGAACAAAATAGACAGTTTGCCCTCCAGCTCCCGCAGACACGCCGCATCGTATCCTTTCAAAGAGGAAGACGACCGCGCGGCGGCCATCAGCTGAACGTGGATGTCGCGAATCAGGCCGTTGAGTTTCTCCCGTGCTTTCTCCTTCTGTTCCGGCGTGTCGTCCAGGAGACGAAGGAATTGTTGGTGATACTCAGTGCTCGGGTGATGGTCCTTCGACTGCCGACGCGCCTCCATATCGGCCCGAATGGCCTTGATCACATCGGCAGAGGGAGGCGCCGGGAGTCCCTTCCAGTGGTCTATGTAGGCTCGAATCATCGTCTCCGTGGGATCGCCGCCATCCCTTCCGATGGGGGACCCGACGATTTCCAGGATCGTGGAAAGGGCCGCGTCGCCCATCTGGACGAGCCCCCAGGCGGCGTCCGAGTGTCCGCTTCCTTTCCGGGCCATGCGGCCAAGCACGGGCGCCGAAGCGGGGTTGCCGATTCGCACCAGCGCCGGCACGCCTTCCACTGCGCCCACCTTTGCCTTCATCATGAGAGACTCTATATCTTTGCGCGCGCTTTCGTCGCGCAGGTAACCCGCCAGGACGACAGCGGCCTCCAGTTCGCCGGCAGGGTGGCCGCCGGGCTTTGCCAGCCACCCGCGCATGATCGGCAGGAAACGCGAGTAGTCGAGAACGCGCGGCTCGGCCGGTTCAGCGGTGCCCGGGCGGCGCATCAGGCCGCGCAGGTCGGATGCGAGCATGGAGGCCGCATCGGCCCCTTTGCTCGTTTTGCCGCCGGACAGACGATAGAGAAGGTGCTCCTGTTCCGCCAGGCGCGTCAGAAACCTCTCCAGCGGCTGGTAGGGTCCGGTTTGCAGCATAAGGAAGTCCGCGCGGGCCGTCTCGCCGCTCCGCTTGAGCGAGAGCGAGAACTCGAGGGCATCCACGGCCATTACTTTCTCGGGGGGCTTATGCAGCCAGTCCGTCGCCCGCAGAAGGCCGGCCAGCGTTGCAAGGTCCCCCTTGGAGAGTTGGTAGGTGGAGGCATAGTCCCGGCCCGTGCGCGACACCAGGCTGAACGCAACCTTGCCGTCGCCCCCGATGCGCATCACGCGGTTGACACCGCTCCACCAGAAGCATTTCATCTCCACGGCAAGTTCCTCGAAGTCGGCGGCCGACGCGGCGGGAACGCTAGTCTCGGTCTTGACCGGGCTGCCGCGCCCCTTCTGGAACCTAATAACTTGTTCGGGTGCGGCGATGCGGGGTTGACCGTTCATTCCGACGTAAGTGACTCGGAGGCGGTGTTCGCCGGGCGGCAAATTCGCCAACGGTCGCGGCGCCGTTTGCGCATTTTTGCGGTCCGCCTCGGCCACATAATCGGACAGGAGAAGACGAATCGGGCCGCGTATCTGGCCGGGATAGACGGTTTCTTGATGACCGTTCATTAGCGCCCACTGGCAATGCGCATAGGGGCGCCCGTCCATTTCCAAATCGAAGTTCGCGCCGTCGAAAAGACACTTGTCGTTGTTCCGGGTGTTCCGCAGGAACATCGAAAGCGTTATGGACGTTGCCGTTATCTCCGGCGCGCCGACACCGACCCGCAGACCCTCGACCGTCTCTCCCCAGGCAATCTCGGGCATCGGAACGATGGTTAGTTTTGCGGGGCCGCTTCCGATCAGACCCGTCCAGGGCTTGAGGCCGTTTGCGCGGCACAACGCCTCGTAGCCGTAGATGTGCTTCTCCATCCTGTTGATCTTGCTGAGTTCCACGCTCGCAAAGTACGTTCCCGGCTCGAGTTGCGGCCGCCCCATTTGCCAGCGCGGCAGGTTGTAACGAACCGACGCGGTCTTCCCAGGCGCGAGCGTCACAAAATCCGACAGGGCAAGGCCGCGCTGACCACCACTGGCGTGTAGACCGGCCGCCATGCGTTGTCCCCGCTCGTTCTTGATTTCGAGAAATGTCCAGATGAAGTAGGGGTCTGGATACACGCACACAGTGATCGGCTTGTTAGAAACGTTAAGATAGACCAGATCCAACGCAATGTCCTCGCCCGCGGTGAAACTCGAGCGCAGCGGCGCGAGAGCGCACCGGATTCCACCCACCGTCTCGCCCCAGGCGAAAAGAGAACCCGCCGTAACTTCTTTCTTCGACACAGCGCCCGCGCCCGGCTGCGGATAGATTGTACACTTCGGGAGGTTCTTTCTCAGCTCCGTCAGGCCTGAGTCGGAGATGCCCGTCAACCTCACGTCGAGATAGCTGAGATTCGAGAGGCGATTCAGAGTCCCGACGCCGGAATCGGTGATCCGGCTTTGGAAAAGATCGAGGCTTCCCAGCTTCGGAAGACCGGTCAACAAGCTCAGGCCGGCGTCCGTAACATTTGTCCGAGAGAGATTCAGCGATTCCAAATTCGCGAGAGATTTCAAGTGTTCGAGTCCCGCATCGGTGATGGGCGTGCGTTCCAGATAGAGTTGGTGGAGGCGGGTCGTGCCGGATAAATGGGCAAGACCCGCATCGGTGATCGGGTTGCCCCCGATTAGGACGTTTTCGAGGGCACGAAACTCCATGAGCCGCTGAAGCGCTTCGTCGGTCAGACGATTGTCCGAGAGGTTGATGTCTCTCAGTTTCGGGAGGTTCTTGAGATAGTCGAGCGCTCCGTCGGTGAGTCGGCATCCCGCGAGGGAAATGTGCCGGAGCTCCGAGAAGTCGTGAAGCGCCGCCAAGCCTTGACCCTCGATCGCATTCTCGTTGAGACGAAGCTCCGTGAGACTGGTTAGACTCTCCAGATTCGCCAGACTGGCGTCGGTGATTCCTGTCCGTATGAGGCCGAGTTGGTTGAGAGTCGGGAGCGAATGAAGGTATTGAAAGTTGGCGTCGCCGAAATCAACGCCATAGACCTGGACGCCAACCCCTTTGAAGGGCTTGAGTTGTTCCAGGAAGGCGAAGGAATCCGGTTTTTGCCGGATGTCCACTGACACATAATTCCACGCCGGGATTTCCAGCCGGCCTCGCGCTTCGAAACTCCGGGAACCCGCGCTGACGGTTCCGATGGAGCGGTCTTCAGGGAACTGAAGCGCAACGGGCTTCTCCACCTCGTAGCCGCCGGGCGCGACCCCGGTTTTTGACCATTCCACGAGGTCGGCGATGAGTTTCGCCGTTTTCGCGGGATCCGGGTCCGCGGTGGCATTCGGATCGGTTCCGATTCCCCCGATGTTCACCTCATACTCGATGTTGATCCACCTCACGATTTGGTGGGTCGGTCCGTAATTCCTTGTGGAGGGATCCAATCTCTGAACGAACTCGACGAAGGCGGACTTGGCCGCGTCGCGGCCGCAGTGGATGGGGATTGCTCTCAGGAGATTCGAGAAATCGAAGCCATAGAGGTTCATCATATCCGGTGTGAGCATGGCAAGCAACAGGGGCGCGATCTCCGGATTCGGGGGGGTTTCGGACCTCTGGTCTTCTGTGATGGCGCGCGCGGCGGCGAGTCGAAGCTTGTCCCGCGACGAGAGTTGCTCTTCCGGCGGGAGAGCCTTGCGCAGCCAGAGTTGATGCAGCGCGGGAACCCAGATCCAGGGGCGTTCGTCTTGAGCAAGAGCGCGCAGGGCGTCGGTTGTTGCGGGCGATTTTCTGTTTAGGAGACAGCCCAGAAGTATCCCCGAAACACTCGGGTCGCTTGTTACGAGAGTCGCCTTCTGAATCCGCGGAACCAGTTCGTCAGGCAGTTCTTTGTATCTTGCCTGCATGGGGTAGATGATGCGTGAAAACAGGTCATTACTGAAGCCACCGGGCGTTCCCGCATAGAACCATCTGCCCTCGCGGTCGCGCTGGAGCCCCAGAGGATTGGGTTGGGCGAGGATGTCGAGAGCCATCGGGTAGAACTCCGGCCACCCTCCCCAGAGTCCCATCTCGATCCCGATCAAACAGTGCGGGGCAGGGGCCTTTGCCCACTGGAGCGCTGTTTGGCGAAGACTTTCGAGCGCCGCCGGGGGCAGTTCGCCCGCCTTCAGCCGTGGTTCTCCGTATTGGATCGCGTCCAAAGCCCGACGCAACGGGAGTCCGCAAAGCAAGCGGATCGAATCCACCGCGCGGCCAGAGTTCTTGTAAAAGTCATACTTCCCTAACTCCTCAAACGTGATTGAGGAAAGCCCCAGCGCTTTCGCGATTCCGTCCAAGCGGGTCCGGGTCTCTTCTTCTGCCTGCCGAGGTTCAACCACCGAAATGCCGTTCACCCGAACCTCGTAAGGCGCTTCGTTGATGGTGATCAACTCAATCTCACTTGGGCGGATACCGTCGAAACGGATGTCGTACTCGCTTCCGTTTGGGCCACTATGGCCGGATCCCCAGCTGCCCATGTAACGCTTTCGAGCTTTATCATAGGCCAACGGTGGGAGAGCAGTCTCTATCCAGGCGTTCGAGCTCAGAAGGAATGCCGCGTGCGCGGGTGGCGGACCGTTTGTGATGTCCCCCATCACCAGAGAGAAACCGGCGGACTCCACCGTCTTGCCGGCCTGAAACGGTCCTCGAAAGAAGCAGGCCGCTCCTCTCGCCGTGCCGTAGTAATACTGCAGAATCACATCAACCTCTTTGAGACGGGTCTTTCTGCTCCAGAGGGAGAAATTCTTCTCATAGAAGGCGGACGTTCGCACCTCCGCGATCAGTTCTTTGACGCCGTTATCCACCTCGATCACCAGCGCCTGGGAGCCGCCAAGCCATCGTTCCTCTCCGCTGGGAGAGACCTTCAGGAACCGGGCGACCGACTGTGTGCCGTCCATTTCCGGCAGCTCAAAAATGAAGCGCCAGTTGGCATTCTCCTTACTCGGTCCCACATAGGGATGGTTCAAGCCCTCTCCGATTTTCCGTCCGCGGCGGTCGAAGAGCGAGTCGCTCAAACCGAACTGAACGCCCGCGAACCGTATCTTCAATGGGCCATCCGATACAACAGCCAGACCCTCATGTTCTGATTTCCCCAACGGCACGGCGAGGACGATAACCAGCGAAACCAGAACCGCGATCAGCGTGCCAACCAGCGCCCAGCGCGAGAGGCGGCTTCGACGGCCGGAAAGAATCGCCTCCACGCGCCGCGGGAAAGCGCCCTTGCTGAGGAGAATGCCCGTGGCCATTTCCGTTGCGAAGGGGCGCGGGGGAAGCTCCTCGGCCAGGCGCGCGAGCATCTTCGCGTAGGGGAGCGGCTGCCCCGTCGCCTCCAGAACGGCGTCGTCGGCGCACTGTTCGGCCAGCGCCGAGATTTGCCGCGCCGCCGGCCAGACCAGCGGGTGAAAAAACAGGACGGCGCGCACAAGCGCGGCCAGCGTGAGCACGAGCGGGTCGCGACGCTTCAGGTGCGCGATTTCGTGAAGCGCCAAGGCGCGCAGCTCCTCGTCGGAGAGCCGATCGGCCAAACCGACGGGTAGAAGAACGCGCGGGTGCAGGATGCCGGTCGAGATCGGAGCCGGAACTCCGGGCCCCTCCAGAACCTCCACGGCGGGCGGAAGGGAAAGGAAGGGGAGCGGAGCGCGGTGGGAAGAGAGCTGCGTTTCTTCCCGCGCGGACCGGAAAACCGCCAGAACACGTTCGCATTTCGCGGGACGAGCCGACCGGATCCAATGGCGGATGCGAAGCCGCCCGGCGGCGATCCACGCGAAGAGAAGCGTCAGTCCCACCGCATACGACGCGAGACACCAAACCCAGGGATGGTTGCGCGGGGCGGGCATGACGGGATGCGATTCGATCTCACGCGGCGCCGGAACGGACGGCGTCAAGACGACCGGCGAAGGCGGAGGTTCGGGCAAAGGCTCCATACGCGGGACCGGCGCGGACACCGCATAGGCGGGCAAAACCGAAACAGGCGCCTGCGGCGCTCCGGCGCGACGAACGCCCGAGGTCAGAACCGGCAGCAGCGGCGCCAGGAGCAGCGCGGCGACCCAGATCAGGTGGCGCACCGACGCGCGGCGTTTTCGCAGGAACCACGCCAGCGCGAAGGTCGCGGCGAAGAGAAGGCTCGACTGCCAGAGCGCCGACAGGAGATACTGCATCGCGGCAAAACCCAGGCGGTCGAGCTGGTCCAGGAGTGCAAGCGTGTTCATTACCCTGTCTCCTTTTCGAAGCGTGCGATCAGGAGTTTGACCTCGTCCACTTCCTTCTTGGAAACCATCCGGGAGCCGATCATTGCCGCCACGAGAACCGATGCGGAGCCGTCGAACGCCCGGGCGATCAGGTCGGCCAGGATGGTCCGCCGCGCCTCGTCCTGGGAAACCAAAGCGGTATAGACGTGGCGGCGACCGTCGGCGCGGCGCGTCACGTAGCCCTTGTCCTGGAGGATGCCGAGCATCGTCCGGATGCTTGGCAAGGCGAGCGGTTTCCCTTCCTGCTTGAATAGACGCTGGATTTTCTCGACGCTCGCTTCTTCTTCTCTCCAGATCACCTTCATGATCCGGAGTTCGAGCTGCGTGAGGGTCCGGGTTTCAGTGTGAGCCATGAGTGGTACTCCTCCTGGGGATTTCGGGGACGAATGAGCGAAGTCTTTCGCTCTTCTCCTCAACCTATATTCCGACCCGCCCGCGCGTGTCAAGAGAATTAGAGCGAAACTTTTCGCTTTTGTTCCCTCGAGATGAAAAAAGAGGGTCCCCCAAAGAATCTGTGGGTAGGATTTAAGGATGAGTTTTTCGCTTTTCAACCAAGACACGGATTTGAAAGAAGGCCCCTCACCCTACCCTCTCCCCCAGGAGAGGGACAAAGAGGCGGATCTCCCAGAAATAGGGATGAACGGCCCGCATCGCCACTGCCCCCACGAGAGGGACAAAGAGGCCGATCTCCCAGAAAAGGGCGGCGCAAGACCAGAGAGCAAAGGGGAAAAGGATTTCCTCTCCTGGGGGAGAGGGTAGTGTCGCGTCAACGTTGCTCTGTCGCATGCCCTCCCTGACGGTCGGGCTACTGCATAAACAGCCCTTGTGACGTATGTTCCGTTCTGTCGTTATGCAGTAGCCCGACCGTCAGGGAGGGCATGTGTCCGTCTTTTCAGGTGTGACAGGACAGTAGGGTGAGGGGCCTTTTTCTCGGCATGGGGGAACAGAACAACGAAGTGAAACCGGCCCCAGGAAAACGTATGGATTTCATACGTTCAGAATGCCGCAAGTGGCGTTGTATCATACGCTCGGCAATTCACCCGAGCCGGAATCCACCCACGAATTCTTTTGAGGAAGCAAAAAAGCAATGCAGTCGGAGACACCCGATTGCGATCGCTACAGTGTCGTCTTGCTGGGGTTGAGGGGGAGAAGCTCGCCCTTCTCCAAGTGACGCGTGACGGTGCCGAACTGGGAACCGCGCGGATCGTGGGTGACCAAGACGATGGTCTTGCCGAAATCGCGGTTGAGCTTGCGGAGGATTTCCAGGACGTCCTGCGCCGAGTGGGCGTCCAGATCGCCCGTGGGTTCGTCGGCGAGGATGAGGTCGGGATCGGTGACGAGAGCTCGGGCAATCGCCACGCGCTGTTCCTGGCCGCCGGAGAGTTGCCGCGGGTAGTGCGTCATGCGATCCCCGAGTCCCACCACCTCGAGAACCGTGCGGACGTGCTCGGCGCGCTCGCGTTTCGAGAGTGACGTGAGAAGGAGCGGCATCTCCACGTTCTCAAACGCCGTCAACACCGGGATGAGGTTGAAGGATTGGAAGACGAAGCCGATGTGCTCGTTGCGCCAGCGCGCGAGCTCGCCTTCGGACATCTCCACCAGGTCGGAGCCGAGAACGAGGCACTGGCCGTCGGTCGCGCGATCAATGCCCGCTATGATATGGAGCAAAGTGGACTTGCCCGATCCAGAGGGCCCCATCAGAACAACGAACTCTCCCTGGCAAATGTCGAGATTGACCCGGTCGAGAGCCACCACGTCGGTCCCCCCGTGCGCGAACACTTTTTCCAGATCACGAACCTGGACGACGGTGTCTGGGGAGGGGCTGCTCATTGGAATCATCTTTATTTGACAGGATTTACAGGATTTACATGATTCCGGGCCATCTTGTGAATCCTGTAAATCCTGTCGAGAACATCTTCATACACAACCGTATTTGCGAAAGCGACTATTAAGGAACTCGCATGGATTCGATACCGGCGCAAGAATTTCATCCGTTATTTGGAAACGGTGACTCGTCTCCCGTCGGAAATTTTATCGAGTCGCTCTGTAATTATGGATTCGGAGCCATCGAGTCCCTCGACGATCTCCACTCCCTTGGGCCCTTCCGAGCCCACCTTGACGGCGCGCGCAACCGCTTTGCCCTGAGACACAACGTAAACGATATGGCCGTCCCCATCGGTCGGACTCTTCTCAAGACTCGACTGGGAGACCCAAATCCTGGGCCTGCGGACCCCGGCGGCGGCGCTCTCCCCTGCCCGGGCCGGTTTGTCGGACAGGAAGGAGACCTGGGCGTTCACCTCGGGCCGGATAAGCCCGCGCGGATCAAGTATGGCCACCTTCACCTGGACGGTCGCCTTCTGTCGGTCGGCTTCCGGGGCGATCTCGTCCACCCGCCCCTTGAAAACAGCGTCGGGGACACTGTCGAGTTTGATCCGGCATTCCTGCGCAAGACGCACCTTGGGCAAATCCCCCTCGTTCACGTCTATCTCGACCAGGAGATCGTTGAGGTCCGCCATGCTGACAACGGAACTCTTGGCGCCGCGCGTTCCCCCGAAGTTGACGTTCGTCACCAGTTCACCCTTCTCCGCCAGTTTTTCCAGAATCGTGCCGGATACCGGCGCGCGGATGATCGTGTAGGCAAGCTGTGTGCGCGCGTAGTCGAGATTCGCCTTCGACCGGAGAGTCTGGGCGGCCGCGGCGGCGATCTGCTCCTGCCGGGGACCCTTCTCAACCAGGGCGGACCGCTCCCTGGCCGCTTTGAGTTCGGCCTGAGCCACGTCGAGAGCCGCCTTGCCGCGATCCAGCTCCTGTTGCGAGAGCACCTCTTGCTTGCGCAGAGACTGGAGACGCTCAAAGTTCTGGCGCGCGTTCAGGAGCGTGGCCTCGCTCGAAGCCACCGCTGCCCTGGCGGTCTGAATCTCCTCAGGGCGGGATCCGGCGCGCAATTCGGCAAGACGCGCCTCGTCGGCCGCCACCTGAGCCTCGGCCAGCTTCACCTGGGCCTGGTACTCCTCGTCGTCAATCCTCAGCAGAACGTCCCCGCGCTTCACCTGCTGACCCCGGTCCACGAGCATGTCCTTCACGCGCCCAATGATCTTCGAGCTTACTTCGATCTTCCGGCGGGGAATGACATAACCGGTCGCCACGAGAACCTCCTCGCCCTCGCTTGTAGGTTTCTCTATCTCCGGACGAACGACCTTGACCGACACGGGCGCATAGGCTCGGGCATAGAAGAGGTAACCGCCCGCCAAGGCGCCGATCAACAGGACGATTAACAGCAGTCGCAGGCCGCCCGCCCGCCGCGGTTTTTTGCGCTTGCGGTCTATGCGAAGCTTGTTGAGAGCGTTATGGAGGTCTTGCGTCATAGCCGGTCCTTCGTGTGAAGTGGAGGAATGGTTCATCATTCCGTCACGTTAATCCAGACATTCTTACCATTCATGGATGACAGTCCTCAATCGGAATCAGCGGTCACGCCTGCCTCAACGCCTGAAGAATGGGCTGTCGGGCGGCGGCAAGGGCGGGAAGGATTCCCCCCACGGCGCCCATGACCGCGGCGAAGATGAGCCCGCGCAGCATGAGGTCGGGCGTGATGGTGAAGTAGAACACGATCTCGCTGAAGGTCTGGAAATTCGTGGTGCCCGTGGCCAGGCCGTTGATCGGAAGCGACAGAGCGCAGCCGAGGAGCCCGCCGATCAGCGCCAGAAAGACCGACTCGATCAGAAAGCTCGCGAGAATCGAGAAGGGGGTGAAGCCAAGGACCCGCAAGGTGGCGATCTCGCGCACCCGGCTGGCCACGGAGGCATACATGGCGTTCATGCCCGCGAAGGATGCTCCAATGGACATGATGACGGCAAGAAAGATCCCGAATGCCTTCAGGGGCCCCGCCGTGCTCGTCTGCTCCTGATAGTACTTCATCTCGGTTTTTGCCGATAGTTTGATGCGGCGATCCCCGGCCACGGTCCTGAGAATTGCGTCCACGGCGGCTGCGTCCCTGGCGCGAACGACAACGGTGCTGTAGGTCTGGCGGTCGAAGGCCTGCATGATTTCCCGGTAGTCCGCCCACATTTCGGAGTCTATCGCCGAGCCGCGCGCTTCGAAAACGCCCACGATCGTCATGCGCACTTTGCCTATCTGGGGAGTCTCGCCGATACTCATGTTCTTGAACCGCCGCGAGACGGAGCGCGACACGATCACCTCCCGCAAACCCGGGCGAAATACCCGCCCCCCCACGATTTGCACCTCCGGACGAATCTTGAAAACGAGGGGATGGACCCCCCGAATCTGAAGGTTGGAAGGCTTGCCGTCGCCCGCCTTGGGCTTGTTCACGAGCACGATGATCTCGGGGGCCGCCAGCGGTTCCCCTGTTTCGTCGCGGGCGATTCCGGGATAGCTCCGGACGACATGGTAGCGCTCGATGTCAATGGAACTCTGCCCTTCGGACTGGGCGCCCGGCCGCATGATCAAGACGTTGAGCGGATCACCGGTGGATGTCAGGGCGCGCTCAATGCCTCGGGCCAGCGACATGATGATGACGAACACGGCCACGACGAGCGCGAAGGTGGCCGCCGTCATGAGCGTGTTCGTCCAGCGGGTCATCAGATAACGAAGATTGTATTTTATCGGAATGAACATGATT
>Ga0315282_10014442_pt1 | contig 11754 bp, 6 predicted proteins | sample YL17G07_20_MG_FD_203693 | JGI IMG/M metagenome (GOLD analysis project Ga0315282, IMG submission 203693) | Sediment microbial communities from Yellowstone Lake, YNP, Wyoming, USA - YL17G07_20 | ecosystem: Environmental > Aquatic > Freshwater > Lake > Sediment | place: USA: Wyoming | collected... | reverse complement strand
TAGCGCCGCCCGCGTGCCGCCCGGGCTTTGGGACGAACCTGACGTACCGCTGGGACGCGCAGCCGATGGGACGGGACTTCACCGTCTACGTGCACTTCCTCGGTCCCGACGGCGCGATGGTCTTCCAGGACGACCACGAGCCGCCGGTCGGCACCGCCGTGTGGGCGGGCCGCGTCGAGTACGAGCACACGGTCGTCGTGCCGCTGAACGCGCCGGTCGGCAAGTACCAGATCGTCGTCGGCCTCTACGACCACGCCGCCTCGGAGCGGGGCTGGGACCACCAGAAGCTGACCGCCGCGGAGGGCGTGGAGTCACTCGAGGACGGGACGGCCTGCCGGATCGGCACCCTCACCATTGATGACCAGGCGCCGCTGCCGAAGTTGGGCCCGGTCACCCTGAACCTGGATGGGTACCACGTGACCTTCGCTGAGGAGTTCGACGGCCCGCTCGATGTTTCGGCGTGGGGCCCGGGCACGCGCTGGATTGCCCACACACCTTACAGCGGCGACTTCGGCGACGCGCGCTTCACCGACCCCGAGGAGGGCTTCCCCTTCACCGTCCAGGACGGCGTGCTGCGGATCGAGGCCCGCAAGGACGCGAACGGCTGGCGCGCGGGGCTGCTCTCCTCGGTGGACCCCAAGGGTGATGGCTTCTCGCAGCAGTACGGGTACTTCGAGATGCGCGCCAAGCTGCCCACGGGCGAGGGCACCTGGCCGGCGTTCTGGCTCCTTGGTGTGCCACAACTGCGGGACAAGACCCTCACGCAGATCGAGATTGACGTGCTGGAGCAGTACGGCGTGAACCCCTACGCCCTGCACACGACGGTGCACCTGTGGCATCCGAACGGGGAGCACTGGGCCGATGGGCGGCCCTCGCTGGTGCAGGGCATGACCGACGACTTCCACACGTACGGGGTGCTGGTCACGCCCGCGGACCTGGTCTTCTACTACGATGGCGTGGAGCTGCGCCGCGTGAGGACCCCCGAGGAGGCCAAGGTCCCGCTGTACGTCCTCGTGGACCTCGCGCTAGGGGGCGGCTGGCCGATAGAGAAGACCCCGAACCCGTCGTTCATGGACGTGGATCACGTGCGGGTGTACGCGAAGTGAGCCGGCGCCCTCAGGGCGCCGGCGCAGTTCCCGCGGGAGGTTTCCAGAGGGCCGCCTCCATCTCATCGAAGGCCTCGATGGCCTCGAGCGGCCAGTACTCCTCCAGCAGCACTGAGCGTCGCAGGCACAGCGAGTTCCCCTTCATCAGCGCGTCCCAGTTCGCCCGGGCGGCCTCCTCCTGGCCCAGCTTGTGCTGGCAGACCATGAGGGCGCGCCGCAGTTCCCGGGTGTCGGCGATCTTCTGCGCCTCGCCGAGGTCCTGGACGGCCCCCGCCCAGTCGCCCTGCCCCATCTTGGCCAGGGCCACCGGCAGCCAGAGGTAGTAGTTGGTGTCATCGTCCTTGGGAGCTTCCTCCAGGAAGCGGCTCACGCCCTCGAAGTCACGCGCGGCGAGGTGGGAGAGCTGCTCGCCGCGGCGAGCGTCGAACTCCCCGAACCACGTCCACTCCACTGGCTTTTCGCCCAGCAGCGCCCGGGCCGCCGCCGGGTCGCCGATCGCCAGGCACTGCAGCGCACCGCAGTAGGCCCGCACCGTCTGGTCCCAATCCGTCCGGTCCACCAGGTCAAGCGCGGCCCGGAAGTTCTCGGCCGCGGGCGCATACTGCCCCAGCGCGCGCTGCGCCTCCCCCAGCAGCAGGCGCGCCTCGGCATCCTTCGGCCGCTCGGCCACCAGCGGCCCCAGCACGCGCGCGGCCTCCTCGAACCGAAGGGCGCGCTTCAGCGCCTTGCCCAGCGCTCGTTCGGTGGGGAACGTGCGCCACTGCTCGAGGGACTTGTTGATCGCCTTGAGCGCGAAGTCAGTGATGAAGGCCTCGGTCTCGATCTCGTCCGGGTCGTTCACCCACGGCTGCGCCTTGAGGATCTCCTCGCCCATCCTCCGCAGGCCCGTGGGGTAGTAGGCGGGGGCGATGGCGAAGGCCCGTTCGTAGGCCGGCTTCCAGTAGGTGAAGGGCGCCACGTCGGCGAGGTACCCCGCGATGTCAATCTGGTCCGACACGCCCAGCGGGACCTTGCCGCTCAGGCGTCGCAGCAGCGCGCGGCGCGCCTCCTCATCGTTCGCGTAGCCAGGCTTGTAGAGCCACTCCATCTGCTTGTAGGCTGGGACATAGCCCGGCCGAACGGCATCGCACTCGTCCAGGGCCTTCTCGCACAACTCGCGCTCCCCGTTCTCGCGCCGCAGCTTGATCAGGTCGGCAAGGATGCTGGCGTGCTGCGGCCCCAGCTCCGCGGCCCGCTCCAGGGCGTCCCGGGCGACGGGCATCTCCGCATCGAAGACCTGCAGCGCCTCGGGAGTGATCTTGTTCAGGTAGTGGCCCCCGCGGGCCGCGGCTCCCCGCTCCCAGTGGTCATTGCCGAGGTACCACCAGTAGGCCGCGTTCAGCGGGCATGCCTCCACCAGCCGCGTGTCCATGGCGACCTGGTCCGCGTCCCCCGCACCGCGATACGCCAGGGCGCTCAGCAACCGGTCCGCCTCCAAGGAGCCCGGCCTGGCGGCCTCGTACTGCTGCCCGGCCGCCTCAGCCTCCTCGGCCGCCCCGAAGGCGGCAAGCTGCTCGGCCGCGGAGGCCACGACGAACGGCCGCCCCGGGCCGAACTCCTTCAGCCAGCCCTTCAGCCAGGCCAACTGCTCCTCCGGCGCGAAGTCCTCCTTGAACGTCCGGTGGTAGATGGACTGAGCCAGGCCCGACTGCGGGAAGGCCTTCGCGAACGCTCGGGTCTGGTTGTACTGCTCCTCGGAGGGCACCAGGGACATGATCTTCCCGGCCCAGGCGTACTCCTCCGCGGTGTAGGCCGGCTTGGCCAGCAGCTCTCGGTCAGCCGGCGACAGCTCCAGCCCCACCGACTCGAACAGCGTCTGGAGGCCCGCCGGGAAGCCCGCGAGGACCTCGACCGGCGAGGCCCCCTTCACCTCCCCGTTGCCCACCACGGTTCCATCGGCCATGTCGATGAGTTCGATGGTCGCGCTGGCTCCCGCTTCGTGGTTGTCGTTGGCCGCTACCGCCAGGACTGCATCCTCGCCGAGTTGCCGCGCCGCCTGCAGGCCCTGCTCCCGGGACAGCACCAGCACGCCCCAGGTCGCGTCGCGGAGCGCCACGGCGCGGGCTATGAACTCGAACCCCATCGCGTGGGGGAACATGGGCATCGACATGAGCAGATCGTCGGCCTGCCAGGCGAGAGCCTCGGCCAGCGCCTGGCTGTCCCAGTTCTCGTGTACTCCCGACCACACCGCGGCGACGAACGACCGCATCTGGGTCGGGTTCCCGTCGCGGTCCTTCCCAGAGACGCCCACCTGGTACTGCCCAGCGTCCGGCAGCTCCTGCGCGCGGACGGCCGCCTCGCCCGCCGTCCAGACGACCACCGAGGCCAGCAGCCCTGCCACAACGCGAGACACCATTCCCTCCGCCTCCCTTCGGCTCGGCACCGGGCAGTTCGGCGGGCCACGCCGACGCCAGCCCAGTCGGCCCAGGTATAGGCCGCCAGGTGGCGGATGTCAACTGCTGCACGCCTGCGGCCCACAGCAAGTGCGTCTTCTGTGCAGAGGTGAGGCCCGGCAGGGGAGGGCGTCCGCCGTGAGGTAGCGCCGCCTCAGCGGGCGACGGCCAGCGACGCCGAAGCCAGCGGCCCCAGCGCGCTCCGCTAGTGCCCGCCTGGGGCGGCCGTCCCGGCTAGCTCCCGAGCAGGCTGGGCCGCGGAACGGCCGGCATGGGTCCGTACGACTCCCACTTGTAGCTAGCCGCGACCCGCCGAGCGGCGTACAGGTCCTTCCCGTCCGTGCGCACGTTGATCATGCCGTTCAGGGTGCGCTTGAACAGGCGCCGCGCGGTCTGGCTGCCCGCCGCCGTGGTCACATCCGTGTCCTTCAGCTCAGCGTCCTTGGCCGGTTGCTCTGGTTCGGCCTTGGCCTCGCTGAACCGGGCACTGATCTCGGTCGAGAACAGCAGCGGCTCCTTCGACCGCGACGCCCGGCCGACCGCGGCCACGAACACCGCCCGGGGATGGCCGTGGTCTCGGTCGTCGCCGGACGACACCACAGAGATCTGCGGCCGCACCGCCTCCAGGAAAGGAGGGTGGAACTCGTGACTGCCGTGGTGGGGGCACTTGAGGATGTGGCTGTCTAGCTGCGCGGCGATCGCCGGGTCCGCCATGAGGTGGACGGAGGCAGCGGTGTTGATGTCCCCCGGGAGCAGGAGGCTCACGTCGCCATAGGACAGCCGCAGGACCACAGAGTGCCCGTTGATCGTGTGGGACTTGTCCCCGAACCACTCGAACTCCGGCTCACCCTTCGGGCCGAAGCTCAGCCGCGGGCCCAGCACCCTCAGCTCCACCTTGGGGTCGCCGAGGTCAATGCACCCGGTGCGGCTGTCCACCGCCATGTACGGGATACCCTTCGTGGCCTTGTACCACTCGCTGAACCCCGCCGAGAGCTGAGCCCCCTGAAGGTCAGACCGCGTGTTGTGCCGCGTGGTCAGGCGGTTCCGCTGCGGGTCCCGTTGCCCCAGGCGGTCGTCCTCGGGCGTCTTCTTGTCCCCGTACACGCCGATCCCGCTGTGGACGATCTGCTTCACCTTGATCAGCGGGTGTTCCAGCACCGGTGGGAGGCCGTCGAGGTGGTCATCGTCGGCGTGGGAGAGCACGAGGAGGTCTATCTCGACCGGGCTCTTGGCCTCATCGAGTCGGTACTTCCAGGCGAGGAACCCCTTGGCCCGGTGGTTGAGGCCGCCGTCCACCAGGATCCGCTTCCGCCCGGGCGTCACGATGAAGGTGGAGTCGCCGGTGCCCACGTCAATGAAGTAGACCTCCAGCGCGGGCTTCGTTCCGAGCGCCTTCTCTGCGACGGAGCCCGCGTGGCCGCGGAAGCTCACCGGCACCACGCCGTCCACGGCGGGCCCCAGCGTCTGCACCTCCTCGCCAAAGATGAGTATCTCGTTCGGGACCTCGGGGGTCATCCATCTTCATGCGCGCCGTCTTCGCCTGCACATATGCCTGTGCCATCGGGCGGCCCCCCTTTATGCCACGCCCTCGCCGCGGGGCTGGCCTGCCTGCCCTGCCGTGAGGTGTGGCTCTTCGGTCTTTGGTTCTGCCCACTTCGACAAGATGCGCAGCTTCCCTGCATGTCACGGCGCGCACGAAGCACCAATGTCTTCGTAACGTGTCGGTCCACCGCCCGAGGCGGCCGCCCTGACCCGCTCGTGCGTGTCTGCCGGGCGCGGCGAGCACCACGAGGCACGGGTCCACGATGGCTCCGGAGGCCGCGTCATCGCCGGGCCGGGCATGCCGGACGATGGCCTCGTCGGTGGTAGTGAGGGGTTGGGGTCTCAGGGGTACTGCCGTGACGCAGATCGGGGGCTGGAGGTAATGCGGCGGGGCGCAGGTCGCGGACCGGGCCACGCAGCGGCCCGGCTGCGGTGGGCGGTAGTGGGCAGTGGGGCTTACCGCGCCGCCAGTAGCCACGCCGCGACCGCAACTCCCAGCGCGACGCGGTAGTACCCGAACACGCGCAGGCCGTGGCGGCTAACGTAGGCCACCATCCACTTCACCGCCGCTGCCGCCGACACGAGGGCCACCGCCAACCCCAGCAGGGGCAGACCGAGGCCGAACGTGCGCACGATCTCGTGGCCTTGCAGGGCCATCTCCGCGCAGGTGGCGGCGCCGAGGGTCACTAGTCCGAGGAGGAAGCTGAACTCGACCGCCGCCGCGGTCGAGAGCCCGACCGCCGTTCCAGCCACAATGGTGACCAGGCTCCGGCTGACACCCGGCCACATGGCCACCAACTGCGCCGCCCCGATCACCAGAGCCTGCCTCGGCTGCAGGTCCTCCATCTCGCGCCCCCCCTGCGGCCTGCCTCCGGACAGCCTGGACGGCACCAGTAGCACCACCCCGCCGACGAACCACGCGGCGGCGATCGGCCACAGGCCGAACAGGTACGCCTTGATCAGTGGCTCCAGTAGCAGCCCCGTCGCCGCAGCCGGCGCGAACGCGATGGCCACGTTGACCAGCAGCCGCCGGCCCTCGGGGTGCTGCCGGGTGAGCCCGCTGGCGGCCTGCCGGACGCGCCCCCAGTACAGCCAGGCCACGGCCAGGATGGCGCCGAGCTGGATGGCGATGGCGTACGCGTCCGCCGCCTCTTTGGTGTCTGTAGCGTCACCGATGCCCATCAGGCTCTGGGCCAAGCATAGGTGACCGGTCGAGCTCACCGGGAGGTACTCGGTCAGCCCCTCGACCACGCCCAGCACGATCGCCTGCCACGGCGTCATGGGCCGGGACTGCGGCGCGGCTGGAGGCTCAGCCCCCTGGGCTCGTGACGGTGCCGTGCCCGCCGGCAGGCAGCAGACCACGGCCAGGACCAAGACCCATGACGCGCGGCGGACGGCCCGCCTGTGGCATACTCCAGGACGGTGCTGCATGATCCTCCGGGGCTACGTGCGACTTGGCTTTGGCTACCGCTGCATCCGTTGCCCATCGAGTATAGCACGGACGCGGGCTTCCTGGGCCTTGGTTCGGGACGACGCCTACGCGCAGCAACCCGGCCCACCGGACAGCCGTAACGCTATCCGGTGGGCCGGATCGCTGTGTCACGCGCTACCAGTTCGCCGCCGGCTCTCGCCTTACCCCACCACAGTGATCGAGCCGCTCATCCCTGCTCCGAGAGCGTTGCCGGGTCCGGCCATGCCATGATTGCAGCAGTGGTAGTAGAAGATGGTCCCGACCGGTACGTTCGGGCACTGCCACCGGTAGTGCGCGCCGGTGGGCAGGCCGGCCGGGAACTGGAACGCCGAGTTGGGCCCCCCCGCGACCGGGTTCGCGAGATCCGCGTTGGCCGTATGCGGATCGGTGTCCTCGTTGGTCCACTGCACGACGTCGCCGACGTGGACGTCCACGTTGACCGGGCTGAATGAGTCCTGGTCTGTCATCAGCACCGCGACAGTCGGGCCCTCGGGCTCCCCACCACCACTGTCACAGCCCGCCAACCCTACGACCGACAAGACGGCCGCCAACGGCACCGCGATCAGCCACGCGCTCGCCCGTCCCTTCGGCACGGCTCTGTCCTCCTTCCCTGTGCTGGAGGCTCGGCCAGCCTCGAAGGCCACAACAGCACGCGTGCAGAGGCCAGTTCCCCGCGATCGCGCCGTGCTGCCGCCACCAATCCAACCTTGCTGCGTCCGTCCGTGGGCGGCGGGCTCGCAGCCCCCCTAGCCCGGTAGCAGGAACAGCCGGTGCTTGTCCGTGATGGCCGCGACGACGAGCCAGAACATCATCATCAGGATGTCGCCGAAAGCCACTCCGACGAAGAACGGGACGGACGCCCGTAGCGCCTTGTGCCCGCCATAGCGCAGAAGGGTCACCTTCAGCACCCACGCGATCAGCATCGAGACCCACATCACGTGCATCGGGTAGGTCTGCATCATGATGAACCCCACCGGGTGCAACGGGAACCAGAGGTAGCGCTGGCGCAGCACTGAGATCAGCCACAGCGTCCCGGCCCCGATGCCCATGGAGAGAGCCAGCGCGTAGCTGGCGGGCTGGGGGTTCGACAGCCAGGCGGCCAGCGGGTGCCACCCCGCGAGGCCCGACCACGTCGCGAACCACGGGTCGCAGTTCACCCCGCCATAGCGGTAGTACACCTGCAGCGACCGGATGTAGGCCAGGGGCAGCGACCCCAGGATTGCCAGCCAGAAGGCGAGGATCATCCGGCGCTTGCTTAGGCCCGCCTCGTCGGCGATCTTCAGCCCCTGCACGAAGCTAGGCATCACCGTCGCCCGCAGATCGGTCCCGAAGGCCTGCTCGAAGTACATGCCCACCGTGAGGCTGCGCGCCCCCACGGTGCTGGTGCCGAAGAAGTTGTTCAGCACCTGGCCCGGCATCAGGGTCTGCTGCACGAACAGCAGTCCGGCCTCCGCGACCACCTTGCTGAGGATGACGATGATCATGCCGTAGCAGATGATCGCCACCGTCGCACACCAGAAGCTCATCCCCGAGAACGACAGCCAGCAGGCGCCCACCAGCAGACTGACGCCGGTGCCGACGAGGCAGACGCGGTAACTGAGCGGCTGATCGCCCGAGGCGGGCGCCTTGCCGGTCGCCTCCCGCCACGCCTGCGCGAGATGCCGCCGCGCCACCCACAGACCCATCCCCAGGTAGGCGAAGTACCCGCCCCAGGGCTGTCCGCCCAGCCAGATCGGGTAGCCCTCGATGCTGGCCCCGCCCCCGCGGTACCCGCTGGCGCTGGCGATGACCCGCTCGATCTTCGTGAACCAGTAGAAGAACACCAGCGACGCGCTGACCTCCGTCCGCAGCAGCACGCCGATCGCGACCACCAGCGGGTAGATATACACCGGGGTCCAGCCGATGGAGAGCCACGGCTCTCCCTTGAACCATGTCTGCACGCTGGGGAACTCCAGCCGAAAGCGCGCGAACTGCGGGTAGAAGTAGCCGAGGCCCTTGCCGGTCTCCATCACCACCGCGAGGCCGAAGCCGAGCCACATCACCACGTTGCCCCAGAAGGCCCGCGAGGCGAAGGGCCGGCCCGGGTTCTTGGTCATCTCCATCGGCAGCGCGACTAGCGGGAAGGTCAGCTTCTCGTTGTTCGCCCACTGCGGGTACAGCAGCACGCAGAGGAACGTCGCCAGGCAGTACAGCGCCAGCACCAGGACGCTCCACCCCAGCAGCGGCACGACCCACTCGCCCCACGGGATCGGCGTGCCCGGCGGTAGCGACTCGTAGAAGCCGGTGATGGCCCGCGTGGAGGTGGGGTGCCACCACTGCGGGATCTGCTTGAAGAAGATGCGCTCCCAGCCCCGCGCCGGCGTGTCGTAGTAGAACGCCGAGACGGAGATGGGGATGAAGACGGTCTCCCCGCCATGCCCCGGCACGAGCGTGGAGACCAGCAGCATGGCGTAGATCAAGACGAGCTCGCCCCGCGTGAACGGCAGCCGCGGCGAGAGCAGCCGCAACAGCGGGTTCACCACCAGGGCCAGCACGAAGAGGACGAAGACCGCGCCCGGCGGGAGGTGCTGACCGCCGACGAACGTGCCCTGCACGTAGTGGTCGAGGTAGGGGATGAGCAGCGCGCAGACGACCGAGAGGGCAAAGCCCACGGCGAGCGCGCGGACGGTGACTGAGGGACGCGCAGACACGGCGCCTCCGCGGGCACCCGTGGGTCACATGGGGCTGAGGATCTGATGTCAACTAACCGTGGCGGAACCGGCGGGGAGACTTCCGGGGAGCGCGGGGGAAGCCCTCCTCCCAGGCCGGGCCTCCGGAGGGCGGCGAGTGCGATGGGCCGTTTCCCTCGGCCTTCGGTCCCTCGCCGCAGACGTGTGTAGTGCCCCCGCGTTCCGCGCTCTCGGCTTGTGCCGCCAGGTGCGCAGGTTCCCGGAGCTTGGCTCGCGAATCATCGCTGCCAGTGGCTGACGGTTCAGCCAACCACCGAAGTGCCCAGTCTGACCCGGGTGATCCCGGGGCGTAGCCCTGGAGGGGCTCTGGCATGGATTTCGCCGACGTTCTGCACGGTCGTCGCTCCATCCGCCAGTTCCGGGACACCCCCGTTGCGCGGGAGGTGATCGAGCGCATCATCGAGGCGGCGTTCGCCGCCCCCATCGGCACGCGCGACGAGTGCCGGTACTTCGTCGTGCTGACCGGCGAGGCCAAGGGCTGGCTGGTCGACGAGGTACTGGACCCAGGCCTCGAGCGGCTGGCGACCTCACTGCAGGACTCCGCCGCTCGCGACACCGTGCGCGACACGCTTACGCTGCTCCCTCTGCTGCGGCAGGCGCCCGTGGTGATTGCCGCCTACATGGAGCTGCTCAACCGCGACGAATCGCTGGCGCTGCCGACCGTGGCTGCGGCCGTCGAGAACCTGCTGCTGGCCGCGTACAACGAGGGCCTGGGCGCCTGCTGGACCACCGGCGCGGTCTACCTCGGCGAGGACATCCGTGAGCACTTGGGCTTGGAGGACAAGGAACTCGTCGCGCTGATTCCTCTGGGCTATCCGGCTGAGGAGGCGCATCAGCCCAGTCGGCCTCCGCGGGTGGACTGGCGAGTCTCCGGCGACGCACCACCCCCGGCGGAGCCGGAAGCGGCTGCCCCGCGGCATACGTTGCCGGACTGGGTGCCCGCCGCCACCGAGAGTTCCGGCGCCGAGATCCTTGTCAGCGACCGCAGCCCCAGCACCCGGAGGACCATCCGGCAGGCGCTCACCGAGGCCGGCTACGTGGTGCGCGAGGCCGACCCGCCGGATCGGGTCATCACGCTCGTCAGGGAGCGCCCGCCGTCCCTCGTCATCCTCGACGCGCTCTTCGCCAGTCAGTACGGGGCCAACGCCGCGCGCCGGCTCCAGGAGGAAGCGGGCAGCTACGTGCCTGTCCTCCTGGCCGCCGCCGCCTATCACCTGGAGGACAAGGCGAGGGCTCTCTCCCTCGGCGCTGACGGCTTCATCGGGAAGCCCATCCGCTGGCCCGAACTCCTGGGCCAGGTGCGATCGCTCCTGCGCACCAAGGGCCTCTACGACGACCTGCAGCGCACCAAGCGCGACCTCCAGGAGCTGATGCACCACCGGGATCACCTCACCGGCATGATCGTGCATGACCTCCGGTCGCCGCTCTCCGGCATCCTGGGCACTGTGCAGTACGTGCTCCAGGACGAGGACACCAAGCTGGACCCCTCCGCGCGCGAACTGCTCGACATGTCCCTGGAGAGCGGCCAGACGCTCCTCGGCATGATCAACGATCTCCTGGACATCTCCAAGATGTCGGAGGTCGGCCTGCCCCTCAGCCTCGAGCCGGTCGCCGTGCGTGCGGTCGCCGAGGCAGCCGTCCGCCAGCTCGCCCGGCTCGCCGCCGGGAAGGCCGTCGAGCTGCGGTCGGCAGTGCCCGAGGGCCTTCCCGCGGTGCCGGCCGACCGCGAGAAGCTTCAGCGGGTGCTCGTGAACCTGGTCAGCAACGCGGTGAAGTTCACTGGTGCGCAGGGCCAGGTGTGCGTCAGCGCCCACACGGACGAGGACGCGGGCACGATGGACATCGCGGTTAGCGATACGGGCATGGGCATCCCGGAGGCGGACCGCGACCGCATCTTCGAGCTGTTCGCCCAGGTAGAGAACGGCGGGCCCGAACGGCGGCAGGGCACGGGGCTCGGCCTGACCTTCTGCCGCATGGTCGTGCAGGGCCACCACGGCACGATCACCCTCGACTCAGAAGAGGGCAAGGGCAGCACCTTCACGGTCCACCTCCCGCTGGCAGTACAGGGCACGTAGAACCTGCGGGACACGACCTTTTGCCTGGCTGGGCGTCGGGAGGCGGCGAGCGGGCTGAGCCGCCTGGCCGGGCTCGGTCCCAGCTATCCGTCCGCGCCCTTGGCAGCGCCGATACACCGTTCGTGCCGCGAATCCGCCATCCGGCGGAGCGCTGGGCCTCTTCGCACTCCAGCTGTGTACAATGTAGCAGGGGCGGTAGCGCCCCCTGGGGCGGACGCCGGCCCCAGGGCGGAGGTGCCCCCCACGGTCCCCAGCTCCCGTCGCGTAGTGGCCAGGCACTACCGCCTGGCCCGGAAGGGAGCCCGATGGGTCCTCATCGTGTCGCTCGTGCCCTTGATCCGGCTGGCCGCTTACCACTTCGGCAGTCTGCTCGACTGTCGGACCGACACCGAGAAGGAG
>Ga0315282_10014441_pt1 | contig 11754 bp, 6 predicted proteins | sample YL17G07_20_MG_FD_203693 | JGI IMG/M metagenome (GOLD analysis project Ga0315282, IMG submission 203693) | Sediment microbial communities from Yellowstone Lake, YNP, Wyoming, USA - YL17G07_20 | ecosystem: Environmental > Aquatic > Freshwater > Lake > Sediment | place: USA: Wyoming | collected... | reverse complement strand
GGTGCCTGAGCATGTTGAACGACGCCGCCCATGACCGGAATCCGGACGGTCGAAAGGGCGCGGCGGAGGCCCTGAGCCTGGTGGGAGTGGAAGATAACGCTCTTCAGTTTCTTGACCCGTTGCTCGATGACCACGACGTTTCGGTCCGGATTGCGGTGGTTGTCACCCTGGGTGACTTCAAGGACAACCGGGCCCTTCCTCTTTTGAAGAGAGCTTTGCAGGATCCTGTTCCCGAAGTCGACTTCGCCGCAGCCAAGGTGCTTTACCACCTCCACGACCCCGAGGGAGTGCAGTTTCTTCTCGCTGTGGTTAGCGGAGAGTCTAAAGCGTCCTCAAGCTATCTCAGCAAAGAGAAACGGAGCGCCTTGCGCATGTTGCACACTCCTACCCAGCTTTTCACGACCATCGCCATCGGGGCAGTAGGTTTCGCTCCCGTGCCAGGTCTGGGGTTCGGATTATCTTCGGCACAAGGTATCCTGTCGGACCCCGATTCTTCCGCCCGCGCCGCCTCTCTACTGCTTATCGGAAGCTCGCGTGATCCAGCCCTGGCTGATGCGGTGGGATCAGCCCTGTCGGATAAAGAATGGTCAGTGCGGGCTGCGGCCGCCCACCTGGTTGCGATGCACCCTTTCCCAGAATTCCGGGAGAATTTGGTCCCCCTGCTGGATGACAATAAGGATGCGGTGCGCGTACGCGCTGCCGCGGCCTACATCCGACTCCAGCACAATACAAGGACGCTGCCGGCGAAGTGAGGCGCCCGGACTCATGAACAGCGGACCACGGCCCTTATGCAAACGAATCACCGCTGAGCCTCAACGGAAAGTTCCCGCTTTGCGCCCCGATCAGCGCGCGCGAATCGATGAACGTTACTGCCGGCGGCGAAAGATGGTTCGAAATAGGGCCTGCTTCTGAGGTTGTAGGTTGCACCCATGCCCTCCACTGCGAGTTCCAGCACGGCTCTGATCAACGGGTTTTTCGAATGGTTCGGTGAACTGGGCCTTTTTTCCTGGCAAGTTCTGCGGGCGGCAGTGACGCCGCCCTTTGAATTTCGTGAGCTTGTCCGGCAAATCGATGAGATAGGATCAAAATCGTTTCCCCTCGTGGCTTTGGCAGGCGCGGCCATCGGCGCCATCCTCTCCCTTGAAACCCGCGATAGCCTGGTTCGATTCGGCGCCAGCTCATTGCTTCCCGCCGCCGTCGTGTTCTCGATTATCCATGAGATCGGTCCTATCGTTACTGGCTTGATCGTCTGCGGCCGAGCGGGAGCAGGCATCGGCGCGGAGTTGGGATCAATGAAGGTCACGGAGCAGATTGATGCCATCGAGGCATCCGCCGTAAATCCCTATAGGTTGCTGGCCGCAACCCGCATTCTGGCTTGTATCCTGGTGCTGCCACTCCTAACCCTCGCTGCCGATTTCTTCGGGGTGGTCATGGCTTGGGTGGCCGATGCGCTGGCTGAGCCGATCACCTTCCAGCAGTTCATCGACAACGGCTTCAGCACTTTCGGCTTCAACGAGTTTCTGCCGCCGACCTTTAAGACCGCAGTGTTCGGCCTGATCATCGGGCTGGTGGCGTGCTTTCAGGGAATGCGGACGCGGGGGGGCACCGAGGGCGTGGGGCGTACGGCGACGAGCTCCGTGGTCTTATCTTCGCTGTTTGTAATCCTGGCCGACGTTATCCTGGTGAAACTGATCGTCATGTTCTTTCCATGAAGACCGGCGCTTAAGAATTCGCAACGGGGCACGGAAAGGGGCCTGCAACCGCATCGTGATAGAGAACCTTGAGAGAAAGAACGGCGAGCCGCCCGTGGTCCTGCGAGGTCTGCACAAGTCCTTCGGCGCCCAGGTGGTCTTGAACGGGATTGACCTGACTGTGGCCCGCGGTGAAACGCTGGCGGTGCTCGGCCGCAGTGGCACCGGCAAGAGTGTTTTGTTGAAGATCATCATCGGGCTCGAGAAGCCGGACGCGGGCTCGGTGAATATCCACGGGCAGGAGATTACCGGAATCAATCTCGGCAAGCTCAACGGAATCCGGAGGAAGATGGGGTTTTTGTTCCAGCAGGCGGCGCTCTACGACTCGCTAACGGTGGAAGAGAATGTGGCCTTTCCACTGAAACACAATACAAATATGCCGGAGTCCGAGCGGCGGGATCGAGTCAAAGAATTGTTGAAGAGTGTGGGTATGGAGGGCGATCTCGAGAAAATGCCTTCCGATATTTCCGGCGGCATGCAGAAGCGAGTGGGGCTGGCGCGTGCGCTGGCCCTCGACCCCGACATCCTGCTGCTGGATGAACCCACCGCGGGACTGGATCCTATTACCTCCGGCGAAATTGATGAGCTGATTCTCAAGCTGCAAAAGGAACATGCCATGGCATCCATTGTGGTCACACACGATATGCAAAGCGCAAAAACCATCGCCGGCCGGCTGGCACTGCTCCACGAAGGAAATATCGTGATCGAAGGCACCTTCGCGGACCTGGAGAAGAGTCACCAAAAGTTTGTCTCAGAATTTATGCGGCGGGACGCTTAGGAGAACATATGTCGAGAGCGGCGCGGTTGGGAGCTTTCATCGTTACGACACTGGCGATTCTGGCTGTGGGAACCTTTATCATTGGTAACAAGGAATACCTGTTCACTTCCACGTACCATTTAAAGACGCAGTTCAGCAACGTGGTGGGCTTGGATGTGGGCGCCGGGGTTCGGGTGGGCGGTGTTCGCCGCGGAAGCGTGCATAGTATCGATTTGCCTCACCGGCCGGGCGATAAAATCACGGTGGTAATGGATCTCGACACCAGGACGCACGACATCATCAAGCAAGACTCCGTCGCGTCAATCGAAACCGAGGGCCTGCTGGGCAACGAGTATATGGCGGTCTCGTTTGGAACTGCCGGGGCGGCCAACGTCTCCGACGGTGATACTATATCGAGCCGCCCTCCCATCGCCATGTCAGACCTGATTAAGAAGTCGAAGGATATTCTGGATAGCAGCCAGCAAGCCATCAAGAACATTACGCAGGCGACCGCGAATTTAAGCTCGGTCAGCGCCAAGATCGACCAGGGTCAAGGGACTATCGGGGCGCTGGTCAACGATAAGACGGCCTATCTCGAGCTTAACCAAACAATGGACGGAATCCATGATGCGGTAGCCCATGCGCAGGCGGGGGTCACCGATTTCCAGGAGAACATGGAGGCGCTGAAGCACAATTTCTTCCTGCGCGGGTATTTCAAGAATCGCGGTTATGAAGATTCCGCGGAGCTGGCGAAAGACGGAATCGAAAGGCTGCCCCAGGGCACGCCCCAGAAAACCTTTACGTTCGAGGCAAAGCAACTCTTCGATAAGGTCGACACGGCCAGACTGAAAAACCAGAAGTCTCTGGATGCTGCCGGCGAGTTCCTGACCGATACCGACTTTGGGGTTGCCGTGGTGGCCGCGTATTCCAGCATGGAAGGAGATACCAGGAAAAACCTTGTCCTGACCCAAGGCCGTGCCCTGGTGGTTCGCGAGTACCTTGTTGAGAATTTCGGTTTCGATGATCGACGGCTCAAGACACTGGGAATGGGGAAGAAAACTGGCACAAGCCCGGAAAGCGGTTGGGGGACCATCCAGATCCTCATATACCCTGCTGGCACAGAAATGCCGCCCGCGAAGCTGCCGCAGAATAGCAATCCACCCAAGACCACCGCGGAACTGCCGGTGCCCGAAGCTCCCACTGCCGTTCCAAAGCCACAGTAGCCCCGAGGCACCCGCGAAAGTGCTGTGGCGATCGAAGATCTCGCGCCCCGGGACCGCACCTCTCCTTGCCCGGACCGCGATGACATGGCTCCCGGGGGCAATAGCCCTGTCCAAGCTGGGAGGGTCCGCCCCTTTGGCACCGGTGCTCGCCTGCTCGTGCGGTAGCTCTTTCATGAAAGACAAACGTGCTGGGAGTCGCAGCGCAGAATGCCATCGGTGATCGGCCGCCGAACAGCGGATTTGTTCAGTTTAATGTCCTGCACGAATAGCCCAGAGTCGGCGTTCCCCCACCCTCCATCATCCTTCTCCATTCCTAGGCGTGCGTGTTGTGGGGCATGTTACCAGAATGGTCAATTTTGAACAGACAGGCGTCCTCTATTTGCTTAAATGTGGTGATCATGCATCGAGTTTCAGATGACTTCGAAAGCTTAAGGGTTCTGGGTGGCGCCGTTGGCCTTGCCTCCGTCGCCTCTTCCGCCATTTCAGCTTCCGGACCAATGGAGCCAGGCGGTTGTCGTGCGGCCAGGTAAGATCCGTTCCCAGGGGGCATACAGGAACATGGCGTGGAAGCCACGCCAAATGGGTCTGTGGTGAAGATGCTTCGTCACTTTTTTTATTTTTTTTGGTTTCAGCCTTGAAGCAGCGCCGCGAGGACAATAAACAATTCGGTCGGGGTATTTGGATGTGGGGGAGACCCCTCTGTGTGCGCGCCTCCGTTGCCCCTCACCCGAGGGCCTTCCCCGCACGCGCGCCACGGTCCCGCCGGCAAGAAGCGCGCGTGTCTCTCTGGGAAGGTTACGTAAAATGCCCCGCACATAGACATGAAACCCGGCAGGCGGCGGGCTTACCTATCCCGAGCTTTGCGCTAGGGGCCTGTGGGAGCCGTTCGTTCCCGGCGCTCCACAAGTCGAAGAGGGGCAGGGGCTGGGTGAGAGGAAAGGGCACGGCGGTGGCGTGGACGTGGCGTGGTGGAGTGACCCCGAGGACCTAGACCATCGCGCAGGATGGCCGCCAGTGCGCCAGAATTGCGCCAGGATGCGCCGCGAAAGGCCAAACAGAAGGGGAAAGCCAGCAGGGGCTCCAAGCGAGTGGATATTTGCATATCAATTTGATGCACACTTCACTAAACTTCCCTCCCTTCGAGTCACCATGCCGAACAAAGGGCGAGATCCGCCGAAGCCGCACAAGTAGCGGCTTCTCGCAACTCGTGACTTCGCCTCACCGAAGCATCTCTTGCCAAAGCATCTGCGGTGGGCGCCAGCCCCTAACTTATCGAGTTCTGGACATGAGTGCTTGGAAGGCACTCCGACCACTCGTTGCCGATATGGGGAGATGGAATTTTGTAAACAGCAAGCGAGTGGAATTTTTTTGAATAGATTTTTTGTGCCTGGAGTCGGTGGCCGCCGCCGCCCAGTTTGGCGCACCACCCACACCCCTAGAACCTGTTGCCGCGCCCCGTCGCTGTCGTCCCCGACGCCCCCCGCCAAGGGCCACCGCCCGGCGCCCACCCCACGGCCACCAGCGGGCCACCCGCGCCACGCCACGAGCCGGGGGAGAGTGGGGCAGCACCCCACCCCGGACGCCCCACATGGGCGAAGCAGCAGGGGACCCTCCCATCCCAGCCGTCCAGCGACACCCTACCGGAAGGCCGCAGGGGAGGGCAACAGCCCCAAAACCGGCATAGTATCGCCCAACCAGCCAAGCGCCGGCGCAACCATCCAGCCCCCGCTATTCGGGCATTATGGCGTCCAAATGTGGACTTTCAAGCCCCCCCTTTAATAAAGCGGCTGGGTATTTTGTGACGCAGTTTGTCTTCCCAAAATCACAAAGCGTATCCATTGGCAGGCGCGTGGGGCAGGATCGACACCCCGGTCCGGCCTCTGGCGCGGTTCTGGATGGCAAGGCCGCACCCAGTAGGCGCCACCGGCTGGACCTGTGGAGACACTCAGCATCGGACGGCGCTACTTCGGCGGAAGGCTTGACTCGTGGCGAGGGCAGTCGCTTCCGTATCTACATATGGACATGAAACCCGGCAGGCGGGCCGTTCGTTCCCGGCACTGCACAAGTCGAAGAGGGGCTGGGTCTGTATGAGGGGAAGGGGCAAGGCGGTAGCGTGGATGTGGTGGAGTGGAGTGACCCCGAGGAACCAGACCATCGCGCAGGATGGCCGCCAGTGCGCCAGAGTTGGCCCAGGATGCCCCGCTAAGGGAGAGCGCGAGTAGAGAGATTGCTTTCCGGCTGAGCAAGCGGCCCGGAAAGTTGGTGCACATTTTGGTGCACACCTAGATCAAAATCGGTCGCAATCAGTAGTAGTCAATGGAGGAGTCGGACCACGTCGTAACCCGCATGAATAGCGGCTGAGAGCGAGCCATAGCAATCTATACTAGATGGCTCGCCCACGCCTACGAAGCAAGGGGTCGGGTGTTCGAATCACCCCGGGCGCACCAACTTGCCGTATTTCACCAGTTTTTAGAAAATGTGCTTCACGGCAAGAGCACTTGCGTGATTCTCAAGGGGTCGAGGACCGATCCCCGCCGTCCCCCACAGCCTAACTCGCTGCAAACCAATACCCTCTAGTCTCACCGCGGTGTGAGCGGCGTTCCCTCGTACCAAACCGTACCAATTCGCGCTTCGGTGCCTATTGGACCCTCGCGTTTGCACACGATTTGCGCACTTCTTCCGGGCTTGCCGAACTTGAGGAGGATTGGTTCGCTGCAAGCGCGGCCGAAGAAGGAAATTCCCACCGGCAAGGTCAAGACGAAACCCATCGGGACGCTGATATGGGGATAGCCCGCCACGGCAGCGGGGGTAGCGCTGTCGCCGAGGTCGTGATCGCCGTCGATGTGGTCGGTCAACCACCCCGGCGCGCCGGTGGGCGCTGTTTCCCGACTGCGTGCCAATTTCTTGAGGACTAACCACCGCAGTAGGGTCCGGACGAGGCAGGCCCCACTTCGTGCCTCAAGGAGATGCCAAAACAAGCTACTCAGCCACCGCGAGGATGAGCTTGTTGACGCGGATGTCAATCGTGACGATGAAGCGGGACAGAGCATCGCTGCCTAGCGCCAGTGCAACAGGAAAGTCAAACCCGGTTCCGCGACGGACCGGGGATTCGCGGAGGTCATCAAGGATGAATGTGTGCCCGCCCAGTTCCATCGGAACTCGCTCACGGAAAGCCTTGAATCTTCCGGGCCGTTCGACAAGCGCGAGGCCTTCAGCAAAGGCGGGGTCGATGAAGGACACGCTGTAGCCTGTATCGAAATAGACGATCGCCTCACGCCCGTTCACTCTGGCTTGTGCATACAGAATGTGACCCTGCGATTTCGGAGGCTGGACGAGATCGACGGAAAGATAACGCTTGCGGTCGAGTTCCCCGGGGAGTGGCGAGGCGGTCACGCCGACTCTCCGTGTTCGGTAATCCAACGTCAGACGCCGGTCCAGGAAGAAGTCGAGCCCCACGGTTCCATTGAACGGTTCGGAGGAGAACATATGCCAATCGGACAGACTTCCCGCGACATTCTTGAAAACTTCCCCGAGGACGGAGACCGTTTCGACGCGGATGCGAAACGATTCGCCTCGGTGGCTGCCGTCGGCATTAAGTTCCTCGATGCGTTCGCCAACGCGATGCGGAATCGAAGGGGCGGAGTTCGTAATCAAAATGCCTCGGGCGGTTCCTGAATCGAGCATCAGGGGGAGTTTGATACCGGAAACATCCACTTCTACGAAGGGACAGCCTGAGGCACCAAAAGTGAGCGGATAGAGTTGGGTTTCCCGGTAGCCAAGGTCGTGCGACCACCGCCCAAATGAAGTAGACTTAAGCGTAATCGAGACCACCGCCGCTTTGATCATTTGTTCCGCCGCAAAAGACGCGCGACTCAAGACCGCCGCGACCCAGATTAAGACGGAGAATAATATGAAAGCGGTGGACGGCCACGCTGCGGCGGAACCTGATCGGACCCACAGTAACCGCTGTGCCGCTTTCTTAGACATTAAGGGTCGCTCCAATTGTCGGCAATTCCCTCTATTGAGACGGGAGACAGCGCAAATGTAAAGCACGAGTCTTGCCTTAACCACTCACCCCAGATCGCGGTGCAGCCTCACTCCCCCGAAATCCGTTTCGAGGAATTCGCCACCGAACAATCCGAGTCTGGGCCCGATGCTACTCACTCAACTCTGCCGCGGCGAGAAAGCGTGGGGGGCGGCGGTGTTGGGTGGCCTGCTCGAAAGCATAGGCGAACTTGAGGAGGGTTGGTTCGCTCCAAGCGCGGCCGAAGAAGGAAATTCCCACCGGCAAACCGTAAACGAAACCCATCGGGACGCTGATATGGGGGTAGCCCGCCACGGCGGCGGGGGTGGCGCTGCCGCCGAGGTCGTGATCGCCGTCGATAGGGTCGGTCAACCACGCCGGCGCGCCCGTGGGCGCCACCAGCGCATCCAATTTGAACTGGTCCATCACCGCGTCGATCCCTTGCGCGCGCATCAGGCGTTTGCTTTTATCGAGAGCGTCCAAGTATTCCTTCCGGTAGAGCGACCCTTTTCCCTGCGCTTTGAGGAACATGTCCTGGCCGAAAAAGGGCATTTCTTGTTCGCGGTGCTGTTCATTGAATTCGATGATTTGCTTGAGGGTGTGCACCGGCGCGGCGTCGCCGAGCTGCGCCAGGTAGCTTTCGAGGTCAGCCTTGAGTTCGTAGAGGAGCACCGACTCTTCCGCGCCGCCGAGCTGATCCAGGGTGGTGATGTCCGCGGGATCCACGATCGTCGCGCCCTGGCGCTTCATCTCGTCGATCGCGTCGTTCATCAACTTATCAACAGCGTCATGAAAACCGAAAAGCTTTCGCACCACGCCCAGCCGCGCGCCGGCCAAGCCCTTGGCGTCGAGAAAGATTGTGTAATCCGCGAGCCCCTTCCCGCGGCTGGCGGGGGTGGCCGCGTCGTCGCTGTCAACGCCAGCGACCGCGCCGAGCAGAATCGCGGCGTCGGTGACGGTGCGCGCCAGGGGCCCGGCGGTGTCCTGGCTGTGGGCGATGGGAATAATTCCCGCGCGGCTCACGAGGCCCAGGGTGGGCTTGATGCCGACGACGCCGTTGGCATTCGCAGGAGACACGATCGAACCATCGGTTTCCGTGCCGATAGCGACGGCGCAGAGGTTTGCGGCCACAGCGGCGCCGGAACCGGAACTCGAGCCGCTCGGATTGCGGTCCAGCGCGTAGGGATTGTGAGTCTGCCCGCCGCGCCCGCTCCAACCGCTGGTGGAGTGTGACGAGCGGATATTGGCCCACTCGCTCAAGTTGGCCTTGCCCAGAATCACGGCGCCCGCATCGCGCAGCTTCTTGGCCACAAAGGCGTCCTTGGGCGGCACGGACCCCACCAGCGCCAGCGAGCCGGCGGTGGTTTGCATCCGATCGTGGGTAGCGATATTGTCTTTGATCAGAACCGGGATGCCGTGCAGCGGCCCGCGCGGTCCCTTCGCCTGGCGCTCCTTGTCCAGCCCGTCGGCGATAGCCAGCGCGTCGGGGTTCAGTTCGATCACGGAATTCACGGACGGCCCGCGTTTGTCGATATCTTCGATGCGCGCCAGATATTTTTCCGCAAGCGCACGCGCCGTGAACCTGCCGGACTTCATTCCCTCCTGGAGGGCGGCGAGGGTAACCTCATCGAACTCGAAAGGCGGGACGACGCGGGTGGCGGCGCCTACAGCCTGAGCCAGCGCCACCTGCGGCGCAGCGGCCGCGGCAGCTCCGCTGAGCATTCCGGCCCGCAGGAAGCTCCTGCGATTCAGCCCCGAATGGTTGGAGGATTTCGTCATCAGCATCGGCCTCCGGCAAGGATTTGAGCCCGTCGGTCCGCCAGCATGGGTAGACGAGCTAGCGTGCCCCGACAATATACCAAGGTTGGAGCCAATCCGCTGAACGGACAACACCCTATCTTCAGGCCGCATCTGGACAGAAGGCGGGTTTAGAATCAAGTCCGTCCAAATTACGCGCAACTGGGCGGCCACTTGCCAGCGGCTCTGCCGCATTGAAAGCTCGTAGAGTTTGCTAATTTGGACAGGCTTGGTTTAGAACAGGCAATGAAGCCAGCGGCAAAAATCGGAAGCCTCGCAATTCTGTTGCTGACCGCCTCTTCGAGATTGGGTGCGCAAGTCACGGCGCCGCCCCCGCGCGGCAAGGCGGTGGCGACGCCGCCGAGTGTAGCCACCTTCAAGGTGGACGTCGACCTGGTGCTGGTGGAAGTAGGCGTCCACGATGAACACGGGCGCGCCGTCGGCAATCTGGAGCAAGAGGATTTTCGCGTTTTCGAAGACGGAACGGCACAGCAAATCCGCGCCTTTTCTCACGAGGAGTTGCCGCTGGCGGTGGCACTGGTAATCGACAACAGCGCCAGCATCGCTGCGGCGCTCGAAGAACTGCGCGCTGGGGCTCTGGATACGCTAGCGCTGCTCAAGCCCGACGACCAGGTGGCCATCTTCAGCTTCGGTGAGAAGCCCGAAATGGTGGAGGGCCTGACCTCGGACCACGAGGCCCTTTCCGTGGATTTGTGGGCGCTCAGCCCCTATGGCGGCACCGCCCTCAACGATGCACTGTATGACGCGGCGCTCTACCTGGGACGCGCGGCGCGCGAACGCCGCCGCGCCATCATTCTGGTCTCGGACAACGAGCCTTCCAATGAGCAGACGCGCGATGCCCCCCAGGTGGTGCGAGCGGCCCAGCAATCCGGAACGCCGATTTACAGCATCAAGGTGGGGTACCTGCCACATTCGAAGACGTTCTTTCTGACGCATTCCGAGCCACGGCTTCACGATGTGGAGAAAATCTGCCGGCTGAGCGGCGGCGAAATGATCGACACGCGCAGCGGCATCTCCGTGACCTCGGCGATGGAGACAATCATCAATTGGCTGAAGCAGGGCTATACGCTCGGCTATTCCCCCACCAATAAGCGCCAGGACGGGACCTACCGCACCATCGAAGTGCGCCTGAACGAGCGCGGCCAAGCCCACACGCACAAGTACACCATCTATGCGCGGCAGGGTTATTACGCGCCCACCGCCCAATAAAGCACCACGCCGCCGTCCACCGCTTGCGAAGGACTTCATTTCATGATACCCGAGTGGTGGGATGGGCAGTTCCCCCAGACGTAAGCGGATGAATGGCGCTGCCAATGCAGTAATCGCGCGGAATTCAAATCAGGAGACTCAGCGATGCAACGTGCTCTGAAAGCTTTCGTTTTGATGATAGCCACGGCACTTTTGTGGGGCGCCGGATTATGGGCGGGCAGCGAGAAAGCGACCGCAGCCTCCGCCCCAGCGGTGGGCCTGGCGCCGACGCCACCTATGGGATGGAACAGTTACGATGCCTACTGCGGCGACGTGACCGAACAGGAAGTGAAGGCGAACGCGGATTATATGGCCCAGCGCATGGCTCGCTATGGCTGGAAGTACGTGGTGATTGATTACTACTGGTATTTTTCCCACACGTTTACCAATCGCGAGCAGGATAAGTGGGAATACAACATGGATGATTACGGGCGGCTGATTCCTGCTCCCAATCGCTTCCCCTCTTCGGTCAATGGGCAGGGATTCAAACCCCTGGCCGATTACATCCACAGCAAGGGGCTGAAATTCGGGATTCACATCATGCGCGGAATCCCCCGCGCGGCCGTGGAGAAAAACCTGCCGATTCTGGGCACGTCCGCGCACGCGCAGGATGTGGCGGACGCCGGGAATGCGTGCCCCTGGTCGGCGGCTATGTACGGAGTGGATGTCAGCAAGCCTGCGGGCCAGGCTTACTACGATTCCATCGTGGCTCTCTATGCAAAGTGGGGCGTGGACTATATCAAGGCTGACGATATGAGTCGGGCGGACAAGCCCGCGCGCGAGGAGTACCACGGACCTGAAATTGCCGCGCTGCACCGCGCCATCGTGAAATCGGGCCGCCCCATGGTGCTGAGCCTCTCGCCCGGCCCGGCTCCGGTGGACCAGGCCGCGCATCTGGAAAAGAACGCGCAATTGTGGCGCATTTCCGGTGAT
>Ga0315282_10014440_pt1 | contig 11754 bp, 9 predicted proteins | sample YL17G07_20_MG_FD_203693 | JGI IMG/M metagenome (GOLD analysis project Ga0315282, IMG submission 203693) | Sediment microbial communities from Yellowstone Lake, YNP, Wyoming, USA - YL17G07_20 | ecosystem: Environmental > Aquatic > Freshwater > Lake > Sediment | place: USA: Wyoming | collected... | reverse complement strand
TGACGGTATAGAAAATGAAAAATGTCGGTTAGAGCCAATCCGTCTGACAGACTATCTTCCCAGTCATAAACGAACAGTTTGCCGTTGTTTACTTTAATGTTCCACGGCGTGAAGTCACCGTGCGTACGGTGGCAGACAACCGGCATATTGGCAAATTTATCTGAAAGGACTCTATCCAGTGCAATGCGTATGGGGTGAGACAGAGCTTTCGAACAACTTGCCTTGGCCATGGCTTCCACATCCCGCCATACCGGTGTTTCTCTGAGAGGTATAACCTTCCGGCCAATTGTTGAGAGTTTCGAAAGAAAATTGAGATGAGCGTCTGTTAAGGATGCAGTTTGTTTATAACTGACGCCAACGGCCTTCTCCTGCAGTTGTATGTAATAGTTATACCACCGCTCCTCGGCGATCAACTTGGGAGTCTGCCCCGAAATATCGGAAGTTGCAATTGCCTGTAACGCCTGCGATTCCTGTCTTATAGCATCAGCACCGAGGTCGGTATCTGCAATCTTAACGACGACATCCTTCCCTTGCCTACCGGTAACTGCCAAAGCCGTTATCTTCCTTCGGGGAGACTCAGAACCCGCAAAAACAACCAGATCAATAACCATGTGGCCAAGCGTTGAAGAAAGCCAGTGGATCAGACCCTGCCTATCGAGTGCGCTTGTGTGTCGAGCATATATACCTACGGTACGCTTCATTAAATGATGTCGAAGACCAAGAAGACTCAAACCTTTGGAGGCTGCCAGACTTACACGAGCCTTGAAACTGCCCGGTGCGTGGAAAGATAGTCCCTTGCCCCTTAAAGTTCTTGATGCGAGAGGGACAAACAACCTGGGTTTTTCCGGAGGCAAGGCAGCATAATGCCGCGAATACTTGAAACCTGCATCATGCAGCCATTTGCTGATATATTTCTGACCGGCATTGACAACAACTCCGTCAGGCTTAACCCAGGAGATAAGGTCGCCCAGATCACATGAATGGCCATCGGTCCTATCACCAATGATAACAGCATCGTATTGCCGGCATTCGATCGGCCTTGTGTCCACAATCTCGTAGCTGCGAGCAAGACCCGCAAGCGCCCTTTTATCCAGACCGATAGCACAGATTCTGCTCTCATGCTCAACCGGCAGCAGTATCTTCCAGGAAACGCATCTTTCATCGGGTCTTGCGGAGTCATTCATATCGTGCCACCATTCTTGTGGTAATTGCATCAAGCGACTGATCAACGCTGTCTTGGATTGAACAGCCAGTGTCTTCCAGACAGCCCTCTTATTGCTATCACAGAACCGCCTTAAAGCTTCTATCTGCCTTTTGGTTTCTTCGAGGGGTAATTCTGGCTTGCGGGCGTGGATTATTTCGGGATCGGCACCGAGGCAAAGGATGACATCGGGTTTGGGTACCACGAAGGAGAACATCCGTATGTTCCACTGCGGCAGGGCAAGACGTCCCCGGCGTGGGTCGATAAGGTAGTCGTAGAAATAGCGGTCGAAGATATATACATGTGAACGTCTGAGCAAGCGTGGAAACACCTTGACCAGGTAACCCATGACATAATCCACTGTGTAGTAAAGCATCCTCAGCAACGAACCCAACTGTCCCGAAGGCTCGTTTGCGTGAGGATTGGTGGTTGGCCCAGCCGGAGAAAGCAATATTCATACTACACTTTCACTTTTGCGCGATAACTAGATAGGTTTCCGAGAAGATCAAGAGAAGGTAGCGTGCTATCTCGCGCGCGGATTTTGCCCTGCCTGCGAAACGGTTGCAGAACCTGAGCATGGACATTTCGTACTTCTGTTGCAATCCTTCGCTTGCACAGGGCAACAAATAGCGTCCATGAACGAAAAAAGGTGCCCGCAGTACGACAGGATAAATATCGGCTTTGCTGTAGCCACTTTCGAGGAACAGACGCCTTAGCCGAAAAGGGGGGATCTTTGTCATCGGAAGACTTGGCTCTAACGCGGATTCTTTTTTTCTCGGGAGAATCCTCCGTACAAAACTCCAGAGTTTGGCTCGTACGGTTATCAGAGTGGGACAGGTTTTCGTGACTGTAACTACCCTACCGCCTTCCCTAGTCATTGTGTACATATTGCGGACAGCCTGTATCGTATCCGGAAAATACTCTATCGCGCGGACCGAAAAAATCTTATCGTAGCTTTCTGAATCCTCGTATTCGTCAAAGTTTGCCTGCCGAAATATCACATTCTCGGTTTGAACCCTGTGTCTGGCCTGCGTGAGCATGTCTGCCGAGATGTCTACGGCTGTCATACGGTGACATCTGCGAGAAACAAGATCTGTCCACACCCCCGGCCCACACCCAACCTCGAGTACATTATCTTTGTCACTAAGATCGAGGAATTGAAGCAGATATTCCATGGTGATTTCGTAATCTTTTCTTGCCACCTGTGATCCCAGCCAACGGTTATCTGCAAATCGCAACGAATCGTAGTCAAAATAATCCCTGATTTTATCCGCGCTCACTTTCATATCCGACCAGCCTGTCTTCGTCGCTATTCCAATCACTCTAATTGTTAAGTCTCACTACCTCATCGCCAACCCGTAAACAATAAACAGCAGCCAATTCAGCAATCTGGGGTGTATGTCAATGCGCACACCCCACCAGGAAAGACCATTGTGACCGCAAAAGCAGCGAAATGTATTACCCAGTTGCATTATGCATCGACCCCCAGAAGTCCTCGCAACGGCGTAAAGTATCCCTAATGCCTCCTCTACATTTTCTTGAGCTACGAGAATATCGAGGTCGCTCCCACCCAAACTATACAGAAGAGTCTCATAGTTCCTCAGTACACAGTACGGCATCGCGGAGTCAGTGAGCCTTTGAAATAATTCAATTAAGAATGGTGCCTGTGCGGCTTCATTGTCCGGAGATGTCCCGTTAGTTATCTTTTGTTGCAAGGGCTTTCCTCGACTAATCTCAAAAGGGTCTGTCTTCATACATGAATCCTGTATTGACCTATGCGGTGAATCCACTTTAACTGGGCATCCCGTTTGGGGAAGTATTATAAGGGACTATCATTACATGCATTATGCATTGTGTGGAAGTTTCTAATATAACCACTTGATTCTGCACGGCGAAGGAACGCACCATAAACGAAATTACACACCAGCGCACTATAGGGTGATTCCAATGTCGGACTAAAAAGCGCAGCACCGAGAAAAGAACCGACGAAACACAGATAAAACAACAGATCGCCTTTGCTGCAATCGGAACGACATTTCTTGAGCCTCACAGCCACCAAAAGAGGAAAGTATATATACAAAATGATCGCCAAAGAAAGGCCTGTGAGGCCCATGCGGCCGAAAATCGCAACAAAACTATTATGAGGACTCCGAAAAGTCTCCTCGACTAACTGATTTCGAAACCCCTGGCCGAACCATAGGTCTTCCTGGACAGTCTCTGTTATGACTTGCCGCCACATGCGAAGTCGATGTTCCTTCGTACCGGACTTGCCTTCCAAATTAGGTGTATCACCTATAGTTGATAGAAAAAGATAACCCTGATCTATCATCTTCCGCGAAATCAGACTCTTGGGTGCGTACAAGATGACGAAAAGTGCAGAGAAAACCGCACCTATGATTAATATCTGAGTAATACGACTTACGGTATGCAGCAACCATATCTTTCGATACCACAGCAGTAGAAAGATAACAGCGATGACCCCCAACATAGAGCCTCGCTCCATGCCAATGATATAGGTTACAAGGGACAATATCAGCAGGACGGTACTCTTGATTCGACCCAGAGTCTGGCCATACAAGATTGCATACCCAATCCCCAGCGAGAAATAAACATACGATGAAGCACCATTGCCTAATAAGGGTACGCCATTTATAAGGGGGGAGATTTCTCGAAGGGGAAGAAATGCATCAAGAAGGGAATGGCAGTTGCTGAGTAGTATAGCGTAATAAAACAGGTAGATGAACCTTTGCTGGTCGGTATGCGTATGCACAATCGCATAGCCGAAGTAGACAAAAATGGCGTAGTAACTAATGGAGGCATACATGACACTCTGAATTCCTACATCATCGTATTCAGCCAAGATGTAGGGGATTGACAGCCCCACAAATACAAAAGATAGAAAGCCCATAGGATTTCGCACGAAGCTTGCAATAGTCTTTTTCTTCATGCACAGGACTGCAAATGCGATTATGGCTATCTCCCCCCCATATAGTGGAGGTATTCCAAAAAAGGATGCTGAACGTCGCATGACGAGGAAAACAAAGACTATAAAAATGACCACATAGAACATAAAGCTCGAACGGGAAGTGTTTTTCGAGCTTGGGTGGAGAAGCAAAGCTCGTGCTCGAAGTGTTCTTGTCATCATAGTCCCACCCAACCGAAGACAAACACGCTCAAATCCGGACCAGACTTTTCCATCTGGAGACTAATAGATAACGAATATCTATTTCCTGCAATTTCTATTTCCATAAAAGTAACCGGATCAAAGACTTGTACTGTTCAAGTACTTGCTCCTATTTCATCCTAAAGTTTCTTAGGGTATAGTGTCCCCAATCTACGATATATCCACCTATTCGCCTTGCTACACCATATAACCAATACCAAAGAAGATATTTCCTCGGGCAATGACGGAAAGCAATAATTGTAAAATTTTTTAGGTTTTTTGAACTTTTAATCCCAAAAAGGCACCGGTAATAGTTAGCAATACTGTACGTCCTTTTACATTCGTACTGGCCAGAGGCTTCAACATAACTGTACAGAACAGCATCGTAATTGCAATATGTCTCGAATCCGTACCTCGTAGCGCGTAAGGTGAAATCATTATCTGCCCCGTAATGAGGTAGAAACCGTGCATCAAACATACCAATTGTGTGAAAGACTTCAGATGGAATCCATAGTCCTGTGCCAAAGAAATCGGTTGCTTGGCATATTCCTTTTCTGTCTTCTTCAGGTATAATCGTCAAGAGGTTAGTACTCTTGCCCGTTCGCCAGTCTTCTCTCCTACTTGCGGAAAAGGGGCGTCTTGTATGAATATCAAAAACATAAGAACCAAACAAAGCATTAGGTTTTTGCTCTGCCCAGAAAATCATTTTTTCTATATAATCCTGGCTCACCTCTAAGTCATCGTTAAGTGAGATGATATACTCGGCTCCGTGATTAAGCGCATGTTCAACTCCCATATTCATTGCAGCGGTCCACCACAAATTGCCGTCTCCTTCCAATACGGTAACACCCGGAAACTCAGCCCGCACGGCATTCCCAGTGCCATCCGTGGAGCCATCGTCCACTACTATTGTATGAAAACCTGTAATGGTCTGTTTCCTCAGAGACCTTAGGCAGCCCAATGTATAAGTCTTCCTATTGTGAACAGGAATGACTATGTGAATTGTCTCAGCTTTTATTTTGAAAACATCGGTTGACATCACTTTGTACTCCAGTTGCTGGTAATCCAAGAAAAGGGGAACACAAACGGGATACTACCTACCCCCCCTTACTAGCTTGCTTCACAGATTCAATATTCAGATTCACTCGATATTTCTTTCCTGCCCTTTCGATAGTCATGGAGGCCCAGTCCTCGATGGCATGATAATCCACAATATGCAGAATTTTTTCAAAATCTGGGACTAAGAATCCGAAAATGCAGCTTATAAAACTTTAAAAGTTACACACAACTTCTCGTCGGTTTTTTTTCACAGCATTGTATAAAGCCAAAAACTCATCTACCTGACGATTTAAATCGAAACGAAGTGATGACCGAACTGCTTCTTTGCTCATTCTGGTTCTTATATCATCATTTTCCAAAATCATTTGTGTTCGATATGCCATATCTTGCGGATCACTCGGTCTGGTTAGGAAACCATTTATACCGTCTTCAATTTGCTCCGGGATTCCGCCAATAGCCGTAGCAACAACCGGTATTCCACAAGCCAAAGCTTCTGTAACGGTCCTACAGGATGACTCAGCTTTTGCTGCATGCATATATACATCAGCACAGCGATAGTATTTCGTCATAAGATAGGTGTCTTGAAGAAAACCTAAAAATTTTACTATAATATTATCACCTATTTTTTTATCCTTGCTTTGCTCCCCAACAAAGAGAAAAATAAGTTTTCCACTTTTATAATATTTTGCAAGGTACACTATAGCATCTTCCATGGTTCTATAATCTTTCCATAGATTTTTCCTCACACCATTTGCCGCAAACATAATCACTTTTGCCGTCGTGGGTAATCCAACATCTGCTCTGGCTTCTACTCTGTTTCCAGGCTTAAAAACCGACAGGTCAATACCATTTTCTATAACACAATAATCCATCCCGACAAGGCCTGATTTCCTTGCCTGATTTAGCATCCATTGTGAATTTGCAACAATGTATAACTGACTTTGATGGTATATGTCTCTCTTCTTTTTCCAATTAACCTGTGTAGCATCGTATCGAATACGTGGGTAAATAGACAAGTCCGGACAATCGCCACAACCAGACAGCCATCTTTCACAATTTAATGGATGCGCACAGTGACCCGTTAATAACCAGCAATCTCTGAGATTTAATATCACTGGAACTTCTCTACTCAAATATATAAGTGATTGCAAATCAAAATAACCGCCATGAAGATTATGGCAGTGAATGACGTTCGGCTGTTCCGGTGTAAGTGTTAAAAGTGAATCACTGTTATACCCGTAACAATTCTCCATACCATGCCACCGGTTTTTCATCTTTTCCAAACTTGTCATTAACGGAAGTATCGCTCGAAGACGCCCAGCCCCCTTCACCTTTCCACAATAACCTTCCAGCCATCTGCGAACTGTTTCAGACATTCGGTGTATAAGCCCGTTTGCTTTATTTAAAGGAATTCTATAAACATCCGGATCGTCTGAAAACTTATAGCCTACCGCCAGCCAAGATACATGCCCACGTTTCTTGTATTCGCGAAACAGATGCCAGGCAGAACTTGCGGCCCCTCCACCTCGATCTGTCGTATTTACCTGAAGAATTTTTAGTTTGTGAACGGGTTCATTCATAGTTATCCCATTCTCGGGGAAAACTAAAATAGCACACCAAAACATCGCCGAAGTTGCTTTTCGAAAAAAGCTGTGTCCCAATCTCTAACTAAAAACCGTGGGAGCAAGAACATATTAGACCGTTTTGTTACTATTGCAGGCATATTAGCACATACCAATTGATATCCGACATTCTTAGCCATATCAGCTGTTTTTTTACTTACATCACCCCATCCCCCATACGGATATGCAAAAGATATCACCGTTTTTTTCAACCACGACTCAAGCATAACTTTGCTATCGGCAAGCTCACTATATTGGATGTTATCATCTTGTTTACTCATTACAAGATGATTAACGCCATGTGCCCCAATTTCTATCAATTGAGTGCTTGCCAGTTGTCGCAATTCCTCTTCATTTACAATGCGTTTTTCCGCTCTGCACCCTTCTATACCAGCCCATTGCTGAAGTTGACCCAAAACCTCCTCACGTCGCTCGGTATTCAAAGACCGCACAATTTTATGAAGCTCAAAATAACATTTGTGGCGTTGTGTTGGAAAATATCCTTTGGTAACATCCCACAACAAGTCTGTTCTAATGCTATTCTGCTCAAATTCCCAACGATGCGATATTCCGCCGATGTTAAGAACCAACGCTTGGGGTCTCTTGTCAGCAGTAATAAGACATCTCTCAAGAATATCCGACGACATCTCTTTATTTTTGCCAACAAATCCTGCTGTCACAAATATAGTCGCCGGTACTTCATACTTTTCCAGCAAATACTTCGCATTCCATAAATTATCTACATAACCGTCGTCGAGCGTAAGCACAACAGAGCGGTGCGGGACAGTTCCCTTTGCTAAGGATCGACCAAGTTCAAACAAAGACACAACCTTATAATGCTGTTTCAAATAGATTAGGTGTTGCTCAAAATGCTCTGGCGATACTACAAGTAACTGCGGGTCACTCGCAGGGATGGCAATACGATGGTAAACCAAGATAGCAGCCCGTTTCTGCGAAAGACTAAGTAGATAGTTGTACCTCTGCTGAAGACTATGAAGTGTTAGTATTTTCACTCTCACTCCTATTTTACTGCACGCACAGAAATAATTATCTCGTAACCAGGGGCGTGATAGTTCAACTCCTCATATCGAAGTTCACGACTGGCCAAGCCATACAACAATGCAGCCGCTGCGAGGACATTACCATGTCTACAACAGTAATATTTTCTTCATCCATAACTTAATACGCTATCCTCTTTACTAACCATCTCACTAACCGGTAGACTCTAACGAGGAATTTATTTCTCTGGTCAATGATAGCGCTTATTAAAAAGGCGATCCCCAATCCTTCAACATCTAAGAATAGAATTTTTCGTTTTACGTAATTTTTAAATATACCCAGCAATGGCTGGTTATAAGTCATCGCAAGCAATGACACGGATTTACGTAAAATTATTGCCTTCTTGCTACTTATCCAATTTACCCACGTTATATTCGATTTGCTTGCCCAGCGATCAATATCCTCCCAGTCTTCTGTTCTCTTTGGGGGGTAAAACCCTTTTCGATTGCGATATGGTAGAGATTTGATCCAGGATATGGTAAGAAGTACCCCAAAGTGAAACCCATTTCTTTTTTAATATCAAGCAAATGCACAATCAAACTCATCGTTTCTCTGCACTCTTCTTCGGTTTCGGTCGGAAAAGCAACGATGAAAGAGCCACTAATCCAAATATCCGAATATTTTGAAACTACGCTGACTGCATTGATAATATCATGAACAGTAATCTTCTTATTGATAAATTTGAGGATCCGGTCTGAACCTGATTCCAATCCAAGGAGAACCGCTCGGCATTTCGTCCGGTGGAGGGCCTCGGCAAAATCCTCATCGAAGTAATTGGCTCTAGTCTCGCAATAATAAGGCAGACCAACTTTCTCTACAATTTCAAAAGCCCTCTTTTTATCGACAAAAAAATTATCATCCGTGGTAATAATACCATCAATTTGATACCTTTGATGTAATTCTTTTACCAATGAAACAATGTACTCTGCTGAATGGGCACGCCATTTGCAATAGTTAAAAGCTCTATTGTAACAAAAACCGCAATCGAAAGGACATCCTCGCGAAGTACTGATTGGAAGAGCTTTTTTCGAATCATGAAATGGACTTAAATACTTTTCAACATCTATGAGATCCCAAGCTGGTTTGAAATCGTCCAGATTTTGGATAAAAGGTTTCCGGGGATTGATTATTATGTTTCCACTATTATCTGTAAAACCGAGGCCTTGGATGTCTTTCAGTTGTGGAGTGCCGTTCTGCAAATAATTTGCCAACTCAACAGATGTTATCTCGCCCTCACCAATGACGACAAAATCAATATAATCCTCCTTAAGGCAGTCTTCTGGAAGCATACTTGGATGGGCATTTCCCCAGACAATAGGGGTCTGGGAACTTGATTTTATTTTCCGACAGAGCCGGGAATAACTACGCATCATTTCGCCCGTGAAGACAGAACAACCAACATACAACGGTTTTAACCTGACAATTTCCGCTATCAAAGAATCGGTCAATTCATTTGGATTAATATGAAAAATTCTCACTTCATAACCATTCTTTCTCAAGCTGTCAGCAATATACAATAGACCTTGGGGAGGGTGAAAGGTATAGTGGGGGTGGTTAATTTTTATAAGAACAATCATTTTATCCATCTCTTAAAAGAATCCATCATAAGATCAACCATAAATGCTCCCTTCCACGCAACACCTTGATCGAACATCGAAAGGATATTGCGCAAAATTTCTGTTGGCTCTTCGTGGGGAACGATATCAAGGTATTCCCCCCCTTCCTCATCAAACTGCGCTCAACATGCTTCGCTATTGTCAAATTTTTGGGTCCATCATAGCTAATGATAATATGTATGGCACTTTCATGAACAATCCACCTTCAAATCAACCTTTTTGATCGCTCTCACGGTAATTATCACTTCATAGTAGGGGTCGTTATAGTCCAGTTCCGCCTTCGTCAGTTCCTTACTTGCCAGCCCTTCTAGTACAGCGATTGCTGCGAGTACATTACCATGTACCGCAACAGTAATACTTTCTTCAGGAAAATATTCCGAGAAAATCCTCCGTGCACTGACTGATGTGAACCGCCAGTATTCACCCCAGCGGTCCATGTCGTAGCGGCTAATCTGACTTATGCCAGCGAGTGTGGCTAACAATATTCCGCCACGTTTGAGAATCCGATGCGTTTGGCGTAACGCTGTTTGATAATCATAGATGAACTGTAAGGTTTGAGTTAGAATAATACAGTCAAAACTATCGTCTGGAATGGGTGTCGGTCGGCTCAAATCCGCAACAATAGTAGCGTTTGGATTATCGCTTGCCACATGAAGCACATCGGATTTTTCTACCTTATCACCGCCGTATGCCGCGGTGTAACGATTATCGCCTATTTCCAGTACACGGCCGCGAATATATTGAGCGTTTTCAGCTATGAACCGATCGATGTAGTAACGGGCAATACTTTGTTCTCCTCGCCCGTATCCAAAAGTGGAATCAATAGGTTTAAGTCTTCTCAAATCACCAAAATTCACCATGCCTACGAATGGCTTATTCAGGAGAAGACACTTAAACCAATCACGCATCTTTCTGGCGGATTTGCGTAATGCTTTCATCTCTACCCTCATAATAGTTTACGGTTCTCTTGTGTTAGTAATACGCTATTAACTATTGTATCCAAAACACTGCCGGACATTCTAAAAAACAACAAGCACAAATTAACAGTATCTTATATATCTTACTTGCATAGTCTGGCCACCAAAAATCCCCCCCGGTTACCCTTAACCATATCGAGTATGATTGCAGCCATTGCCCTCAGTGGTTGTGGCAAAGGCTGTTTTATCCGTTCCATACTCATACTGTATGTTCTAACCCTCTCGGACACCAAGTGGGCTTGGTTTGCCATTTCCTTGACTCGATCTATATCAAAAGAATGCAGGTGTCCTGCGTAAGGAAATATTTTTAGACAGTAAGGGCAAAGTGCTTTCTGCAAAACCTCTCTGTTCGGTACGGTAATAACTACCCAGCGGCGTGAGACACGAGATAGCTCTTTGAGAGCAGCCAATGGGTCAAGTTGGTGTTCTATAACCTCTATGCTTGCCACAACATCAAACTGACTATTAGTAAAAGGGAGATGCAAAATGTCGCTATGCACAAATTCGATATTAGGATAGCGTGTACTCGCTCGAGTAAGACGGCCTTCGGAAATATCTGCTCCTACGACTTTCTGGATGTTTTTTTTTGCTGAAATCCAGTGGCAGAAGTAACCGTTCCCACAGCCAACATCAAGCAAGGAGTTAACTTGCTTGCTTGGGAAAACGGACCAGGCAGCCATGCAGCGATGAATTTCCATAGGGTCGGACCCAGGTTCAAAATCCCATATCTCAGGTTCTTTGCGGTAATAGGATTCCCAATTGATGTTATCGGCCATTATTTGTGCCTTTTCATAAGAGTCTTTTTTGAAACCAACTGTTCCCCAGAACTCAGTTGGTGGTCCGATGAGAAAAACTTCTCTTGTTAAGTAATGTTCTACGCCTATATTAAAGGTTTACGAATAACAAAGCAGATTTGCCTAATATTCAAAACTATTTCAACAATCCGCACCATCCGTGGTGCAAATATTTTCATAGCTTCAGCTACCAGTCAGTTATATGACCACGGCACAGACACATCCAAATTTGAAGACTTTGGGGGGTGATACATAGAGACGTC
>Ga0315282_10014439_pt1 | contig 11755 bp, 10 predicted proteins | sample YL17G07_20_MG_FD_203693 | JGI IMG/M metagenome (GOLD analysis project Ga0315282, IMG submission 203693) | Sediment microbial communities from Yellowstone Lake, YNP, Wyoming, USA - YL17G07_20 | ecosystem: Environmental > Aquatic > Freshwater > Lake > Sediment | place: USA: Wyoming | collected... | reverse complement strand
TGTGGCAAAATACTTTAGTGGGATCCATAATCTGACTCTCCTTTCATTTTTTGAGTATATAAAAGGATGTCAATGGATCCCTTTTTTGTCAATATTCATCTCCACGTTTTAGTGGAGAGCTATCACACGGATTTTCACAGATAATTTTAAAAACAATTAATCACGAATTACACTAATAAAACGAATTTCACGAATGTTTTGATTTATATTCGTGCAATTCGTTCCTATTCGTATCATTCGTGATTAAAAAATGTTACCTTAATTATGAACCATGCCAAAACTCATACACATAACTCATCACTCATTACTGATTACTTATTTTTTTGTTGACTTTTAAAGATGGATATGTTACTGTATATTGTGCTAAAGTATAACATTAACACAATATATGGTGGTGATCTGTATGATATGTCCTTTTTGCAAGGGTGAAACGACAAGGGTTCTTGATAAGCGTGAGATAGGGTCCGGGACCGTAACCCGAAGAAGGCGTGAGTGTATCCAATGCAGTAAACGCTTCACGACTTATGAACGGGTGGAAGAAATTGATATTTACGTGATCAAAAAAGACGGCAGACGTGAACCTTACGACAGGCTTAAACTTAGGACAGGTATATCAAAAGCATGTGAAAAAAGACCTGTCAGTCAGGAGACGATAAACGAGATCATCGACAGGATAGAAAATGATCTCAGGCAAATGAAAACAATAGAGGTGAAAAGCAATGTTATCGGCGAAAAGGTTATGGATGAACTTAAAAAGCTGGATAAGGTAGCTTACATCAGATTTGCGTCCGTATATAGAGAGTTTGCAGATGTAACCGATTTTCAAGATGAATTGAAGAACCTACAAACGAACTAAATAGGAGGGGTTAAGTGCAATGGGAACTAAGGTGGTAACAAATTATGACACAAAAATAACGTCCAGAGTTGAGTCTGAACTGAAAAAATTAGATACAGTTCCGAATTTTTCCGAAAACGCTCTCAAGATTCTGGAAAAACGTTATCTCATGAAAGATGACGACGGAAACGTAACCGAGACGCCAAGAGATATGCTTGCCAGAGTATCCGCTAATATCGCTTATGCAGATACGTTATATGGCGCAAGCTATGATGAGATGCTTGACTTTGCAAAGACGATATACACTATGATGTCCAATCTTGAATACCTTCCGAATTCACCGGCGTTGAGAGGTGCTGGCAGGGAAACACAGCAGTTATCGGCGTGTTTTGTTCTTCCAGTAGAGGACAGTCGAAAATCTATATTCGGTACTCTCAGGGATGCTGTTGACATACAAGCTTATGGTGGAGGTACTGGCTTCAACTTTTCTCATATACGAGCAAAAGGAACGAAAGTTGAGTCTACGGGCGGCGCTGCGTCGGGTCCAATATCTTTCATGCAGATATACGACATGGCAGTTGGCAAAGTCATCGCTCAAGGCGGAGTCAGACAAGGCGCCAACATGGGCATACTGGCTTATGATCATCCCGACGTGCTTGAATTCATTGACGCTAAAATTGATGGCAAGACATTATCTAATTTTAATATATCCGTTGGCGTCAATGAGAAATTCATGGAAATGGCAGAGAAAGGACTGGAATATGACCTGATTGACCCTCATACAAAAAAGCCATTGAAAAAAGTAAATGCCCGTGATGTCCTTAATAAAATAGCACATAACGCATGGTGTACTGGCGACCCTGGATTGATATTTTTGGATAGGATAAATTACGCTAATCCCACACCACACATCGGAATGATCGAATCTACCAATCCTTGTATAGTGGGTGATACGCTGGTTGCAGTGGCAGATGGCAGGGATGCGGTTTCTATAAAGCAACTTGCTGACGAAGGCAAAGATATACCTGTATACTGTCGAGATAATGAAGGCAAGATCGCTATACGCATGATGAGAAACCCAAGATTGACAGGCATAAATGAAAAGATCGTTAAGGTCAATCTTGATGACGGCAACTTTGTCAGAGTAACCGAAAACCACAAGTTTATATTATCTGATGGAACTATCAAAGAAGCCAGAGAGCTTGTAGAAGGCGATAGCCTTAGCATAATGCAAAAGATGCTGTCTAGTTTACATAGGATGACTGAATTATCTGCTTTGAAAAATCGTAAAGACTATGTATGGTTAAGGACTACAAGTCACAGACAATGGATACAAGAACATAGAATTCTTGAATCCTCCAAAATAAAGTTTATGAATGAAAATTACATGCCCTTAAAATCCCCCTTTATCCCCCTTTCAAAAGGGGGAAACTTAAATCTCCCCCTTGAAAAGGGGGGAAGGGGGGATTTTAGATCATCCTTTACAAATTCTGTTTCTACGCTAGAGATAGAAAAACAAGTTTTTGAAGCTGGTTTTGCAGAGAGAGCTAAGAAGAAACTATCTGAATGTCAGGCTAATACTGATTTGAAATGTTTTCTTGAGGGCAATAGTGTAATGGTCGAAAAGGTATGCGAAGGATGCGGGATGCCTTTTATAATATCATGGAGTCAAAGAGAGATTTGCTATCATAGCCCTGAGTGTTATCTGAATTACTTCAATTCAAGTGAGGAAAACAGGGATAAGATCGCTGATGGAATGAACAAGGCTTATGAAAAAAAGCTGAAAGGGATCAAAGAAAAACAGGTTAAATGCTACAATGATCTTAAAGAGGAATTGGGCCGTGACCCATGGTTAAAGGAATTTCAGGTAAAATGTAGAGAAACGGGCTTGAGTCACAGGTTTGGCACAAAATATGGCTTTGACACTTATAAGTCCTTGAAAGAAGAATCCGCAGTTGTAAATCATAAGGTTGTATCCATAGAATTTGACGGATACGAGGACGTATACAACGGTACAGTAGATGAATTCCACAATTTTTACATTGGTGGATTCAACAACGAAGATAATGGTAAAAATGTCATTACTTTTATTGATAACTTGCAGTGCGGGGAACTTCCGCTGCTTCCCTGGGAATCGTGCAATTTGGGGTCTGTCAACTTATCTAAGATGGTCAAAGAGAAAAAAGGCGAGTATTCCATTGACTACGATAAACTAGCAGAGACAGTCAAAAATGGCGTGCATTTTTTGGATAACGTCATTGACATGAATAAATATCCCATCGAAAAGATAGAGGAAATGACTAAAGCCAACCGCAAGATCGGCCTTGGTGTCATGGGTTGGGCGGATCTGCTGGCGATGTTAGAAGTACCTTACGATTCAGATGAGGCGCTTGAACTTGCTGATAATGTCATGGGATTTATTAATACTAAATCGAAGGAAGCATCCGTTGAGCTTGCAAAGGCAAGGGGAGTGTTCCCCAACTTTAAAGGGTCAATCTACGACACAGACAAAGACGAGGATAAAGTAAGGCACGCCTCATGGACTACCATAGCGCCTACCGGGACATTAAGCACGTTGTCTGACTGCAATGGTGGTATTGAGCCGTTTTTCATGGTTGTTTACAGTCGTGGATCAATCTATGATGCAGACGGAAAGCCAACTATCAAGATGCTAATTGAGAATCCCATATTCAAAAGCATCGCCGTAAAGAAAGGATTTTACAGCGAATCACTGATGGCAAAAATAGCCGAAACAGGTTCGGTGTTGCACGTTGATGATGTTCCTGATGAAATTAAGAAAATCTTTGTAACATCGCATGATATAAGCTACGAGTGGCATCTCAAGATGCAATCCGCATTCCAGAAGCACGTTACAAATGCGGTATCAAAAACCATTAACTTCCCCAACAGTGCGACGGTTGAAGATATGAGGGAGAGCTATCAGTTAGCCTATAAACTCGGAAATATTAAGGGTGTAACGGTTTACAGGGACGGATGCAAGCAGAATCAGGTATTGAGCGCAGTCGTTGGCGCAGTAGAGAGCAAAAAAGAGGTGAAAACTCCTGAGCAAGAGATAGAAGAAATCGTTACCAGACTGAATGCACCAAGACCACGAAAGATCGCCGGCACGACTAACCGTGTGGATACGCCTGTCGGAAAGTTATACGTAACCATAAATGAAGCAAATGGAAGGTTATATGAGGCTTTTCTTAATATCGGCAAGGCAGGTGCAGACATCACCGCAGACGCCGAAGGCTACGGCAGGTTGCTGTCAATGCTGTTCAAGATAGGCGTTCCCCCGGATATGATAGTGGATCAACTTCGAGATATAGGCGGCAGTGGGTCAATAGGATTCGGGAAAGATCGTGTCAGGTCATTGCCGGACGGTATAGCCAGAGTGCTTGAGATATACATCGAAGAAAGCCCGGATGAGTGTAATTCAAACTCAAATGGTAACAGCAATGGACCGAAAATGTCGGGCAATATGTGTCCTGAGTGCGGAAATATGCTCGTATTCGAGGAAGGCTGTACCAAGTGCAGGAACTGCGGATACTCGAGATGTTAGGAATAGAACACGGATGACGCAGATTTAGCGGATTAGCGCGGATTTTTTGATTGTGGGTTGGGCATTGCCCAACCCACGCACTATGCACTGAATCCTTCAGATATTCCATCCGCGTATCTTGTTTGCAAGCCTTATGTATTCAATATGAGGTTTCTGATCATATTCAGGGGGAAGTATGATAATTCCTCTCAGGTTATTACGAAAAGTCTCTAGACCTTCAATCAGGTGTTTTTGGCGTAAATCCTCGATTCTATGATCGCTAAGAACCACTGAATAATCGTCAGCTATAGTTATTAACGAACGGTCATAAGCTAAATGGTGTAAAGCACATAAAGCTAATCCATTTTTAGTCTCATCAGTGCTATTCTCATGGCTTGCAGGCACAATATGAGCAGATTGAACAAGTTTCAATTGTAAACCACAGATAGCACATCTAAAATTATAGGCTGTAAGTACCCTGTCTTGAAAGCTGACATCACGGAGCTTCTTGCGAACAGAGACAACAACTTGTTTCCGTTCATTATTTGTAATTGTAATCTGTTCATCGTTGATTTCAGGATGATTGACTACATTATCCAAAACTTGACGGTCTTCGCTAAACTGCCCAAAGTCATGTAAAGAGTTTAAATTCTTGATATATTCAACAAAGAAATCTTTACGGAAAGCTATTGCAATTTCCTCATTATCTTTGTCAGATGTAGCAAAACCATTCAAATATGCAGATCGTAAAGACTCCTCTTTTATCTGAATTGATGCAGACCAAGCTGGCGCCTCATGTTTCCTTACATCGAAACCTGCAAAAACATCACCCTCATCCCACCAACCTAAAAACAAGGTAGTCCATCCAATCTCTGTTTCCAACTTATTTATTTTGACTTGAATGCGATATTCATCATGCGGTCTCATATATCCACCGCCATGTGATAAATTCCAGATGTAGATTTTGAGAAGATGCCGTTCTGATTGATTGTAAATATTGATTTTGAAAGGATGATTGCGTGATACAAAAAGAACATTCCAGCCAGAATCGTAAACAGCTTCAACAATCTTATTGAGCAATTGTGGTTTGGAAAGATTCCCCATATAATTTACCTACTTCAAGGACAGAACTAACTGGCTATCTTCTAGTTTTTCGGTTGTTTCAATTATGGATTGTTCTTCTAGGTCATCACCTTCAAACCTATAACGACTAGCTTTCAAATAATCTTCAACCAATTCAAAAGCTATCCACTTTCGGTTTAAAGCCTGTGCAACATAACCTGTAGTATTTGAACCAGCAAATGGGTCTAAAACGATATCGTCTTCTTCTGTCAAGAACTTAATAAAGAATTCCGCGAAACGTGCAGGAAATTTTGCTGGATGGGGTTTTATACCTGTTTCTTTACACCTTTGCATGTAAAAACTGTTAGAGTCGTTATTACCAAGTTCAATCAGGTTGGGAGGAATAGCTCCTTTGTTATCCCAAGAGAATTTGTCTGTAATATCATGTCCACTTGGTCTTTTTTTGGCTTTGTAACCATTTTCCAAAAGTTTGAGCATTGCTTGAGTGTAGGGTCTTAGCACATTTCTGTTATTTGCCTTTGGATATTCTGTTTTTGAAAGCCACCATACTACGTTAACTGAATCTTTAACTCTAATCCGCCTAACGTTCACCCATTCAGCAGGAGCTGGAAGTCTAGCAGGATTATAATGAAAAAATTCTTGAGCAAGAAAGAAATTCAGTTCCCTAACAAGTTTAATCAAGAGTTCATATTGATATATATTTCTGACGGGATGACCAGGCATATAAGAGCCACCCAAATCTATAACTAATGAACCATCGCTTTTCATGATTCTCTTAAATTCCATTGCGAATTTTAAGAACCAATTGATATATTCATCAGCGTTTTTATTGCCGTATTCTTTCTTACTGGTTAGGGCAAATGGAGGAGAAGTAAAAATCAAATTTATAGAATTATCCTCTATGTACTTCATCATCTCCAAACTGTCACCCAAATAAGCAACACCTTTGGAATATGTATAGAATGGTTTCAAACCTTGTATTACCATGATTGCAGATATTTTTCTTGATAATATCCCGATTGGAAATATTATACAAAAAATCCATTTTATACGACACTCTTGACATAAACAGTCAAAACGATTAATATTATGTGTCAAAATTACATAATCAATTATACAATAATAACCACCAAAATGCAAGTTATTCTATTAATCAGAAAATACTTATTCCAGCAGTTGGTAGGTTAATCGAGGTAACGAGAACCAGCAATTCCAATATTATGTCGGCTTTGTCAACCACACACGGTCTGGATTCCAGCCTCCGCTGGAATGACAGATTTATCTTATGCACATTAAATTAAAATGGTATAAGCTATCCCTTCACAAATGACACCATACATACTTGTCATTCCCGTGCAAACGGGAATCCATTCTCTAATCATTATCTTTTTTATAGATTCCCTTTTTTAAGGGAACACCATGCACACTTGTCATTCCCTTGAAAAAGGGAATCCATTTAACGCATCCATTCATCATATAGGTCTTTCCAATCGGGATTCATATTTTCAATTAACTCAATTTTCCAACTACGATTCCATTTCTTTAACTGTTTTTCTCTTTGTATCGCACTTTTTACATCTTCTGTTTGTTCATAATAAACTAATTGACGTACCCCATATTTCTCTGTAAATCCTTCAACCAAATCGTTTTTATGTGCATAAACTCTTTTTATTAAATCATTGGTCACACCGATATATAGAGTTCCATTCTTTTTGCTTGCCATTATATAAACATAATAGGTATTCATATATTTTTCGCTCGTATAAAAGCCCATTTTTTAACAGTGGTTTTATGGATTCCCTTTTTCAAGGGAATGACATTATTAGTGGGTTGTCATTCCCGTGCAAACGGGAATCCATTTCTCCATACATATATTACCTCGCTTAAGATTTTATCTTTAGCGTAAGATTTCAGATATTTCTCTCTGCATATATCAACTTCCTTGCCAAGTTGATTTTTAATGAACTCTCTAATCAAAAACTTTGTTTCAAAAATGTCAATATTGTCTTCAAATTCAACAAGCAAGTCAATGTCGCTTTTTTCGGTTGCTTCTCCACGAGCATAAGAACCAAATAATCCCAATTTCGAGATGTGAAACTCTCTTTGAAACATATCTTTGTTTTCTCTGAGAAAAGAAAGTATTTGCGACTCGTTTGCCATATTTCATTATCCTCAATAGAAGGTAGTATTCAGACACAATGATCTCTTATGGATTCCCACTTGCGTGGGAATGACAAAATCAGGTGCATGTCATTCCCGTGAAAACGGAATCCATAATTTCTAGTGTGTCTGAATAGTAGGTCAAGTCTTGACCCAATCTACACACTATCATTACTTTTATTAGATATGAATGATTTTACTGGATAAATATGATTCGTAGGCTGTGTTAATTATCTCAATATTCTTTAAGCCTGCAATTCCGGGAGCGATAGGTTCCTCTTTGCCTTCCAGAAACCTGCTGTAATGCTCAAATAGGTTCTTGTATAGATTTTCTGAAGGTTTGTGTTTTTCACTTGTGGCATTATTGATGTGAATTTTCAGGTTATATTCCTGATAACCCTGACCTGAATATGCGATAATAGTTCCTGTCGTGCCATATATCTCAAGAGTGCTTTCGCTGTATGGGACGACAAAGCTGACGTCAGCTATTGCATTTGCTTCATTTTTCATCTTCATGATGACAGTCGCAGTTTCTTCGATCTCCCATTTTTTGATTTTTCTACTGGGTAGCATTGTCACTTCTGAAACATCCCCAAGCATGAAACTCAATAGGTCAACGGCATGTGCGCCCATGTCCATAAGAACACCTCCGCCTGATTTGATCGGGTCTCTGCGCCATACACCATCCTCCATGCTGTAAGATTTCAGCATGGCAACTCTCGCCTCGATAATTTCACCCAATACCCCGCTTGAGACAATACGCCTGATCTCCTGAAAACAGCTATGGAAACGAAGCAGAAAACATATCTGGAGATGGACTCCATTGCTTTCGCAAGCATCAATCATACGTTTACACTCGTCAACGTTCATCGCCATAGGTTTTTCACAAAGGATATGCTTGCCATGTTCCGCAGTTTGTATAACGTGTTCACAGTGTAGATAGACGGGTGTTGCGATGTGGACGGCGTCTATCTGCGGGTCTGATAGGATGCCTTCAATAGAATCGTAGTAGCAGGGAGCGCCATGCTCTTGAGCAAGTTTTTTTGCCCTTTCCAGATCACGAACCATGAGTGCGTGTAGTTCATTGCCTTCTGCCATATTTATGGCAGGCATGCCACGCCTGTGAGCGACTCCGCTTGCACCTATCACACCCCATTTGACCATCTAAATAACTCCTTTAACACACCCCCGGACCCCTCTCAAGAGGGGAGTTAAGAGGGTCATTAAACTCTCTACCAGCTTTTTTTGTATAATTCGTCCAGATTCTTTCGCAGTATATTTAGCTGATCGAGTGACGCATCTTTGTCCAATAGCATATCAAGATACATATCCGCTTCCATAGAGCATATATGGTCGTGAATCGGGAAAAATTCTCTATCAAGGAAGCATGTGTATTCTACAAGATCATAAGGCCCACATGCGTGGAACCGTTCTCCATCTGGACGCTCACATGCTACGGATTTCAGGTTCAGTATTGCATCAAATATGTCTTCTTTACTTAGTGATTTTGCAAAAACTATCGTCCAATACCAACCAAAAAGGTCTTTACCGATCTTGTAATTGTAATGCGTATCTGAGTTACCAAGAATGGGTATCTTGTGTCCTTTGGCAACGTCTTCGTAATATCTTGCTATTGCAAGCCAATTTGACTCAAACTCATGAGGCCAGTGACCGCCTATCACTTCTACACCATCAATGTTTTTGTCTTTCAAAAACTGGTTGAATAGAGGTAGGTTATGATCGTATCTGTTCCCTGAAACCCAATATGGATGAGCAAGAAATGCGTATCCGCCGAATTCATGAATTTTGTCAACTGTCCATTTTGCAGGGGAATATTGCTCTTTTGTGAAATTATCCACTATGGTAGTATTCTTCAGACGGACATCAACGACTTCTTTCAGTTGGTTTCTGTATGATTCCTCATCACCCCGTGCTTCGGTCACGCTTGCGGATGCGCAGACAGAGACTACGTGAGCGGATCCAAAGTCCATTTCCTCACCGGGAAAAAGCAAGAGATCAAGGTCAATCTTCTTTGCCATCTCTATTGCTTCAAGTGAGGGAAAGTATCTTCTATGATCAGTTATTGCCGCAAAATCAAGCCCGATCTTCCGTCCCATAACTGCCATGTGTATCGGTGACATTCGACCATCGGAATAATATGTGTGTATGTGCAGATCGCCTCTGTATGGCCGAAGATTGGCTAGTTCCTGTGCGACAGCATAGACACGCTCTGTCGTCAGCCATGTATTTTTCTCATCGTCCCGCATTATTGTTATGCTATACTCACCCTTTGTGTTAAATTTGTGAGTGAATTCAATCACACCGCCGTGAGATGGATCGGGGGTATCTGATTTTGCCCTTGTTGGGAGCGCGGCTTTTTTAATTTGCCTATCATCAGTGTGATTGCACATCGCCTGAATTCGTATAATATAGATTTGCTCTGGACTGATAGTTTTGTCACGCAATCCCGAAATTGTGATCATTACTTCCTGTCCAACGGGAACAACTTTTGGAAAAATGGCATAGACGTCATTCATATTTTAACCTTTCGTTTGTATGGCATTATAAAATATATAAACACTGAGGCACGGAGAACACAGAGAATACAATGTTTCTTTATTCCCTCTCTCTTAACTCTCCGTGTTTATTTTCATTTTATTTTTTGCAATGCCTGTATTGTAAATCAGTCCTCTATTATTCTGATTTCATCATCGGAATCATCATCTATAACGATCTCGAAATTGGTACTTACCTCAATTTTATATGTTTCGTGTTTTGAGTTTCTGGAAGATGATTTCCATTCCCATACCAATTCATGAGATCCACCATCGGATGAAATAACCAGTATACACTCGTTTTCAATGTAGCAATAGGAGCCATCGTCCCATTTTATTTTTACTGTTTCACCTGTTTTGTTGACTATACGTATGTCGTAGTCACCATCGGTTACTATTGTTGCTCTATATTCGCATCCAATTAAGAACAAAGTCATCAAGACTAGCAATATAAGAATGAATTCTTTTTTCATGATTGTCCCCCTTTTTCATTATTCTATAGAAATTTCAGAAAGGAATTAAGTTTTGATTTGTAGGGGCGAAGCATTTTCGTATCTATAAAATTGGTTACGAACCTTGATTTTGCTGAAAATGCTTCGCCCCTACTTATACAGACGTCAACAGGTTTACTTATAGAATATATTTGAAAAATGGAATTTTCTCTTATAAATCAGCTACTTGGTCTTTTTCAAGCTTAGGAAGCGATGTTACATCAACAAAAAGCCTGTAGGGAACTTTTATGTGCCATTGAGATGCGCCTGGGAGAAGACGACCTATTATGCGACGACCCCAAAATAATTGCAGCTCAACACCATTAGGACGAGAAAAAGAAAAAATTTTTAATTCTGTTTTAAATGGTATGCACTTTCTGAATATCCCTAGATGACAGAGATAAAGGTAGATAGGACGGAATAGCCAAAGTATAGGACGAAACGTGATTTTAATTCGACGGATTGACCTGATTATAATAACATAAACCCGCCCCATTGTCCCATTGTATACATATAACTGCCTGTTATTTCTTCGGGTATTTACAACACGACCTATTATTTCATTCGGTTGAATATAACCTTTATCAATGTAACTATTATTATCTCCAAGAGTTCTAACCCCTTTTTCGCTAACTGAGATAACCCTATGAGTAATGCTAATTTCAGCATCTGATGGCATAAAGGTAATCACATCTCCACATCTAATTTTTCTTCCATCATAAGGAATAACTTCAAGTAAATCAGCATCTTTGAAGGTAGGATTCATACTTGGACCTTTGTATATTATGAGTTTTGAGAGCATGTCATTCATTTTCAAGAACCTTTTTAATCTTTTTCCAGAATTTTCTGGTAAGTGTTTTGAAGTAGTAATCATCAGCAGATAGAGAAAAAAAACTCAATATTGGTGATGTTGCCATTATATAATAAAACCTTAGACTTGTCAATCTCTTTAGCAAAAGCTTAGAAATTCCCCAAGTAGATTATCAGGAAGGAAAAAATGTGGTAGAATATATAATGAATCCCCTTGGGAGTTCTCTTTTCTTTCTTTTCTCTTACTAGATAAACCTAGTAATATCAAGGGTTTGTA
>Ga0315282_10014438_pt1 | contig 11755 bp, 10 predicted proteins | sample YL17G07_20_MG_FD_203693 | JGI IMG/M metagenome (GOLD analysis project Ga0315282, IMG submission 203693) | Sediment microbial communities from Yellowstone Lake, YNP, Wyoming, USA - YL17G07_20 | ecosystem: Environmental > Aquatic > Freshwater > Lake > Sediment | place: USA: Wyoming | collected... | reverse complement strand
CACGGCCCTGAGCATATCGAATGGGCTTCCCGGGAAGGAAATATCGTTTTAATTGTGCCCCTTAACCCCACCTATCCCGCTTTGGCGGGACGGGTCACTTGCCGGTCAGGAATGCTTGGTTACAAACCCAATCAGGATCGTAAGAAATTCGTTCATCCTCTCCAAAAAAGCGCCATGGCCGGCATCCGGGATAATAAGCCATTCGCAATTGGGTATATTTTCATGAATCTCCTTCATGGAACGATTCGATACAACGATATCCAGATCCGCCCCAACCAGGAGCGTTGGAACCTTAATTGTCTTCAGCTCTTCCTGAGATAGGGCGTAATTTTTCACGCTCCTGGAGAGTCGCACAAAGCCCTCAAACCATTCTTTGGTTAACAAGGACTTGAAGATCTTCTGACGTTCCATCAAAAAATCGAGGTGGGTTTCATAAAACGGCTCTGAATAGATAAAGGGAATGGCGAGCTGGAAAAACCTCTCTCCATCATTGAGTTCCGCCGCCGTCTCCCATGCGATGCCGATTTGCCGCAAATGATTGGTGACCCGATTGGGTGTGTTGAAAAGGCAGAAGGATTTTATCCTCCTTTGATGTTGGAGCGCAAGGCGCAAGGCTACCTGTCCGCCATAGGAAAGCCCCATCATGTGAACCCGGGGGATGTTGAGCTCATCGAGCAGGCTGAGGATATCTCCGACATGAATGTCTTGACCGTACTGTTCCTGCATCTTTGAGGATTGGCCTTGATCTCTAAAATCGAGGAGAATCAGCTTAAACCTCTTGGATAGCTCCGGAATAAAGGCCAGCCAGCTCAGGGTGTTCATCATGATGCCGTGTAAAAAGATGACAGGCTCGCCCTCTCCATGAACTTCATAGTAAATCTTTACACCATCCTTCAGATTAAGATAGGCCATATCTGCTCCTATTATCTCCCCCAGCGGATGGTTGCTGCCGCATAAGAGAAACCAATGCCGGAAGAGGCAAGGACAACCCGCGCTCCATCCGAGATCTTTTCCTTTTTCAGCGCCAGATTGAGAGAGATCAAGGGATCGTTGGTTCCGTGGCTGCCCACTTCCTCGAGCGACTCGGACTGCTCGTCCGAGAGACTGAGTTCAGTCAGCACCTGTTTCCGGTCCCGGGGAGGAAGATGCCGGAGGGCCAGGTAGTCCACTGGTTTCCCAGCTCCGGCGGCGGTTCGAATCACTTCAATCAGTCTCTTTGCGAATCGAAGGCTCAAATATGTGGAGACGATCTGGGGATGGGGAGTGTGGTAGTACATCATCTCCGAGTTTAGATTTTCAGGGCTGAAGGGATGCATCGTGCCTCCGCCGGGCACATAGACTTCGTCAGCCATCTCCGGATCGATGAGAAAAGCCGTTTCCTGAAGGAGATTGGCCGGATGCCCACGCCGAAGCAGCACCGCCCCGCCACTTGCCGAAGTGGGAAGCAGCCACCGTGTATCCGGGTTGGTGTAATCCACCAGATCTACATTTCGGGTTCCACCAGCCAGTAGGACCGTGTTGATCTCTCTATCGCCCATCATCGTGTCGCGGGCAACCCGGAGGCCGAGAAGGGTGGTTACCCCCTGATCGACCAGGTCAAAGGCCCAGGCGTTGCGGCACCCTGCCTCCTCTTGTACCCGGATCGAAGCCGTCTGCGCGATGTAGTCTTTGTACTCCTCGCCTGTCCAGAGGACGAGATCCACCTCCTCGGGCCGCACGCCGCCGGCCCGTTCAAAGGCCTGCTTTGCTGCTTTGACTGCCATGGGGATAGGCTGGTCTTCCTTCGAGGGCCGGCACTTCCGGCGAATTCCCAAGGCGACGACTTGATCAGGCGTAAGGCAGGCCCGCGCAGCTAACTCTTCTGCGGTTTCAACCTGATCCGGGAGATAAATGCCGTAGCTAACGATTCCGATCGTACTCTCTTTTCCGTTCATACGGACTCACTCGATGAGCAAGAACCTTACAAAAGACTATTGGGTGTGCTAGCATAGTACGTCAAAAGTCCCTTTACTTTGTTTGTCATTCCGGGCTTGACCCGGAATCCAGTGTTTCTGAACTGGGTTCCCGCATTCGCGGGAATGACGGCTGAGAAATAATGTAAGGAAGCGTTGGACGTGCTACGCTAAGAAAGCTTTTCAGTGGTACATCGTTAATTCTTACATGTTGTCCGCTTTCCCGTGTCGCTCCTTCAGGATGAATTTCTGAACCTTCTCTGCGGCGACCGTCCGCGGCAGCTTATCCATGACCGCCATATACTTTGGGATCTTATATTTCGCCATGCGGTCGCCCAGGAATTTTTGCAGCTCTTCGAGGGTCAGGCTTGCCCCCGGCTTCAGTTCGACGACCACTTTTCCAACTTCCCCCCACTTCTCGTCCGGGACACCGATCACCGCGGCAGCGGCTATCTGGGGGTGGGTCTCAAGGACCCGCTCAATTTCAGCGGGATAGATGTTGATGCCCCCGGAGATGAGCATATCCTTCTTACGGCCTACGATGGAGAGATGTCCATCCTCATCGATCTTGGCGAGGTCGCCTGTGTGAAACCACCCCTCCCGGATGGCTTCAGCCGTGGCCTCGGGCTTGTTCCAATAACCAGAGCACACGTGATCGCCGCGGAGAAGAAGCTCGCCTTCCTGTCCGGGGCTGACCTCCTTTCCTTCTCCATCGATCAGCTTGACGTCGGCGTGAGGCATCGGATGACCCACTGTTTTCAGTTTTCCATTGGCCAAAAAACAGTTCGGTCCCACCTCGGTCAGCCCGTACCCCTCCCAGAGATGGATGTTTTTCTCCCTCTTGAACGTTTCGAAGATCTTTTCAGTAAGGGGCGCACCTCCGGAAACCGTGAACCAAATAGTCGAGGTGTCAGTGGTCTTGAACCTCGGCGATTCGATCATCATCTGGTACATCGTTGGAACAGCGAAAAGAACCGTGATTCGCTCGCGTTGGATGAGGTCGAGGACCAGATCTGCATCGAACCGCTGGATCAGAATATTGGTCCCCAGGGAATGGAAAAGGGGGAGGGTGAAGACATTCCAGCCGGCCGTATAGAATAAGGCCGAATGAAGGATCGTCCGTTCTCCGCGGTGCAGGCCCCAGCCAATGTTCGTGTTGATCGAATTCCAGGTGATCATGCCATAAGTCATGACGACGCCCTTGGGCAGTCCTGTCGTGCCGGAGGTATAGATGATGAGCTGCGGGTCGTTGGCGGCCAGCTGCACTTCAGGAGGGGGGTCGGCAGAGAGTTTTCCCCAGGCGGAGGCGAGGCTTTGTCCGACGCTTTCGTCCTCGTCAAAACAGACGGTCTGGGGGAGGGGGATCTTTGACTTTAACTCTGCCACCACAGGACGGTGGTTCCTGTCGAAGAAGAAAGCTTTGGGCTTCGAATCTTCCAGGTAGTAGATGAACTCGTTCACCGCCAGTCGAAAGTTCAGAGGGACCAGGATGGCTCCAAGCCGACTGGTGGCGAAAAAAAGGGTGATGTACTCCGCCCGGTTGAGGGAGAGAACAGCCACCCTGTCCCCTTTTTTGATCTGGAGACCGGATCGCAGGAAATTGGCCATTCGATGGACATCGTCTCTCAGGTCCCCGTAGGTGTAACGCCGGTTCGCGGGAATATCCACAAGGGCCTCGGCCTGGGGAAAGCTCCTTCCCCAGCGGCCAATCCAATCTCCGTATAGCACCTTCTATTCCCCCTTTTCGATTCGAGTCCCCCAGCGCAACAGCAGCACATCCCAGGCATATCCGATGCCAGCGGAGATCATAAGGACGAGATCCCCGTTCTTGAGGCGACCCTCCTCGATCCCAAGTTCCAACGAGAGAATCTGATCATTCTGTCCCTGGTGACCGAACTCCGCGAAGTACCTGGTCTGTTCGGGTTTCAACCCCAACTGGTTCATCAAATGGTCATGGGCGCTTCGTTTGACGAGCAGTGTCGCCAGGTAGTTGACATCGGCCCGGGTATAACCGCTCTTTTCAAGGGCTTTGTCGATGCAGAGAAGCCAGTTGCTCAGGCTGAGCTTGTCGAGGCGCTCCTTCATCCCCTCAGGATCCATCACATCCAGGTACTGTTTTCCTTCCCGAAGACCCTCGGCCGTCATAGCCGCCGCCGATCCTCCTTCAGGCACGTAGACATCCCATGTGAAAGTGCCGTCGGTCATGAAGTGGCCTTCGAGTATCTCGTTTCGGGGACAATCCCTCTGGACGACACAAGCGGCTCCGCCGGCCGCCAGATAGTACATCCAACGCACGCGCGGGTTGGGATAGTGAATCAAATCCGAGTTCCTGTAACCTGAGGCGATGAGGATATTACGGATGCGGTCGTCGGCCCGGATCATATCGCGCGCCAGCTTGAGGGCAACCAGGGTGGTGCCGCATCGCTGCTGGATGTCGAAGGACCAGGCATTTTTCAGGCCGAGTTCTTTCTGGATTTTCGGTCCCACCGGCCAGTTTCGGTACTCCTTGATCTCTTCCCCGCTCCAGATGACCAGGTCGATGTCCGACGATTTCAAACCCGAGTAATAGAGGGCTTTCCGGGCGGCCTTCAGGCCCATGGCGACCGTGTGATCCCCCGGGCCGGGGACGTTTTTCTGGTACCACCCGAGCTTTGTCCGGATGACCTCGGCGGGCGTCTCGGACTGGGATGCGATGAACTCGGCGTCGTGAAACGCCTTGGGAATGTAGGTAGCCAAGCTGAGGATGCCAGCGGCAGCTTTAGAGTCGGACATTCGAGACATCCAAGTTATAGTCCCAGATACGATCTCCGGATGTGATCATTCCCCGCAAGATCCTGGGCGCCTTTTTCCATGACGATTCGGCCGTTCTCGATGACGTAGCCCCGGTCGATAGCCTTCAAGCACTGGCGCACGTTTTGTTCAGCGATCAGGAGAGAAACCTTCTCTTTGATTTCCTTGAGCCGGTGGAAGAGATCGGACACGAGCGAGGGCTGCAGTCCGCAGGAAGGCTCGTCTAAGATCAGCATTTTCGGGTCGGCCATGAGGGCTCGGCCGATGGCCAACATCCTCTGCCCTCCTCCGCTCAAAGTCCCGGCAGGCTGTTTCGTCCGTTCCCTGAGGACAGGAAAGATCCCGAAGACAAAGTCGAGACGCTCCTGGACCTTCGCTTTGGCTCCGGGAATATAAGCCGCTCCGGCTCGCAGATTCTCGATGACCGTCATCATCGGAAAGAGCTCCCTCTCCTGGGGGACCACGGAGATCCCCCGGCGAATCCTCTGGTAGGTATCCAGGGAGAATAGAGATTCCCCGTCCAACTGAATCTCGCCGCTTACCGGTCTCACCAGACCCAGAACGGCATTGATAAGGGTTGTCTTCCCGGCACCGTTTGGACCGAACAATCCGACGGACTCATTCCCCACCTCAAGCGATAAATCCCAGAGGATGTGCAGCTTCCCGTAAAAAATGTTGATATTCCTTAGAGCAAGCATTAGGCTTCCTCGCCCAGGTAGGCGGTAATCACCCTCGGATCATTGGAGACTTCTCCGTAGGGACCTTCGGCAATGACTTCTCCCCAGTCCAGGACAACGACCCGATCCGTCAATTCCCTGATGACCCTCATCACGTGTTCCACAATGCCGATGACAATGCCCCGGCTATGGATCTTTCTCACCAGGTCAATCATCTGCATTGTCTCGTCACTGTTTAAACCAGCCATCACCTCATCGAGAAAGAGAAGCTTGGGCTGTGTCGCCAGGGCATGGGCAATCTCCATTTTTTTGACCTCCAGGGCGGTCATCCGGGTAATGTCCCGAGTGATATCAGAGAGGTCCAAAAATTCGCATAGCTCTTCGGCTTTCTTCCGGGCCTCTCTCTGGCGGAGTCCCTTGCCGAAGAGAGACCCGACCATTACGTTTTCAAGTAAGCTCAGTCCCTGAAGAGGCCTCACCAGCTGGAAGGTCCTTCCGATGCCAAGCCTGCATCGCTTGTGGGCAGGCAGTTCGGTTATCTCCTGACCGTCGAAAAAGATCTTCCCATCGGTGGGGATATAGATTCCGGCAATGACGTTGATGAATGTCGTCTTTCCGGCTCCGTTCGGCCCGATGATCCCCAGTATCTCATCCTCCCGGAACTCCAGATTCACCCGGTTGAGAGCCAACAGACCGCCAAAATATCGGGTCAGGTTTTCTGTTTTCAAAACCGCCATGGACCTGCCTTTTAAGCGTTACCCGGTTTTTTCAATCTCTGTCCGAGAGTCCCCAAAATCCCCTGTGGGAAAAACAAAATGGTGATCACGATAATCAGTCCGTAAACCAGAAGATGGCCGTATGGAATCTGCAGCTTTAAGAGCTCGGAGACCACTCCGAGTAATACCGCTCCCACGACCGGTCCCCAGGTTGAATGCATCCCTCCCAAAAGGGCCATGGCGATGGGCAGCAGAGTGAAGTCTACGGAAAAGCTCCCTTCAGGCGAGACAAAGCCGTAGATGTGAGCATAAGCCCCGCCGACCACTCCCTGGATGGCCGAGGTGATGACAAAAATGAATACCAGATACTTGAACACATCGATCCCGCTCGACCTCGCGACGATCTCATCATTGCGAATAGAGGTGAGGGCAAAGTGAATCCGGGTCCGGCGAAAGATTTCCGAGGCAATGATGCTGATGACGGCCACGGCGAGTACTAACCAATAGGTCCTCGTAGAATTTCCGGCGAAGATTGCTGAGGATAGAACGGTTCCTTCCGGACCTCCGGTCAGGTCGGGTAAATTTCTTATGATCACCCGGAATATCTCAGCCAGGGCTAAGGTAACAATCGCAAAATACATTCCCCGGAGTTGGAGAACCGCCATGCCGACGAGCCAGGCCAGGGCCCCGGCGGCCAGGCCGCCCATCAGAATGCTGATCAAGGGGCTTACCCCGATTTTTAAGTGCAGGAGTACGGCGGCATATCCACCCACCCCAAAAAGACCGGCGATGCCGAACGAGATCTGCCCTGACCGCAGCAGCATGTCCCAGCTCAAAGCCAAGGCAATATAGATGAGAATCATATCCATCACGTTTAACAAGTAGACCCCGGTATAGAGGGGTAGACCAAGGAGGACTATCAAAATAGCGATATAGAGGAGATATCTCGAATTTCTCATTTCACCTGTCTCTGACGGGAGCGAACCATAATCACCAGAACGATGAGGGCAAAGAAAAGGATATCCGCCCATCCCGCATACCCCCGGAAGGAGAGGACGAAGTTCTCCGCCAGCCCCAGAATCAAGCTGCACCACAAAATCCCCAGGAGGTTCCCGATGCCGGCCATGGCGATGAGGCAGAAGGATTTCATGGTGAAAGGCGCCCCCACGAGGGGAAAGATCGAGTGGCGGGTCATGAAGATGGCGCCGATGGCCCCTACCAGGGCGATGGAGAGACTGAAGATCAAAAGGTAGGTTCGATCAACATGGATACCCACCAATTTCGCCCCCCGAGGATTCTGTCCCACCGCCAAGGCAGCCTGCCCCGTACTGGTACGCTTTAAAAATAGAAGGAGTCCTGCGAGCACGATGATGACGGCACCTATGTAAACAAATTCGAAGGTACCAAAAGTGAAAGAACCGACGGTAGCCGAGGAAGAGACATAGTTTAAGGGTAGCTTTATGGGGCGAGAAGTCCAGAACAGGTTCGCGAGTTGCTCCATGATCATGGCCAGGCCAAAGGTCAATAGAAGCTGATTCAACTCCGGAGCGCCCAGGACATACTTGATGATCGCCCGGTAACTGACAATTCCGATTAAGAAGAAGGCCAGGAGGGCAGGGAAGATGGCGACCAGAGGATCCATGCCGGTATAGACGTTGAGGAAATAAGCAAAGTAGGCCCCGAGCATCATGAAGTCGCCGTGGGCCAGGTTGATGATCCCTACGATCCCAAGAATGAGCGCCATGGGGAGGGCAATCACCGCATAAAGACAGGCCCTTTGAATACCTTCGACAAGCACGTGCGGCTTCCAGAGAGCCAGAACAATGGCCAAGGCTACACTGATGATGGCAATCTGGTAATTTCTCTCTTTCAGCTTGCTCAATAGGTGCACGATAGACCGCTCTCTACGAGGAGATCATTCAAAATTTAAGACTAAAAAAACGTCTTACTTCTGCGAAAGCGGGAGGCCAGATCTTTTCTGTAGATCCTGGATTCCCGCCTTCGCAGGATTAACTTTCGAATAGGTCAGTATAAAATTCTTTCAAAAGAGCTAAAGTGTTCCAAAATTATCGCTTCTCCCAGCTCGGGAAGGGATAGACAGGCTGGGACGTTGCGAATTCAAAAGGCCAGATGACCTGCTGCTGCCCTTTCTGCCACTGAAGGATCTTCTGCTTGGTGAAACCCTGGTGCTTAATGATATTGCTCGGCTTGATGGTCAGGGTCTCCCCGATCGGCGAAACATATTTTGTTTCTTCAAGCGCCTTGATCAAGGCTGCCTTGTCCAGGGTCTTGGCCTTCTTGATGCCGTCCGCTACAAAATAGATATTCGTGTAGCCCAGAGGAGAGAAATAGGTAGCCGGTTCCTTCTTATATTCTTTGATGTATGCATCCCAGAAATGTTTACTCACCTTGCTTACCTCTTTGAGGGAAGGCGCCCACATGCCGTACAGGGTAACCGCCTCTGCCAAAGGGGATTTACCGAAATCAGCAGGCCATCCGGGGGGAGACCCTATAAAGATCGGAGGAGCGAATCCGATCTCCTTGGCCTGCTCCATGATGGGCAGGGCATCAGCGTCATAGCCGGCCCAGATGAAGATATCCGGCTTATATTCTTTCGCGTGCCGGAGCACGGTGCGATAGTCTCCGCCACCCAAAGCCGCACTCTTGAAAGGCTCCCCTTCAACCTGGCTTGGCTTCCCGTCAGGCGTGAGCCAGTCTTTGAACTGGGCTTGACCGGCTTTGAACGAAGCGGTGCCGAAGGCCCCTTCTTCATATGCCATGAACCATTTTCCTCTTTTGATCTCAGGACGCTTTTGGGTGATTGCCGTCCAGCCTTCAAGATAACTTGCCCCTTGTTCATAATCCCACGGATGAAGGTGGAAGAACCAATCGGCGGTCGCACCGAGGGCCTGCTCGCAACGGGAAGATGCAGCGCCAATCCATACCGTCACCTTCTCATATTTCTTCATAATCGGGATCTCGCCCAGCAGCACGCCACTGGACATGCCCCCGACAAGCAGATCGACCTTATCCATGGTGACCAACTTCTCCACGGCAGCCGCTCCTTTTTCTGGCTTCATCTCATCATCCACCACGATCAGTTCAATCTTGCGTCCCAGAAGCCCGCCGGCTTTGTTGATCTCATTGACAGCTATCTTCATCGCCTTTGCCGCCTGATCGCCTGTTATGTCGGCCAGGGGGACGATGGCTCCCACTTTGATTGGCTCTGCCGCTTTTGCTTCATGAGTCACTGAAAGAACCGCTAAGAAAATTGCTACCACGAACAGAATGAATAATTTTGACTTCATCACACTACCTCCTTGGAAACATTTTTGAACTTGTCCTTTCCCTGCTATTTGCAGTCAGTCTCACCCCCTTTGCTAAAGGATATGCTAGGAAAATTACCAGATTTTCAATCTCAGAATAATCTTTTCATCGATCGGTGAATAACATCTTTTTCCTTCTTACGCAATTTTTTCCTCCGCCGGCATGGTCTGCTAGAAAGACCCGTCAATACTCCTTCGCCCGGAGTTGGTTCTTGAGTACCTTGCCGGCTGCATTCCGGGGCAGCAGATCCGTGAAGACGACGCTTTTTGGAACCTTGTATTTTGCCAATCGTCCCTTGAGGAAATCGAGAAGCTGCGATTCGTTCAGCTTCGCTCCAGCCTTCAGAACCACGACAGCTTGCCCCACCTCGCCCCATTTCTCATCCCTAACACCGATGACAGCCACTTCCGCCACCTGAGGGAGCTCGAAGATCGCATTTTCCACCTCGGCGGGGTAGACATTCTCTCCCCCAGAGATGAACATATCCTTCTTCCGGTCAACGATGTAAAGGTCACCGTCCTCATCCATCCGTGCCATGTCTCCTGAATGGAACCAGCCTCCTGCGAATGCCTCTTTCGTGGCATCTGGACGCTTCCAGTATTCCTTCATCACGTTCGGTCCTCGGATCACCAATTCTCCAATCTCGTTCGCAGGGACGTCCTTTATCTTATCGTCAACCACTCTTGCCTCCACATGGAAGAGGGGCCTTCCGATGGAGCCCGCTTTCTTCAAGGCAAGATCTTTCGGAAGCGTGGAGATGCTGGGTGAGGCTTCGCTCATGCCGAATCCCTGCTGAAGGATGATCCCTGCCTCGTGGTATTGACGCACGAGACTTACGGGCAGGGGTGCCCCACCGCTCATGACGAGGCGGACTTTTTTGAAAACCTCAGCACTGAACCCAGGGTGCTGGATCAAGAAAAGGAAGATGGCGGGGACTGCGAAAAAGAGAGTGATCCTCTCGTCTCTCAGAATTTGCAGCGTCTCACCTGCATCGAAAGTTCGTTGGATGACCACCGTGCCCCCGACATGGATCATAGGGAGCGTGAAAAGACCGATACCCCCAATGTGAAACATGGGTAAGACGAGGAGATCACGATCCATGGAATGGAAGCTCATGTCAAGTTCAAGGTTGACGGCATTCCAAAAACTGCAGCCCTGGGTCAGGACCGCCCCTTTGGGAAGACCCGTGGTTCCCGCTGTGTACATGATGATATGAGGAGTATCGAGCGTGACCTTTTCGATGATGTCATGCTCTTCGTCCGAACCCATAGCCAACGCTTCCTCGTAAGGCTCTGCTCCCTCCGCCTGTCCTCCGATGATTACCTTTCGCTTGATGTTGAGCCGTTGGTCTTGTCTGAAAGCTCCAACGGTCTTTGTGAATTCGGCATCGAAGAAGAGCGTTTCCGTCCCGCTATCGGAAAGGATGAAGCAGAGCTCCTTCGCGGTGAGGCGCCAATTCAAGGGCACAAGGATCAGGCCGATCTTTGCCGCCGCAAAGATCAACTCTACCACCTCGATCCCGTTATAAGCCAGATAAGCGCACCGGTCACCGCATTTCAGACCGGAGTTTAAAAGGAATGCTGCCAGCCTATTCACACGGCGGTTGAGCTCTCTGTAGGTTACCCGACGTCTGCCCTGGACCAATGCCTCATGGTCCCCAGAGAGTTGTTCCCTTTTGGTTAGCCACAAGCCGATGCCTGCCATTCCTCGCCCTCTCCTTTTCTAGGGGAACAGCTTTTTCATCAATTTGGCCATGTTCTGGGCGAAATTGGCGACCGTCTCAAGGCCCTCGGTATCCTTCTCTGCATCCCGGGCTCCGCCCGCTCCGGCCGTCCCCACGTTCCAGTAAGTAGAGCCTGGAACAATGAGACCGTTGATGAAGAACCAGAGCAGGAGTTGGGAGAAGGCCATGTTGTGCCCGGCCCTTCGGGCCACGGTAATTGGTCCCCCCACCTTGCCGGTAAGAAATTTACGGTTCCAGTAGGCGACGAAGGTTGCCCGGTCCAGAAGGGCCATCATCTGGGGGACGACAGAGCTGAGATAGACCGGGGATCCCAGGATCAATCCCTCCGCCTCGCGCATTTTGGCCAAAATCTCGTCGAAGTCGTCTCCTTCGATGGTGCAGCGGCCCTGCTCCGTACAGTCATAGCAGCCCGTGCAGGGCTTGATCTCCTTTCCCAGGAGGGAGATCAATTCTGTTTCGATCCCCTCCCCCTCGATCACTCCCAGGGCGGTCCTCACGTAATAGAGAGTGTTACTCTGAGGCCTTAGACTGCTGGCAATTCCAACGACC
>Ga0315282_10014437_pt1 | contig 11757 bp, 9 predicted proteins | sample YL17G07_20_MG_FD_203693 | JGI IMG/M metagenome (GOLD analysis project Ga0315282, IMG submission 203693) | Sediment microbial communities from Yellowstone Lake, YNP, Wyoming, USA - YL17G07_20 | ecosystem: Environmental > Aquatic > Freshwater > Lake > Sediment | place: USA: Wyoming | collected... | reverse complement strand
TCCTGCTCCATTGGCTTGCCCTCTGCCATCACCGCCGACCTTAACGCGGGGAAGAGGCCATCCGGAATCAGCAATTGGCTGGGGCACCGCACCTGGCAGGTATGACAAGCGACGCAAAGCCAGGGGGTGTTGCTACTCACAACCTCCTCAAACCGGCCGTCAGCAATCATCATAGCCGCCTTGCGCGGCGTGAAATCCATCACTTCGCCCATGGGGCAGGAACCGCTGCACACGCCGCACTGGATACATTTCCGGAAAAGCTCCGGGATTTGGGCGATTTCAGGGAAAACGACGCCGGGCTTTTCCGGAGTGATTTGAGGCTGAAGTGTACCCATGGGCCAGCTCCTTTTCTACCCGTGACTAAGTTAAGCTTTCCTCAGGCAGCCGCGGGTTCGCGCGCCGCCAGACCCCTTTCCCCCACATCCCAACGGAGAGGCACCAACAGCTTCCCCAGCCCAAGGGCTTGGTCGGAAAGTCCCAGGGCCATGCCGATCAGTTGCGTAAAGTAGGGAATGGGAATCGTGACATCGTCGCCGTAACGGCTCTTGATCTTGCCCTGGTACGCTTCCAGGTTGAGCTGGCAGAGGGGGCAGACGGTCACCAGGGCGTCAGCATTGTTCTGCTTCGCCTGGTGAAGAATGATGTAAGCCAGACGATGCCCGACTTCCTCAATGGTTCCGGTCAGCGAACCACCGCAGCATCTTGCCTTCAACTCGAAGTCCACCAGATTGGCACCCAACGCGGGGATGAACGCGTCGAAGGCTTCGAGGCTAAATCCCTCGCTCAGGGCATACGGACGGGCGATGAGGCAGCCATAGTACGGCGCCACGTTCCACCCCCGCAGCGGCTTCTTGACTTTGGACTTCAGGGCCTTCATGCCGACATCGCGCAAGAGGATCTCCAGGGGATGGCGAATCTCAACCCTGCCCTCATAGCGCAGTCCGGCGGTGGACAGCGTACGGTCGATCAATGCGCGCAGGTCAGCATAACGTCCCAGGAAGTCTTTGGTCTTTTTCAGCACCATGTAACAAGCCGTGCAGGGGGCGACAACTTCCAGCCCCACCTGTTCAGCCAGCGCCAGATCGCGCGCTGCCAGGACGAACGCCTGGTGCTCGTCCACAGAGCTGTAAGTGGTCGCGCCGCAGCAATTCCAGCCCGGCAGTTCACGCAACTCCAGACCCAGTGCACCGAAGACCGCGTAGAGGGAATCTTGGCAGTGGCGTGCAAAGCCGTGCATACAACAGCCGGGGAAGTAGGTGTAAGCCATATTCAAGACCCTCCGTCTCTCCCCGCGGTTCAAGTATCCATTCCCAGCGCGCATCGGCCAGGCCACAGACCGACGCCCCATAGTCAGGCCGCTCGCGCCTGGGGCCGGGCCTCCGCCGCGTCCCCGGCCTCAACAGACTCCAACATCCGGCGCAGGTCGGCGGTCGCCGGCTTGGGAATGCGCGCTGACATCAGGCACAGCCGTCCGTGCTGCCATAACCGTAAGCCCAGCGGCCAAGACGTCAGCAACTTCAAAGGGGCTGTCTTCAACACCACCTTGAGCACCAGCCAGAATTCGTTCGTCCGCCCCGTCCCTTTCAGCATCCGGATGAACTCCTTGGCGAGCACCGGGACGGGGAAACGACGGGGATAAATCCCTTCGCGGATCGCAACGCGCTTCAGCGCGTACATCACGTCGGTGACCTTGATTCCCGCCGGGCAGCGCACGGTGCACTCGTAGCAGGACGTACATAACCAGATGGCAAAGCTGGTGACCACCTCCTGCTTGAATCCTTCCCGCACCATCCCGATCAAGCGTCGCGGCGTGTAGTCCATGTACACGGAGACGGGGCAGGCGCTGCCGCAGGTCCCACATTGCAGGCAGGAGAAAATCTTCTCGCCTCCTGGTGTGGCGACGATCTCAGCGGCGAGATCGCGCTTGAGTTCTTTTTCGTACTTGACCTTCTGGAAAAAAGTGGGACGGGCCATGCCTTCGCCTCCCCTCTGCGCGGCTCTCCCGGAAACGAACGCCGAAGCACGACGCTCTGAGAGCTGCCCACAGACCAGGGGCAAAATCGGGCTTACTGCCCCCGGGACACCTCTCCTTTCCCAGATTTCAGCACGAAGCGGGCCATCGGCTTGACCGCAACATGCGACGTGGTTCGGGAAAGGCCACCGATGGTCACATTCCCGCGCGCCTGACTCGACACAGAACTTCTGGGTGTTCCTGTCTGTACCGTCCGCGCAAACTGATGAGAACTGCAACAGTTGTCTTGCCTTTGTGTTGCATTTCGCGGCGGGTTCCGACCACACCTTCAAGCGGCGTTTATTTGGACCAGCGAGCTGATCATGACAGTGCCGCAGGTAAAGCCACCCCGGCGCTGCGTGAAATCGCCCCCGTTGGCACTGCACTCTGGGGAGATCACTCATCAGGCGAACACGGCACGCGGCTCAGGTGGGCTGGCCTCTACGGGTTTGCCGCGTAGCGCTCGTACGCTTCGGCAACCTTGGCCTCGGCGGCGTCACCGTCGTGAATGAACACTCGGTAGCGAAACGTCAGGGAACCCCCGGCCGGGATTGTGATGCTTCCGTCGCGTTTGGGGTCGTTGTAGAAGTCGTGTTCCCCGAACGGATTGACTGCAAACAAGCCATAACCGCGCGCGTGCCAGTAGGTGGGATGTTTGGGATTAGAGGGGTTGTCAAAGATGGCGATGCCCAACTTCTTTCCTTCCACGGTTCCCGAGTAATCCACCCACTTGGCCCGTTTCCCCCAGATTTGTTTCTCGCCCACGGCGCCCTCGGAATTGAGCATGCTTACGTCGGGCTCTTCCAGGGCCTTAACCACGCGAATCGCGAAAGTTCCTTCCTTCGTGTCGCCCATCTTGATGGGCCTGCGGTCCGCGTGGATGGTGAATTCACAGTCGATGATGCGGCTGTGCTCGTCGCCGTGGAACACGTAGGACTGCGTCTCCTGCCCGAGCGCCTTTCCGCCCCGGCCGAGGAGATCGAAAAGCGCGCGGAGGCTGCCGGAGTCGGGTCCGCTCTTCAAGTCTTCAAGCTCACGGAACGTCGTTCGGCCGTTCGGCAAGCTTTCGGATGCCGCATACTGCTTGCCCTTCACCTGGACAGGAGCTTTCTCCGCGAATTCCGCCTCGCTCCAGAAATCAACACCGTTCACATCGCCGTGGGCAAAATACATGGCGCGGTGGTGCGGGTGGTCGGTGCTTTCGCCCGGAATATCCTTGCGCATAGGGAAGCCGCGCGTCACCACGATCCCCTGGGCGCTGCGCAGCGGGTGAAGATACGGCTTGGGGGCTTCGGGGCCGTAGTAAAAAGTCGTGAACGGCTGGCCACCGATGAGCACCTCAATCTGATTGTCGCTACGCTTGAGTTCCACAGATTCTTGTGCGTTGCCGGAAAGTGCGAGCAACGGCAGCAGTGCCCAGGGGAGAAAGCACAGTTTCGTCATGGCTCCACCTCAAGAAAGGTCAACCCCAAGGATGTCTGCACCGCGCAGGATTGTACTACGTCTCGGCGCGCGGGGGGCAGCACCAATAGTATCCGTGGCCACGCCAGCCTGCCTTCAGGGTCTCCACCAAGCGGTGCGCGCTGAGAAACCCGTCGGGCGCATCACATCCACGCGGACGCGCTTCGGGCTTTTCTCTTGCACAGCCAAGGGAACAGCCGCTTCTTGGCCGGGAGCAAGTTTCGGCAGCTCAACTTGCCACTGTTCCATAGGCAGATCCCCGAAACCGTACACAATCCAGCGCAGTGAGTATCCCTGCAAGCTGTAAGCGGGCAGTGTCTTCCGTGTGCTCACGATGGCCTTCAGCGCCCCACCCTCGAGAGTCAATCGGAGTTCTTCGACGGGGCTGGACTCCTGCCGTAGTGCCTCAAATGAAGGCTTCCGGTCGCCGAGCGCATCCACTACTCCGTGCACGCGCTGCTTCAGGGCGCCGATACCCTTATCCCCCATGTGGGTGCGATAGTCGTTGTAGTCGAAAAAGATCGCCCCGGCGACGATACCAAACTCGCGGAAGACCTTGGTGTGGTCTCTAAGAATTTCGCTGCGGCGCGCGTCGCCGCCGACACGGCCGGGGGCGCACTCGCAGTAGCCGTACTCGGAAATCACGATGGGTTTGTCCGGGAATGCCGCGTGGATTTGCTGCAGATTGCCCCTGAGCGATTCCGTGTTCCCCTCCTGCCAGCTTCCGTAATACTCGTTGAACGAAATAAAATCCAAGAGCCCGGCGGCGTCGTTCCCGGGATTCTGAAAGAGCGAATGAGAGGCATAAGTCAGAAGGCGGTGCGGGTCGAGCCGTCTCGCTTCTTCGGCCATACGTTGGAGGAAAGCGCGCGCCGGCGGGTTTTGGCCGTCGACTTCATTGCACAGGCCCCAGGCGAAGATGCCGGGGTGATTGCAGTCGCGCTGGATCATCTCGCGGAGCTGGGCGAGCCCGTTCTCCATGATCTCGGGCGAAGGCTCGTCCGACATTCCTTTGAACGTGTCGGGGCCCCAGGCCGGTACTTCTTCCTGGATGAGGATCCCGTGCCGGTCGCAGTAATCGAGCACGCGCCGGTCCTGCTGCCAGTGGACACGGGTGAAGACACAATTGAGTTCCTTCAAGTCGTTGTGGTCGTGCGCGATCCATGAAGATGGTTCGGCCATGCCATAGTCAGGATGGCTCCCCGCCATGCGCTCCACGCCCATCAGGCGAACGCGTTCGCCGTTCAGGTGGAAGCCGCCATCCTTGACTTCAAATTTGCGCACGCCAAACGTATCCGCGTAGCTGTGAACCGCCTTGCCTCCCCGCTCAATCTGCGCCACCACCCTGTAGAGGTGAGGATGATCGAAGTGCCAAAGGCGCGGGTTGGCGAGAACCGCGCCAGGAAGCGAGACGGCGCGGGAGGAGCGCGGCTTGAGCAGCACGCTGGTGGCGGTCTCGGATCGCAGTACCGTGCGGCCGGTGTCGTCTTCCGCGATTTCGAACCCGACCTTTGCTTCCACAGCACTCCCCGTCGCATTGCGCAGAACAACCTGAACGGCGATGCGCGCCTGTTGGGCCTCAAGGTCGGGGTCCACGTCCACCTTGACCCGCTCGATGAAAGTCGGAGGGCTGATCAACAGGCTTACGGGGCGAATCATCCCCCCATCCACCATCCAGTCAAACGAGCTGCCGCGCGGCAGCAGGTGGTCGTCAAAGGAATTGTCCACTTTGACCACCAGCGCATTAACGCTACCCGGGCGCAGCGCCGAGGAGATGTCGAAGACGAAGGCCGTGTACCCGCTTCGGAGGTGCTGGCCAATCAGCTTGTCGTTGAGCCAGACAATCGCGCTGTGGTAAACCGCTTCGAACTCCAGGCGCAGGACCTTCTCGGCCCAGCGCGCCGGCGCTTCGAAAGTCCTCCGATACCAGGCTACACCCTGATACTCGACAGATTCGGGGGAAACTTGCCAGGTGTGCGGCACGGAAACCTTGCGCCAGTCCGCCACGTCAGTCGAAGCAAGGTGCCAATTTCGAGTTTCGCCAGCACTGTCGGCATCCAACTTGAACTGCCACTCCCCGTCGAGCGGAATGACCTCGGTTCCCAATCCACTGGCTTCTGGCCTCCGTCCGGATGGAGGGGCGCCGGAAGCTGAGTGCGCCAGGGCCAGGGAGGCTCCAACAACCCCGATTTGCGTGATCAGGTCTCTTCGTGAGAGCTTGCGCATAGTCGCCTCCTCAGAAAAGGGCATGGTGGAAACGTTCCCCCTGCAGGGTCCAAAGGCGTGCAGGGGAAGGCTCTGCCGCCCTCCCGCCGAACGGGAGCCCACAAGGCTCCCCTACCGAACTCGCAGCACCCCTGCGCCGTGAACCTTGCTATGTTTCATGGCCTGAAGGGCCTGGTTGGCCTGCTCGAGGTCAAAGACCTCGATCTCCGTTCTTACGGGGATTTCCGCGGCCAGGCGAAGGAAGTCCCGGCCGTCGGCGCGCGTACTATTGGCCACGCTGCGCAGGATTCGTTCATGATAGAGCAGCGAGTCATAATCGATTTGCGGGATGGGGGTCATGGTGATGCCGGCAAGGGAGACCGTGCCGCCTTTGCGCAGCACACGCAGCGCATCCAGAACCAGTGGGCCGGCAGGCGCGAAGATGATGGCCGCGTCCAACGGCGCCGGTGGCGAATCCTTCGCTTCGCCCACCCAGAAGGCGCCCAGTTTTTTGGCCAGTTGCCGGTGGCTCTCGGTGCGCGTGAAGACGTAGACTTCGCAACCCAGATGGCGTGCCACCTGCAGAATGATGTGCGCCGACGCCCCAAAACCGTAAAGCCCCAGCCGCTCGCCGGGTTGCACGTTGCTCAACCGGAACGACCGATAGCCGACGATTCCCGCGCACAGTAGCGGGGCCACCTCGAGGTCCGAGAAGCCCTCGGGGAGCGGGTAGGCAAACGCTTCGGGCACCACCGCGGCCTCGGCGTAACCGCCATCCGCGTGGTAGCCGGTGAAGCGGGCCTGCTCGCAGAGATTCTCCTGCCCCTTCCGGCAGTAGGCACACTCACCGCAGGTCCAGTATAGCCAGGCCACGCCCACGCGATCGCCTTCGCGGAAAGCGCGGACGCCGGCGCCGACCGCGTCCACCACACCCACGATTTGGTGTCCGGGAACGAGCGGGGTCTTACGTAACGGCAAATCGCCTTCCACCGTGTGCAGGTCGGTGCGACAGATACCACAAGCGCGCACGCGGATGCGAATTTCTCCGGCGCCCGGGACCGGCGTGGGAAGCTCGCGCAGATGGAGAGGGTTCTCCTCTGCGGCTTTCTGTTGTTCAAGTACCATCGCACGCATGGCAGGGAGAGTCTATCCAATGCGGGTCGTCCTCCGCAAGCAGGAGCGTGGGGGTCGCGGTTGGACAGCGAGTTGCCAGCCGGCCTAAGTCTCAGCGCGACAGAAGGCACCCACCTGTGGCACAATAGCTATTGTCATAAGGAGCTGGATCCGCTTCGGCGGTTCGGGGCTAATCTCCTGCGCCCGAAGAAAGGAGACTCAAATGAGGTCGCTTCTTGCGGTTCTTCTGGTTCTCGTGCTGGCCGCTCCGCTTGGGGCACAAGAAGAAAAGGAAGCGGAACGGCTTCAGAAGGCGGCCACCGTCATCGCAGAGGTCATGGGAACGCCCGAGAAAGGCATCCCCGGTGATCTGCTGAACAAGGCCGTCTGTGTCGGCGTGATCCCCTCACAGAAGAAGGTGGCGTTGGGTTTCGGTGGGACCTTCGGCCGCGGCGCGCTGGTTTGCCGACGCGGCGGAAACGGTCCTTGGGGTGGACCTTCGATGTTCACCGTCGGCGGTGCGAACATCGGATTCCAGCTGGGTGGTCAGGCCACTGACTTCGTCCTCATCGTGATGAACCCCGGCGGCGTCAAGAAACTGCTGCAAAGCAAAACTAAACTGGGCGCGGACGCCTCGGTAGCCGGCGGGCCGGTGGGCCGTACGGCTGCCGGCCAGACCGACTTGCTGTTACACACCGAGATTCTCACCTACTCGCGGTCGCGGGGTCTGTTTGCCGGGGTTTCGCTCGACGGGCAGGTGGTGAAGCAAGACAATGACGCCAACGAGCGCCTCTATGGCCGCAAGGTGAACCCCAAAGCCATCCTCGTCAGCGGCAGCGTAGGCATTCCCGCCGCCGCCCGGCCGCTAGTGGCGGCCTTGGAGAAATTCTCGCCTCACGGCGGACAGCCGTTCAAACAGTAGTAGGCAGGAAGCTTTGAGTAAGGGAGGGCCCTTTTGCGGCCCTCCCGTTTTCGTTCGGTGCTCCATGCGGCGAACGCCGTAGCCCGCGACCTGGGTTCAAGAGCCGCAGGGCCAAACGACGGGCCCGGCGCTACTTCATCTCGCCCAAGTAGATCTTCATGATCGTGTCGAGGAACTTGAGGGCGTGTCCCTTCGGGCGCTGGAAGGAGTTGCGACCGATGATGGAGCCAAAGCCGCCGCCGTCGCGGATGGCGCGGACCTCGTCGAACACGGCCTCGTCGCTCTCCTTCTTGGGCCCGCCGGAAAAGATCACGATCCGCCTCCCATGAAACGCGGCTTCGACGACATGGCGAACGCGCTCCGCCTGGGTGGCGATGGGTATGGCAGCCTTCTCATAGACCTTCTTGGCCTCTGCTTGCTCGAGGTGGGCGGTGGGCAGCTTCACCTTGATGAGGTGCGCGCCCAACTGCGCCGCGATGTGCGCGGCATAGGCGGCGACGTCGATGGCGGTCTCGCCTTCCTTGGTCAGGCTCGTGCCGCGCGGATAAGACCAGACTACGACCGCCAGCCCGTGGGCTTTGGCCTCTTCGGCCAGCGCGCGCAGTTGCTCGTACATCGTCTGCGCGTGCGCGGAGCCCGGATAAATCGTGAATCCGATGGCCACGCAGCCCAGGCGCAGCGCGTCCTTCACGCTGGCGGAAACAGCAGGCAAGGGATCTTTCTCGTCGTGCAACACGTCGTGGCTGTTCATCTTCACAATGAGAGGAATCTCGCCGGCATGTCGAGTGGCGGCCGCCTCGATGAAACCCAGCGGCGCCGCGTAGGCGTTGCATCCCGCCTCGATGGCCAGCTCGAAGTGATAGTTCGGGTCGTATCCGGGCGGGTTCACGGCGAAGCTGCGCGCCGGGCCGTGCTCAAACCCCTGGTCCACAGGGAGAATCACGAGCTTGCCGGTGCCGGCCAGGCGCCCCGCGTTCAACAGGCGAGCAATGTTGGTTTTCGTGCCGGGACTGTCGCTTTCGTACCAGCTCAGGATTTCTCGCACTCGATCAGTGTTCCTCACTGCCATTTTCATTGCCTCCAGCTCAACGATGAGGAGTTTTGATAACCCCATAAGATTACAGGTCGCGCCAAGGGTCGTGCAAGGAGAAATTTAACGCTGGCCAAGTTGCCAGAGTGAATGGGGGAAAAGTCAGCGAGCAGAACTTGATGGCCGGGATATATTGGTTCGGGGCTTTGTTCCCGGTCACGCCGGAACGACTCCTGGCGCGGGTGATTGTCTCGCCCGTTGCTCGAGTTCGCGGAACTTCCGAGAGACTCCCGCCAAAGTGCTGTAAAGGTCATACGAGGGAGTTTGCTCGCGCACGGCCTCGTTGTACGCGACAATCATGGCCACGGTGGCAAATGGGTCCACCAAAGCCCACCGGGCCACGCTGGCGATGAGCCACGCAGCCACGAGGGCAACAAAGCCGAGAAAGAGGGGTAACCCCGGTTTGTTCTTGCCCACGAGCGAAGCCAGCGGCAGCAGAGCGAAGAAGCTGACCAGGAAAATGACGAGCCAACCGGTCATCACCACCAGGACAACTCCCACCGCCTTCCACAGGATCTTCTGCCAGCTCTGTGCATAGAGGACGACGCCGTCCGCCGCAGCGCGCCACACATTCTGGTCCTCGTGCAGCAGGATGTAGCTCAGAACCGCCTCGTCAACGTAGTTGCCCGCCAGCCGCAGAACCCGGTAAACGAAACCCTGAACGAACTTCGCGCCGGGGAGGAAGCTAAGAAAGGACCCCAAGCGCGTGAGCCAGCGCAAGATCTGGCGCACCGAGCCTGCCACCAGGGCATCCACTCCGAACAAGACGCTGGCACTCGTGAAGTGCTTGAGCACCTTATCCTTGCCGTAGGAAACCTGGTTGACCCCGGCGGGCAGCGCGCCCTTCTGGACCAAGTCGGTAATGACCGCCACGTGCCCGGCCTTAATTAGGTAAAGGACGTAACGCTCGGCGAGCCTTTTCAAGCCCCAGAGGACACCCAGGGCAAGGAGGAGAATGACGAAAACTGCCCCGCCGGCTTGACGGAAAAGGGCGGCGGCGCCGATGCCTAAACCCGCCATGATCCCCGTGACGATGAGGGCGAGCAGGCCGAAAAGCAAGTACGCCACGAGCCGCAGGAATACGTAAGGCAACGTCCGCATGAAGATGCCAAAGGTGGACATGTCTCCCTCCCTCGTGCCAAGCGCGTTCGCGTCGTTCACACCTCGTCACGAGCATGAGTTGTGGAATGAAAGAGCCCTCCTCCCGGTACTTTAGCCCAAGTCTAATACAGCCGGGCGCCAAGAACCAAGCGACACCCTGGCTGACCGGCCGACACGAGCGGATGGAGGGATCTGCCCCAATCAGCATCGCGGTTGCCGCGGCCGGGGGTCCTGTCACAGAATTAGCGCGGCGTTACGCGTGCCGGGAGGGTATACTGTCAAACCGATCAAAGGAGTGGTTATGATCAAGGATTCGGAGATTACGCGTCGGAATTTTCTGAAATCGAGCGCGAGCGGCGCCGGTCTTGCGGCGCTCAGCAGCGTCAGCTTCATCGCTCATCCGGAGCGAGTGTTCGGCGCCAACGACCGTGTGCGCGTGGCCGTCGTGGGTCTGCACGGCCAAGGGTGGGCGCACGTCGAGGAGTACTCGAAGCTGAAGAACGTCGAGGTCGTCGCGCTCTGCGACGTGGACGAGAACGTCACCAACCAGCGGCTAAGGGAAAGGGCCAAGAAGGGCCTGCCGAAGCCCCAGACGCACGTCGATCTGCGGAAGCTCCTGGACGACACATCGATTGATGCGATCTCCATCGCCACCCCCAACCACTGGCATTCCTTGCAGGCCATCTGGGGATGCCAGGCAGGCAAGGATGTCTATGTGGAGAAGCCCTTGTCTCACAACTGGTGGGAAGGTCGGCAACTGGTTCGCGCCGCAGAGAAATACAAGCGGATCGTTCAGCATGGCACCAACAGCCGCTCGGGCCTGGCCATCCGGGAAGGTATCCAAAAGATGCGCGAAGGCCTGATTGGCGAGGTGTACATGGCGCGCGGCCTGTGCTTCAAATGGCGGAAGAGCATCGGCAAGGCTCCGCAGGAGCCGGTGCCCGCGGGCGTGAACTACGACCTGTGGACGGGCCCCGCGCCCCTGAAACCGTTCACCCAGAACCGATTCCACTACAACTGGCACTGGATCTGGGACACGGGCAACGGCGACTTCGGCAACCAAGGCATCCACGAGCTTGACGTTGCGCGCTGGGGCCTGGACGTGAAGTACCCCAACAAGGTCTCGGCCCTCGGCGGCCACTTCATGTTCGACGATGACCAGGAAACCCCCAACACGCTCAACGTCACCTACGAGTTCAACCTGCCCGACGGCAAACGGAAGATGATGGTCTTCGAAGTTCGCCACTGGATCTCAAACCACGAAGCCCTGATCGGCGACCCGAGCTTCGGCGGCGGCGAAGTGCCCGTGGCGCTCGGCAACGTGGCTGCTCAGGCGCCCGCGAAGCGGCGAGGACCGGAAAACACGATCGGCAACACGTTCTACGGGTCCAAGGGCTACATGGCCATGAACGGTTACGACGCCTACCGCACCTGGTTGGGTGAAGATCAGGAACCCGGACCCAGCGCGGCCAGGGAAGGCAACAACTGGGCGAACTTCATTGATTGCGTCCGCAGGCGGAAGAAGGAGGACTTGAACGCACCTGTCGAGGAAGGTCACATCTCCTGCACGCTGCTCCACTTGGGGAATGTAGCTTATCGCCTGGGTCGGACGCTGAATTTTGACCCAGCCACCGAGCAGGTTATCGGCGATGAGGAAGCCGCTCGCCTGCTGCGCGACGGCGACCGGCGCTACCGTGAGCCCTACGTCGTACCCGAAGAAGTCTAACGGTTGGGTAGGGGAGAGCCTTTCATGGTTCTCCCACTTCTCGCACCCCCGCAAAGATGCCAAGGCTGTGCCGCCCAAGATGCATTCCTGCACCCTCTAACCCGCATGATCTGTGCTGCACCGCGTCC
>Ga0315282_10014436_pt1 | contig 11758 bp, 9 predicted proteins | sample YL17G07_20_MG_FD_203693 | JGI IMG/M metagenome (GOLD analysis project Ga0315282, IMG submission 203693) | Sediment microbial communities from Yellowstone Lake, YNP, Wyoming, USA - YL17G07_20 | ecosystem: Environmental > Aquatic > Freshwater > Lake > Sediment | place: USA: Wyoming | collected... | reverse complement strand
GGAACGGATGCGGGGGCTGTACTACGCGGACCCCGACCGCCCCGTCACAGGCGTCTCCTTCGCCGAAGCCGCGGCATACGCGGCGTGGGCTGGGCTCGCCCTTCCCACCCCCGAGGAGCGGCGGCACGCGGCCGCCGGGCCAGACCGCCTCCGCTACCCGTGGGGCAATGGGTGGGACGCCCGGCGCTGCAGGTGGCATCGAGGCCGCAACGGCGAGACCACATGCCCCGTCTTCGGCTACCCCGAGGGGCGGAGCCCGTTCGGCCTCTACTGCTGCTCCGGCAATGTGGAGGAGTGGTGCACCAGCGCCGAGGCGAGACAGCCAGCCCTGCCCACCCCCTCTCAAGAAGGCATGATCCGGCCCCCGGCGGCCGCGGCGATGGTTCCCCGTCCCACCTGCGGCGGATCGTGGGCCTCGTTCAGGCCGATCGCCCTTGAGTGCGCGTCTCAAGCCCACAGGCCCGCCTGCGTGCGAGCCGACTACATCGGTTTCCGACTCGTTCGACCGTCTGACGATAGCCTCTAGGGAGGTTTGGATCATGCGCAGTTCTCAGGCACGTTCCGTTGCGCTCGAGCTTCTGGCGCTTGTCGTCGTGGGGCTCCTCGTTGGGTGCGAGGGAGGCCAGCGAGGCCCGGTTCACGACCTATACATAGTACTCGATACCAGCGGGTCGCTCCCCGAGTCGAGCAGATCCGCACTGGAGGAACAGGTCCACGGGGCGGTCGCCGATGGCTGGGCCATGAAGGCCGCGCCCGACAGCTCAGCCTCGCTGTGGGGCTTCACGTCCGATCCCACATACCCGGTCCAGCCACTGTTCCGCTTCACACTCACCAGGGACAAGCTGCCTCCGCCAGTCATCAAGAGCCGTCAGGAAGTGCAGAGGCAGCTCACCGACCAGATCGCCAATGCGCTCGGCCCGGCGGAGTTCGGAACGCACGGCAGCCCGATAGCGGAGAGCATCGGCTTCATCGCGCAATCGACCGGGGCGGCTGGCAACAGCGCGGACCTTGTGGTGATCTCCGACTTCCTGCAGACCTCCCCGGACGGAGCGGCCGGTGGCGTTGAGTTCACCGAGTCATACCCGCGCCAGGCGGCGGACGAGCAGTTGCTGACCGACCTGCAGGGGACGGGTGCCCGGAACTCCTGCTTGCGCCACGCGCTGCTCGTGTCCACCTACGGCATCTCGAACCTCGAGACCAGGCGCTCGGTCCCCCCCGACCTGCAGCAGCGCGCCCTTGCGGCGTTCCGATCATGGCTGGAGTGGCTCGGCCGCGACGTGCAGGTGCGGACCGTGCTGCCCTCGGCGCCGGACACGGCGAGCGGATCCGCCGAGGCGCAAGGAGCGGGAGGTGGCGGACATGGCTCCTAGGTACGACAGGCTCTTCTACGTGCTCCTCGTCATCTTGCTTGTGGGGGGCTACTCGGTCATCCGCGACTCGGTGCGGCAGATCGTCGCGGACGTCGCAGGAGTCGTCCACAGCGCCGCGGTCGCCTTGGCGTACCAGCCTGAGGACAACGTCGGGAAGTTAGCGGTCCTAGCGATGTTCTTGATCGTCGTTGTGGCCGCCCTCAAGCTGCTCACGCGTGACCGAGGCCCGCAGGGCCCGGACCAGTAACGCACGGCACAGCGACTTCGCTGGAACCGAGGTGAACCGCATGGACACACCGCCCGAGCGACCAGGCCCCATCGCTGACCTGCTCGCACGAGCCATCGCGCGCCTGCGGATGAGTCGGACCGTCTTTGACACCGCAGATGCGCACGCGGAGATAGCCAACGACGAGGTGACCTACCGCGACCCCACCGCCGGGCTAGTCACCGAGCAGACATTCAGGCCCGCGATTCTGGATTGCGGCCACGCAGCTGTCCGGGCGGACCAGGTGGGGGGACGAGCTGCTTCGGGCGCAATCCTGTGCTCCCAGTGCCTGCGCGTATGTGTCCGCTGTGGCTCAGCGGTCGCGCTTGCCGAGACCCGGACCTGGGACGACGGCCAACGCTACTGCATCACGTGCATACGGGCCATGAGGAGGCGGAAGATGCTCGCGACCGCGAGCAACGCCACACTCGGCTTCTTCGTCGAGCGCAAGGAGTGAGCGTGCCGTGCGACGACCTCGTAGCGTACCACCGAATCCCGTCACCGGCGCCAGGCAGGTCGAGCCTGGCGGAGAGCGCGCGGCATGGGCTGACGTGTCCGCGGCTCTACGGCTCAGGCTCGATCGCCGGCCGGACCTGGCGAGCATCATCGAGCTACGCCTCGCCCCGCCCGAGGACCAGCAGGTGGCCGAGATCCTCAGGCAGGAGGTAGCTGATGCGGCCGCTGCTGCCGCGCTCAGCGGCGATCCCTACCACCACTGCCAGCCGATGCAGCACGAGCTGCCCGAAGGCGAGATAGTGCTGGGCCGTGCGGACGGCACGGAAGCAGCCGTGTACCTGTCGCGCCTGGGGCTGACCACGGGCCTGCTGGCGACCGGCAGGCCGGGAAGCGGAAAGACCAACTTCCTCTCCTGGGTCGTCCTCCAACTGATCCGGCTCGGCATTCCTTGAGCTGTGATCGACGCGAAGCGGGACTACCGTTCACTCCTTGGGGTGGCCCCGGACGACGTATGGGTCTTCCCCCCGGAGAAGCTCCCCGGCAACCCTTTGGCCCCACCCCCCGGCCTGTCTCCGCGCCGCTGGGAGGTCCTGGTGGCCGACTGCTTCTGCTCGTGCTTTGGACTCCTGGGGGCGACGCAGTCGTTCCTCCTGAGGGTGATCGACGCGCTGTTCACGAGCCGCGGAATCCACGCTGGCAGCGGGGACTACCCGACGCTCAACGATCTCATTGACGGGCTGCGCAAACCGCCCTTTCGTCTCGCACCCGTCGAGCACGACTACAGGGCGCGTGCGCTCGCGCGCGCTGAGGGCATGCGCGTCGCCCTGCCCGCCCTTGCCCGCCAGCGGGAGGGGTTGCCGATCGCCCAGATTCCGGCCAGGCCGCGGGTTGTTGTGCTGGAGCTCGATGGCCTCAGCGAGATGCTGTTTGCCTTTCTGAGCCAGGTAGCCCTGTTGGCGCTCTATCACCACCAGATGGTCGCGGGGGGCGCGGCACCCTTCGTTTGGCCGTAGTGATCGACGAGTGCTCACGCGTCTTCTCCAGGGCCCGGGAGCAGAGCGCCGAAGGGCCCAGCTTGGCCTCCGGAGTCCTCCAAACGGCGCGGGAGCTCGGGATTAGCCTCCTTGCTGGAGGACAGCAGGCTCGACTGCTCAGCGAGCCCCTACTCGCATGCTTAGCGACCAAGGTCGCGCTCGGATCGGCACACGGCGGGGAGATCCGGGCAGTCGCTGAGGTGATGGGGCTCAACGCTGAGCAAGCTGACTACCTGTTCCGGCTGGAGCCCGGACATGGCGTAGTCCGGTTGGCCGGGGGCGCCGAGCCGTTCTTGCTCAAGGTACCTGATCTAGGCCTGAACAAGAACGTACCTGACCAGATCGTCGCCGACTATATGCGCAGTGTCTGGGACGAGTACGAGCCGTCTCCCGATCCGGGGCCGTCCCTGCCGGCATCGGTGCAGCCTACTGAACCTCCATTGGCCCAGACAGCCTCGGGCTCCCACGAGCCACCACCCGCCCCGGCCCCAACCGATCGCGCACGACGCCTTTTCATGGACGTGCTCAACCATCCGTGGAGCTATGTTGGCCATCGCGCCGAGCGCCCTGCCGTATCGGTGAGCGACACGGACACGGCGCGCAAGGAGCTGGAGCTGCAAGGCTACGTGAAGGCCCACGAAGTCCACACAGGCACGAGGGGTGGCAGGCCGGTCCTTCTGGAGCCGACAGACAAGGCATACGAAGAGCTGGAGCTCGGACGACCCAGCGGGCAGGGCAAAGGCGGCTTTGTCCACCAGTTCTGGCAACAGACCATCAGCGAATACTACGAGCGCCTCGGAGCGCGCGCCCACGTCGAGACCATGGTGGCCGGCAAGGCCGTCGACGTCTTAGTCACCGAGAGCGACGGCACCAGGACGGCCGTCGAGATCCAGCTCAGCGACAAGAACACGACCGACAACATCGAGAAAGACCTCGCTACCGGCGCCATCAACCGCGTCATCGTCGCCTTCGGCGAGAAGAAGCTCATCGACGCGACCACCAAGGCCCTGAAGACCATGCCGACCGAGACCCAAGACCGAGTCGAGGTAAGGGCGCTCGGCGAGTTCGTTAGCAGACCTGACGGGCAGTGAAACAGCCCGCCGGGCAAGGCCCAGACTGGCTGGACGAGGACCGAGGCCTGGGTCGCGAGGGAGGCGACACAGATGCGGGTAGACGAGAACACGATCAAGAGCATTCTTAGACGAAGACGCATCGTGGAGGGGCTGGCATCACTCGAAGCGCCCGTGGCGCGCGCAGTACGGGACGCACCCGCCGGGCGCCTCGACTGCGGTCCCTACACCGTGACCCTAGACCCCAGCGGGTACCTCTTCATTGTTGAGAAGCCCCGAGGCACCCGATACAGCGATGACCCGGACCAACTGAGGATGGCGCTGTGAGGGGACTCACCGAGGGGTCACAGAGCAGAGGCCGGTCCCCCGATGACTTGCGCGAGACTAAGGGTGTGAACACGATGCGCTTCAGCACAACCCAGATCAGATCAGTACTGAATCACATTGCCGCCACCGGCGTCCTGTTCGAGCCAGATGAGGCGGTTGAGGACCTGGAGGGAGTACTCGCCAAGTACGGGCTGAGCGCAAGCCTCTCGTTCACAGAGCACTACGCGCTCGTCCGCGAGCTCGAGCACATCGCGGCGACGGGCGAGACGCTGTTCGACCCCTCGCAGGGCCGGGAAGCGGACCTGGGCCCGGATGGCGATGATGACCCATACGCCCAGGGCGGAATGGGCGACCTGGAGAGCCTGGTCAGGACAGAAGAGGACCAAAGCGACCTCGACGCACTCATTCCGCCCATACACCCAGACTACATGCCGGAGGACGACGAGGCGGAGCTGCAAGCCCGCCCTAGGCTACCCCGCGAGTACCCCACGCCCGACCCGTATCTGCCCGAGTACGACGGCCTGTACGACGCCGGAGACTCCGGCTACGGCAACTACATCCCGTGAGCGATCCTGGGCGCCACTTCGGCCGGTGACCTCCATGCGTCACGGCGCAACGCCCGGCGCCGGGCTGACACGAGGTCAGGCCGGACCTCCGCCCCCAGCAGGACTGCCCCCGGTAGCGCGGAATGACCGCTGGTAGCCTTTCGACGAACAGGGGGCAGGCTTCCCACTTGCTGCCAACACCAGGCCAGGCGGCGGTTGTTCGCAACCGACCGGCCCTCATCAAGAACGTCATCACCTACTCAGACAGTGGGCACGGCGACGCGCACTTCGTTGAGGTGGAGTACCTCGACGGTGCCGGCATACCGGACAGCGAGACGGTCCTATGGGAGTGCGAGCTCGGTGCCCGCTCGCTGACCTCCCTCCGGCTTCCGAATCTGCACGCGCCCGACGCCCAGCCCGCGCGCCAGGACTCGTTCGAGGCGCTGATCGATGCCGTCAGTTGGTCGAGCATCGGACGATCAGCCGAAGTGGACGGCGGTCAGCAGGCGCTGGTTGCCCCCTGGCACAGCTCCGTCCAGGTGGAGGACTACCAGGTCTATCCGGTGCTCAAGGCGATCGCCATGCCGCGCGTGTCTTTGATGCTCGCAGACGGTGTGGGGCTCGGCAAGACGATCGAGGCAGGACTGATCGCCACAGAGCTGCTATCGCGACGCCGCATCCGCCGGATGCTCGTACTGTGCCCTGCCTCGCTGCAAGAGCAGTGGCGCGAGGAGCTGTGGGACAAGTTCTCGCTTGAGTTCGCGGTGCTCGACCGCGAGCGATCCCTCGATGTCCAGCGCGAGCTTGGCATGGATGCCAACCCGTGGGCGACGACGCACCGGATCATCACGTCGATGGACTACCTGCGCCAGGCCGACGTGAGAGAGCGGTTCCTCGTCGCGGCCCGGGGGATGACGCAGGTCCACGTGGCCACGGCGCCGTGGGACCTGATCATCGTCGACGAGGCCCACAACCTCACGCCTGACACCCACGGCGACGACAGCCAGCGATGCCAGATGCTCCGGGACATCATGCCGTTCTTCGAGCACCGTCTGTTCCTGACAGCGACGCCTCACAATGGGCACACTACGTCCTTCTCCGGCCTGCTGGAGCTGCTCGACCCTGTCCGGTTCCAGCAGAAGCCTGAGCTATCCGAGGCCGATCGCCGCCATGTCTCGGTGACCGTCGTCAGGCGCCTCAAGTCGGTCATCAACCAGCGTTCCATCGTGCCGCGCTTCGCCAAGCGTGAGGTAAGCGCGGTGCCTGTGGTGTTCGACGACCCGAGGGAGCGGCGCCTGTTCGAGACACTCAGCCGCTACCGCACACAGCTAAGGAGCGCCGTCGCGGCTCACGAGCAGCCCAAGCACCTGCGCGTCGCTCAGTTCATGCTGTCAGTCCTCACCAAGCGTCTCCTGTCCTGCTCGTACGCCTTCGCTCGCACGTGGTGGACACACGTTGAGGGCTACGACCTGCGGGGCGGCTTCGAGGAGGCCAGCCACGCCGTTCGGCGCGCAGAGGAGGACCTGGCTGACGACATCGAGCGTGACCTGCGCGAGCGCGACGCCGTCCGCCAGGGCGGAGCCTGGCTCAAGGGCATGCACTCCCGCGTCGGTCCACTGGTCGACGCAGTATCGGCGGCCGTGACCGATCTCGGCTGGCCGACGGATCGAGTGCGTGCGGAGGAGTTCTCCGGGGCCCCGCCACCGGACGCTCGGTGGGACGCTCTCGCCGGTTGGATACAGGAGCACCTGGTCCGCGCCGGCGTGTTGTCAGACTCCGAGCGCCTCATCGTGTTCACGGAGTACCGCGACACGTTGAGCTACCTCCTCTGGCGCATGGGGATGGCCGGCCACGACCAGCCGGTGGTCCGCACACTCATCGGCGGCGCGTCCTCTTCCGAGAGGGAGGACGTGAAGCGCGAGTTCAACGACTCGCGCAGCCTGCTGCGCATCCTCGTCGCCACCGACGCCGCGTCCGAAGGCCTCAACCTGCAGCGTGCCTGCCGGTATGTGTTCCATCAGGACGTGCCGTGGAACCCGATGCGGCTCGAACAGCGCAACGGCCGAGTGGATCGCCACGGTCAGGCGCGCGACGTCTTCGTGCACCACTTCGCGTCCCACCAAGAGGCCGATCTGGCATTCCTTGCCCGGGTCGCCGAGAAGGTCCACCAGGTCCGCGAGGACCTTGGGAGCGTGAGCAAGGTCATAGACGACGCGTTCGACAAGCACTTCGGCGAGGGCGCACCCGTGCCCGACCTGGACAGCTTGGTCGACGGGGCCGCGGGTCGCGCGGTCGCCAAGGACGACACGATGGAGTGTGACGACGGCGGAGACGAGGCCGACTACGCCGGCGCCCTGCAGGCCCTCAGGGCCACCGAGCTGCGCCTTGGGCTGACGTCCGAGCGACTCGCGCGCCTGCTCGGCAAGGCGATGGAAGCCGACAGGGGGGAACTCGCCCTCGACGGACACGCCACCGAGTCGACTACGCTCTCCTACGTCATCAAGCGGGTCCCACCGACATGGGAGAAGCTCATCGACGAGACGGTCCGCATCGGGCGAGGCGACCAGCGGGCCTCGCTACCCAAGCTCGTCTTTGACCCGGCCTACTTCGAGGAGGAGATCGACGGGCGCCGTGTCTACCTCCCGCGTCCGGATGCGCTGCTTGTGCGCCTCGGCCACCCACTGATGCGACGCGCCGTCGGGGTGTTCCGCCGTTCGCTGTGGGAGAGCGAGGGAGCTGGCCGGTGGACTGTCCTGTCTGCGCCGCTGCCCGAGGGCGCGGAGGCCGTGCTCGCCCTACACGTTCTATCGACCGCCACGAACGAGCTGCGCGAGACCGTCGAAGAGGAGGTCGCCACATGGGCTTACATCGTCCGCGGCGAGAGGCTCGAACAGGTCAGCGACTCCTACTGGGAGGAGCTTCGCACATTGCGGCGGTCCGAGCTGCCAGCCAGAGCCCTGACGACTTGGACGGAGCGGTTGACCGACCTCTGGCTCGCCCACCGCAAGCAGTTGGAGGCGCGCCTCGCGTCTCTCCGCACTGAGCGGCGAGACGAGCTGGAGAGCTCCCTACCGGACGGTCTGGCTCGTGCACTGGCCACGGAGAAGGAAGCCTACGCCAGCCGGCTGCGCGACCTGGAGGCCGAGGGCAAACCAAAGGCGACCGAGCGCCTAGAACGTCAGGTCGCCAGGGCTCAGAGAGAGGCCCAGCAGCTCTCGCTGCTTGAGGAGGAAAACGTAGCGCGGCGGGCCCGCCTACGGGACCTCGGAGAGCAGCTCGACAAGGCTCAGTTCGAGCGGCGCGCCAGCCAGATCGCCCTCCTGCGGCAGCGGCTGGAGCATGAGCGAGACCGAACGCTCGAGCAGGTACTGCCACGGCGCTACGCCCTGGCCCACTCAGACGTCCAGCCGGTTGCTGTCGAATACTGGGTGCGGCCCGGTAGGGGGGAGGCCTGATGGAGGACCCCCTCGCCGCCAACGCGTGGTGGAATGGCCTCCGCCACAGCGGCATGGTCGTGTCGCCATCCGTGCTCCAGGAGGTATTCGCCTCCGGACCATCCGAGCCGCCCTGGCGCGACTACGAGCGTTTGCGCAGTGCGTGGAATCGCTTCGACGCTTGGCGACAAGCTGACGGAACCAAGCGCGACCGAGCCCCCTTGCACGAGTGGCTGGACGCCGTCCTGGAGGCGTTCCTAGATCATCCCGCCGAGCGCTGGCAGAAGGGCAGTCACGTGGCGGCCGCGTTCCGGACCACGACGGCCCTCGGCGAGAAGCTCTACCCCTCGCGGGTACTCCTGCGGCCGGGGTGTGAAGGCGCAGCACTGCTCGTGGATGTGGACGACGAGAAGCGGATCGGCCTCGGGCGCAGCAAGCGAAGGTACGCGAGCCTGCTCCAGTTGCTAAGGGCCACGGGCCTGAAGCTCGGGCTGCAGACCAACGGAGTCCAGTTCCGCCTGGTCTACGCGGGCAGCGATCACGACGCATGGGCCGAGTGGGACGCGGACGCCTGGTTCGCAGAGACCGACCTCCGGCCGCGGCTTCACGGCCTACGCATGATGCTCGGCCGCGAGGGCATGGACGCGCGCGACGGTCGCGACTTCCCGCTACTCGATGCCGTCGAGCTCTCACGCACCAAGCAGGGCGAGCTGTCCCAGGTGCTCGGCGAGCAGGTCCGCCTGTCGGTCGAGGTCATCCTGAGCCACGTGGACCGCGCGGCACGCGCGCACCCGGGACTGCTGGCCTCCCTGACCACGCGTCCTGACACCGGCCAGGCGTTGGCCGAGCATGACTGGCTCCAGGCGCTCTACCAGGCCGCGACGCGCATCGTCATGCGAGTGGTGGTCGCTCTCTTCGCCGAGGCCCGGGACATGCTGCCGCGCAGCATCCAGTCCTACTACCAGGGCTACAGCGTCGAGGGACTCTTCGACCTGCTCCGGACGGCCCACGCGCACGGTGGCGGACGCGAGCTGGAAGAGCGACGCTATGCCTGGCCTCGTTTGCTGGGCCTCTTCCGCCTGATCCACGAGGGCTCGGCGCACGAGCGGCTGCCCGTTCCCGCATACGGAGGCACGCTCTTCAGACGCGGTCACGTGACGTCGCCCGACCCCGTCCTAAGGGCCCTCGCGGTGTTCGAAGACCCCGCGTTCCAGCTCTCCGATTCCGCGGTGTACCGGATCCTCCGGAACCTGAAGATCGGCAAGGTACGGGTCCGGCAGGGGCGAAGCTCAACGTGGGTCAGCGGGCCCGTGGACTTCTCAGACCTCCGGACCGAGTACATCGGCATCATGTATGAGGGCCTGCTCGACTACGAGCTCCGCCAGGTGACCGGGGACCAGGGCCCCGTGGTCTTCCTCAACCTGGGCCAAGAGCCGGTCCTGCCCCTCTCGCTGGTCGAGGGCATGACCGACTCCGCGCTCAAAGACCTGCTCGCGAAACTGAAGAAGGAGAAGGCGAAGGGCCCGGCCACCACCGAGGGCGATGCCGAGGACGAGCAAGAGGAGGAAGACGGCGAGGAACCTGCCGACGAGGACGAGATGGAGGGGGAGGCCGAGGAAGAGGCGGCCCCGCCCGGCGAGGACGACGAGCCTGCGGACGACGCCGACGCATCGCGCTTGAGGGCCCACGACTGGGCGAAGCGCGCGGTGTTGGCCGCGGGCCTGGTGAGGAAGCCCAAGGGCAAGAAGCCCGACATGACCAGGTACGAACGGGAGGTACAGGAGAAAGCGCGCGAGCTCATCCGGAGGGTTGTCCGGCCGGGCGAGATGTACCTCGTCCGCTCTAGCGGGACGCGGAAGGGCACCGGCACCTTCTACACGCGCCCGCAGCTCGCCGTGCCGACGACGCACCGCACTCTTGAGCCGCTGGTCTACGAGCAAACCGAGGAGGGTCGGAGGCCGCGGCGTCCGGAGGCCATTCTATCGCTCAAGGTGGTTGACCCGGCCATGGGCTCCGGCTCGTTCCTGGTGGCGGCTCTCCGCTACCTCACCGACGCGCTCTACGAGTCGCTGCTGTTCCACAAGCTGCTGGCCGAGGACCCGCGCGGAAGCGCCTCAACGAGCGTGCTCACGCTGCCTTACGGCGACCCGAGCCAGCCGGACCTGCGCGAGGAGCTCCTCCCGGTCCCGTGGGGCGACGACAGCTTCGAACCTCGCGTGAAGGCCAGGCTGAAGCGCCACGTGGTGGAGCGGTGCATCTACGGCGTCGACATCAACCCTATGGCTGTCGAGCTGGCGCGGCTCAGCCTGTGGGTCGAGACCATGGACCGCGAGCTGCCCTTCGAGTTCCTCGACCACAAGCTGAAGGCTGGCAACAGCCTCGTCGGCTGCTGGCTCGATAGGTTCCAAGACTACCCCGCAAAGGCCTGGCAGCGCGAGGCGGGAGACAAAGGCGACGACTACAGAGCGGTCCACTTCAAGAAGGAGGAGACGACCAAACGCATCCAGGCGCTCCGCGGCGGACGGGTGAAGACCGAGCTCCGCGCTTGGATCGAGCGCCGCGGCATCGGCCAGCTCGACTTCGACACCGATCTCGGACGCTGGCCACTGGATGACCAGAAGTGGATGCGCGAGGAGACCGAGCGCATTCACTCGCTACCCGCGGACCAGCGCGAGGCCGCGTATCGCGACCTTCGCGGACACGAGAGGTTCCGCCGGCTGAGGAGGAGCTTCGACAAGTGGTGCGCGGTCTGGTTCTGGCCGGTTGGCGACGAGAGCTCCCCGCTCCCGACCCCGGCGCTGTTCGAGGCTGAAGACGCTGATCTGCTGGCGACGGTGAGCGCGCTTGCCGAAGAGCTGGGCTTCTTCCACTGGGAGCTGGAGTTCCCTGATGCGTTCACTCCCCAGCGGGCCGGGTTCGACGGGGTACTGGGCAACCCGCCGTGGGAGACGATACAGCCGGAGACCAAGGAGTTCTTCTCGCGCTACGACCCCATCTACAGGATGAGGGGACGGCAGGAGGCCTTGGCGGTCCAAGAGGGGCTCTTCAGGGGCGACCCGCAGATCGAGCGCGCCTGGATAGCGTATGCGGCAGAGATCAAGGCGCTCGCCCACTGGGGCAAGCAAGCAGGCGATCCGTGTGACATGCCCATCTCTGGGCAGGGCGCCGCCAAGCTGCGCCAGTGGTGGGGTGACATGCGGGAGCGGCGCGAGGGCTACGCCGCGCATGACCACCCATTCCGCCACCAGGGCTCGGGG
>Ga0315282_10014435_pt1 | contig 11759 bp, 13 predicted proteins | sample YL17G07_20_MG_FD_203693 | JGI IMG/M metagenome (GOLD analysis project Ga0315282, IMG submission 203693) | Sediment microbial communities from Yellowstone Lake, YNP, Wyoming, USA - YL17G07_20 | ecosystem: Environmental > Aquatic > Freshwater > Lake > Sediment | place: USA: Wyoming | collected... | reverse complement strand
GCGTGAAGGACAAGGAGTGGTATCACACCCGTTTCATCCCGAAGATCAGTCCAATCACGCTGATCGCTCTGCTGTTCACTATCGTCGTGATGTTCTCGCTCAAGGGTGAGATGATCGTGCAGTTGCCCCTGGATGTGGTCCGCGTCGCCATTCCTCTGGCCGTTTACTTTGTCGTGATGTTCTTCGTTTCGTTCTGGATGAGCGCGCGCATTGGCGCCACCTACCCGGAAGCCACAACTCTCTCGTTCACAGCGGCCTCGAACAATTTCGAACTGGCAATTGCCGTAGCCATCGCGACTTTCGGAATCAACAGCGGGGCGGCGTTCGCGGCCGTAATTGGACCGCTGGTAGAGGTTCCTGTCCTGATCTCGCTGGTAAATGCTGCGTTTTGGATCAATCGCCGATACTTCGGCGGCCGGTTTGAAACCGTAACGGTGTGCCGCGAGCAGAAGGTGTAGTGATGACACGGAAAGCCACCTAGGGATTGATGCTGGGAGACCTGCTCGGGAACGGCACCGATCCGGTTGCCATCTTCTTGCTGGCTCCCGGTCAGGAAAAAAGCGCCTTCACCGTGTTCGAACCGGTGTGAAGTCGCCAGTATTGCCAAGCTCTGATGAAGGACAGGCATAGCGAATCGGTTTTGTTGGAACCGGCTGGCCTGTCATGCCCCGCCCCGGCCGCGGCCTTCGGTTTCCGTCCGCTGGTGGTGTAGCCGCAGCAGGAGTTTGCATAATGCCGGTTCACTCCAACGGTGAAGGAGCGGACATGAACCCCGAGCCGCGTATGGCCGCCATTTTCGGTCACCCGGACGACGAAACATTCCTGGTGGGCGGGACGCGGGTGAAGTCCATATTCTTTGACGGCAGAGGGACCATGAAACTCTACGCATGGCTATTCGCTTTTGCGGCGGTGGCAATGGGGCAGGTGCCCCATCAGCATCACCCGCCGTTGTCATCAGATGAATACGCGAAGGTGCTGGAGGATCCTTCGCGGGATGCATGGCAGAAGCCGCACGCCGTCGTCATGGCGCTGGATCTCAAACCGACAGACACCGTTGCTGACATTGGAGCGGGCAGCGGCTATTTCGCTCGCCGCTTCGCGCTTCACGCCGGCAGGGTCTATGCGGTCGATATTGATGAGAAGCTGCTGGCGATGGTGCGGAGCAACGCGCCCGCGAATTTGGAGACGATTGTTGCCGTTTCAGATAACCCGCATCTACCGCAGCAGTCGATCGACATGATCTTCTTCTGCAATGTGCTGCACCACATAGAGAACCGTCCGGCGTACTATGTGAAACTCGCAAAGGTATTGAAGCCAGGCGGGCGTATTGTGGTCATTGATTTCTACAAAAACCTCTGCCAGTCGGCCCTCCGGTGTCGATGAAGCTCTCCGACCGGGAAGTCATTGCGGAGTTTCAGAAGGCAGGCTTCGCCCTGAGCAAGCGGCTGGACACATTGCCCTATCAGTACTTCCTGTTCTTCGAGATGCGCTAACGGTGCCAAGGACGGCGCTCGCCGCGCTCGACCAGAGCTTCGCGGAAGTCACGTCGTAGCGCCTGCCCTGCCGGCGAGCGCCGACGCAATGAGCTAAGCGATCACTCGCAGTTTGGCTACATCGCCCTCCGTCATGCGGCCAATATCGCCGTATTTGAAGGCGCCTCCACTTGCCCATTCGACCACTTCGCCGATGGCTTGCTTCTTGGTCATGGCAACGCGCCGTGCCGCTGTCAGGAACTCGTTGCGGAGCTGGTTGAATCCCGAACTTGCAGCCGACCCGTTGCCTTTGTTGGGCGCAGGAGGTAAGGTGGGGTCTGGCGGAAATGACTTTCGCCTGAGAAGTTGGAGTGCCGCGCTTATAACGTCTTCCGATGACGCCCAGGTTGCTCAGGTACGGCAAAGAGTGCATGGGCGAAAGTGTGCGGGTGGCGCCTTTCCCGCCCGAGTAGATAGAAGCTGGTTGCTGACGGCTCATATATGACGGTGTGCGTCTCTACAACGTATCGGCCTGACTTATCTACAAATCCCTCGAAGGGCACAAGATGGAGCCGTCCGTCGCGAACGACCACAAGAGTTTCCTTTTGTGCAGCCTCGGGAATGGGGCGAAGCAGCACGTCGTAAAGCTGGCGCCCCTCCGCGCGAGCCTGCTGCCTCGTTTTGATGGCTTTCAGATAGGTCGCAACGAGCGCATTGATGTGTTCTCCACCTGCTAAGGGAACGATATGCGAACCCCCATGCGAAATCACCAGGCAGTATGACTTCGGGTCCGCCACAACGTACTCCAGGATAACCGACGAAGGGCTGAGACTCTTTTCAACGCGCTCGACGCCGATCGACGCGTGTGCCCTAGCCTTCAGGATGCTGACGTCGGAAGCAACCCACCGGGATTGCTCCGCCACGAAGATTTGATCGCGGATGCTGCGCACTTCGGCGGTCGAGCGGGCGGCCATCAACTTCAACTGGAGTTGAGAAATGTTTTTCTCGGATTGCTTTGCTTCCTCGGACGTGACCGAACCGGCACGGTAGTGCCCTGCCGGGGAGAGGGGGCCTATGCCTCTTGCCCGAAAATTCGACGCGCCGTCGAAGCAGGTCAGAAAATGCCTGCACTGGAAGGAGAGGTCGCGACACTTTCACTCGAAGTCGAGGTCCAGCGCAACTCACTGGTTCAGATTGCCACGCCATCCTTCGAACTCACTCGGACGGCGGAAGGCTGCGAGCGTGAGCGCAGGAAAGTCGATTAGGAACGACAGCGCTACAAGGAATTGCGGGCCGTCGAGGCGCGGCAGGACGAACTGCTAAAGAGTCTGGGTCGACTCAATCAGGCCCGAGCTGAACTGATAGAGGAGCTGGCAAGGAATCTGCGCTCCTCGAATTCGCTGATCTTGACGGCGAGATGCAGGCTTCACGGCGAGAGATTGAAGACACGGACCGGCTGATCATCTCCTGCCGCCGTGAACGGGACAGCCTTATTGCCCGCCAAGCACAAATCAGGCAGCGCCAGGAGCAGATGGAGGCCGCGCGGACTCGCTTGGCCCAGGTTGACACCGAACTTGGGGCGGCAAGGTCTGAGCAGGAAGACTGCACCTACCTTGCCAAGGTTTTCGGCTCAGACGAGATCCAGCTCCGCGAGATCCAGGCGGTAGGACCACAAGTCTCGACCCTGGTAAACGCTCTGCTGGAGGGGTGCTTCGACAACAAGTTCGAAATCCGCTTCAGGACGCAAAGCCCCAAGGCCGATGGAAAGGGGATGGTAGACGACTTTGGTGTCGAGGTCCGCAACAAGAACCTGGACCGCACTTGTTTGCTGGACGAACTCTCAGGCGGGAAATTTGTGTTGGTCAACGAAGCCGTCAACCTAGGCATCGCGATCTACAACATGCGGCAAGGTGAGAGCATTCGGTACGAAACTCTTTTCCGGGACGAAACGGTGGGAGCTCTGGATGCTGTCAATGGCAAGGAGTATGTGCGCATGCTGCGCCAGGCCATGGACCTGGGCGGCTTCCATAAAGATGTCTTCATTTGCCATACGCCGCTTGTCTGGGAACCGGCGGATAGCATTCTATCAGTCGGTGGCGGACGCGTGTATGTGGGTGATCGGGGAAAGTCCGAAGCGGCCAGGGGGCCCAAACGGCACGGGCACCCGCGGCGCGCTGAGGCCGGCAAGTTTGCGCGTGACCTTCCCGGTGTTGTTAGTGGTTTCGCCTTGGGACTCAACGTTTTTCTTGCCGGGCAGGCGTGGGGAAATCAGCCCTTAATGCTGTGCGCGTTCGACCCTTCAGCCCGTTTCTTCAGCACGAGTTTCCCGCGCCGTTTCGGTTCAGGACGTAAGTCTTCACGTTGTCCTTAAGCAGCATCCAGAAGGAGGCGTCCAAATAGGCGCGAATCGAAACATAGCAGCCGCCGCAGGTGTTGTTGGCCACAAAGTCATCCAAAATCGCCTTCGGGGATGGGTACGTCCGATCGAACATCGAGCAGGGCCGCAGTCCGCCGTTCGGATTCACCACCAGGAACCGCCGTCCGGCGTTACACCCGGGGATGGTGCCCTTCTCGAAGAAGTCGAAGATGCCTGAAAGCGTCCAGGGCGAATTGGTGATGCGCCCGTTCTTCGCCTTCAACTCCAGCAATTCATTGAGCGTCTTGTGGAGTAGGTTGAGGTCTTCATCCCCTGAAATGTAATGCTCCATGCTCCCGGTCCGCAGGGGGGTGTACGCACTGTATGAAATGGCGACATTCCATTCTTTCGCCTTCTCATAGTTGGCGCGGAGAACCGGCAAGTTTCCACGGGTAATGGCCGTGTTGAGCACCACGTCGTCATAACCATGTCGCGAGAGGGTGGGCACCAGTTTTTCAAGATGGGCGAAGAGGCCGGGCAGGCAACGGAATTCATCATGGCGCTCGTCAGGAAAATCCATGGAGATCGAGAATTGATTGACGCCAAGGCTCCGCAGCTTCAGGTACTTTTCTTCGGTCAGGAGACGCGCATTCGTCACCAGGATGGTATAGGGGAGCCCGCTCGGCTCCTTGATGGCCTGGACAATTTCTTCGAGGTCCTTGCGCAGCAGGGGTTCCCCGCCCGAGAGCTGGACGGCCATGGGCCGTAGCTCGCCACGCAGCCGCCGGTAATCCTCCGGCTGCAGCAGGCCTCCCGGTTCCGGCTTGATGCCCCCCTTGTCACAATGCTTGCAGTTGGCAATGCAGGAGTGCGTCACCTCAAACGAGACCACCAGCGGCCGGTCAGTCAGGAAACTCCACGTTCCCCGCCCAATCATGCGAGCCGCGCGGCCAAAAGGAATAGCTTTCATCCGTCCCCCCTCACAAAACAAACTCTCACTCGAATACTAAGAACCAAGAAACACCAAACTTCTGATCCGATGGGCGAGCCGTTGCCGGCGGACCGGAAGCGGCGTCAGGATATGTTTCTGCGGCTGTGGAGACATGTCTCAGAACTGATATGTCATCCCAGCCGCTCCGGGCGATACCCGTTCCCCAAAAGCATTACGTAGTAAGGCAAGGGCCGGTTCACCCGTGCAATGGTACGGAACCACTATCTCGGGTGCCATGGATCGCAGTGCGGCCACGGTTTGTGCGAGACGCTGATCGCTTGCATGAAGCAGGTGGAAACCGCCGATGACAGCGCGAAGCCTGGAATCCCCACTCAGGCGACGAACGTAATTCAGAGTGTTCACCAAGCCGGCATGGCAACAGCCGACACAGACGACTAGCCCACCGTCAGTCCGAATCCAGAGAGCAAGGTCGTCATCAATCGGGTCTGGGCGCCGTCCTTGTGGATCGAGGTAAAACGGCCCGCCCGTGTCCTCGTAACTCGTCTCACGCGGTATGGGACCCGTGATGCCGATCCTCTCGGAAAGCAACAACGCCTGGGACACCCAGTGAAGGTTCTGGGCCGGCAGCTTGTCAATGGCCGCCAGGGACTCTTGCGGCATATGAATCGGCTTTGGTGTTCCATCTTGGATGCTGTAGCGAGGCTGCACAACTCCGGGATGGCAGTATAAGTTGGTCTTCCGGGCGTGCTTTAGGACTTGGGGAATCCCACCGGTGTGATCGTAGTGCCCATGGCTCAGTATGAGAGTACCGGCCTGGTGTAGCCCGATTCCCAGTTTTCGAGCGTTTTCCGCCAAGGCTGATCCTTGACCGGTATCGAACAGAATCTGTCCGGTTCCGGCGTCAATCCACAGCGACAGACCGTGCTCCGCGGACAACCCCTCGCCGGCCAGGTCGTCGACCAATACCGTGATTTTCAGGTTCGCGGACATTGTTGAATCACCCGGCGCTGCACGAATTTAGCTTCGGCCCAGGCCATGACACGTTCATCAACAACAATCTCCGCCCTAAGGCGATACAGCGGCGGATGGGAAGTCAGCATCCAGGCCCGTATTTCCATTGAAACGTTACAGGAGACAGGCTGCACAAACCGAACGTGAAGATCCCCCGTGACCGCTTGAACACCACGAAAAAACAGACAGTGCGTCATCGCCGCATCTAACAACGCAGCGATGACGCCGCCGTGCAGGATGTCGTCATATCCCTGAAGGTCAGCGCGCGCCTTGAAGCGTGTCTTGACGACCCCGCCTCCTGCAGCCTGAAAAGACAGATTCAGCGACCTGGGGTTCAGGTTTCCGCAAAACAGGCACCGCGAGTGCCGATTGCAAGCGCTGACGGCTACGGGCTCTTCAGTGGTCACAGACATTTTCACCAACTTGTAGCGTTCCGGCAAGGTAGTCGCCGACCAAGCGTTCGAGCGTATCCGCGGGTGCGCCAAGCACCACTTGGATACCCTGCTCTGCGAACAGTCCTTGGGCTCGTTGCCCCATGCCGCCGGCGATGATCATGGTCGCGCCGCGTTCCGCCAGCCAGCGGGGCAGAAGCCCCGGTTCGTGCGGGGGTGCCTCGATGTCCTCCCGCTTGAGTATCTTTTTCTCCGTGGTGTCCACGTCGACGAGGGCGAAACACTCGCAGTGTCCGAAATGCATGGCAAGTTTCCCGTCTGCCAGAGGTATGGCGATTCTCATTTGGTTGTTCTCCTTAGTGTAGATTATTTTTGATGCCTGCTTGGCGTCGTCAGTATGATCCAACGCCATAATTGGCTGGATGATCTCTCGCATGATTATCGCCGTCGGAGAGACGGCATAATGTTGGACAAAGACTTGGCCGTTGTCGCAGGCTTCCGCGATTTTCGGGTCCATCGGAATGGAGCCCAAGAACGGTACACTCATGTCCTCGGCAATGCGCTTACCCCCGCCCGCCGGCAGAATCTGAGTGACCTCACCGCACTTCGGACAGGCGAAGCCGCTCATGTTTTCCACCACGCCGAGCACCGGCACTTGGAGCTGACGGCAGAACGTGATGGACTTGCGCACGTCCACCGCGGCGACCTTCTGCGGGGTGGTGACGATCACCGCGCCGTCCAACGTGCCGATCAGTTGGCAGACCGAAAGCGGTTCGTCCCCGGTTCCCGGAGGCGAATCGATGACGAGAAAGTCCAGGTCTCCCCAAGCCACATCCCTGAGGAACTGTTTGATCACGTTCATTTTCATGGGTCCGCGCCAGATCACAGCGTCGTCCTGGTTACGCAGCAAAAAGCCCAGGGACATGACTTTCAGCCCCCCCACATCCATGGGTATCAGCTCTCCCTCCTGTCCGTGGATGGTTTTACCTTCGAGACCCAGCATGGTGGGAACGCTAGGCCCATGAATGTCCACGTCCAGCAACCCCACCTGCTTTCCAGCATTAGCCAAAGCCACTGCCAGGTTGACAGCCACCATGCTCTTTCCGACCCCGCCCTTTCCTGATAGGACAACCACTTTGTGCCGGATTCGGCAAAGCCGGGACTGGAGCTTCTGCCGGTCGTAGAGGTCCTCGTCGCTTTCGCCTGGTTTGCGCTTGGATGCCGAGCAATCCTTGTCCCCGCAGGTGTCGCATGTCGGATGCGCGGCGCGGGATTCCTTCGGTGACCCTTTCTGGCGATTCAGGTAGTCCTCGCACGCAGCCTTGAAAGTATTCGCGGCTAGGAGCGCGCAATGCTCAACTTCCTTAGGCAAGCCCCCAAGGGCTCCAAGGATGTCCTGCTGGCCCAGGGCGGCCGCGTCCTTAACGCGCCTGCCTTTGGCCAGACTCGTTGCCATGCTGCCGCAGGCCAAAGAAGAGCCGCATCCATCTGTTGTGAATGTAAGTTTGTCCACGATGCCGTTTCGAGCGGTCAACCAAAACTCCATGGTGTCTCCGCAGGGTCCGGTGATGCGCGCGCGACCAGCGAACTTCTCCAGAGCCCCGTAATTGCGCGGATGCGCCGCGTGTTCACGCACGACTTCGGAAACAATTCCAGGATCAAAGCTTTCCATGTTTCTTGCTGCCTCCTACAAGCCTAGATTGTTCCAGATGTGTTGAATATCCTCGACACAAGGGGCCTTCGTCTCCACGACGGCCCTCTCCTGCATCTGGGCCAGGGTTACGGCGCGGTCATACCGGATGCGACCAACCACTCGCGCCCCCGCCTGCCGCGCCTTGTTCTCGATTCGCTCCGTCATTTCCGGGTTGAGGTCCCACTTGTTCACACAGACCGTCGCCGGAATGTTGAAGTGCCGCGCCAGGGAGAGAACCCGTTCCAGGTCGTGTTCTCCCGACACCGTGGGCTCCGTGACGGCCAGCACAAGTGTGGCGCCGGTCACCGAAGCGATCACCGGACATCCGATCCCCGGCGGGCCGTCCACGATAACCAGAGGGTGATTCTCCTCCTCCGCGATCCGGCGGGCTTCCCGGCGGACCGTGGAGACCAGTTTGCCGGAGTTTTCGGCGGCAACGCCCAGCCGGGCATGAACCATGGGGCCGCAGCGGGTCTCCGATATCATCCATTCGCCGCAGAGCCGCTCCGGGAAATCGATGGCTTTCTCCGGGCAAAATCGGACGCACACCCCGCAACCTTCGCAGGAAAACGGGTCGATGGAAAACGTGGCACCCCCCGCAGACTTTCCGTTCATTCTCACCGCGCCAAAACGGCAGTGCGCCAAACACGCGTTGCAACCGATGCAGTCTTCCTGGCAGATGACCGCCTCATGGCCGCTGCGGAACTCATGGCGTTCCTTGACCCGCGGCGAAAGGACAAGATGTAAGTCCGCGGCGTCCACGTCACAGTCGGCGACAACCGGGCGGTCGGCCAGCACGGCAAACGATGCGACCAGGCTAGTCTTTCCCGTCCCGCCCTTGCCGCTGATGACCACAAGCTCCTTCATATTTTCTCGTCCTCTCCCCGGTGCTTTCGCGTTCCTCTTATGACGTATAAAGCGGCCTCGGTGGGCTCGCGGCTCTCGCATATGTTCCCGTCTCTCACACCCATGAAATACTCTGTTTGGATCTGAAAAAGTTCCGCAATCACGCTCTCAATCTCCGCAAGGTTCGTGTGACGGATTTTTCGCACGTACGAGGCAGGGTCTTGGGCCTTCTCCTTGTAGAACGCCGACTGAGGATTCAGCAACATGACGATGAGTTTGCCAGCCGGGCGAAGCACCGGCACCGTCCTCTCCATGGCCTTCCGGTAATCTTCAATGAATTGTATGGAGGCGACATAGATCACGGCGTCGAAGCTGGACTTTGGAAAATCCATATCCTCTGCGCGCCCAGCGATGGTCCTGATTTGATCCGGGGCGCAAGCCAACGCCTCCTGTGAAACATCCAGCCCCGTAACGTTGAAACCCTGTTTTCCCAACTCGCTTTCTATGATCGCCGGACCACAGCCGACGCTTAGAACATCGCGGCATCCCTTTAGGTGTTCAATGAGGTATGCGAGTTCACGTTGGAAGACCTTTTGCCAGAACTCCTTCCTGCATGACTCGAAATAGCGTTCTTCTGTGTTCCCGTTTTCCTTCACGATGCGTTCCTCACTGCCCGGCATTCAGTCCAAGGGCGATGATCGTGCCGGCCCCTAAGCCAATGAGTGTCAGTTCCCACACGAGGCTTTGCAGTCCTCCCGTGGCGCGCCGGCCCGGCACAAGATCCGCCAGCGCGATATAGATGAAGCTCGCCGCGGACACCGAGAGTAAATAGGGAACCAGTGACTGAACGACGGGGAGAAGAAAATAAGTCATAACCGCTCCCGGCAGCGCGGCGAGACTGGAGAGCGTGTTGAACCAAAGGGCGCGGGACCGTGAATAACCGCTTTGCAGCAGAATCGCGAAATCACCGACCTCCTGAGGCACTTCGTGGGCAATCACCGCCACGGAAGTGGCAATCCCCAAGGGAACAGATTCCGCGAACGCGGCGGCAATGGCCACCCCATCGACAAAATTGTGGATTGGGTCTCCCATGAGGATCATCGTTCCCGCTTGGGTGTGAACATCACAGGGCTGTTCATGACAATGACGCCACAGGGCGAACTTCTCGAGCACGTAAAATAGAATGATTCCCGACAGCACCGTGGGGAGTACCGATGTGCTGGCAAGCCGAAGCAGCGCGTGCGGAATCATCCCGAAGAAGGCGGCGCCGAGCAGAGTGCCGATAGCGTAGGGGATCATGCCGCCTGTAACCAGGCGCAGTCGCTCCCCCTTAAGCAGGAGTAGCACGCCGGCGAACCCGACCGAGCAGATCGACCCGAGTAAAGTGAACAAAACAATCAGGGACAGTATCACGTTGTAACCTCGCGGTCTTTTGTGAATCTTCTCAGATAGAAGATATGTCCATCGTACTTCGTTTCCGCGAGATCCCCCTGCGCCACCAGCCGCTCAACAACCTCCCACGAAGATCCAGCCCGAGATAGAAGTGTGCTGACAGCTTTTTCTCTCATCGGGTGAACGGCGGTTATACTCAGGAGGTCTTTTTCGACATCGCCGGTAAGGGCAAAGGCATCTCCCTCATAGCCGATCAGGTATTCCACCCGCTTCACTTTGTCCGCAAGGAGCTGATACGTCCGGTTGAGGGCCTCTTCATCCGGGCCACGCACCCATCTCTCCGCTGGAGGACGTGTGGGAATACTCAGATAAGCCTGAGACGGCTGCAACCTGTGGAGAAAATCGGCTACCTCCTTCATGCAGTCATCGTTGTCATTGAGCCCCCTGACGAGCATCGTTTCCGTTACCAGTCTGCCAGCGAAGGCTTTAGCAAATGCAAGTATCCCATCCAAAATCAGGGACAGCCGTAGTGCTTTGTGAGGCCGATTGATCTGCCGCCAGATTACTTCCTGAACAGCATCAATCTTCAGCGAAACCCACTCGGCCTTGCCAAGCTCTTCTCTCACGTCATCACGCCATAGCAGCGAACTGTTCGTGATCACACCGATAGGGACCCCTAACGCCTTCAAAAGGATGATTTCCTTACCCAGGTTCACGTCCAAGGTGGGCTCCCCATACGGCACGAAGGTAAGGTAATCCGTTCGTTCTGACGCCTGTTTCGCTTCTGCCAGCCTACTCTGCACATCCCGAAAAATGTCTTCGGGCTCATAGAAGAAGCGGCGATCACTATGCATCTGGGTGGTTCGCCCCACCTGACAGTAGACGCAGGAATAGGTGCATACCTTTGCCGGGATGTTGTTGATTCCCAGGCTCTTTCCCAGACGCCGCGACGGAACGGGTCCATAGGAGTATCGGACGTTGCTCGCGCTCATGATTGGCCTCCACACGGCGGTTTTCCGCAGCGCGCGTCCCGCCCGCAACAGGTCTTGCCCGCTTGTTCCAAGGAGCATTCACTCCCGCGCTGGCCTGCTCGGCCAGGGACGGACTCTTTGAAGATGAATCCTGCCCCGCCACTAACCAGCCTGCGGACCTTCCCGTGGCACTCGGGACATTCTGTGATGGGTTCCTCCTTGATCGACTGCCGACGTTCGAACCGCAGGCCACATGTTTCGCATTCGTATTCGTAGGTCAGCATCGGTCTTCACCCTCCTTGATATTGCCCAAACGGCCGAGTTCCAGTCTTTTTCGTAAGCACGATCACATCGTGTTTGTGGCCGCTGAGGCGAACCGTAAGCTCGAACCCTCTCCCGGAAAGAAACACCTCCGCTGACTCCAGCGTCACGCCGCTGACGGGATGCTCCCGCCCCTCCTCTTGATGCACCCGGGCGACAAGTTCGAATCCTTCCGGTGAGAAGTCCGCCAGGATCAAGATTCCGGATGGCCTCAGGACCCTGGCCGTCTCTTCGAGCACGGGCACCGGATCCTTCAAATGGTGGAGGACATCCATCAGGGCGGCACAGCCGAAATGACCTTCTGAATAGGGCAAGACGGAGGCATCTCCCCGGACAAAACGAATACGGCCGTC
>Ga0315282_10014434_pt1 | contig 11759 bp, 9 predicted proteins | sample YL17G07_20_MG_FD_203693 | JGI IMG/M metagenome (GOLD analysis project Ga0315282, IMG submission 203693) | Sediment microbial communities from Yellowstone Lake, YNP, Wyoming, USA - YL17G07_20 | ecosystem: Environmental > Aquatic > Freshwater > Lake > Sediment | place: USA: Wyoming | collected... | reverse complement strand
GCAAAAGCGGTTGAAGGGATCAGTTTCTCGGTGAAAAAGGGCGAGATCTTCTCATTTTTAGGCCCGAACGGTGCCGGTAAGAGCACCGCGATCAATGTACTCATCACGCTGCTTGCATTGCAGAAAGGGGAAGCAAAGGTCGCCGGTTTTGATGTTACACGGGATCCGCAGAAAGTCCGCGAATCGATCGGGATCGTCTTCCAGGATATCACGCTCGACCGTGACATGACCGTCTGGGAGATCTTGGAATTCCACGGAAAGCTGTACTCCATGCCCCATGCTGAACGCCGCGCCCGGATTGAAGAACTGCTTACCCTTGTCCAGCTGGAAGCGAAACGAAACGTACGGACCAAACATCTCTCCGGCGGGATGAAGCGCCGGCTTGAAATTGCCCGGGGCCTGATGACCCGCCCGAAGGTACTCTTTCTGGACGAGCCGACCATCGGGCTCGACCCCCAGACACGGATGCGGATGTGGGATTATATCAAGGATGTCAATAAGAGTGGCACGACAATTTTCCTCACCACCCACTACATGGACGAAGCAGACCAGCTCTCCGACCGGATAAGCATCATCGACCACGGGAAGATCGTCATCACCGGCACTTCATGGGAACTCAAGAACACGCTCGGGCAGGATTTGATCTATCTGGAAACCAGCAACAATCACGCCGCGAGTGATGCCCTCACCGGGCTTTCTTTTGTAAAAGAGATGACGCATAAGTCAAAGGGGATCCTGATTATGGTCAACGATGACGGCACAAAAGTACTTCCGGTCATCATGGACAGGTTGCGGGATGCGGATATCACGATTTCGACAGTGAACTTAAAGAAACCCTCGATGGACGATGTGTTCATCTATTACACGGGTAAGGAGATCCGTGATGAACCGGTGGGAAAGACGTCAATACTTTCCCTCCGTCCCGGAGGTAATTAGGATGAATTACGGATTTCTCAACATTTACTGGCGCGATATGATCCGGTTCGTCCGGTTCAGGACAATGCTCCTCTCGTCGCTCCTCCAGCCTGCACTCTGGCTCGCGTTCTTCGGTATCGCCATGTCGTCGAGTTTCGATCAGCTGATGGCTGGAGTTCCGGTGCCTGCAGGAATGCATGCCGTAGGCTATCTCACGTTCATGGCTGCCGGGATCATCGCAATGACGACATTGTTTACGAGCCTCTTTGGCGGTATGATCATCCTGTTCGACAAGAACTGGGGGCTGATGCGGGAGATCATGGCAAGCCCCATGCCGCGCGATCATGTTATCATAGGAATCGGGCTCTCGGGAATGACCAAATCGTTCATCCAGGCGCTCATCATTATGGTGTTTGGAATCGCGATCGGTGCCGGTTTTTTTGTCGGGTACAGCCCGGTACAGATCGCGCTGTCCATCCTCGGGATCCTCCTGTTCGTCGGTGTATTCTCGCTCGGGTTCCTCTTTTTATCTGCGGGAATTGCCGTATCCATGGAGACTCCTGAGGGGATGCAGGGAATTATGACGCTCATGACCATGCCGATCTTTTTTGCATCGAACGCACTCTATCCGATCAATGCGTTTCCTGAAGTCCTGCGCGTGATCTCGACATACAACCCGATGACGCTGTTGATCAACGGGATTCGTTCCTTTGCAATCGGCCCGGATTTTCTTGCGCTGGGAGAACACTACATGTACACGTCAACGGATATTCTCCTGTCGTTTGCCGGGCTTTTGGTATTTGCAGTAATGATGTACGCGTTCGCGCGATGGCGGTTCAATAAAGCTGTTGTGACGTAAGGTGTATATCCAACCGTTACCGTTTTTAACGCTCTTTTTGGCTCATCGTCCCTTTTATGGGTGTAAGGATCGGATAAGATGAAGGGCCCCTCCTTCTACAGTTTTGTGAGGTTACCAACCCCCTCTCCAAGGGTAGGCGCAACGCCTTGTCGTGTCGGTCCTGAAGAAGGCGGTTTGTGGGGGCATCATTCCCCTTCAACGTATTCGCCATGAACCGGTTTTACGCATAGTGTTTGACGAAGCGCCCTCTTTTTTAAATGGATCGTACGACAACCGGGACGCAATTTCCGGGATTCTGGAAGAAACCACTAAAACCCTCCGGATATCATAAGCCCGGTTGGCGGGAGTGATAGTGATCAGCTGATTTCCTCACCGGAATTAATCACTGCCTGCATGGATAACCGGGAAGAAGCATGTGTACAGAGGGGTGCAGGTGGTTGGCGTACGAATCATTCAATACGGTTCCGGGATAATAACTGGTGCAGGGAGTCCTCTATGTCGCACGTTCTCATTTCTCCACTGAACTGGGGACTTGGGCATGCAACGCGCGATATTCCGATTATACGCACACTCCTCGAACACAACCATGACGTGACCATAGCAGCGTGCGGGAATGCACTTCTCGCATTAAAAAAAGAGTTTCCCGATTGTTCCTTTTTGGAATTTCCTGATTATCCTGTCCCGTACAGTTCGAGCCGGTTTTTTCTCCCGAAACTGGCTGCATCGTTTCCTGCCCTGTTACAAGCGATAGCAAACGAACGAAAAACTCTCGAACAGATCCTCTCCCGGAACCGGTACGACCTCATCATCAGCGACAACCGGCTCGGGGTCTATTCTGCAAAAATTCCCTCGGTCTTCATCACCCACCAGCTCCATTTCCACTTTCCCCTGTTTCTCTGGCCGGTGGAACTTCTGGCACTCCGGGTGAACGGATATCTCCACGAGAAATTTGACAAAATTATTGTCCCTGACAATCCGCCGGGATCTGCTGCCCTTGCAGGTAAACTCTCCAGACCCTCAGTTGAGGCTACCTGGGAACGGGTTTTTTTTGCCGGTATTCTTGCCGGTATCGAACGATCGGATGTCCCTTCTGATCTCGATCACCTGATCATGATCTCGGGTCCTGAACCGCAGCGCACCCGGTTGGAAGAGATACTGCTCCCGCAGGTCTCTTCACTCGCAGGGAACAATGCTGTGCTGCTGGGTAGTCCCGCAAAAGAGGGGCTTCGTACAGTTACTCCCGGCTGCACCGTGATAGGATATGCTTCAACCGCTGAAAAGATTGAGCTCATGAACCGGGCGAAGTGCGTCGTATGCCGCTCGGGATACACTTCTATGATGGAACTTGCCGAACTGGACAAACGGCGTGCTCTTTTCATCCCCACCCCCGGGCAGACCGAACAGGAATATCTTTCATGGTACTATAGAGGGAACGGCTGGTTTTACTCTGAGACCCAGTACCGGCTGGATCTTCCCCGCGATCTCGCCATTGCACAGACGTATGCGGGGTTTCCGCACATGTCAAAGACAAAAGAAAACGTAAAGAGGCTCTATGATGAAGTGCTCACCGGTTATCTTACGTGAGGGCCTCTGACTATGGATGACCTGGTTGTCAAGGGTGCGATTGCGCTCGTGATATTTTATGCCGGTCTTCTCATCATTGCCTGCGCGGTGCTTTTTCTCGGTTACGTTCTGGTGGAGTCGATCGTTTCGGGAAATTATGGATTGTTCCTTTCAATCATCGGGTGCGTGCTTGGCGCAGTTGCTTTCTATAGTGCAACCGGTCTCCTGTTGCACCGGAAGGGTATCATCTGATCCAATGAGCCTGAACGCTCGTCCGGTGTCGGTTTTATTCCCTGCCATTCTGGCGAGAACAGAATATTTCGGGAATGCAGATTAGTATATGTCACAGATGAGACCGGCACAGAGGAGTATTCCCCGGATCAGGGAATGGGAAAAACATATATGATTCCCCTTGGGACACATGCCTTCAGCTCAAAAAACCGGCGCGAACCGTTTTTAGATTAAAAAAGATTAGGTGATTATCAATAATCAGCCCCTTAATGCGGTGAGAATTCAAATTATTAATCTGTAAAATAGTGTATTGAGGTGTCATGATCGCCCCCCTCTTGCGCCACCTGTCTCCCAAGGGGGACGGGGCGCTATTAGCGATGACCCCAGAACAGGTTATACAGCACTATCGTAAACTGGGGATGCCCGAGCGGAGGGGGGCGGAGCCCCCGAGAGCGGATTTATCGTGCGTTTGATTTTTGACTTTAAAATTGAGTATTTTCTTTTCCCATTATCAATGTGGGGGCTGATGGTTTACAATTACCAAGATTATATCGGGTTGGGCAACGGCGTCGTGGTCAGGGATGCCTGCGTCTGGTAGACCAGCACATTGCCGGTTTGATCCGTTATTGACAACTGGTTGCCATCCACATTGTATGCTATCGCATTACCGAGGATCTGGAGATACATGTTTTCCTGCTCGGTATAGTCCCGGCAATACCTCAGGGATGAGACGATTGGTCCGATGGTGATCCCGTTTCCTTTCGGGGAGATATGTCCGGTCAGGGTGTATGGTCCGTTATAGTTGTTGCACCCGCCATAGCCGGATGCGGTTCCATCTTGGTTGAACGCAAGGGAGATCTGCGCTGTCGGATATGCTATCGCGGTGCCATCCGCAATCCCCATTGTGGTGACGATCCAATTACGTGTCAACGTTACTGGTACCGTGGGAGTTGCAGGAGTTGTTGCAACCGGCTTTGCCGGTACTGATGTGGGGGTGACTGTCGGTTGCGGTACAGGCTGCGGGCTCGTGCACCCGGCAACGATGACAGTAACGATTACTAATACCAGGAGCAAGGACGTGAGAATTTTCATATGCGGTTTTTTGATCTGCTTGGATTAAATGGTTATGACCCGGGGATGGAAATGGGGATGCGAATGTTGGTGCGATTCGAGAAATCCGCTCACGCGTGTACACCCGGACGTTTCCTGTCGCCAAACGGGAGCGTATGTAAAAATCCATGAGTCGGAATCTACACGCGGGAAACGGGAAAGTCTAGGAAGAATTATCAAAAACCGGATGCGAGGGATGGGTGCTCTTTCCCGGAGGTCAAATCTCTGTTTAAATTGCCTTTCATGACAAAACCTCCGTTTTACTTAGGTAATTCCGCGACCGGAATAATAATTTTTTTCAAGGGTTAGCCAGTGGCTAGCCTGTTTTGATCGGAAAATTCTTCCACAGATACTCAAGAGATAATTGGTCTTCAGAAACGAGCTTGCCAATCTCCCGAAAATCCATATGATCCATTTCCCCCTCCTAACTAAAGGTTAGGGGTGGATCTTACACAATCACCTAAAAAAATTGAAAATTTTCAGCGGTTTTTGGATGCAACAGTTATTTAATGAATCAACATGGAAGAATAGTTTTCCGATTTTCCTGATACTATAAAAAGGGAATTGAGTTTTACAATTAATTTTTGTGCGAATCCCCGATCATTTTTTTGATTTCTTGATTTTCCACTAAACTAACCCCGAATGCATAAACAGCCAAACCCACACCCAACACTGTAAGACCAGGAGACATGGTAGATACAAATTGAAGCAATCCATTCAGTAAATATTGAAGATACCCAACATCACGATATGATGTGACATCCCAAACTTGAAGAAATGAAATAAATTCTATAGCGATCGCTATTGCCCCAATGCCCATATATACCTCTCCCATTTTCTTCCAAAGAGGCCCATCATTGTCCATTTTTTCATTTAATCGATGAAATTTACTTAAAATTGAATCCTCTCGTTTTTGTTCATTAGTTGATTCTACGGTTCTTTCAGTTTTTTTTGAGATTTCATGATTACTCGTCACCGAATTATCTAATTTTTCCTCGATTCTCTTTAACCAAATTTTTAATTCAATAGCCTGAAGATTGATCTCACGACGAATATCTTCCGTGCATATCGTAGCAGCTAGTAATTTTTGTTGGGTTTTGCCGCAATTATTTTGTCCACGAATTTTTTCAAGTATAATAGGAATAAAAGCACAAATTGCTAAAAAAATACCCCCAAATGCCAAACCACTTGAATATTGATTATAAAACTGATTATTGTGAAATGCAGATACTGTAATAAATCCGAAAAGCGCAGCCGAACCTATACTAAACGCCAAACTAAAATATAAGATGGATTCTTTCATGGCATGTTGCATGTGAAATTCGAATAATTGAACTCGGCGAGCTAAATTCAATTTATCAGGGCGTTCGTTTAATTCTTTATAAATCTCCGCTCTTACCGTGAATTTATCGGATGGGGGATTAGAATTATCATTTTGAGATAGTGCACGGATATCTCGTCGTAAAATATTAAATGCTTTCCTTTGAGAGAAAGATCCATTAACAATCAACGATATTCCAATAAAATATAATCCCATTCCAAATCCCATATAAACACGAGCCAATAGATCAGACGACTGGAAAATAGAGTTTATTATGATAATGATACCAAAAAGTAATGCAATTACGGTTGCAACCCAGTATGTCATTGAATTCTTCAAATCAATATCATTATTTTTATGGTTGGGATCCTCAGTCTCCATAATAAAATCTCGGTTGTTTAATAAAATCAAATTTTCTGTCCGGTAGGATGATAGCTGGTACATCAACCTTTTCGAGAGGAAACATACTTATGGAAGTGATCTAAAGAACCCCAATGACGAACCCCACCATTACGTTTCTGTGGGCATTTTTCATGCCCGATGGGTATTCATGTGGGTCAAGTGGTGATCCCTAGATCTCCTTAATTTGGTGGATGTGATATCAAAAATTCATGCCATTTCAGGATGCACTCGTCTGCTAAATCTTTAACATCGTATTCTATGCCATTCAAAGTGATGATTAGTCGTGGCAAAGGGCGGTAGTCTGGTGTCAGAATAACAGCGGGCCGCATCCTTATATCTCCACCCGAGCGAGGACCATCTCTTCTTAGTCGAGCTCGTTGTCTACTATTCTCAATATCGTCATCACCATCTATCCCTAAATGTTTTATACTATTTGCAATATCGGCACAAAGGGTAAGACATCGATTATTGTTTATGTAATCCTCAACCTTACGTGGGGGAATTGATGTCTCCTTTATTATCCAATCTTTTAATTGGTGGCAAAAAATGAAAAATACGATCATCTCATCAATCGCCATTTCGGAGGGTTCTGAAATTGTCCCGGAATACAAATCAACTAGCCTTTGATGCCAACGCAAAACGCGTTCAGTTTGGAAATGAAGGCTATGCCCCTGTGGGAGATGTCCAATTATCGGCATTATTATTCTAACCTAAATTTAACGTTCTTTTTCTTGATATCAAAAGGTTTGCGGATATCGATGGAAGATCCTCATATTCGAGTTCTGTTGGCGACTCTCCTGCCCAATGGCTAAAAATATGCGGTGATAAAAAGGATCCCTATTTTAAAGAACCGATGACCAGAAGAATGCGAGGGATGGGATTCGAACCCAAGAACTCCTGCGAGACCAGGCCCTGAACCTGGCGCCGTTGACCTGGCTTGGCTACCCTCGCGCCTGTATAGATTATGTTCGCAATTTATTAAATGTAGGGGAGGGAAAGTGTTCTTTGAGACAATGTTTTCCATCATGAACTTTTTATGCTCCTGCTCCCGCAGCTCGTTCCGCTTGATCTTGCCGAATATGGTCTTTGGCAGTGAATCGACAAACTCTATTGCCCTCGGGTACTTGTAAGGGGCGATAACTTTCTTCACACACGTCTGGATCTCCCGAACCAGTTTATATGACGGCGTAAAGCCGGGTTTTAAGATAATAAACGCCTTTACGATCAACCCTCGGATATCATCCGGTGATCCGATGACTGCCGCTTCCTGCACAGCGGGATGAATGCAGGTTGCGCTTTCGCGCCCTCTCCATACTACCCGGACTGCGTCAGTAGGGGATCATAAAGATTGTCCATTAGTATTATGATTCGACAGACTGCATAGTATACCAATGGCTGAAAAAAAGTATGCTTCATTAAAGATTGAGAACGTCGTTGCTTCCGGCGTTATTGCAGACTCCATCGATCTCAACATGGTCTCTTCCAAGATCAAGAGCTGCGAACTCAACACAAAACGGTTTCCCGGCGCAGTGTACCGGATCGAGAACCCGAAGATCGCATCGCTGATCTTCTCTTCAGGAAAGGTTGTCCTTACCGGTATCCGTGACGATAAAGCACTCAAAGACGGGCTTGCCATCATCATCAAGTCCCTCAAGGACGCAGGTGTTGACGTGCTGGACAAGCCCCGCGTTGCGATCACAAACATCGTCTGCTCCTACGATATCGGCAAATACATCAACTTAAACAAAGTGGTTGTCACCCTGAACCTGGAGAACATCGAATATGAACCCGAACAGTTCCCGGGGCTCGTCTACCGTATCAAGGAGCCAAAGATTGTCGCGCTCCTCTTCTCATCAGGCAAGATCATCCTGACCGGCGGGAAGAACATTGAAGATATCAAGAAAGGCCTGGACTTTCTGGAGCAGAAGCTCGAAAGCATTATGTAAATTTCAATACTTTTTTTCGTTCGTTTTACGCCCAGTACCGGTGTGTCTGGATAAATGTCCGTTCGGCTTTTAAGATCTCGCGGTAGAATGCATCATCTTTTGTGAGCGTCGCAAGGATCCTTGAAGCGTTCTCCGGTCCGACACCTCGGGCGGAGAGTGCAATCACGGCTTTCTTTCCTGAGGAGAGAACAATGTTTGCATTCTTCATGAGCCGTTGTTCGATCGCCCGTTCCTCTTCGGTCTTTTTCTTTTTGTTCGCGGTAGTATACGCCTCCTCTTCGTAGGGCTTGAGCGCCGCAACGAGACGCGCCCCGCACTTCGGGCACTGCGGGTGATCGGGAACCCGGGAGGCGACAGTCCGGCTCTTCCAGTTCCGGCAGTTCATACAGGCGAGCACTACGTCCTCCTGTTCGAGCCTCCGCTTCAGGGTTGAGATTACTGCCTGGTCAGCAGTGGGCGGGGGGATCTGGTCACGCGAGGAGAGGAGCCCCCCGGCGCCAATCAGGGAATGGCGCCCGATGGCAACACTGGTCTCGCCCTGATGTACCTGTGCGATAATCGCAGCTGCACCCTCCACATCCATATATTGCAAAAGAAGTTCCCGGTACGCTTCCTGCTGTACGACTGTACCATCGAAATATTCGAGCAGGCGATGGATGCTGATCTTCTCGTAATCCGCGTCCGGATCGATCGCCCCGAACTTCTTTGCAATCTGGACGAGCTTCCATTTAAAAAGTGCAGTCCGTTTGAGCGCGAGACGGAGGATGCCGTGGATGTGAAGCGGGTCAAGCCCGACAAGGAAATCCCGGACATCAGACGCCCGTATTTCTGACGGCAGGCGCAACAGGAACCGGTAGGCATCCAGCTCGATCCCGACCGTTGTCCCGTACCGTGCGGAGATCAAAATAGAGAGCACACGCCCGAGCGCCTCATTTGCCTTGTGCCCTGCACAGACATTACAGACCACGCCATCTTCGGAATTTTCGAGTGTGATGAGCTGATCGGTGGGGATGAGACACCGGTTCTTCTCCATCTCGGAAAGGAAGTGTGTGGCAAATGCAATCCCCTCCTTTTCATTGGTATAATCCGCCACGTTTCCTCTTCTCCGGACACTTCCCACCTCGTTTGCAACCGCAAAAGGTACCGGGATCTGCTCGCCTTCCCATGACGGCAGTTCGCCAACCGCTTTTTTGGCGGGCTCGACAGTCAGCCTCCCATCCGCGATCTCAATCACGCGCCAGAGCTGCCCTTTTGTTATGAACACGGCGCCCGTGTGTATCCAGCTGACCACGAACGATTCATCGAGCGTGCCGACCGTCCGGCGCGAGACCATGTCAAAGATCGGCACTTTGCGTTCATCATGGATCATCGAGAGGTTGCCGGCAAGGTAGCGCCGCGCCCGGGCAGTCGTGATGATCCGTTCGTTATCGATCCGGATGATCCGGTGCTCCTCCAGCTGCCGGCAGACATCTGAAAGCAGCGTCCCGCAACTGGCAAAGATAGCGGATCGTTCCACGATCTCGCGGACACGAGCACACTCTATCTCGCCGTACTCGACTGCCATCGCCGCAACCTGGTTTGCGAGGACGTCCCCGGCATTTTCGTGCAGCACCACCGGTTCGATCTCGTTTGCCTGTGCTCTTCTTGCAATCACAAGCGACTCTAAGAGGTCGTCAAAACCGGTAGCAAAGATCGTCCCCCGGGATACGGTGTTCAGCTGGTGCCCGGCACGCCCCACCCGCTGTACAAGCCGCGCCACCACGCGGGGCGAACCGAACTGGATCACGTGGTCGACCCTCCCGATATCGATGCCGAGCTCCATCGAGGAAGTGCAGATCAGTGTCCTGAGATCCCCGCGCTTGAACCGTTCCTCTGCCTCGATCCGGATCTCTTTTGAGAGCGACCCGTGGTGCACCTCTACGTCTCCGCGTTCGAAGAGTGCATGCCCGAGCGCCTCAGCCGTCACCCGGGTATTGACGAATACGAGTGTCGATCCTTCCCGGTCCAGCGCATGGGAGAGCGCGGCTGCCTGTCTCTTGAAGTCGTCCCCGACAAACTTCACGCGGATATCGAGATGTTTCGCAACCGGAACCTGCACGATCGAACAGGCTCGTGTCCCGCACATGAACCGGGCGATCTCCCCAGGATTGCCGACCGTTGCAGAGAGCCCGATCCGCTGGAAGTCACCGGCATAGACATGCAGGCGTTCGAGTGCTACCGCCAGTTGTGCGCCGCGTTTGCTCCCCGCCATCTCATGGATCTCATCGATGATGACAAACCGGATATGTTCGAGATGCTTTCTCAACCGTTTCCCCATGAAGAGCGCCTGGAGGGTTTCTGGCGTGGTGATGAGCAGATCGGGGGGCGAGAGCGCCTGTTTACGCCGCTCTCCCATCGGCGTGTCCCCATGCCGGACACCTACGGAAAGCCCGAGTTCGCGGCACCACCATTCCATTCGGGAGAGGATATCCCGGTTGAGCGAGCGTAATGGTGTGACATACAGTGCCTTGATCCCGCCACCCGCGGGCATGGACACGAGCGCGTTAAAGACCGGAAACATTGCGCTCTCGGTCTTTCCGGTCCCGGTGGGCGCGATGAGGACAAGGTTTTTTTTGGCAAGCACGAGCGGGATTGCTTCTACCTGTGCATCGGAGAGCATCGTAAACCCGCGCTTTTTGATGCACGCCTGCACCCTCTTGTCCAACTGGTCAACCGGTGTCGTCATGTTCAAGCGAGCGCAGGGAACCGATATAGGTCCCGTCCGCGAGGATGATCTCTGCATCGTCAGTTGCCATGCACCGGGAAAGCGGGGAGAACGGGTTGCGGGTGATCTGGAGAATGTCGTACCCGGCGATCTCGTTGAACGCGGGTATGAACAGGACGCGGGAGGGGGTCTCAGTTTTTGTATCATCAAGGCCGAGCGCTGCCGTGTTGATCCCTGCCCGGAGGTACGCCGGTGCCTGGAGCGAGCAGCCCACATCATCATACAGGCACACCATCGGGTGATGGTGCCCGCAGACAATCAGGTGTCCGGAAAGTGCAGCTGACGGGTACGTGTGCCCGTGAAGATAGCCGACACCATCGATCACCGAACCCTCCTTTGGCTGGAGCTCGCCCGCTACAAGGAACCGTTCAATGCCGATATCATGGTTGCCGGGAAAGACCATGACAGGAATCCGGCTGCGGAGCGCATCGAACACCCCCGGCATCTCGGAGAATTCCTGCCGGGTGAGGGATGGGATACTATGCTTGATGTCGCCTAAGAGGATAAGCGCGTCGGCTTTGGCAGTGTCGATAGTCCGCAGGAGTCGTTCGAGCCGTTCGGTGCTGCGGCTTTTGAAGTGCAGCCCGTGCAGAGCGAGGTCAGCTTCGATCCCAAAGTGCAGGTCAGCAACGACCAAAACTCGCTGCC
>Ga0315282_10014432_pt1 | contig 11759 bp, 15 predicted proteins | sample YL17G07_20_MG_FD_203693 | JGI IMG/M metagenome (GOLD analysis project Ga0315282, IMG submission 203693) | Sediment microbial communities from Yellowstone Lake, YNP, Wyoming, USA - YL17G07_20 | ecosystem: Environmental > Aquatic > Freshwater > Lake > Sediment | place: USA: Wyoming | collected... | reverse complement strand
AAGGCGCGGTGTTTGCATATGTATCCCTAAATTTTATCTAATAGAACAAGGCTATAATTCTGCCGCTTCAGTATATTTGATTTCGGACGTTATAACATCCTATTTTCTGGCTGAACGAAAATAGCGCGCGCATGCGCGTACTTCCTTTTGGAGACACCTGATTGGAGAATGAACAAAGTTTACTAGGCGTATCTTCAGACAGAAAAGAATTAAGCTCAGAGTGAAGTGACTCAGATGGACATCCTTGATAAATAGCTCAAAATTCTTTTCAATAATCTTAGACATCCGACCTTTATCAAATAGAAAACAATCAGTTCCATTGGACAGAACAAGATAATCTCCTCTTCCCTTAAAACCTGCTTCAATAATTAACTCACCTGCAACTAATGCTCCTAGCCTTTCATAATACAACGAGTTCTCAAGCTTTTCAAGAAACTTCATGTCAACATTCCACCTAATCCCCTTCGTTGTCACAGGTAATAGAAGCTCCGTCAATACTTGGATTGGGATAAACTCGATCTCCAAATCTTCCCATCTTGGATCATTAGTTTTGACCATTTGAAAGATAGATTTCCAATTGCTCCTTGCTTCTTGAATCACGTTCTTCAATAGAAATTGCCAATCAAACTCTATCCTTAATAATGGGATATGTCTGCCCTGATCTTCAAGAGTCTTGTGAAAGTCAATTATAGAACCCTTCATGACCATCGTATAGTGGACATACCTTGAGGCAGTCAAATCCTTGAATACCATCAGATGCTCTCTCAAAGCAAAGAACAGAACATCAGCTAGTTTTACTTCATAACGAACAGGAGACAGGATTATGCGGTATTCATCTGGATCAGGCACTTCTGACACCCAAGAGTGTTGAGCTGTTCATCGGAGGTTCCATGGTCTGTTTTGAAGATTACTGAATTGTGTCTCTTTTCAGTGTTTTCTAAGGTGTTCAATCAAATGTAGACTAATTGGTTCGGGATAGATTGTATATGTTTATCACTGCTCTCAGTATTTCATTCAATACTTCATCGAATCTCTTGAAAATGAAGTCTTCTTTGAGATCTTGATCTTCTTTTTTAGCTGCAGATATGTTGTGTGAAGAGAAGTTTCTCAATGTTAGAAGCATTCGTAAAGCTCTGTTTCTCTTGTTTATCTCTCCATACATTTTTTCTAGCTTATCATTGAGATCTTCATAGGAATCTGCACCCACAGCCGCTCAAGTCAATTCCTGAAAAGGCACTTGATATTAGATTATTGAGCATACCATTGTATCCTTTCCTTTTTAGAAAATCTTCTGCAAAGAGACACATGTCCTGCAAGTAAGCGATTATTCTGTTAGCTGAGAATCTGTTTGGTTTTTCTTTCCATACATTATGATTTTCTAGAATCTTTGCATAAGTATACTCAAAAAATATTCTCTGATCTGGATCCATTAGACTCTTCAAAAACTCCTTCAAGCTCAGCTTTTCTCTGTTCAAAAGCTCTTTACCCTATCTCATCTCCTCACTTTCTTGCCATCGATTCTACTTTCGCTCTAAAATAGAAAAAGGCAAATAAGATTCCAATAATAATACCAACAATAATAGTTAAGATGACTTCAATCATCTCAAACACTACCTTTCCGTCTTTATCACATAGAAGATTTCTCCTTAAATCTTTAATCCAACTTGAAATAACATAAATTGTATGATTTGGATGGAGAGAGTTGAATGGACCTCAAAGATTTGATAGGATCCTTCTGGGTAGAGGATGAAGACTTGCAGAAAATGAAGGAATATCTTGCTAAAGACTTGGAAGAGTATGAGAAAATGTCGAAGGAAAAATATGCGGGAATGGACAAGGATGGAAGAAAAGTTGGACTTTACATAAATGAGTTAGTTTCTCATGTTCTTGAAGCAAACATTTTAATTGAACTGTGGGAAGAGCTAATGTTCCCATCAACCGATATGCAAAAGAAGTAAACGAGAAATTCCTAGAACAACGGTTAAGGTTAAAACCTCTTATTGAATATGCGAGAGTTATAGAGGCATGAACGTGTTGTGCGAGAATAATAGTCTAGTTGAGAGATTGCAAAAATGTGAAGAAGAATTAGAGAATCTTGGAAAGAAGGTTCAGGAATTGGAAAAGAAAAATGAAGCCGTTGTTATGGTGATTAACATGACAAATCAGGTGTATATGAGGTTATTCGATGGTATGATGACGACTACCCAAAAAGCGATTTCTCTTTTGGAACAATTGCCCGAAAGCATCGCTAAAGTGGCTGTCGAGCAATTGAAAAAAGACTTGATGGAAACTGCAAAGATGTTGGAGAAAGCCCGTAAGAACGTTTACGTTGTCTAATAGCCAAATAAGTATAGTCAGAAAATAAGCCTAAAATGAGTTTCTTTTTTGGCAATTAGAACAAATCATTCCTCAATGCAAAAGGCATCTCTGCTTCAATCAATCCATAACCAAAAAAATCCCTTTACACCCATATCGTTTTCGGGAAATATGTTCAACAATAATAGCAAGTGAAATTGCAATACCGAGATATACATAAGATGAATCGATTATGTAAACATCTGGTAAGTTCAGAGATAATTTCAAAAGACTAAGAACAGAATTAACAGTCACGAATGCGAACATAATCATGGAATAATATCTGTATTTTTGGCTATCTTTAATTTTAGCCCATGCTCTTAACCCATAAAATGTGATTGCAACAAGAACTATAAAATATAGGACATGCCCTCGAAGTTTTTCATCTGATAACTGACTTAATAGAATTACTAATACTGATTGTGAAAACGCTGTGGCTTGTAGTAAAACATCATCTTCTCTCTGCAACTCGTCTGGAGTTGCTTTTATGAATTTACCACTTAATTTCCTACCAATAATAGAACCAAAAATAATCATTAAAACGATAAATGCCATTTCCAAAAGGTATTGGAAGACTACAAGCCAAAATCCCACCAAACAAAAGACCACTACACCAATTAAGACTAAGTAAAGAATCATGAATTTTCGAAATTTCATATTGATTTAACCTTAGTTTCTATTTTTGAAAGTCTCTTCATTTTAAAGTTTCTTAATGTAAGGAAGCAAAAAAACTTATAGCACAACCGATTAAATAGAATCATGAAGGAAAAGATATGACGATGGAAACATTAGGAATAAAGAATAAAGGATTAATGTTATTTGGAATCATTTTCTTGGTGATAGGATTAGTGGCTTCATTCTATGAAATAGCCACATGGTTTGACCACGAAGAAATAATCAAAAGGGAATATCCTTATCAAACCATAGGCATAATGTTAGACTTGGTTGGAATAGTGTTCATAGCATTAGGATTCTTCTATCCAATGCAAAAAACACCGCCACCGCCACCACAAAAAACGTAGAACAGCTAGAATCCAGAAAGAAGTATGAAATTCAGCTTTTTCTATTGAATGGCTAACACATGCACTAAATTTCATTGGCTTCAATCAAAATGTTCCAATTTTCAAATAATTTAACAACAAGTAAGATAGGCTTAAAACCTAATGCTTTTGCCTCAAAAACACTATTTGAATTAGGCTTCTTGTGAGGTTTCCCTTCTCCTTTAACGGTTTTCACTTCAATCAAATATGGGCGTCTAATGTAATGCTCTTCCCACGGTTTACCTTCTGCTTTGAAGGCTACGTAATCCCATGATGGAAAATTTTCAAGATATTCCTTTTGTTTGTCTGTTAGCCAATGTGCACGGTCCATTTTTGGCGGTTTTATCTGATAATGTGCAGAAATTAGAAATAGTTCACCATGGAGAAATTTTATAGGTCTAGTCACAATGAAAAAACCATGACTGCTAAGATAGTGAAGAGCTATAGCCTCGCCTATATCTCCCAATAACGTATAGTCTTTTGTATTTCTTAAATCTACTTCCCAATTTTCCATAGTTCTTTCACTTCCTTCAACATTATGGAAACTATTAGAATCTAAAAAGCCTTTATTCCAATGTATGAACCACTAGAAGTTGTTAAATGTAAGAAATGCAAAACTGTTATAGCTGAACCGAAAGAACTAATCAGAATAATCCATAAAGAAGGTGACTTGCCATGAGTAAACAATCAGAAACACAAGGACAGACGACTCATAACAAGGATGATAAGCACCCACACAGAAAAAAAGTTCAAATTGCAAAAACCGATGAGTCGTCATTGAAGAAACCTCAACGAATAGGAGCAGTACAAGCCAAAAAGCACATCACTATCTTCCCTATGAGAGAGCGGAGAAAAAACCTTCCATTGAGCGAAAGAAAACAAGTGACTATTGGTGAGTTTGTTTACAAGAGAAGTGAGGGACATTTAGGGCTTAGTGGTAAATGGTATAAACTTCAAAAAGGCGAAAACGTTGCGGATGCCATAAGGAAAAGAGGCGAGAAAGAAGTTATAGTAGATTCGCTTCCGATAAAGGAAAAAGAAGGGTAAGAAATGGTGTCAATATTTGGGAAAGAATGGGGTAAGGCAACAGCAAGAGGAGATATCGAACAATACATTAGAGGTATAAGACGTATTTCTGAGAATTGGATAATAGGGCACCTCAAGTTTGTGATGAAGTTTAGCGAGGTGACAAAAGACTTTCTATTTCAAGTAATGTCTGAAATTGAGACTTCGCATATCTATGAGCCTCTCCAAACTCCAGAACGTATGATTAAACTCGGGAATCTAAGAGCAAGAATAGAAAAGGACCTCTGAAAAAGCTTATTCAACCAAATACCGAGACATGACGATAAAGCCCTAAGATTTAAGCAATTACTTAAACCAAATGAAAATCCGACTTTGCGGGAGACATCTCCAGTATGGTGGGGGTTCAACTCCCACCCCCGGCTTTTATGTATGAACCCACAGCGCACGCTATTTTGCAACCATCAGAAAACTCAAACCCGCAAACAGGGCACTTTTGTATTTTCTTCTCTCCAACATAAATGCGCGAGCGCTTTTTAGTTTTGCGACTAAACATCAATTTGCAATTATTCTGGGTTTAGCTTAAATCTATTAAATGCCTTTTATAGTTAAAGATAAATCAATAAAATGTAACCTACCTACCCTGGGACGAAAAAATGATCACGAAGAGACAACTAGCCAAACTGATTGACTATACTTTGTTGAAACCTGACGCAACAAGAGATGACATTGTCCGATTTTGTGAAGAAGCAAAAGAGTACGGCTTTTGGTCTGTTTGTGTTAACCCATATTATGTATCATTGGCAAGTGAAATTCTCAAAAACAGTGATGTAAAGGTCTGCAGTGTAGTAGGTTTTCCGCTGGGTGCAAATGCTTCTGAAGTAAAGACATATGAAGCTGAGAAAGCAGTGAATGACGGGGCAAGTGAAGTAGATATGGTCATGAATATCGGGGCATTGAAATCTGGCGATTACGAACTAGTAAAGAGAGACATTCGCAAGGTTGTTGAGCGTGTGAAATCTCAAAAGGGCACGATTGTTAAAGTAATCATTGAAACTGGACTATTAACTAACGACGAGAAGACCTTGGCCTGTAAGCTAGTTAAAGAGGCAGGAGCAGACTTCGTAAAAACATCTACCGGATTCAATACTCATGGAGCTACAGTCCATGATGTTAGGCTCATAAGAAAGACTGTGGGTGCACACTTTGGTGTAAAAGCTTCAGGTGGAATAAAAACATATGAAGATGCCGTGAAACTAATTCGGGCTGGAGCCACTAGAATAGGGACTAGTTCAGGGGTGGCAATAATTGGGGAAAATTAGTACATGTGGTTCGATTAATCATGTGTATTTCCTTTGTTTGATTGATTGGGAACGCATACTAGGTTCGAAAGAGTTGAAAGAAGTAACAGAAAAGATAATGGGATCATCGACTCGAACAATTGACGGTTGGAAAATAAAACCATTAGACTGGCCGGAGCTTTCAGATATCATATCCAAGGCTCAAGTAGGGTTCTATCATTCAAGGTTAATCTTCAATTTCGACCTGAGATCAACCCCTAAAAACATTTTTGAGATAAGAGACAGAAGGGAAAGACTGGAATCAAAGATAGAAGATTATTGCTCGAAAGAAGTGGTTCCTGTTATCAAATCTTACAATAAAGAAGCGAAAGAGCCGTTCATCTTCACTTATCCTATCTTTGAACTGGACATTAAAGAGGATTTCTGGGAATTCGAAAGACAAAAACCCTATTCTTTACCTACAACATGTTTTTATACCGTGTTGGATGATCATAGAGGCCTGCCATTTTTCGGGAAGAAAGTAAAAATGAGAATAAGTGGAGCAAAGACAATTGCGTCAGACATGAGCAATTGGTTTTTTGAGAATTTAGTCAGCATTGTTTTTCACGAAGGCTTGTACCGTCAAACCAGGGACAAGAAAGAAACAAAATTGCCTTCTAATAAGGAAGTATACAATGGCTTAGAAAACAGGTTAGAAGATTTTGCGAGCAGGTTAATGACAACTTTTCATGAATACTCAAGCGAATATGTTAGGCGCAACATACAAAAAATTGCGCTAATAGCTTCAGGAATTGCGATTTTTCTTACAGCATTAAATCTTGCACTCAATCTGCTACAATAGCTAGCGCCCTCTTAAATCTGCATTTGTGAAGACTGTACGCATGATGGCATACCATGAAAAAGGCATTTGGTGAAGTGAAGAAGATTGTGCACATCTAGCGAAGGATACGTTTTGTCTGCAAGAAGTTTTTGGACTACATCACAGACCGTTTTACCTTGGGCTTCAGAAATACCAAGATGGATTTTTCCGAATTTAACGCATGCATCTCTTGCCTAGTTTTGCTTACCCACTGATCTTTTGGAGAGTCTTGGCTTCAGTTCTAAGTATTCTATGACATCCTTGCAGAATTTGCTTTGATAACAACATACGCCATTATTAACATGATCATCTCGAAACTAATATCCTAAACTAAGGTGCTAAAGTTTCGGAAAAGGTAAAATAGTAATCCAAAGGAAAAGTGGCGACCATCAAACACCGTCTGGATGGGTAGATAGGTCTGCCAGCCAGTTGCAGTTTAAGATAAAACCATCAGAATGTATACAGAGTTGTAGCCCATTAATGTGTGAAGAAATCAAGTAAACCTATTAGTTTTTAAATGCCAATGCAGAGTTAAAATATGGATAAGCTGAAGTGGCACCAGAGAGATTGACCAAAAAATTGCAACTCTTCGAATATTGAATTATTTTTTAAACTTTTATGATAATGTTGACGCTACTAAACTTATATCTGGACAAAGCTTTTAACGTACCTTATCAAAAAAGTTAAACGGTGCAAAAATGATCCCTTCGGAGCAGATAAGGAAACAGCTTGAAAACCTCGCAGACGGAGCCTACTGGTCTATCAACGATGCATTCAAGAAGAAACTTGAACAAATAGGTGAAATCCTTTGTGAATATTACTTTCCAGATAAGGGCAGAAAAACAATTATCATTTGGAAGAACTTAGATGCTAAAGCCTTGGCCAAACCTTTCGAAAAACTTGCACAGCATCTATTATGTGTTAAAATTTCTACTCAAAGACTAAATTCAGTCAAACGGGAAATTAAGAATATCGAAGAGATTAGAAAATTGCTCCAAAGTGTGAAAGAGAAAACTGACGTATTGCTAATTCTTGATGCAGTTGCTGGTTCCGGTTTAACAGCTCTTAAAATAAAGGAAGAAAGTGTTAAAGCTCTTGGCTACGAGCCCACTATCTATTTTTACAGCGTTTTTGGAAGTATAGGTCTTGAAAATAAAATCAAAAAAGACATAAGCAATTCAAAAGTTGCCAAAGAATATCCAATGGACGAAACATTTATTCCTCCCCGATTAGAGTGGTTCGTAATGTCAGACTTAGGAGATCGATACCCCGAAAGAAATTCTGGTGGACTATTAATTGAAACCCCTTTAGATGAACAAAAATGGATCAAGCAAAGAATTTCTTCCTTTTTTAGCTCCTCTCAGAATTGGACAATATTTCAAGAGAGATTGATCATTAACACGGTTGATTTATGTGTTATAGGTGGAGCTGTTTATTTTGCTCAGAAGGATGCCAGACAATACGGGTTTGATCAGTGGGTGTCAGAAGACTCCATAATCGCTTTAGTAAAATTTGCTTGCAAAGAAGAACCCATATTGGAAGAACACTACGCAATGCGAACACTACAAAAAGAGGCATCAGGCCATTTAAAAAACGCAGCAATTAGTATGTTTCTTAGACATTTCAAAAAATATGGCTATTTTGTAAGAAAAAGAAAAAATGATAGCATTTATTGGCGTTTGCCTGACTGCATGATGACATATTTCTATGGCTGGATAGAGCCTATACTATCATCCGAAAAATGGTTTTTAAAATTGAAGGAAAGGAGTTATGACGCCATAGCAAATCCTGAAAGACTAACTTCATTTACTAATGATGCCGTCTAAGTTGCACATTTATTTTTTGGATTCAGTTTCCTGCAGAAGAGAACCCCATTTTTCACTTAACACTTTTAATCTTTCGCAGTATTTTTTAATATTTTCCTTAGAAAGCGAATAATAGCCTTTGAACCCTTTCTGTTTTCGGTTAAGAACGCCATGAACATGAAGATTTAATAAAATGCCAACTACTGTTTTCTCATCATAGGAAGTTTTACTACAAATATCTTCTGGCAACATCTCCGCATTTTTAAGTAGACTTACAATATGCAAACTTCTCAGATCAAAAAAGGCTGTGGGTACTTCAAACAATCTCTCAGAATCTTCTTTCAAATCGTACAAATTTCCTTTCTCCTTCGTTCTTCAGATCTTTTTTTATGTTTACTCTGAGTACTTAAAATTTGCTCTCCCCCGACGCTCCTGCGCATTGGAGAGACAGATAAGTTAAAGTGAAACATATCAGCACCAGAAAAATGAAAGGAGTTAGTTATGGACTCTCTGTTTAAGCATGGAAATATTCAACATATTTGGGTAAACAACAGAAACAAAATTCAGGTGAACAAAGCAATGTCAACGATTTTCCGCATGTTCTCGCAAAAGAAAAAAGGTAAAGTTTAGTCTGCAACAGAAAACCACCACACACCTTGATTAAAAGCCTAAATTTCCGCACTCTTCACAATCTTTATAAGTTCTTTTGGCTGAGCGATGACTCCGCCACATTTCTCAATGAGGTTCATTCTCTTGCGCAAGTTTTAAATGAAGTTGAACCAACAACACCTAGTAGAGTGAAAGAAATGAACGGAAATATGGCTTTGATCTTTGCTATTATCATACTTTATGTTCTCAATGTAACACCTTTTGCAAATGCTCAACCTTATTACGATGCGTATTTCACGAGTATTATGGTGACTGATGGAAATGGTGCAAGTGATCTTCTATATGGTGGAACAGCAAAGGTCTATGATGGACAGCTTATTTCAATTAACACGACCGCCTACAACAATAGATGCGGAGTGTTTGGAGCGAATCTGTACGTCAAATTGTATGTTAGTGACGTTTTAGTTACTACAACTAGTGAGGCATATATTCTAAAAGGAACTAACATGGGGAACCAACTGTACGACTATCAATTTGGAGCCAAGATTGTTAATTACAAAGTTGAATTATGGTGGGATAGTTCTGGCACTTACTATCTTGAGGATGAGAAGACTTTCAGTATCCAAGTTGTGAAGTTATCTGTATCGGAATGGTCGCCTTCTTCACTATCGGTAGAAAAAGGGAAGACAACTGCTTCGACATGGTCGATCACCTTTAAGAATGGTGGAAATGACATGATGTATAGTAGTTCGATCTCGATAGTCGATTCTAGTGGTTTACAGATAACGCCTACGTTAACTAGTCTAGGAAATATAGCCAGTCAAGGAATAAAGTCAACAAGCTTCTCTGTTGTGGCTCCTGGTACACTGTCAACTGGTTACAAAACCGTGTCTTTCCAGATAGGCTATAATGACTTTGAGGGAAATTCTCATGTAGAGAGCAAGGCAGGATATGTTGCTGTTAACAAACTAGGAACGAGTATTGTACTAACACTCACACCATCAAGCGTCAAGAAAGATGCTTCGATGACTATTACAGCAAGGTTGCTGGATGGGAATGGGAACCCGATAGGAAGCCAGTCGATTGCTTTTTCTATTGGAGCGACTTCTTTAGGTTCAGCAAACACTGATTCTTCTGGAAATGCTGTGAAGCCATACACTGCCAATATCAATGCTGGAACTTATGTTGTTAATGCGTCTTATGCTGGGGGTGCAGACTATGGCTCAAGCACTGGGACAAGCAACCTTATCGTTAATCCATTCACTACTACTCTCACAATCGATGTTCCTTCTGCTATCCAAGGACAGTCCGTGACTTTAAAGGCAACCCTGAAGGATGAGAATGGAAATCCAATACAAGGTGTAAGCATACAATTCCAGATGTATGATGGCACTAGTTGGACAAATATGAGTTCGGCAAATACCGATTCAAATGGTGTTGCCTCAATAAGCTACGCACCTTCAAGCACTGGTTCATTTCAAGTTAAGGCAATGTTTGGGGGAACTGCTAACTATGCTCCCTCAGCAAGTACATCGGCTAACCTGAATGTGGGTATGGATTATACTTCATACTATGTTGGTGGTGGAATAATCGTTGTTATCATCCTTTGTGCCATAGGATACTGGGTCTATCGAACTCGAAAGAAGGCAGCTCCACAAAAATAAATCTTCGGTCTTTTCCTTCCATATTTTCGGGGTTTTCTTCAGTTGTTACGTATAAGTTAAAATGAAGAGGCAATGAGTCGGGAAAACGTATATAATCTAGGCGATGCATGGATCAGATTGGAGAAAACAGACCTTAGAAGTCCCACATCGGGAGATATCTCCACTGCACTCTTGTTCGAATAAACCGTATCCTTTTGAGCGGGCGTAAACTTAACTTTCCCACACTCTAGATGCGCTTTTACACATATTTAAAATGTAACTACACCCGCTGTAATCACACTAAGTACAGTGCGGTTTTACAGTGGCGTACACTTGAAAAATTGGGACTTACAGTTGTGTACTTTCGTGTATTTTTTACACGACTACCCCCCTGTAAAGCTGAGTTCAGTCAAGGGGAGTGTACAAAAGACAGAGATAGGAAGCACATGCACTAGATTCTAGCGCAAACAGTCAGAAGTAGGAGCCTAAAACACGCTGGGGGCCGTTCACAATCGCCCTATGGAGCCAAGCGATCACACTGTAGCCAAGTAAGAAGTTTACGAGCGACTCACTCTTGAAGGCGCACTCAGAAACCCAGACGGCAGTCTGAAAGACTTTCTATTTTCGGCCTACCGCCACGCACATGACTTCTTCAACCTTTTGTTTTGTGGAACCTTACAAAGCCGTCAACCTCGATTCCGTCTTTCTGAATTTCATGTAAGAAATTTTCGAATATATCATAAACGTTCTTTATCGCGTTTTCATCGCACCCTTCAAAAGTCTAGTTCAAAAACTCATGGAGATTCAGCACAGCGTGATCCATCCAAAGTCTTCAGGAGTTCGGAGACCAAAACCTTGAAATTCCGAGGTGTTCAATTCTGCTTGGACGATGAGGTCATCGAGGTACGGAGACGCCCCATGCGAATGATCGCTTTTTCCGCTGCTGAGTCCACCTCTGCAATGTCGTAGTCAGGTTTCTTCACTATATCCTTAGCGTATCGAGGTACGTTGACGCTTTGCGGATGACTTCTTTTTCCGCTCCTGAGTCCAGAAATAGAAAATCAGAGCTAAGATTTTGTGAATAAAGAAAGAGAGAATGAGGATTTATCTTTCTGTTGTTGATC
>Ga0315282_10014429_pt1 | contig 11761 bp, 4 predicted proteins | sample YL17G07_20_MG_FD_203693 | JGI IMG/M metagenome (GOLD analysis project Ga0315282, IMG submission 203693) | Sediment microbial communities from Yellowstone Lake, YNP, Wyoming, USA - YL17G07_20 | ecosystem: Environmental > Aquatic > Freshwater > Lake > Sediment | place: USA: Wyoming | collected... | reverse complement strand
CCTGGAGTTGCCGCTCCTTGTCGGAGGCGTTGAAGCGGTTGAACTGCTTGGGGCCGAAGTAGCCCGGGCGATATTCGAGCTTGGCCTGCGCCTGGCCGGCCAGCTTCACCGTGAAGCGCCGGAAGCGGCCGTTCTCCGCCGGATTGGTGCTGTAGTACCCGAGAATGTAGTAGCTGCGAAGGTCCTCCTGGGCCTGCGTCACTCCCAGAGTCAGTTCGTTACTGTCCAGGAAGGCCTTGCCCCCGGTATCGGCCGCCAGCGTCGTGAGCGTCTCCTGCTGATTGTTGAACCGCTCCCGCTGGGTGCGCTGGGAACGGCCGCTGAATAGTCCGGTGCCCCGCGAGGCGCCCACGCTGGCGTCTCCGCCCGGAGGTAGAGGCTGCAAGCCGCGCGCATCCACCGGGTAGAACGCCACGTTGGCGCGCACCGCGGCGTTGATGGTGGCCAGCAGTTGCGACTGGTTCTCGACCCCCGTCCTTCCCACCCCCGCCGAGAAATAAATGAAGGCCTTCTTTTCCGGAAGCAGGGCCAGTTTCTTGACCGCGGTTTCCAGCGCCGCCAGCTTGCGGTCCGTATTGAAGATATTGAATTCGGTCTCGTCGGCCACAAAGGCGGCGCCCGTATCTTCGCCGGTGTCGGGATCGGCGTCGTCAGCCTCGGCAGCGAACTCGCTCATCTCGCCGATGGGCAGGTTATTGATCGCGGCGCGCAGCGATTCCCGGTCATCCGTGAAGTCGTTCTCCACCCGCACCCCGCTGGCGAAGGTCATGATCGAGACCAGATCCGATGAGGTCATCTGCTCATCCAGGAACTTCAAGGCCGCTTCCTGCGCCCGGATCTGCTCCGGCACTCCCATGGCGGACATGTCGAAAAACAGGCACAGCAGGCGCTTGTCGGGGTATTGCACCTTGCCTGTCCCGGGCGCCATGATGGTCTCGACCTTCCGCTCGATGGGCGCCTTTTTCGCCGGCGGCGGGGGCGGCGGCAGTTTCGGCAACTCTTCGGCGCCCAGCTTCTGAAACTCGAAAACTGCGATGGTCTGCGGCTTGCCGTCTTCGAGAACCGTGAAGTCCTCTTTTTTCAGGCCCTCGATGGGCTTGCCGGATTTGTCCCGCACCGTGACGTCGATGATCACCAGATTGGCGCTGGTCGCGAACTTCACCGTGGGTTGGGGCTCCTGCGCGGCCGAAGCCAGCGCCACCACTACGAATTCGAGCACACGCCAACGCATATCAGAACCGGAACCTCATGATCGCCGTGGTCGCGCGCATCGCCGCGGCAGCCAGCGGCAGGCCGTAGTTGGAGGCGTTCACCACCGTGCCCAGGCTGGTGTAACTGACGTGGTTGAGGAAGTTCGAGCTTTCCACCCGGAACTCGGCCCGCCGGCGGCCGTCGCCGATTCTGAACGAGCGGCTCAATCCCAGATTCATCGAGGTCCGGGTTGGCCCGGGGATGGTGTTGCGCCCGGCATTTCCAAACCGCCCCGGCGGCGGGATGGTGAACGCCAGCAGATTGAAGAACCCGGGGCCCTCGTCGATGTTTGCCCCGGTGGCATCCGCGCGCCCGCTGCCGATCACCCCGCCGGCATTGGACAGATTGCCCAGCACCCGCGCCGTGAGCGGCGATCCCGATGAGAATGCCAGGTTGCCCGACAGGCTCCAGTCCCCCAGAAAGCGCGGACCCCATTTGCCGCTCTTCATCAGCCCGCGCTCGCCCACCGGCGACACCAGGTAGTAGCCCACGCTCAGCGAATGGCGCTGGTCGAAGCTGGACAGCCCGCGCTCGGCCCGCAGGTCGCTGTCGTTCTGCGCCACACCCCCGCCACCGCCGCCCCCGAACGACGAGGCGTTGTCGATGCCTTTTGAAAAGACGTAGGTGGTGTTCACCGAGATGCCCTTCTGGAAACGCCGCGTGATCCGCACATCCCCGGCGTGGTAGATCGAGTTGCCGATCGAGGTGTCGTAGGTGAACCCGGTGGCGTTCCCGATCTGCCGCCGCTGCTCGGCCGTCAGCGGCGAGCCGGGCGCCGCCCGATTGGGCATGCGCTGGAGATCCAGCCGCGTTCCCTTGGTCCCCATATAGCCCAGTTCCACCACCAGCGCGTGGGGCAGGCTCTGCTGCGCGGTGAGATTCCAGGTTTGGGCGTACGGAACACGATATTGCCGGTCCACCGCATAGGTGTTGGTCACGTCCTGGTTGGGACTTGCAGCGAATCCGTCCTGCAAGCTCAGCACCCGCGCCGTGCTGGTGGTCACCGAGGCGGTGGTGGCGAAGGGAGGCTGGGAAGCCAGGCGCGACGGAAACTGGTTGTAAATCGACCCGTTGAAGAACAGACTGTAACCCGCGCGAACGATCAGCGGCCTCTTCGGCAGCGGCCTCCACGCCAGCCCGGTGCGGGGCGAAAACAGCTTCTTGTCAGGGTCGATGAGCGCCTCCGGAAACCGGCCCGTGTACGGACCGCTTTGCCCAGGGGTCACTACCGCCACTCCGGTGAATCCCGGCGCGATATCCAGGTTGGCGATGTGGCCCTGCTTTTCCGTGAACGGCGTGAAAAATTCGTACCGCACACCCAGGTTGAGGCTGAAATTGCGCCGCAGCCGCCAGTCGTCATTCACATACGCGCTGTAGGCCTGCGCGCGGAAGTAGGTGTTGGCGCTGCCGAACCGGATGTTGCTGGACTGCGGCAATCCCAGCAGGAAATCGGCGAAGTCGAAACCCGTCCCTGCCAGCGGCTGGTTGTTGGCGTCGAACGCGCTGGTCTTGATTCCGCTGAAGCTGAAGGCGCCGCGACCGTTCTCGGCCAGGCTGTTGATCTCGATCCGGCGCAGGCTGCCTCCCAAGGTCACGTTGTGGCCCTTCCGCACCAGGGTCACGCCCTCACTCACGCTGAAAGTCTGGTCCCGGCGCAACGAGGGAGTGCCATCGCTCAGTCCCCCGAAATTGGTGAACGACAGGTTGGGCGGTCCCCAGTTGCGCGGGTCGCTCGAGGTTCCCCCGATTCCCAGTTGCTGCGCCACGTTGGTCTTGTCGGCAAAGAAGGGCGTCATTTCGTTGCGGTTCCGGCTGAAACTGAAGCGCAGATTGTTCGTGATCCGCGAGCTCGAGCTGTGCGTGTAGCCGGCGGTGGCGCTCAGCCCGTTTCCATCGCCCGTGTCGCGAAATCCGAAAGCCTGCGCCGTCTGGCTGTCTCTCCTCTGTGTATTGACGTTGAAGTCCAGGCGGTCGTGCCGGGAAAGCGTCTGGTTCACCCGGATGCCGATGTTGTCGTTCGTGTTCGGCACCGAGGCCAGGTACTGATAGTTCTGCACCTGCCCGCTCGAGTTCGGCAGGGGGATGAAGCTCAGCAGCCCGGTGGCCGCCGGGTTGATGCGGTCCCTGGGGATGCGGTTGCCCGCAAAGGGCAGTTGCGACAGCGGGTCGTAAATCGTGACCGGCCCGCGGGCCACCGACTGCGAGAAGTCGCCCTCCCGCTCCATCGGCGAAGCCAGGGTGGCCACCGCGTTGTAAGGATTGCGGCTTCGAGACCCCGTGTAATTGAAGAAGAAGATCGTGTGTTCGGACTCGAACAGCTTGGGAATCCGCAACGCCCCGCCGGCCGTCAGCCCGAACCGGCTCTGGGCGTAGGACGGCTTTGCCACCGTCTGGCCGGTGAGCGAGTAAGGACGCGCATCCAGGGCCGAGTTGCGCAGCGAGAAATACAACGAGCCGCGGATTTCATTCCGCTGCCGGCGGTTTCCGATGCTGGTGCGGCTGCGCGCGCCGCCAGGCCCGCGGCGCCCTCCGGCGGCGAATCCTCCCCTTCCGCCACCACCGCCCCCGCCGCCACCGGGACCTCCCCGGCCCATGCCCGGTCCGCCCCCGCCCCCCAGCCCTCCACGCATCCCTGGTCCGCTTCCCGCTCCCATCCCCGGTCTTTGCCCGGCCCCCGGTCCCATCCCGGCCCCGGGCCCCGCTCCAGGCTCTGCTCCAGGCCCGGCTCCGGGACCCAGCGCCCCTTGGGGTCCCATGCCCATTCCAAATCCGCCTCCAGGGAATCTCTCGCCCATGTCCGGGCGGCGGCCGTCCCTGGCCTCTTCTCTCCGGGCGTCCTCCAGACCGCGGGTCACGCTGCCCGTGACCAGGAAAGATTCAGTCGCGCCGTACTCTTCCGCATTGGCGGGCAGCGGCTCCGGGCCTGCCATCTCCGGTCCCTCAGCCTCCGGATTCAGAGTCAGCATGCGGTAATCGGTCTCGCCGGTGTTGCGCTGCGCAGCCGAGGCTCGCGCCCGAGACGGCGCCAACGGCGTGCGCGATGGCGCCGCCGCGGCTGGCGGCCGAACGCCCCGCGGCTTCATCTCCAGCACCCACTCCAGCACGCTCGGTTGCGCTCCCGCCTGCACAGATCTGCTCTGCCTGGTGAAGCCGAACATGTCGATCTCGATCAGCCACACTCCTGGCGCCAGGTCCTCGAAAACATATCTTCCACCCTCGTCCGTGGCGGTCACGGCCTTTTTGTCGCCCAGGCTCGCCGTGACCGTGGCCCCCGGCACCGGCTGCCCTCCGAATCGGACAGAGCCGCTGTGCTGGGCAGCCAGCAGCCACTCGGCCTGCAACAGGATTACGGTGAACAGAATGAGCCGCTGCACGTGGTTAACAGTCAAACCCCAGTTCCCCAGACGAAGTTCCGAGCCCAGCTACACCACCCCATCCGGCACATCTTGTCACAATGAAAAGGTGCTGCCGACCGGCCACAATGTTACCCGCGAAGCGGCTTGGCCAGGCAACATTAATATGCGTTAACTATATCGGAGACGAGCCGCCAGACCATCCTTCGCTGCCATTGAAGGCACACCATACCCTATCATCCCGTTCTCAATGACTCAATGGCTCAATGATTTTCCGTCTTTGCGGCCCAGCCGCGCTCCGCCACTTGGAGTACAATAGGCGACCGAGGTGTTGATGATGCAGACAAGTCCCTTATCCCGAAGATCGTTCCTCAGAAGGTCTACTCTGGCGGGGGCAGGCGCCTCCGCTTTTACGATTGTCAGGCCGGAACTCGTGCGTGGGGCCGGCAAAGAGAAGCTGAAATCCGGCCTGGTGGGCTGCGGCGGGCGCGGCACCCAGGCCATCGAGAACGTCCTGACCGGCTGTCCCAACGTCGAGATCGTGGCCATGGGCGACCTGTTCGAAGACCGCCTCGAAGGGTCCCTGAAGCAGCTCAAAGAACAGAAACGCAATGCGGCCATCCAGGACCGCGTCAAGGTGGACGCCGAGCACCGCTTCACCGGCTTCGACGCCTTCAAGAAAGTGCTCGCCTCCGACATCGACATCGTGATGCTGGCCACCCCGCCGGGCTACCGACCGGAGCACTTCGAGGCCGCGATCAATGCCAAAAAGCACGTCTTCTGCGAGAAGCCCTTCGGCACCGATCCGGTGGGCGTCCGGCGCTTCATGGCCGCCGCCAAGCGATCCGAAGAGCTGAAGCTCACCGTGAAATCCGGCGCCCAGCGCCGCTCGCAAATCAAGTATCTGGAGGCTCTCAAGCGCGTCCGCGATGGCCAGATCGGGGAGATTGCCGCCACTTACGCCAACTGGATCGGCGGTCCCGTGATCCAGCAGAAGGGGCGCAATCCCAAGTGGGGCGACATGGAGTGGGAGCACCGGGCCTGGTATTCCTTCGTCTGGATCTGCGGCGACCAGATCGTCGAGCAGCACCTCCACAACATCGACGTCTGCAACTGGTTCATGGGGACCCACCCGGCGGAAGTCACCGCCAGCGGCGGCGCCGTCTGGCGTCCCAAGGAGGAGCTCTATGGCAACATCTACGATCACATCAGCGCCGATTTCGTGTATGCCAACGGCGTGCACATGTCCAGCTACTGCCGCCAGTATCCGCGCGGCTGCTACGGGGACGTCAGCGAGCTGATCGTGGGCACCAGGGGCAAAATCGACTGCCACAAGATGGATACCCCCGGGCACAACCCCTACGTCCAGGAGCACGTCGATATGCTCAACAGCATCCTGGGCGCCGGCCCCTACATCAACGAGGCCATGGCGGTGGCCGAAACCACTATGACCTGCATCATGGGCCGCGAGTCCGCCTATTCCGGCCAGAGAATCACCTGGGACCAGATCATGCAATCGCAGCTCGATCTGCAACCCAAGGCCTTTGACTATAACCTGAAGATGGACGTCCCGCCCCTGCCGGTGCCGGGCGTCTACAAATTCATCTAGAGGCACATATGAACAAAATTGACAACCTATCTCGAAGATCATTTCTGAAGAGATCCACCGCGGCGGGAGCGGGCGCTTCCGCCTTCACCATCATCAAGCCCGAACTGGTTCGAGGCGCGGGCAAGGAGCGGCTGAGGGCCGGCTTGATCGGCGTCGGCGGGCGCGGCTCCGGGGCCATCGACAACTGCCTCACTGGCAACGACAACGTCGAAATCGTGGCCCTGGCGGACATTTTCGAGGACCACCTCGAGCAGAACCTGGCGCGCATGCGCACCCGCAAGTATGCGGACCGCATCAAGGTCGACGCCGAGCACCGCTTCGTGGGCTTCGACGCCTACAAGAAGCTGGTCGCTTCCGACGTGGACTTCGTGATGCTGTGCACCCCGCCCGGCTACCGCCCCGAGCACTTCGAGGCCGCCATCAACGCCAAAAAACACGTTTTCTGCGAAAAGCCCATCGCCACCGACCCGGTGGGCGTGCGGCGCTTCATGGCCGCTGTCAAGAAGGCCGAGCAGTTGAAGCTCACCGTGGTCTCAGGCGCCCAGCGGCACTCCTCCACCGAGTACGTCGAGACCGTCCAGAAGATCCAGAACGGGGCCATCGGCGACATCGTGGCCCTCTACTCGCAATACCTCAGCGGCCCCGTCATGCACGCCAAGTCCCGCGACCCTAAGTGGGGCGACATGGAGTGGGAGCACCGCAACTGGTACTCCTTCATCTGGATTTGCGGAGACCAGATCGTCGAGCAGCACTTCCACAACATCGACTTCATCAACTGGGTCATGAACGCCCACCCGGCCAGCGTGGTGGCCTCCGGGGGCGCGGTCTGGCGCCCGCACGAGGAGCTCTACGGCAACATCTACGACCACCTCAGCTCGGATTTCGTCTACCCAAACGGCGTCCACCTCTCCAGCACCTGCCGCCAGTATCCCAAGGGTTGCTACTCCCGCGTCGACGACCTGATCGTGGGGACCAAGGGCCGCAGCACCGGCACCGACATGGGGACCAAGGGCATCAACGGCCAGGTGCAGGAACACATCAACCTGGTCAAGAGCATCCTGGGACAAGGCCCCTACATCAACCATGGCATGCAGGTCGCCGAAAGCACCATGACCTGTATCATGGCTCGCGAGTCCGGCTATTCCGGTCAGCGCATCACCTGGGAGCAGATCATGAACTCCCAGCAGGACCTCCAGCCCAAGGCTTTCGACTACAGGCTCGAGATGACTCCGCCCCCGCTGCCCGTGCCCGGCCAGTACAAGTTCACTTAAGCAGCTTGTAGCTCGTAGCTTGTAGCTCGTAGCTCGTAGCTTGTAGATCCCGGGAACCGCGGACTCCCCCTACAGGCTACAGGCTACAAGCTACAGGCTACAAGCCCATCGCATCTCATGAACGATCACTCGACGCTCCTCCGCATCGTCAACGCCGTCGCGCCCATCCGCATCTGCGACAACGGGGGATGGACCGACACCTGGTTTGCCCGCTACGGGCGGGTCTTCAACATCGCCGTCTATCCCTACGCCGAAGTGCAGATGCGGGTCTTCGAGCACCACGGCGACCGCGCCCGCATCACCATCAACGCCGAGAACTACGGCGCCTGTTACACCATCGCCGAGCCCCACGGCGCCTACGACAAGCATCCCCTGCTGGAAGCGGCCATCGACTACATGGAGATCCCCGCCAACGTGGCCCTGGAGATTTCCATCTTCAGCGAAGCTCCCAGCGGCTGCTCTACGGGCACCTCGGCGGCCGTCAGCGTGGCGCTCATCGGGGCCCTGGATTGCCTGACCCCCGGCCGCATGACACCCCATGAAGCCGCCCTGGCCGCCCAGAAGATCGAAACCGAGCTGCTCAAACAGCAGTGCGGCATTCAGGACCAGATCGCCTCGGCCTACGGCGGCATCAACTACATCGACATGTACCAGTACCCCCACGCCACCGTCAGCCAGATCCGCATCCCCGACCGCGTTTGGTGGGACCTTGAAAGCCGCCTCTCTCTGATCTTCCTGGGACAGGCCCACAGTTCCTCCCAGACCCACACGATGGTTATCCGGGAACTCGAGGATGCCGGTCCGGAGGCCCCCAAACTGCTCCCCCTGCGGCTCACCGCCGAGAAATCCAAAGACGCTCTCTACGCCGCCGACCTGCAAGCCCTGGGCCGGGCCATGATCGAAAACACCGAGGCCCAGGCGGGCCTGCACCCCGCTCTCATCGGCCCGGATCACCAGCGCATCATCGAGATCGCTCGCCGCTACAAAGCGCTGGGCTGGAAGGTCAACGGGGCCGGCGGCGCAGGCGGCTCGGTGACCGTCCTCAGCCGCGCTGACGCCACCTCCAAACGCGCCATGATTCGCGAGATCGAAGCCGCCAACCCGCGCTACAAGAACATTCCCATCTACCTCAGCCGCTTCGGCCTGCGCACCTGGGAATCGGCTATTCAGGGCCAGTAGCAGGCCCATCGCAAGGCACGCCCGCCGGCCTCCCGGCGTCAGGTCTCTTGTGGTTACACCAGGGGGGACCTCATGCGCACCAGACTCATTACTTGCTCACCGGTCCCAAGTAGCGGTCCAGCCACGCCAGGGTTTCCTTGATGTATTCATTCCTGGGGGGGATATGATCCGTCTCATACAGCTTCAACGCCTTGTGTTCGGCCGGAGTTCCTAACAGGTCAAACATGGGCTTCGTTCTCGTCTCATAAGAGGAAATCGTGTCGTACTTGCCGTTCAACATCAGCGTCGGGGTTTTCACCCGCCTGACATAATTGAGGTCTCTGACCTCAGGACGCCACCATCCCTGGAGGCCTCCTCCTACCAAAACGCTTGCTTTGAAACGGTCCTCCACGGCGGGGATGATCGCTCCGAACAACGCGCCCCAGCTCATTCCGTAGTAGGCGAGCTTCCTGCTGTCGATATCCTGACGAGTCTCCAGGTAATCGATGCACCTCCTCAGATCTTTGACCTCCTTGATGACCAGCTCGGCGAGTTGATGTGAATTCAGATCCCCTGACATGATGGCATCCGAGGCATCGTTTCCGCGTTCGAAAGTTCCTTTATAGACCGGGTAGAGGGCAGCCCTTCCGTTCTTCACTAGAAATGAAAGGAACATGGGGAATTCATAATAGCTCTCAATTTCCTTGCTGGACCTTTGAACTGTGGAGGCGCTTCCCGGGAAATAAATAACTGTCTGAAACGGAGGCGCTGTGTTCCTGGGAAGAAACAGGTAGGCAATCACCCGCTCGCCGCCATACGCGGCATCAAAGGTGATCTTCTCCAGAATCCAACCCTCGGCGTTCTCTCGCCTCGACTCCACGCGCGATTTCAAGTCCGTCTTGTCATAGGAGAACTGCTCCTTGTAAACCTGGAAGATGGAATCCGCGACCGGCTTCTCTTCGTACGCATCCATTGTTCTCCCAAGCGGTGAAGGGCCTGATAATGACTCCATTTGAAACGCCGTATCAGGTATCTTTGCGCGATCGGGATAGAGAGCGCACCGGAAGCCGTTCCTGGCGGAACGGTCCATGGGTGGAGCCTGACTCAAGTTCTCGAACATGTAGGTGTTGTCGTCCCAGGCGCCACCCCGGATCAGTCGTCCTTTCGGGGTTTCGTTCCAGCACCACTCCCTCACATTCCCTGCCATGTCGAAAGCGCCGTAGGACGTTATCCCCGGCAGGCTCCCTACCGGAACAGCGCCTTTGCCCTTGAAGTTGCTGAACGGAGCAAACACGGCGAAACCTCCGAGCTGTGGGAACAGAATCAGTGGAGTATACCCGCCCCTTGCCGTTTCCCAATGCTGCCCCGTCGGCAGGCTTTTCCCGGCATACTCCGCATATGCGGCCGCTTCATACCAACTGACTCCGGAAACCGGGTAGTCGGCTTGCCCCTCGGGATAGTCGCCCGCCTGCCAGGTCGCCGGACCAGGCTGCCCCGACTGGTCCACAAATTCCTTCATCACTTGGTCCCAGGTCAGTTCTTTTCCGTCCTTGATGAATTTGTGTTTCCAGCATTTCTTGTTTCTATACCCGCCCCTGTTGATGAAGTCCTTGTACTGCTTGTTCGCTACTTCATACTTGTCGATGTAGAAGTCAGGGAGTTCCCCGGCAGGTGTCTTGGCTCCTTCGACGCGCACCATGCCGGGGGGAATGCTGTCCTTTTTGTCCAGTGTCCTCACGAGCCTGTATGGCACGGGAACGCCAACTTTCTCCATGCTGAAATCCCAGGTGGAGGATGCTGCCAGGACCGGCTCGTAGCCTTCCTTCTCGATTTTCCATCTGAAGATTCCGATCGGCACTCGGATCTTGTCGATAGGGGAAACACCCAGATACTGCCATTCACTCTGCGGCGCCTTGTATTCTTTCGTATAAACTTTAGCGCCGGGGGGCTCCGTCCTTACGCTCATATTCACGGAGCACTTCGAAAAGAGCGCGACAAGCTTCGGATCATGCGGAATGTATGCTTCCGCCCTTACAGCAAGGCTGTACGCATCAGTCAGATTCCGCCAGACATCGTTTTCTGCAATCAGCCGCTCGATCTCCGGAAGAGCTGTTTCCCTTGCCCAGCGGACCTTGGCCCGCCGGTCTCGATACCAAGAGCCGGCGGCCGCGAGCAGGGCAATACCCAGAGCCAGAGGGACGGCCACCCGGGGCCGGCGGAGCAAGCGCAGGACTGTTCGCGGCGTGAGCACTCTCAGTTCTTCCGCTTTGACACTGTCCCGGTACTTGCGAAGGTCCTCCAGCATCTCCGTCGCCGAGCCGTACCGCGCCTTCAGGTCCTTCTTCAGGGCCCGCCCCACGATCTCGCTCAGCTCCGCCGGCACGCCCGGCCGCACCTCCTTCAACGGCTTCGGCTCGGTGTGCAGGACCGAGTAGAGAATCGCTATGTCCCGCTCCCCCGTGAACGGCAACCGCCCGCTCAGCATCTCGTACAGAACCACCCCCAGCGACCAGACATCCGTCCGCTGGTCGACGGCCTGCCCCTGGGCCTGCTCCGGCGACATGTACGCCACCGTCCCCAGCGTCGTCCCCTCCCGCGTGTGCAGCGATTCCCCTTTCACTTTCGCCAGCCCGAAGTCCATCACCTTGGCCTGGCCGGGGTGCCCGCTTGCGGGGTGCCCGCTTGCGGGCCCCGTCACCATGATGTTGGCGCTCTTGATGTCCCGGTGAACGATCCCCTTCCGGTGGGCCTCCTCCAGCGCCTCCGCTACCTGGATGGCAATCTCCGCCGCCTCGCCGGCCTCCAGCGGATGCTCCTGGATGCTCGCCTTCAGGCTGCGCCCCTCGATGTACTCCATCACGATGAATGGCCGATCCTCCTCGTCGTGAACCTCGTGGATGGTGCAGATGTTCGGGTGCGACAACGCAGCGGCCGCCCGCGCCTCCAGCAGGAATCGTTCACGCGACTCGTGGCTGTTCACCAACGCCGGCGGCAAGAACTTTAGCGCCACAGCGCGGTGCAACTTCGTGTCCTCGGCCTTGTAGACAATCCCCATGCCTCCCCGGCCCGCCACTTCGAGGATCCTGTACTTGCCCGTCAGCACCGTGCCGGAGATCAGC
>Ga0315282_10014428_pt1 | contig 11762 bp, 8 predicted proteins | sample YL17G07_20_MG_FD_203693 | JGI IMG/M metagenome (GOLD analysis project Ga0315282, IMG submission 203693) | Sediment microbial communities from Yellowstone Lake, YNP, Wyoming, USA - YL17G07_20 | ecosystem: Environmental > Aquatic > Freshwater > Lake > Sediment | place: USA: Wyoming | collected... | reverse complement strand
GCTGGCAGGTCACCAAGATCCTCGTAGGCCTGCCGTGCTTCGCGCTCCTGGCGTACCTGTTCCGCGACCAGTTCGTCATGCCGCACTTCACCCTCGGCAGCGGCCTGGGCTTTGCCGTGTCCATGCTGCTGGCGTACGTCATCCTCGCGGAGATCGGCGTCTGCCTGGGCACCATCTCGCTGTGGACCGTGGAGTCCGGCGGCATGTTCACGCTGTGGTGGTCGCTGGGTAGCGTGGCCTCGGGCGCGCTGCTGCCGATCGAGCTGCTGCCGGCGCCGCTGCGGGCGGTCGTGGCGGTGCTGCCGCACCGCTGGACCGCGTACTTCCCGATTCGCGTCGCGCTGGGCAAGGTCGCCGAGGGTGAGCTGTGGCTGGGGGTGCTCACGCAACTGGCCTGGGCGGCTGGGCTGGCGGTGGTCATGGCTGCCATGTGGCGCGCCGGTACGCGCCGGTACGAGGGGTGGGGCGGATGAGGGGGTACGGCCGGAGGGTGCGGTTCATCGCGCGCCTGCTGGCGGCGTTCTTCCGCAACTGCGTGGCGCGCGAGATGATGTTCCGCAGCAGCTTCGTCATGTCGCTGATCAGCGGCTATGGCTGGAGCCTGGTGATGCTGCTGTTTCTGGCCGCGGTCGTGGGGCGAGTGCAGAACCTCGGCGGCTGGGAGCGCCGCGACATCTACGTGCTGGTCGGCACGTTCATGATCGTGCAGGGGCTGGCGCAGTTCCTGTTCGAGGCCAACATGTGGCGCATCGCGAGCTACGTGCGCGAGGGCACGCTGGACTTCGTCCTCGTCAAGCCGGTCGACAGCCAGTTCTTCGCCAGCATGCGCTACATGAACCTGCCGTCCCTGGGGCTGCTGCTACCGGGCATTGGGCTCGTGGCGACCGGCGCGCGCCCGCCGTTCGTGGTGCGAGACCTCGTGCTCTATCTGGGTGGGACCGCCGCGGGAATCGGGATCCTGTACGCAGTGTCGTTCATCCTCGCGACCACCACGATCTGGTTCGTGCGCGCGGAGATGGGCGGCTTGGTGTATGGTCTCTTTGATGTGATGCGGCTGCCCGCCGACGTGTACCCGCGGGTGCTGCGGCTCGCGTTCACCTATGTGCTCCCGCTGGTGTTCATCGCCAGCGTTCCGGCGCAGACGCTGCAGCACCGCGGCCACCCGGCCGTGGCCCTCGCCGGGATGGGCGCGGCCGCCGTGGCGCTGGTGCTGGCGCGGGCGTTCTGGTTCTTCGCGCTGCGCTTCTACAGCAGCACGGGGAGCTGAGCATGGGACCCCATCGCGAGGTGCAGTGGTTCGTGTCACCCTGAGCGCAGCGAAGGGTCTCAGCGGGCCACGAGACCGAGATGCTTCGCTCCGCTCAGCATGACACCGCCACGCGGGAGCGGACTCGAAGGAGGCCTGATCACGTGTTAGGACAGCTTGGCCTTACCTGCTGGCTGCCGGTCGTCGGAGTCGCCTGGGCGCAACAACCCGCCGAGGTGCCGCGCTTCCACCAGGACCGCTTCGCGATCGGGTTCTGGGTGGACCCGCCGGCGGGCGCCGACATGGAAGCCCGCTACGCGGAGATCGCCGCGGCCAACTTCACGCTGGTGCTGGGTGGCTTCGGGGCGACCACACCGGAGACCGTGCGGCGGCAACTGGCGCTGTGCGAGCAGTACGGCCTCCGGGCCGTCGTGGCGCAGGCCGGTCTGCCTCCCGAGCAGTTGCCCGACAGCCCCGCGTGCTGGGGCTACATGCTGCGAGATGAGCCGAATGCGCGGGACTTCCCGGCCCTGCGGCAGACGGTGGACGCGATCCGTGCCGCTCGCCCCGGGAAGCTCGCCTACATCAACCTGTACCCCGACTACGCCAGCGAGGCGCAGCTCGGCACGCCCACCTACGAGGAGCACGTCACGCGCTTCGTGGATGAGGTCAACGTGGACGTGCTCTCGATGGACCACTACCCGATGATGCGGCCGGACGCCGATGGGCGCGACGGGTACTGCGCCAACCTCGCCGTGATGCGGGAGCAGTCCCTGCGGGCGGGCATTCCGTTCTGGAACTTCTTCAACACCATGCCCTTCGGACCGCACTCCGACCCGACGGAGGCGCAGCTCCGGTGGCAGATCGCCACGTCCCTCGCGTACGGTGCCAAGGGAGTGCTGTACTTCTGCTACTGGACGCCGCCGGGGGACGAGTTCCCCAAGGGCGGCGCGATTATCACCCTCGAGGGCCGGCGGACCCGGCACTACGACCAGGCCACGCGCATCAACGCCGCGGTCAAGAGCCTCGGGCCAACGCTCATGCAGCTCACCAGCACCGCGGTCTACCGCGTCCCACCGGATGCCGACCCCGCCCAGGTGCTGGCGGGCACGCCGCTGCGATCACTGACGCCGGGCGACTACCTCGTCGGCGTCTTCCGGCACGCCGACGGTCGGCGTGCCGTACTGCTGAACAACTACAGCTTCGCCTACACGTCGTGGCCGACCGTGGAGTTCGATGCCGACCCGGCGCAGGTCACCGAGGTGGACCAGAGCACCGGCCAGGAGACGCCGGTCGTTGATGACAGCCCGGCAATGGGGGGGCTGCAGCTCTCCCTCGACGCGGGCTGGGGCCGCCTGTTCCTGCTACCGGCGGCGTAGCCGCGCGGCGCGCAGCGGAGTCGAATAGATGTTTGACTGAGGGCCGTAGGCGTGCTATAGTGAAGTGCGGCTGCTGAGGGCGGCAGAAGCGCCGCGGGGGGGTGAGTGCGACGATCTTCCTGGGGACATCGGGCTACTCCTATGACGACTGGGTGGGGCCGTGGTACCCGTCCGGCACGGCCAAGCGCGAGATGCTCACGTACTACGCCCGCCGGTTCAACGCGGTCGAGGTGAACTTCACCTACTACCGCATGCCCACCGCCCGCACGATGAAGCAGATAGCCGCCAAGACGGGCGAGGGGTTCCGGTTCGCCGTCAAGGCCAACAGCGAGATGACCCACGAGCGGGAGGGCGATCCCGAGGTCTTCCGCATCTTCCAGGAGGCCCTCCAGCCGCTGATTGACGAGGGCAAGTTCGGGTGCATCCTCGCCCAGTTCCCGAACTCGTTCAAGCCCGGCGATGAGAGCGCCGAGTACCTGACCTGGTTCCGCGACCAGATCCCCTCCCTGCCCACGGTAGTCGAGTTCCGCAACCGCCGCTGGGTCACAGCCGACACGTTCGACCTGCTGGAGGCGCTGGGCCTCGGGTTCTGCTGCGTGGATGAGCCGGGCCTCGAGGGCCTCATGCCGCCGATGTCGCTAGCCACCGCGGACGTGGGCTACGTGCGCTTCCACGGCCGCAACGCCCGGCAGTGGTACGACCACGAGGAGGCGTGGGAGCGCTACAACTACCAGTACACGGAGGAGGAGCTGGCGGACTGGATCGGCAAGGTGCGCGACATCGCCGATGCGACGCCGGAGACGTTCGTCTTCTTCAACAACCACTACCAGGGCAAGGCGGCGATCAACGCGGAGATGTTCGCGCAGATGCTGGACCTGAAGTAACCGGCTCACGGCACGCCACGCCCGACAGCGACCAAGCGATGAGCAGCGCGATGCCCAGCAGTGTCGGGGAGCTGTGTGCGGATGGGGACGCCCTCCTCGCGCAGGGGCGCGAGGAGGAGGCCGAAGCCCTGTACCGCGCTGCGGTCGCGACCGACCCGGAGCTTCCGGGCGCGCGGCAGCGCCTCGCCGCGGCGCTGTACAAGCGTGGCGAGTTCGCGGCGGCCGAGCACGAGGCGCGCGTGGCGGCAGCCCTGCAGCCGGAGGCCCCGGAGGCGCACTTCCTGCTGGGCACGGTCCTGCAGGACACGGGCCGCCGCGCTGAGGCGATCGCGTGCTTCGAGCGGTGCATCGCGCTGGCGCCGGAGCACGCGGAGGCACACCGCTACCGCGGGCGCCTGCTGTACCAGAGCGGGCGGCCGGCCGAGGCGGTGCCTGACCTCGAGCGAGCGGCCGAGTTGGCCCCGGGCCGGCTGCAGCCGCTGCACGACCTCGCCGTCGCGCTGGCTGCGTGTGGTGAGTGGGCCGAGGCGGAGGCGAGCTTCGGCCGCTGCCTGGCCCTGAGTCCCGATGACCCCGAGCTGTGGTATGAGCTGGGGCGAACGCACGAGGCGGACCTCTCCACGCCCGACGCTGACGCCTGCCGCGCCTACGAGCGTGCCCTGCAGCTCAACCCCGACCATCTCCCCGCGCGCTTCCACGTCGGTGTGATCTGGGCGCGACGCAAGACGGGCGACCCAACGGCGCGCGAGCGGGCACTGGAGTACCTCGAGGCCCTGGTGGCCCACCCGCGGCTGGTGGCGCTCTTCCCGGACGCGTACCAGGTGCACTACGCGCTCGGCAGCCTGTACGACGACACGCCGGCGAGCACGGCTGAGGCGGAGGCCTCCTACCGGGAGTGTCTGCGCCTGCGGCCTGACTTTGCGCCGGCCTACAACAACCTCGGCCTGCTGGCCATGCAGCAGGACCGTCCCGCCGAGGCGGCCGAGTGGTTCAAGCAGGCGATCGCCGCTGACCCGCACTTCGAGACCGCGTACCACAACCTCTGTCGCGTCTGTTACGACCAGCCCCACCAGGCGGTCTGCCGGCATCTGGAGGACCTGCTGGAGCAGTCGGGCGACCAGGCCCCGCAGGTGCTCCTTACGTTGCTACTGCGCCTCACCGACGCCGCCAAGGCTGACGCCTACGAGGCGAGCTACCACAAGCTGCATGAGATCAAGAACCTGATCGCGGTCCTCGGCGCCCGTCTCCGTTCCGCCGAACGGGTGCTGCCCGCCGAGGGCGACGCGCGCGGCGGGATCGAGGAGGCGCTACGGCTCTACGAGCGCATCTTCGCCGCGGTGACCGAGCACCTCGCGGCACTCCATGAACAGGCACCGAACTTCGAGGTGGTGGACTGCGCGGGGGTCGTCGAGCGGGTGCTGTGGCAGCTCAAGGAGCGGCAGCCCGAGGGAGTCGAGGTGGACCTCCGCCTCGCGGCGGCCCTGCCGGCCATCACCGGCGACCGGCGCTTGCTGGGGCAGTTGTTCCACAACGTCATCGCCAACGCATACGAGGCGATGGCCGAGGGCGGCGGCGTGCTGCGCATCAGCAGCGAGCTGGTGCGGCCGGCGCCTAGCGGCCCGGCATGGGGATTGCGGTTGCTCTTCGACGACACCGGCCCGGGGCTGGGACCGGAGCAGGCGCGCCGCGCCTTCCGTCCCGGCTACACCACCAAGCCAGGGGGGTCGGGATACGGGCTAGCCGTGGCGGCGCAGGTGGCACGCGTGCACGGGGGGACCATCCGGCTCGAGGAGCCGCCCGCGGCGCACGGGCTGCGGGTGGTGGTGGAGCTGCCCCTGAACGCGCAGGTGATCCCGGCCACGGAGCGCATCCGGCTTCGCCCAGTGGTCATGGAGGAGTGGGAGCACCTGGTGCCGGCGGACATCGAGGCGCTGGATGCGCAGGCCCGCGGCGGGCCTGCCGCGGACGCGCCCCGGCCATCGGAGAGCATGGACCGCAGTGACTAGCCAGAACCCGCCGCTGAGCGACCGTGAACCGGAACGCCCCCCCCAGTCGGCCGAGCCGCTTCCGGCTCCCCCGCTCGGTCTGGGCCCCCACGGCCTGACCGCGTACTGGAATGCCCTCATCCCCGTAGCGGGGATACTGACCGCCCTCCTCATCGCCTACTGGGCGGCCACCGGTGGGCCGCCCGCCCTGCTGTGGGGCATCTGCCTCGGCCTCCTCCTGCTGACCGGCGCCACTGCCCGCTACGTACAGCAGCAGGCCCGGGCGATGGGGGCCGAGCGCATCGCGCTGGCCGGGGAACATGAACGGCGGATCGAGGAACTCGACGCCCGCTCCCGGAGCCTGTCCCTGCTCTACGCCACCGCCGGCACCATTGCCGGCAGCCTCGACCTGGAGACCGTACTGGGCCAGACGGCGCAGGCGGCCCAGCGGGCCCTGCGAGCCGCCGGGGCGCTGGTGGCCACCTGTGACCCGCACCTCGGTGAGCTGCGCATCCGCGCGGCGTGTGGCTTCGGGCGGCGCCTCGTGGCAGCACCGGAGCTGGGCGGCTTCGCCCTCTCCCTGGCGCGCACGGCGGCGGAGTGCCGCGAGCCGGCGCTGGCCGGCTTCGTGGAACGGTACGAGGTGCGCCTGCCGATCCAGCTCCGCGCGCTTGGGCTCGAGGAGGCGCTGCTGGTGCCGCTGCGCACGCGGAACCAGACCGTGGGTGTCGTGGTGCTGCTGTACGAGCAGCAGTCGGGCCTGGGCCCCGACGAGTTGAGGCTCGCCGCCGCCCTGGCCAGCCAGGCGGCGGTGGCCACCGACAACGCGAACCTGTACGAGACCACCGACCAGGAGCTGAAGGCCACGGTGGCCAAGCTGCAGGCCCTGGTTGGCGGGCTGCTGGCGGTGGGCACCGCCGACGAGGTCGAGGTCGGCCTCGCGGTCGCGGCGGAACAGGCCCGCAGCATCGTGCCGTGCCGCACCGCCTTCTTCCTGGTGGCCGAGCCGGACCGGCGAGAGCTGCGCTGCCGGGCTGCGGCCGGGACCCATGCCGCGGAGCCCACCGAGTACCGCCTCGGCATGGGCGCCCTGCTGGGCGGCGCCGCCGCGGAGCGCTGTGCGACGCTCGTGCTGCCCGACCCGCAGAGCCCCGAGGCCTGGCCGCCCGCGCTGGCGCAGGCCCTCGGCCGGCAGCCGCGATCGTCCGTGGCCGTGCCGGTGCTAGTGGAGCAGGAGTGTTGGGGTGTGCTGGAGCTGCACGATCGCACCGGCGCCGAGGCGTTTGGCGCGGAGGACGTCACTCTCCTCGCGGCCTTCGCGGCCCACGTGGGGCTGAGCCTCCACAAGGCCACGCTGCTAGCCGAGACGCGCGAGCTGTCGCGGCGCGACGCCCTCACGGGCCTGCACAACCGCCGCTCCCTCATGGAGCGCCTCACCGACGAGGTCGCCCGCAGCCGCCGCTTCGGGACGCCGCTCTCGGTGCTGCTCCTCGACCTGGACGGCTTCAAGGAGGTCAACGACGAGCACGGCCATCCGGCCGGCGACCGCGTGCTGGTCGAGGTGGCGGAGCTGCTGCAGTCGGATACCCGCACCATAGACACCGTGGCGCGCCTCGGAGGCGACGAGTTCGCGGTGCTGCTCGCCGGCACCCCGCCGGAGAGCGCCCAGCCGGTGGCCGAACGCATCTGCTCCCTGGTCGCGGCGCACGCGGTGGCCCTGCCGGACAGCGGCAGCGCCGTGGTGCGCACCTCGATTGGTGTGGCGGGGTGCGAGCCAGGTGCCTCCGAGTGGACTCCGGCCGCCTTGCTGCAAGCGGCCGACACGGCCCTGTACGAAGCCAAGCGCGCGGGCAAGAACACCGTCCGCCTCCACGAGGGCCCGCCACCCCAGGCGGCGGACCAGCCCCCCGGCCAGCCTGCGGGCGCTGCTGCCTAGCGCCGAGACCCACGCCCCCGTACAGTCTCCCATTCTCCCGTTCCCCTGTTCTCCTGTGCCCCTTCTTGACGCGCTGCCGCGTGTGTGCCGGCCCCCGCCGCATGGAAAGCTGTCCTGCGGGGTATACATGACCATGAGTATATTCTGATAGAGCCCTCCGAGAGAGCGAGGGCTCCCAGGGAGGCAGTACCATGGTCGCGAGGTATACCCGGAACCTGCTGCTCGTGCTGACGCTGATAGCGCTGCTGGCGGCGGCCGGCGTCGCCGCGAGCCGTCTGCACCAGAGCGGCCCGCGGACGGCGGCCGTTCCACTGGGGGGGCCCACCGTTCCGCCGACCAAGGTCGCGGCGCCCCTGCCTGACGCGCCCGCCATCGTCTGGCTGACCGACCTGGCGCAGGGCCTGCAGAAGGCCCAGGCCGAGGGCAAGCCGCTGATGCTGGACTTCTACGCTGACTGGTGTGGCTGGTGCAAGCGTCTGGATAGCGACACCTATACTGATCCCGCGGTTCGGGCCAAGGCCCAGCAGTTCGTCTGTGTGAAGGTGAACTCCGACAACGACCCGAACGCCGCGGCCCGGTACGCGGTCGAGAGCCTGCCCACCATCATCTTCGCGAACCACGAGGGCCAGACGCTACACCGCGTCGAGGGCTTCCTGCCGCCCGCCCAGTTCCTGCAGCAGATGGATGCTGCCCTGCAGGCGGCGAAGTGACGATGGCGTTGGTCTCCGAGCAGGCGACCACTGGGCCGGCTGGGTGACCGAGCCCGTGTCGCAGCGGCAACCCCGGCCGGCCGTACGGCAGTGACTCCCAGTGCTGGCCAACGCGCCCAGCTCCAGGCTGCCGCCTCCGAACGTAACCGGCTGGGGCTCAGGAGGGGATAGGGCGGCTGCTTCTGAACACACCTTGTCGGCGTGCGCGCGCAACTGCGCTTGGGGACGGAGCCACGCAGTGAAGCGCGCGAGGCGTCACGCGGCAGGGGGGCTCGGGACATGGCTGAACACGATCCGCGGGAGCGGCTGCCGTGGATTGCCCTCGCTTGGGCGTCAGGGATGACGCCGGCGGCGTTCTGGAGAGTACTGCAGCAGGAGGGGGTGGCCTCGGCCGCTCTGGGCAGACCGGCGGCGGAGCTGACCGAACCTCCCGCACGCCTCCAGCCCGAAGTGGCAGAGGCCGTGGAGGCCGCCGAGGGCGCTCTCGCCGAGGTCGAGGAGACGCTCCTGCGGCTGGAGGAGAACGGGGTCCAGGTCCTCTGCGCCTGTGAGCCGGGCTTCCCGGCGAGGCTGCGGGAGGCACAGCCCATGCCGCCCGTTCTGTCCGTGTGGGGGGGGCTGCGGGCGGAGGACGAGCCGGCCGTGAGCATCATCGGCACTCGCAGCGCCAGCGCGGACGGCCTGCGGATGGCTTGCGAGCTGGCGGCCGCCTTCGTGCGTGAAGGCCTCACGGTGGTGAGCGGCCTGGCCCGGGGTTGCGACACGGCTGCCCATGTGGGTGCGCTTGACGCAGGCGGCCGCACGATGGCGGTGCTGGGCTGCGGCATCAATGTGTGTCATCCGTCAGAGAACGCCCCCTTGGCGCACCGTATCGCGGCCGCAGGAGCCGTTCTCAGCGAGCAGGCTCCGGAAACGCGGCCAAATGTGGGTCGGCTGATGGCGCGCAACCGGCTGCAGAGCGCGCTGTCCAACGCAGTGGTCGTGGTGGAGGCGGGCACGGAGGGCGGGAGCCACGAGACCGCTGCCGTCGCCCGTCGTCAGGGTCGTCTGGTGGTGGGGGTGGAGTGGCCGCCGTCGGACCGGCCTGAGCGTGCCGGCGTGGCGCAGCTCCTGGCCGCGGGGGCGCTGCCCGTGCGGGGGCCCGAGGACGTGCCGGACCTGGCCGCGAGGGTACGGGAGCACCTTAGCCGGCCGCGCGGTCGTAGACCAAGAGGCGGAGAGCAGGCGCAACTGGCTCTGTGGGAGGAGTAGGGGCCTCCCCTGCGGCGCCTTGACGCGCATCGCCCCCGAGCGTAACCTAGAAGCGTGCTAATGCTGGGGTACCGAGAGCTGATCACTGAGCTGGGCCGGAGGCTCGGGGCCCTGAGGCGCCGCGGGGAAGCGCAACGCGCCCTCGGACTGGCCGTTCTGGGAGTGTGCGTGGCCGCACCGGCGCGCGCCCAGGGAAGCCCCCCCGCCGGCTCCGAGGCGGAGAGCGGCGGGCGCTTGCTGGTGACGGTGGATGCGGCCGAGGCGGAGGGCGCCCCGGATGGCCCCGCCCTGCTGCGCGGCGACGTGCGGGTGTGGGCCCTGGACCCGTCCGCCCCTGAGTCCAGCCAACTGGTGCTGCGGGCCGACGAGGTGCAGGCGGACCTCGGGGCAGGATGGCTCCGGGTGCCGGAGACGCTGTCGCTCTGGTCCCCGCGGGGCACGCTGGTAGGGCACGCGCTGGACTGGGACCTCGGGACCAGGGAGTTCACGCTGCACCAGGGCCGGGGGGACGTCCTGCTGAGCCTGTCGCGCAAGCGGTCCGCTCAGCCGCGACTCTACTTCACCGGCGACGAGATCAAAGGCCTGGACCAGCGGGAGGTCATCGAGCACGCCACGCTGACCACCTGCGACCGCGAGCATCCGCACTACAAGCTAGTGGCCTCCCGGGTGACGGTGGACCGGGCGGCCGGCAAGGCGGTCATCAGGAACGCCAGCCTCGACCTCTACGGCTTCCGGGTGCCGCTCTGGCCCCGGTTCAGCACGGGGTTCGGGGGCCCGAAGCAGGATCAGCTCCCCCTCCCCTGGCCCGGCTACTCGAGCCGGGGCGGACTCAGCTTCCCCTTCCAGCGCACTCTCACCGGAGCCAAGAGCCCCGTGGAGGTGCGGGGTTGGCTGCGGCTGCAGCAGCGGGCGAAGCCCGAGCCCGGTCTGACCGCCCGAGGCACCTGGGGCGATGTTGACTACGGGCTGGACTGGGAGATGCGGCGGCACACCTACAGCGACCTCACCTCCAACAACATCCTGCTGGGCACGTTGCCGGAGGTCACGGCTGCGGGTGACTGGGCGTCCTCGCGGCCGGATGCACCACGGGTCACGGCTCGCCTGGGCGTAGGTCGTTTCCGGGAGTTGGCGGCCGGCCGGGTGGCGACCGTCGAGACAGACCGCATGGACCTGCGGGGCGAGTGGCAGTGGGGTGAGGCCTCACGCGAGGCGCTGGACGGCTGGTGGGGTGGCCTGGCGCTGCGGGGCTCGGCCTACGGTGACGGGCACAGCTACGGCGTGGCCGCAGTCACCCTCGGGCGAGGCCTGGCCCTGGGTAGCTCCGCGCACCTGGGGCTGAGCTACATCCACTCGCTGCAGGCCGGGCACACGCCGTTCTTCTTCGACGACACCGACATTGCGCGCGAAGTGCGGGGCGAGCTGCAGACGCGCGTGGTGGGCGACTGGTCAGTGCAGGCCGAAGGACGCTACGACGTGGCTCTCGGGCAACTGCGCGACTACACGCTGCGGCTCACCCGTGATGCCCACTGCCTCACGTGGGGCCTGAGCTACGAGCTCGCCGGGCGTTCGGTGTACGTCGACCTGGGCTTCAACGGCCTGAACATCCCCCTGGGGCGCTACCGGCAGCAGCCGGTCGTGCCCCGGCCCGACCTGCCCGAGCCGCCGCAGCTAGTGGGCGCGCCGCGGGTGCTGGCGGCGGCGCCGGCCCTGTCGTCGGTGGAGCGCGCGCCGCGGGCGCCGCGCCAGATCCTCGAGCCGGTGCAGCCTGGCCCGGCGGACATGCGACCAGCGGCCCAGCCATCGGCGGCGCCCCTCGCGGCGCCCCTCGAGGTGCCGTGTGACGGGGCCGCGCTGGGGCCTGCGAACCGGCCCCGTGCCCCGGACGTTCCCCTAGACAAGCCCCTCGTGGACGAGCTGCCCCCCTCGCTGGGCATCGCTCCTCACATGGCGGGCTTGCGCCCCTAGCGTCACGATCGAGTCCCTCCGGCCGCCGTGCCCTCCCGCTCGTGAGCGGGCGGCAGTGAGCTTGCGTGCAACCAGCGACCCAGGCGCCAGGGTCAGACCTCGTGTGCCCGCAGTGGCCGCAGTAGGGGCCGTCGCCGCCCGACGGGACGGCCGACGGAGCAGCGTCGAAAGGACAGGTGGCCGGGATGGGCTTCGTAAGGCGGATCTTCGACCTCAACGCGCGGGAGGTAGCGCGCCTGGAGCGGCGGGTGCTGGACGTCAACGCCCTGGAGCCGAGCGTGCAGCCCCTGAGCGACGAGCAGCTCCGGGCCAAGACGGAGGAGTTCCGCCGGCGTTTCGCGGACGGCGAGACCCTCGACGGCCTCCTCCCGGAGGCCTTCGCCGTCGTGCGCGAGGCGGCCAAGCG
>Ga0315282_10014427_pt1 | contig 11762 bp, 13 predicted proteins | sample YL17G07_20_MG_FD_203693 | JGI IMG/M metagenome (GOLD analysis project Ga0315282, IMG submission 203693) | Sediment microbial communities from Yellowstone Lake, YNP, Wyoming, USA - YL17G07_20 | ecosystem: Environmental > Aquatic > Freshwater > Lake > Sediment | place: USA: Wyoming | collected... | reverse complement strand
GAATCTTAGTCAAGAAACTAATTCCCTCACTCATTTTTTCTGTCCGTTTAATGATGCTAACATGCAATCTTGAATTAGGCGAATTAACATCCGGATCCATTCTTAAATGCAACCAGTTTAAAGTTAATGGTGTTTCTGTGGAACTTAGTGACACTGAAAAAACGCCAACATCACTACCAATCAATTCTGATAGATATCCACTCTTTTTAAATGCTATTGTGGAACGTATGCTCCTCACAGCCTCTTTTATATCGATTGGCTGTGATGGAAAGTTTACCTCGATATACCGCATCATTTTATCTAAATCGTAGCCTAAATCATTGAAAAATGAGGGCAATCCTTTGGCAGCTTCAGTCACTTCTTCAATGGGACCTCTGATGTCCAGCATGAACTTGTCGGGCACGTATTCTACTCTCGTTGCGGATGAATATTCGGCTATTGGCATACGTGGGGGACCCAATGTAATTTCCATGGTAGGAGGGATTGTAGGTAAAGGCGGAGCCGGTCTGAAATTGTTTTTCTCACTAAAAACTCTGCGAAGGATACCATCTGGTATACCAAGTGTGAAAAAAGTTGAAAAACTGACAACATATCTTCCCACGAGTTTGGAATAAGACATCTTTTACACCACCAGTAATTAAGTCTACACGTTATTTAAGGGTTACAGATTTTTAGCTTGATCAACTTAAAGAGTCAGGGATTTCTCGTTAACAGAGATTAGGCTTATGCTTCTGCCCTTAAGCATGTACCTCGTAACGTAGCCCCAAAGCATACTGTCAGCTTTCCAGCTGACTGGAATTTCCTCTTCGATCTGGCGCTTGCTGATCTCCGGCGGAACCTGCCTCTGAGCAACAAACCTGTTCACGGCTTGCCTAACAGTTTGAAAGCCTTTGCGCAGTTTCTCAGCAACAAAACTCATCTTTCATCACTCTTAATGTGGAAGCATAATGGCGCCCTTTCCAGGTGGAGGTGCCTGCGTGCCTGTGTAAACTCCTAATGCGAGGGACCATAACATGTCATCGTGGCTGTTTTCTGGATGACTAAACTGTAGATGTCCGCTTTTGCTGTAAGCGTATTGTTGCTCGTTGATTTGCTCGCATAACTGTCTATGAAAGGGTATTGCTAAACGGTTCTGTTCCATCGCAATGTGTAATGTCGTCAACAGGTCCTCTTTCGTCTGAACCGTAAATTTCAAGCCTTCAGCGCAGCCTACGCCTTGGTTGCGGATCTCCTCAAGGACCGGCTCGCCTAAGCCTGTCTGGTCCACAAGCACGCTTCGGAAATGAAACTTTTGGTATGCTCGAACTAAGTGGCCAATGACATGGGTGTAAGGCGTTTCAAGCGGAAACTGATACATGTAAACGAGCTTAAGCGTGTCTCCTTCACGCTTCAAGACCGTTATGACGCTGTAATCCTGTAGTTTCCCAAAGTCTACTCCGGCATAATAGTCTGCAGGTGGGAATAAAGTTTCGAGATTAGTGTAGAGTTCCACGCTGAGCTTTTGGGCCAGTTCCACGCAGCTGCGGATTAAGGCTTGGCTGAAGTAACTGTTTAGGGCTTCAACAAACTCGGCTTCATACTCCATCAAATAAGCGTCATGAGTCATGTTGGCCTTCATTTCCTCGAGGAACTCCTCTGTTGTAAGCGGGCACTCTTTCGATTTGACTTTGTGCACGCTGTAGGCGGGGTTCACGAAGGCGCGGTAGAAGAAGTGGTTTTTGTCCCAGGGGGTACTGAGGAAAATGGCGTAGCCCTGCGTTGTCGTCAACATTGGAAACAAAACTTGGGTGATAACCTCTTCGGGAATCCAGCTTGCCTCATCGCAGATAACCATGTTTGCTGTATAGCCTCGAAGCATATTTTCATTGCATGGCAAAGCAAGTATTTTGCTGCCATTCTCAAAATGAATCAGGGTCCTTGTAGCCCTTACAACCTTATTTCTTAAGCGAACTGAGGAGTAAACGAAAGCTACTATGCGATCAAACATGATCATGCTCTGCCTTAGGCATGGAGCAGTAATCAACACAGTTACATTGGGATTCATATCCGCAAAGTGTATGGCTTTCATGCCTATGGTCGTAGTTTTGCCAGTCTGCCTTCCCATACAGGCAGCAATACGTTTGCTTTCATCCTCGAGAAGTTTAGCCTCATAATCGAAAGGCTTGATGCCCAAAACTTTCTCAGCATAATCCACGGGCCCCTTTATTTCAACCTCTTCTTCCCTGAGGATTTGCCTAATTACTTGCTCAGATTCCTCAAGCTTTCTTAATGCCCTTCGTTGCTTGTAACTCCGCCACAGCAGCCGAAAGCTCCTCAATCTTTTTCTCAATCTTTTCCCACTTCTCGTAATTCGCTAACAAGGGTCCATAATCTTTGGCTGCTTGGAAAATTATGCGAAAACGCTCAAGAGCAAGTTTGTCTGCTTCCTTTGAATTGCAGATTTGCTTGAAAGCTGTGGTAAACCTCTTCACAACTTCATCCATCGATAAAGCGTCTTTAGCTGGCTTAATAGTCTCGACAATTGCCGTGGGCTTTGTCTGGACAATAGAGCAACGTTGCAGTTGCTTCATAATAGCTGAAACTGTTCTTCCTGGAAGTTTGCCACTGTCATAAATCCGTTGTGGATTAAACCCTTGAGCAGTCATATCCATCAGGAGTTTTGATTCCGCATCTGTCCAAGGCTTACCCCTAGCCGTCCTCACTGCACCTCTTTTGAAAGCTTCCTCTACCACAAGAGTCAAGCAACACTTCACCCTTCTCCACGTCTGGAACAAGGCTAACGTCAACTGGTTCATTTAGCAACGCCATAACATCCAAACGTGACACCCTGCAAATCACTTCACAACCACTTCTATCATAGAAGGCTGTTGAGAAAATGATTCGACGAACCCGTCTGGCCTGCAATTTTTCAGAACTTCTTTTGTGCATAGAACTCCCTCACGCCACTCTGAGGCGGCGACGGGAAGCGTTTCTTCAAAGTGAACCTTAGGCCTTCTCCTGTTTCATTTTTGTGAGGAAGCTTCTCAACGCGTCTTTGACCAGCTCTGCTCTTGAGGTGTAGCCCAAGTTTTGTTGTTCAAGGAAGGCGTCTAACTGTTCCACGAGGTCCTTCGGAAGTTTGATTGTTGCGTAGTTTGCCATTGATGTTTCACGCTTGATTCATACATGTTTCTACAAACCTATAAGCTTTGCCAACATCAAAAAATCAACAACGCCCCAAAAGGCTAAGGCGTTGTGACACAGTTAAGTTTAAATTTACGTGATTCACAACTGAATCATGTGTTTGTCATGCCAACCGATGAATACACAACAGTGAGGCTGCCGAAAGAACTCATGGAGGAAATAGACAACATCCTAAAACGCGGAGTTATGGGCTACAAAAGCAGGGCAGAACTCGTAAAAGAAGCCATAAGAGAAAAGCTAAAAACCATACCGCAAACGCCTGAGCCCCCACAGCCAATGCTCGAACACTTCAACCTAAGCGAACACGGAGTCAGAATTCTTGACAGAACCCTCGCAAATGGAATATCCAGGGGAAGAATCATAGACGTTTACTTCAAGCCTGAAGGCGTCTGGTGCGAACACTGCCAAACAAGCAGCTGCCGCCACATCCAATTCGCCCTAACAGTGCCAACAATCCAAGAAGTCATAATCAAAAAGCGTAGGGAAGGCTGGAAACTCCCACAAATAATAGAATAGGTTTCATACTGCTCACCATAATACCCGCCAGCCTAATAATCAGGTTCTGTGAAGTCTTCGGTTGATTGGGGTTCGTGTGAAAAATCGGTTGATAAAATGACTGCTAGTTTATTCGGGCGGTTTTGACCCCATAGCTATTACCAGAGATATGATGGAGAAGGACACACAAAATACTATGAAACTTATGATGCAAGCCCACTTTGCAGCCTCCGCTAGTTCCAACAAAGCAAGAACCGCTGTGACAGTAAACGGGATGATGCCGAAAACACAAAATATGAATAACCAGCGTCCCATAGCCCACTCTTCTACTTTCAAGGCTTGAGCAATAGTAACTATGAAAAGAACACCAATAATCATGGTTGCGCTAGCTTGCAATATTGTGTCCAACAGCATTTTGTTCTCAACTCCTTTGTCCAAATAAATGTGAACATAGTAATGCGTGGGTTCTGTGAACTCTTTGTTTGGTTGTTCTCCCTGTAAACTTTCGTTTGGTCAGTTCTTGGGTTCTAGGATAGAAGGTTCTATTCCAATAGAACCTCTGCAAATTTCTTTCTAGACTGAGTCCAGAGTTTTTCAGTTTCAGCTTCGGATTCATCAAGTTCTCTCCACATTTTCTGAATTTCAGACACCAACTCACCTATATCTTCTAGGTAATGCGGAAGAGGAACCTTGATTTCCTTTATTTGCCGTGTGTTGATGTTTTTCCCAAATGCTCCAGTTTCTAGCATTCTTATTTGAGCCTGCCCCAAATCGGAATTGAGAAAGCTGACTATATACTCTGGAGGTACATCCGAATCTTTTCTGGTTCTCAAGCGGAGTATGTAAGAGCCGAAACTGAATCCATCTTCCTTTTCCGTGACGAGGTTACATACTCCTACTAACCTACTTCTAGATAACAGAATATCTCTTCCATGAACAAGCTTGCTATCCTCAGCTGTGTCAATATATCCAATTTCTGCAAGTTTCAATCGTCCATCGATTCCCATGTTTTGAATGTTGATAAACGGAATGCTCCCTTGTTCTTTACCTGAGGCGTTTATTCCATACTCAATCTGAGGTTCGATGAGATCACCAAGTTTCGTTGTCTTAAATGAAGACAATAATACACGGATTTTATCCATCCACGGATGATGAAAAACAAAATCAAGTCTACCCGAGTCTCCAATATCCCAATCACTGTAAAAATCCGTGCTAGTAACTTCAAAAAGATTTGGCGATGGCATTTCGATTTCAAGTTTCTCTAAAATGACATTACGACATCGATTCGACAACTTAAGGGTTTCATCATCTTTTTGTTGCGCATTCTTTTCATAAGCCTCTATTCTTTTCAGAATTTGCTCTTGTTCTTCCTTTCGTGTAGGCTTGATAATTTTCAGATTCTTAAAGTCATCTGGATTTAGTCTTGGGTAACTGCATCCTGTAAGAATCCATTTTGTTTGGGTCAGAGTGAGATCGCTTAATAGATATTTCAGCAAATAATCGGGAATTACAAGCTCTTCTTTTGGTTTTATTACGAACAGTTCTGCCGAGCCTATGGCTTCAGTCTGTTCAACGAGATGGACTTTGTTGAGATATGGGCGTAGGCCAGCAAAAACTATGTCGCCTTTTCGGAATCGTTTAGACATACTTAGTATTTCTTTTCCTAGTAGAGTTTGGAATGTTGCCGTTCCTTTGTATGGTTCAATGTTTTCGAGACCTAGGTATGCGAATGATTCATCTGGAAAGCTCTTTGCAGTGTCTACCTTCTCTTCAATAGAATCTGCCAGTTCCTCAAGTCGTTTTAACTCATATCCTTTCTTTTTTGTGCTTTCTTCAAGGATTTTGAAAAGCGCTTTTCTCTCAGGATGGTTCTCACCATAACTCAATCTTTCCCCTACATTATCAGGGTATTCATAGTAGACATAGGAAGCTGATTCAGTCAAAGAGTTTTCCTGCTTTAAATCCGAGTTCTGCAAACTTTTCTCGACTGAAGCTTAGTCCCACGTAGGAAGATAACACTTTTTCCTTGAACTCCTTGAACGTGGATAGAATGTCTTTTCCAGCTCCGTTGTAGAGATGGTTTTCACATTTTCTTCTCCTTGTGTCAATGCCCACTTTTTCTGCGTGGGCATAGAAAATCGGTTCTTGCTGCTTTGCAATTATGTCATCTTTCTTGATGGCGTATAGTATTGATGTCTTTGTTGAAGTTCTTGAAACAGGTACAAAAGTGTCTGTAGTCAGCGAAATGATGGCTTTTATGTAGAAGTGTTTTCGGATGAACTCTCGGACGTGACTGTAGTTATCAGTGTTTAGAATAGCCTCATCAAGGATTATGAGCATCTTTGCGCCTCTCCATTCAGGTAGAGCTTTTGAATCTCTTTGGGGTTTCAGATAGTGATAGATTGCGTTCACAAACTGTGCGCCCCCTTTCATTTGATTTCCTGTTATTTCCTCAGTTGTCTGCCCTTTCTTCTTCGTTTCTTTCCTTGGAATTACGACCATTCTTTTGAAAAATGCTTCGTCAAAATATGGCCTCTTGTATCCCAGATCGCCTAGGGGGGGATTTGTTAGGACAACATCGATTTTCTCATCCAGATTCTGAGTTTTATACAATAGAAGTCCATCATCATCCCAGATGTTTGCTTTTCCATCGCCATGAATATACATGTTCATTCTGCCTAGCTTGGCAACGTCGATGTCGTTGTCTGTTCCCAAGAGTTGCTTTTGAGCAATCTGTTTTTTCTTTTCTTCAGCTTCTTTTCCAATAACTTTTTTTTGCATGTCATCCATAGCCCATATTAGAAAGCGAGCTGTGCCACAAGCAGGATCGAGAACTACATCCAGCGGGTCAAGTTCAGCCAACTTGACCATGAAATTCACAATGTGAAGTGGAGTGAAGAACTGTCCAGCTTTAGTATCTTTTCCTGACCTTCGGCCTAGCACTTCATAAACAGCACCGAGTCCATCCACCTTCGCCTTCAGAAACGGATAGCGTTCCAGCCTTTTTATCACTTCTTCGAGAACGAAGTCATCGTCAAGCTTCTCTGCCAAGAAATCGTGTTCAGTCAAAACCCGTGTGTCTTGAAACTCCTTGAACCCTTTGACTTGATCAAAAAGCTTGTGAATTGCCCTTTTTGTTTGTTTCTCTCCTTGAAATTCTTGAAATTCTAAGAATGACTTGACTGTAAAGCAATTTCTTCCTCGCCCTTCTGCCTCTTTCCTTTCTTCATACAATTTGATGAATACAAGGTAGATGAGTTGTTTGATGGCGTTAAGATGTAGAGCGATTCCATCCCTTCTGAGAGCTTCTTCGATTTTTTCCAAGTCTTTCATTACTTCACGTTCAAGCTTCTGCCACTTTTCGATCTCTTGATTCTCTAAATCCTTTCTAAGGTTATCATCCGTCGAGAAAAGCTCTTCATAAAGAACCTTCAAGACCCTTTCATCGTCAACAAAATCACGATACCTATTGAACAGGTTGATGAGTTGTCCTGCGCTGTATAGGTCTTTGTGAGCGTCTTTCAGTCTGGTTATAAGAAGTTCAAGGTTTGAAAAACGAAGGGGCATAATCTTCTGGTCATCTACCTTTTCCCTTGCAAAGTTGTGATCGCTTATTGCGTTGATCATCCTATAGTGTGTTTCAGGGGAGACATAGAAGGTAAAGCATTTTTTAGTAGGATATTGTACCTTCCTCTTTGCTAAATGGTCAGCTATTGAGAGCATTTCTCTGTCTGCGTTTGATCTCGTTGTTGTTGTGACTTCCACATTAATGTGAAAGCTGTCGTTCCATACGTCTATATCAGGAAGCCCTGCAGATGCTGGATGTTTAAGTGAACCATTATGTCTAACTTGGAAGCCACGTTTTTCAAGAGCCAGCTTCAACTCTCCAGTGATGATCTGTTCAAGCTGACTTCGTGCATCTAGATTATCATATTTAGTCAAGCTACGCCCTGCCCTAACTTTCAAGGTGACTCGGACTTCTTATTCTTTTCGGTTAACCTTATAAAAACTATGCTTTAAGGTTCTGTTACCTCTTCGGTTGATTAGCCTTTTCTGTGAGGCTGTTACCTTTCGGTTGATTTAAATAAAGAGAAAAATAATATGGTTCTTGACAATTCTGATTGTCAAGGGACTTGAGAGATAATGAGCAAACCAAAAAGAAACGATAGAAAAGCTGAGGTTATTGGCATTTCCTCAAACGACTCCATTAAGAGATACAAGACACTTCTTGAAAACGAGTTTGGTGCTTTTGACGTTGAGGATAAGGGAGAATATGTCTTACTGCATAAGCGAATCAAACTTCCCGATAGGAAATTCATTGATATTATCGTTTACTCTACTGACAGAATATACGTTTCTGGTTCGGCATACATAGATACTGACGAATTTGGACAGAAGGCAACGAGAATCGTTGAACTGGCTCAACAGGCTAATACACCTATTGAGGATGTACGACCAATCTCCGTTCAAAGTGCCAAAGATATTCTAGGTTTTGCTAAGAACCTCAACTTAGACAAGGACTATGAACGAATGATAGCGATTATTCTGTCAGATACTTCCAATGAAATTGTTCTTAGGGAGAAAATGAAGGCTTTCCAAATTGGTGGTGCTGCTCTTGATGACAGCATTCCTGAAAAAATAAGAAGATTAAAAGAAAAAGGTTGCCAGATTGTTGAAGAAGCTGCAATAAAGAACCTTAGAGAGACACGAAATAAGATTGTGCACTACGGAGAAATACCCCATAAAGGGCAAGCAGAAGAGTGTTTGAAAGTAGCAGATCATGTGCTTCAATCGGTGTAAAACATGGTTCTTGAAGGATTGAATGAATACGTTGCCTATATTGGGTCAGATGAAGCAGGCAAAGGTGAGTGGCTTGGCCCTCTTGTCGTGACGGCGGTTGCGTTATCAAAGCAACAGCGTTCGTATCTTGTTACTCAAGGAGTAATGGATAGTAAAGAGCTTAGGCTCGATGTTATTGCTAAACTTGCGAAAATAATACAGAAGTCATGCTTGTCTTACCATGTCGTTACTATTTCCCCGCTTTCATTCAACGATTTGATGAAAGAGGTAAAAGGTGAGGGACGAAGCCTTAACGACATTTTGGCATGGGCGCACTCACAAGCAATCGGCGATGTTTTTGAAGAATTGACTAGAAACGGAATGTCTGGTAAGATCAAGCTTTCAATCGATATGTTTGACAGGATAAAAACGGAAGACAGATTGAAAAGAATCATTGATTTGCGAAAATTCGATTTGGATCATCGACCCAAAGCAGAAAGCGAAACCTCTGTAGCAGCAGCAAGCATAGTCGCTCGGGATGTTAGGGAACTTTGGATTAATGAAAAATCGAAGGAACTCCGTCTAGATTTGCGAAGGCTCTCGATTAATGAAGCAATATCGCGTTCTGATGCTAATTCCTTTGCGAAGCTAAGTTTCTTGAAGCACAGAAGACCCTAATTTTGTTTGCTCGCATTTTGAATCAAAGTTAGCCACTTATTTTTTCCTTCTATTTTGATTCCGCAAGCTTCGGATGGTGTTTTTCCGTCTAGCCCTTCGTGAGGTCTAATGTAGTTGTGGAAAATCTGGTTTGTTCCGACTGCAAATTTCTGTGTGAATGGGTAAGTGATGTTTTTGTTTATGGCGATTGTGATTAGCCGTTGGGAGGGCTGGCATTTTCTGTGGAACGGGTGTTTGCGGCGTGCCGAAATGTTTTCATGTGCGTTTAAGAGGCGAATTCTCGTCGGGTTACTGCTCTCTTGCTTACGTTTATTAGGGTTCTCAATGCGCGATAGCGAAGCGTGCGTGGGCATTGTAAAAGTGTTTTTTGGCTGCTCGCCGTATCGTGTGCTCCATTACTGGTTTGCCTTACGGTGTTTTTGGCGGTTGCGGGCTTTTATTTTCGTGTAGAAGAAGCTTCTATAACAGCTTTCCATAAATGGCTCTTGATCCACGGTTGAAATTGACTTAAATGAGGGGGCAATCGAGGGTTTCTCCGTGAGGGTTACTAGAAAAGAGAAAAGAGAAACACAAAGATTGGAAAAATCGGGGCGTCATGTTTCATTTGAAACATCATCCCATAAAAAGTATTTTTTTCTCACGCTCAAAAGACACATGTGAATCAAATAGAAGAGGGTTTCACAAGTTTTAAAAGCTGTAAGGCATAATATGTAGGAATACTTCTGGCTGTTATGTTGGTGCTAACATGCAGGGTCATCGAAGAGGTGAAATCGAGATTATGCGTGATGTTTTAGAGGTTTGTTTGAAGGGCGCGAATAAGACTAAGATTGTTTATGGTGCTAATTTGAATTTTTCTCGTGTGGAGAAGTTTTTGGGTATGCTCAAGAGCCTAGGTTTCCTTGCTGAGGAAAACGTTCCTGATAGAAGTATTGTTTATGAGACTACTGAGGCTGGTGTTTCTTTTCTTGATGGTTGTTTGAAGATGGAAAATAGCCTGATAGATGCTAGTGTCAAAAAGAGATGAAAGTCTAGTTTTAAGCGTTTGATACGACTATTTCTTCGAGTTTTCTGTTGAATGTGAACTCTAAGTTTAGGTCTTGTTCTGTCTTGTTGTGAATTGTTACTCCTTGGATTTGGAAGCCTTTTCCTTGGGGAATTATCATTGTTCCTGCGCCTCTCCTCCGCCACTCTGCTTCGGCTTCCTCTTCAGCCCTTAGCTTCAAAATCATGCTCATCAGGTGGGGTTCGAGTCTAACCTTACAGGAGCCGGCGTCGTATTCTACGACTTTGTTCTTAGAAATCGTCTCGCAGTGGCGAGCCAATTCTTCAATGGGAGCGCCTATCTCTTCTGCTATTTCCTTCAGGCTGTGCCACGCTCCGTCATCTAGAATCCTGAACATATTGGTCATAGAGACCGCACAGAGGTTATTGCACACTTTTCTATTTAACGGTTGAGAACCGTGAAGTTAGAACTTGGAGGTCTGTGCAAATCCTCTATAGTTATCTTTCAGACCAGTTGGTTCGAACTCCGAGGTTCTTATGGTTTTAAAAATGTATTTCGAAGATACTATAGGATTGGTTAGGCATTTAGCCGGCTATATGCCATGAACGGTTAGGCTTGTCTAGCCCGTGCCGAGTGTGGGGCACGTTAAATGATACCCAAAAGAGGAAAAAGGAGATGATATGAAAATGAAATCTAAAATGATTGGCATTGCTGCTGTTCTGCTAATTGCGCTCATGGTTTGTGGAGTTAGCTATGCGTTATGGAGCAAAACACTATACATTGATGGCACAGTGAACATGGGCAATGTTAATGCTGAAATTATTGCTGGCAAGAGTTGGGATACTGAGGAAGTAGGAAAAGATGTTAGTAGCATAGACTGTCACGTTGATGCAGCTGGGCATCTGATAGTTACGGTGACTAATGCGTACCCGTGTATAGATTACTATCAGGCTTTCTCGATACACTGCACTGGTTCTATCCCTGTCAAAGTACAAAGCATAACTCCTGTTACCAATACTATTCCAGCTGACGGCGTAGCGGAAATTATAGCCGACAGTGACAATAACCCTGATATAGCAGTGGGTCTTCAGCTACACTATTGCCAGTATGCGTATGGTGTTATACACGTACATTTAGACAACCGTGCAGTACTGGGCGAGACATACACATTTACATTTGAAATATTCTTGGTACAGTGGAACGAATTCGTAGAACCATAAGAAACTCTGCTTTCCTTGACAACAGTGGAGGACTAAAAATGAAAAAAATAAGCCTCATATTCGCCGTGTTGACAATCGCCATGCTGCTCGTTGGCACAAGTTACGCATTGTGGAGCAAAACCTTGTACATTGACGGAACAGTAAATGACGGAACGCTAAGTGCTATATGGACGGATGCTACAAACTATGACTTAGGACTTGACCCTGAATGGGGATTCAAGACCACAAAAGACAAGGATGTAGGGTCAACAACAGTCAGTGGTATCGGAACAGATACGCTTGTTGTCACAGTTAACAACGCTTATCCATGCTACTGCAACGACCTCGAAGTAGAATATAAATACACTGGAACTGTACCCGTGAGAGTCAAATCCATCACTATAACTCCAAACAACTTCGTGTTA
>Ga0315282_10014426_pt1 | contig 11763 bp, 14 predicted proteins | sample YL17G07_20_MG_FD_203693 | JGI IMG/M metagenome (GOLD analysis project Ga0315282, IMG submission 203693) | Sediment microbial communities from Yellowstone Lake, YNP, Wyoming, USA - YL17G07_20 | ecosystem: Environmental > Aquatic > Freshwater > Lake > Sediment | place: USA: Wyoming | collected... | reverse complement strand
GATTGGTAAAATACATTTTAAAAATATGATTTATCATTATTACATTAGCAATAAAGTCATAATATAAATCACAAAAAGAAAAGTTGAGACTTCGGTCAAAAATAAATTGAACTAAAAATCGTCGAGGGGAAGGGGAAAATGTATTCCGTGATAAAAACATATCTTGAAAAACCCTATATCTATTTCTATGTCTACACAACGATTCTTCGCTATTGGCTAAAATTAAAGTTGGCCAAATGGCAGTTTGCGCGGACTGAAGAAGCGATGATCCGTTTACGATGGGAGGTTGAAAAACAATGGCAATATTTGCCGTATTTGAGCAAAGCGAAGGCTAAACTCACTCGCAGAAAATTGCAATCAATTGAAAAAAAGTTCACTGAAAAAGAGCTTGGCATAGAAAATACTCGGACGCACATACTCTTTATCGAGGACACGTTTGATAAAATACTAAAAATTGCCAGGAAAAACTAAATAATATTTCTTAGTTTAGATTAAACAAAGAATTTGGTAAAATAGAATCAAAGATAAATAAACTAAAGGAGGTTATTATGTCTATCGTATCGGAATCGGAATTTAAGGGGAATCCAATGATTGTTATTAAAAATGACGAGGAGGACAAATATCCTTTTCAGTTTGGGTTAAAAAAAGCAAAATTGGTTTTGGAAAATATTGATGAAATAAAAAAGTTCGTGGAAAAACACGACAAATAAATCCGAATTAAAATAGCTTCTCGATTTTGCTCGAAGTAAAGGAATTAATGTATAAACTTTCACCATCGGATTTTGCTTATCTATATGAAGAGTGTAAGCTTTGCCAAATGTGTTGATGGTCTTCTTTCCGGTCCGATGCCGGAAGAAAACCCCGATTGCAAATGGTGTCAATATCGTCATCTTGGCGAAAAATTAGCCCACCACGAAAATAATCCAATCAAACCGGAAAAATTGCCATTTTAATTTTTCAAAGGAGGGATAAATGATTTATTTTATTTTGGGACTTATCATCGGCGGAGGAGTAGTTTACTTTATTATAAGAAGTAGGAAGCCGCAGGAAGTTGTAAAGATAGCTGAAAATACGGACTCAAATCCCGCGGTTGAGGAGCGCAGGGCTAATATCGAAAAACTCGAAAAATTTGTGGCGCAAAAATCGGCTTCCGATAAAATTACCAACGACGAGGTACAAAAACTCTTAAAGGTCTCCGATGCCACCGCCGAACGATATTTACAAGAACTCGAGAAGAATGGTCTGATCAAACAATATGGAGAAGTGGGTAAAGACGTCTATTATACCAGGGACGCATGATCTTAAGGTCTAATTTCCCCTTATCTCAATGGCTCAGACCCCTGAGCCATTCACCTGAAACCTCTTGGGTTATTAAAATAGTATAAATCTATTCTAGAAGATATTCTACTATTCAATTGAATACTTGAATATCATCAAGGTCTGTTTTATGATAGAGGTAGAAAGATAGAATGAATGGGAAAATAATTAAAAGAGCGGAAAGAGTTCTAAAAGGGGGAGCTAACAAAAACCGGCTGCGGATACTTTCTTTTATTGCCCAAGAAAATACCACCAGTGTTTGGGCAATCAGCCAAGGTTTAAAAATAAATTTTGCCAATGCCTCACAACATCTCTTGCGGCTTGAGAAGGCGGGCTTGGTGCAAAAGCGCCACTCCGGGTTAGAAGTTTATCACGAACTTATGCCGTATGGCGAAAAAATCCTCGAATTTGTTAAGAATATCAAGTAATATTAGAATATGAAACAAAAAAGATTATCAGCCAAAAAGCGTCGAGAAATTATCGAAAGCGTTTTTGGTAAAGTGCCTTTAGAAAAATTTAAGCCGGGGATTTACAATGATTGTGATCGATGGTTATGTAAATTATTTTTAGAATTAAACCGATGGTCAAAGAATGTCAACAAGTTTTAGATTCTATTGATCAGAATTTACTATCAACAAAATTAAAAAGGACTAAATAATTATTCACGATAGTCGATTGATTGACTTTGGCAATCTTTTTTGATATATTGAATTGTTGTAACAAAATCATCAGGAGGGCGGCCGATGAGAATGCTACTTTTAGCTCTGCTGATTTTGATTACCAGCACCTTATCATTTGGCGATAGCTCTAAGCAAACCATCGAACTGTTATTGGACGGTAAAAAGACAATCGAAGAGGCCATCTTTGAACAAACCTTTGTTCTAAATCCATTAGAGCTAAAAAAACTTACCCAAGAGGCCAAGCAAGCACCGGGTTTTCCGAGCGGAAAACATCCTAAAGGCAAGGTGAAGGTTGCACTTGAGATTCCTTTAAACTATTTGGTCAAAACCATGACCATGTATGAGGAGATTGATCTAGCGACGAATACTCTCGAACTTTTCGAGCTTTACCGCGGCAAGCGTTTGAAGCTTTTCAAAACCAAGGTGGCCAGCGGTCGATCTGCCCGAACGCCTACCGGTAATTTCTGTCTGAAAAGGATTGTATTTCGCCCGCTATATTTTCCCCCGCCGGAATGGGGTGGAAAACATTCAATCGTCCGACCAGGCCCCAAAAATCCCTACGGTTTATGGTACGGAGAAATTCTGAAAGTAAGTTCGGATGCGGCTGGTTATGAATTCCGGCCCAGCGGTACACTTTCGAAAAATGGGATTGGCGAGCATTCGACCAACAGCCCCGGATCTATCGGTCATTACGCTTCTCATGGGTGCATTCGGCTTCATCCGAATACGGTCAGCCGTCTATATCCTTTCTTCTTGCATTTTACTCCCCATCTTGAGCCTAAAAAGGGCCTGCGAGGCGATGCAATCTATCCCTTCACTGCCAATCATCTAATCTATGTTAAAATCTATCGCTCCAAAATTCCGAAGAATGCCCCAAAAAAAAGAAGACGGGCTGATTTCTATCGACCCGTCTTTTTAAGACTTTGACAAAAGCTCTTTTCCCGCCTGCAACGCCCCCGCCTGCCAATGCCTGGTCATGGCGGGCAGGTGAGACTTGCAATGGCGGGCAGGTTTGTTACACTGAAAACTGCATCCACGAATCTTTTTTTACGAATCAACACGAATAATTCAAGGAAAAGTTTATGGCAATATTAGATCGGCTTTGGGGATATTTTTCTCACGATATCGGCGTTGATTTGGGCACCGCCAATACTTTGGTATACGTTCGCGGCAAAGGAATTGTTATCAACGAGCCGTCGGTGGTGGCCATAAATCAAAAATCAAAGCAGATATTGGCGATTGGGGGTGAAGCCCGTAAAATGGTTGGCCGCACCCCGGCTCATATTGTGGCGGTCAGGCCGCTGGTTGACGGGGTGGTTTCTGATTTCGAGGTGACCGAACAAATGTTAAAGTATTTTATCGATAAAGTTCACCGCGAAAAGTTTTCTTTATTTCCTCGTCCCCGAGTGATTATCGGTATTCCCTACGGCGTGACCGAAGTTGAACGCCGAGCGGTTGAAGAAGCGGCTTTAAATGCCGGGGCTCGCCAAGTTTTTTTAATTGAAGAACCAGTGGCCGCCGCCATCGGCGCGAGACTGCCAATTCAGGAGGCAACTGGCAATATGATTGTCGATATCGGCGGCGGCACGACCGAAGTGGCGGTTATTTCTTTAGGCGGGATTGTCGCTTCAAGGTCGCTTAGAATTGCCGGTGATGAAATGAATCAAGATATTATCAATTTTGCCAGAGATAAATTCAATCTATTGTTGGGAGAGAGAACGGCCGAAGAGATAAAACTTTCCGTTGGCTCTGCCGCCGAACAAAAAGAAAAATTAACCACGCCGATGCGCGGCCGGGATTTAGTTTCAGGGCTGCCAAAAGAAATCATCGTCAATGATGAACAAATTAGAGCTGCCTTGCAAAAATCGGTAAAACTTATTGTGGAAGCCATTAGGGTGACGATGGAAGAAACCCCACCGGAACTCGTGGCTGACATAATGGAAAAAGGGATCGTTCTTTGCGGCGGCGGGGCCTTGCTTAGAGGATTGGACAAACTGGTTTTTGAAACAACTCAAACTACGGTTCACATTGCCGATGATCCTCTAACGTCGGTTGTTCGGGGTGCCGGAATGGTCTTAGAAGATCTCGAAACACTCAAAGGCGTTTTATTGCCGATTCAGTTTAATCCGTAAAAATTTTATAAACTACTCTGTGGCAAGCCACAGGCTATTCAACCTCTTTAAAATAAAGCCAAAAGGAGAGTGTGAAAAAATATCAATACAATTATCGAATTCTAATTGTTGCCTTAGTGATTCTAGTTGTTGGTGCTTTTGTAGTTCCTACCAATGTGATGAAGGGAGTTAAAAATGTCGTTTTCCAAAGTATCCGACCTTTTTCTTTAGTGGGCGGTTTTACGGCCGATAAGACTTCGATGTTTTTCCGTAATCTTTTTCATCTTTCCAAAATTACCAAAGAAAATGAAAATTTAATCAAAGAAAATTTGGATCTTCAAAGCCAGCTTAGTGTTCTTAAAGAAGCTCAGCATGAAAACGAAATTTTAAAACAAGAACTCGGATTCGCCAATACAAAAAAGGATTTAAATTTAACTTCGGCCAACATCATCGGCCGATCAATTGCCGGATACTTAAGAACGATTGTCATTGACCGCGGCGAAGCTGATTCAATTAAGATTGGTCAGGCGGTTCTTTCCCAGGGTTATTTAGTCGGCACGGTCAAAGAAGTCTATCAAAATACTTCGGAAGTGACTTTGATTACCAATTACAATTCACTGGTGCCGGTGATTTTGCAGGAATCGCGAGGAACCGGTCTACTTCGAGGCGGCTTACAAGGACTAACGGTTGAGGAAATTCCTCTCAATATTACGATTAAAAGCGGCGAGAACGTCGTCACTTCGGGTTTGGGCGGGGTAGTGCCAGCCGGGATTTTAATTGGCAAGGTGGGGACGGTCGTCTCTCACGAAGGCGAAATTTTTCAAAAAACCACCGTTAATTCCCCAATTCAAATCTATTATTTGGAATTCGTTTTTGTGGCCAAGCAATGATAAAGACGATTATAAAAATTATCGCGATTGTGGTCTTAGCGATTTTTCAATTGGCCTTGATAACCAAAATAACTATCTTAGGCAGCATCCCCGATTTAATTTTAATTTTAGCGGTGGCGTTGGTATTTAAAAATCGTTTCCAAAATGCCATTTTAGTGGCGGCCGTTGGCGGGATAGTCTTGGATTTGGTTTCGCCTTTGAGATTTGGCGTTTTTACTCTAATTTTTCTGATTATCATCTTGATGATTAATTATCTTTTGCTAAAGACCATACCGTCTCCTAATAATCTAATGGCTTTTTTTATCTTTTTAGGCAGTTTTCTTTTCCTAGATTTAGTGATTTTTCTCGCTATTCGAGTCTGGCCCTCGTGGCAAATTCTCCTTTCTTCATCAATCGAGGCCCTTTGGGCAGTTTTGATTTTATATTTAATCTCGGGTGAAATTTCTAAAGAAGAAGAAATTAAGTTAGCTTAAAATCAGGTCAATATATCATGTCAATTTTTAGTTTATTTGAAGATTCGCCTTTGGAAACCGATAAGGCAAAAAGATTTCTTGGTAGCGACGTTTTGGAATATGAGCATTTTAGGGAGGACGACGTCGGGGAAAAAGTTTTTATTCAAAAAAGAGGTATTCTTTGGGGTCCTTATTTAATTTGTTTTTTAATTTTAATAGTTCTTATTGGTCAGTTGGTTCATCTGCAGATTAGCCAAGGAGGATTTAACCGGACTTTGGCCGAAGGCAATCGTGTCAGAGTTCGTGAAATTAAGGCGCCGCGAGGATTAATTTATGATTCCAAAGGGCAGGTGCTAGCCAACAATCAGCCGTCGTATAACCTTGAAATTTATCCCTTGGACTTACCCAGGGATAAAACCGAGCGTGACGACACTCTAAAAAAAATCGCCGATATCTCGCAAATACCGGAATCGGAAATTATTGATAAAGTTAATCGGAAGGGTCTTTTAACTTACGATCCGGTGGTTTTGAAAGAAAATATTGATCGTGAGACAGCCATGATTTTGGAGGTCAGAATTGTCAATCTCTCCGGCGTGGTCATTTCTAAAAATCCGGTTAGAGAATATGCCGGATTTCAGGGTTTAGGGGCGGTTTTGGGCTACGTGGGGAAAATGACTGACCAAGATCTTAAAGATAATCCTTTATATAAACCTTTTTACGATATCGGTAAAGATGGCTTAGAACTTTCGTATGAAAAATACCTCAAAGGCAGCCCCGGGGTTTTAGAAGTCGAAGTTGATTCTAAGGGTCGGCAACAAAGGCAGCTGGCGGTTACCGATCCTACTCCCGGTAATAATCTGACTTTAAGCATTGATGCCGATTTGGAACAATATTTAACCAAATCACTCTCCCGAGCAGTTGAGGCCGCCGGTTCTCCAGGCGGGGCGGCGGTGGCGCTCAACCCCCAAACCGGGCAGGTGTTGGCAATAACCAGCGTTCCGAGCTACGATAACAATCTTTTTACTCGGCAAACGATCCAGGAAGAATATCAAAAATTATTAGACGACCCATCTAAACCAATGTTTAATCGCGCGATTTCCGGAACCTATCCATCGGGCTCGACGATTAAACCGGTCATCGCCGCCGCCGGCTTAGACGACGGAGTCATTACGCCCCAAACAACCATTAACGCTCCCGGGGAAATAAAAGTCGGTAATTATGTTTATCCGGATTGGAAAGTTCATGGCTTAACCGATGTCAGAAAGGCGATCGCTGAATCGGTAAACATCTTTTTTTATGCCACCGCCGGCGGCTGGGATAAAATTAAAGGTTTAGGCATCGCCAAACTTGACGATTATCTTAAGAGATTCGGATTCGGCCAAAAAAACGGCATTGATTTACCCGGCGAAGCGTCTGGCCTGGTTCCCGACCCAGCTTGGAAAGAAAAAAATAAAAAAGAAATGTGGTACCTTGGAGATACCTATCATTTAGGTATTGGCCAGGGTGATTTTTTGGTTACCCCTTTGCAAATGGCGACCGCCTATTCGGTAATCGCTAATAATGGTGAACTTTTAGAACCGCAAATAGTCAGTAAAATTACCGATAAAGATGGCCACTTAGTCAAAGATTTCCAGAAAATTGTCATCAAAAAAGATTTTATCAGTCAGGACTCTCTACAAGTTACGAGAGAAGGTATGAGGCAGACGGTGACTTCTGGCTCCGGCCAATCATTAAATGATTTACCGGTCATGGCGGCGGCCAAAACCGGCACGGCTCAATTTGGCAATGAAGGTAAAACCCACGCCTGGATGGCCGCTTTCGCTCCCTATAAAAATCCTCAAATTGTTTTGATCGTTTTAATCGAAGCCGGCGGCGAAGGCTACGCTACCGCCGGGCCGGTGACTCACGATGTTTTAAATTGGTATTTCTCGCGTTAGCTATATCAATATTGACACCCATCATTGCAGGTAGTAAAATACATACTAATGGCTAGATTTTGAGGTTTCTCAAATGACCGAAGAGATATTATTAACTTCCGAAGGTTTAGAAAAAATTCAAAAAGAACTCGCGGCTTTAAAAGACCGGCGAAAATTTATTATTGAAAGAATCCGAGCCGCCCGCGAGTACGGTGATTTAGCGGAAAATTCCGAGTACGAAGACGCTAAAAATGAACAATCCTTTGCCGAAGGCCGAATTTTAGAATTGGAAGAAATGCTCCGCCGTGCCCGGGTCGTGGCTAAAAACGGGACTGACAAGGTGGAAATTGGCTCCGCCGTGGTTTTGAAAATGGATGGCCAGACGATTGAGTATAAGCTGGTTGGCGCCCTGGAATCTGACCCGGCTTCAGGCAAGATTTCGATTGAATCACCCTTAGGTCATTCGTTACTTGGTAAGGTTAAAGGTGAAAAGGTGGAGATTACAACGCCTAACGGAAAAATGACCTGTGTCATCACGGCAATTAAATAGTTGAACTTGTTTAAGAAACTATATGGTCAGTCATCCCGAGCGTTAGCGAGGGATCTCTTAACTTGTTTGAGATATCCCGCTAGGCGGGATTCATCGCCTTCGCGATAGATTCTTCGCTTTTCGCTCAGAATGACAAGTAGAGTTTTAAAAATGACTTAGTTATCAATTCTTCGAATAATAGATTTTTGTACTCTTTTTTGATAGGATAAATTTAGGAGAAAATTATGTTTTGGGTTGACGAAATTGTTGAAGATATCTTAAAGAAAATCCCGAAAGACTCTTATCTAATTACGGATTGGACAACGCCGTCTGGACATTCTCACGTTGGCGCCCTAAGGGGAGTGATTGTTCATGATGTCGTGCGTCGCGGTCTAGAGGAAAAAGGTAAAGAGGCAATTTTCCAATATGGTTTTGATGATTTTGATCCGATGGACGGTTTGCCGATTTACGTAGATCAAACATGGGAAAAATTCATGGGAATGCCGCTTTCCAAGGTACCGGCGCCTGACGGAAAATCAAAAAGTTTCGCTGACGAATATTTAAATGAATTTATCGAAGTTTTTAATGGACTCGGAATCGAGCCTAAAATAGTTAAGACCTCCGAACTTTATAAAGCAGGCAAATTTGATGAAACGATCAAAATTGTTCTTGATAATGCCGCAGAAATTCGAAAAATATATTTAGAAGTTTCCGGATCAAATAAGGGAGATGATTGGTATCCATTTCAAGTTGTTTGTCCAAAGTGCGGTAAAATTGGCACAACCAAGGTGACGGATTGGAACGGAAGAGAAGTGATTTTTAAATGTGAAGAGCATTTAGTTCGCTGGGCAAAGGGTTGCGGCTATGAAGGAAAAATTTCACCTTTTGGCGGTGCCGGTAAACTGCCGTGGAAGGTAGAGTGGGCTTGTAAATGGTTTGTGTTTGGTAGCGATATCGAAGGTGAGGGCAAAGATCATTCTGCCGCCGGTGGTTCACGAGATATCGCCAATAATATTTTTCGCCAAGTATTCAAGAAGGAACCGCCTTATGATATCCCTTACGAATTCTTTTTAGTCGGTGGCAAAAAAATGGCCTCCTCTAAAGGTTTAGGGGTAACGGCCAAAGATATGGCCGTTTTTTTACCAAAAAAACTTTTACGCTTTTTGTTTATTCGGACTAAGGCTAAACGGGCAATTGAGTTTCAACCGGAGGGTGACACAATCCCGTTGCTGTATGATGAATTCGATCGGACATTAGCGCTATTTGACAAAGATCCAAAGCAAGATCTGGCGAGGGCATATTATTATACTGTCGGCTCGAATAAAAAAGATATTCAATATCAACCTCGATTTTCAAAAATTGCCTACATGTTACAGATGCCGAGGGCGGATATTATGGATTATGCAGAGAAGGAAAAGGCAAGCGAAGCGAAGTCCCGAGGAGCTGGAGGCGACGAGGGAGCTATGGCATTATCGGAAATAGAAAAACAGGAAATTGAAAATCGAATTGAAATTGCCAAAAAATGGCTGGAAAAATTTGCGCCAGAAAATTATAAGTTTACGATATTAGATAAATTACCGGATATCAATTTAGACGACCAGCAAAAAGAATTTATCAAAGAGGTTCTAGTGTTGTATGAATCAAAAGAAAAATGGTCTGGCGAAGAGTTGCACAAGGAAATTCATAACATTAAAAATGAAATGGGAATTTTGCCGCGCGAGGCTTTCTCGGCGATTTATCAGATTTTTATCGGCAAAGATTCCGGTCCTCAAGCCGGGTGGCTCTTGGCAAGTTTGGATAGAGAATTGGTTTTAAAAAGATTAAAAGAAGTTAAATAGTTCGAATTCACAGAAACGAATAAAAAAAGAATTAAAACCTAAAGATTTCATATGATGAATGCTGGAGCATCGTATCATTGAATTAAAAGTTTATGGAGAAAGAGGATAAAAAAGCATTTGTTCTCAGTACAAGACAAATCATTTTATATTTGGCAGATTTTATCGTCGGGATGAATCAAGTTTTTGATAGACATGGGATGTATAGGAAAAATATCAAAGATTATTGGAATTGGCGCCAAATTGACAGAGCTCGATTTTCTAAAGATCTATATCGTTTGAAAAAAGAAAAATTGGTCAAATATTACATTAAGGATAAAGAAAAATATATTGAGTTAATGCCAAAAGGATTTAAAAGATTGTTGAAATATCAAATCGAAGAAATTAAAATTAAAAAACCTAAAATGTGGGATAAAAAATGGCGTATTGTCATTTTTGATATTCCGGATAATAAGAAAGGTTCGAGAAATATTTTGAGAGAAACTTTAAAGAGGTTAGGATTTATTAGACTGCAGGAAAGTGTTTTTATATATCCTTTTGAGTGTAAAACGGAAATAGATTTTATTGCAGAAAATTATAGAGTCAAACCATTTTTAAAATATATTATCGCTGACATTTTAGAAGGCGATCATGAATTATTGGAGGAATTTTTAGATCAAGGAGTTGTAACTTCAAAACAAATTAAATAACCCGTTCATATATTTAATGCTCCAGCTGTAAAAAGTGAATCAGAAGTTAAATTCAGTAAGAGTTTTGAGTCATTTAAAAAACCGAATTTAATCAATAGTTTAGGGGGAAGAAACCAATTATGACTTGATTTTTTTAATGAAGGGCATAAAATTGAACTATCTTGAGCTGGAAGTAACCGATGACTCCTGGCGAGCCGGTTCAGCAAGAAATACACACTCTTGATGATTTATTGAGCATGGTTAGGAAAGAAGGCGGAGTAGTCCTCATTGTCGTTGGTCAAGGAATTACTGTTGAGGAATATGTCAGATTTTTGGAATGTCGATCCAAGGGTGAAATTCCTGTTTTATCAGATATTCGAAGAGCAAGAGATGCATCTTGTGAGCATAAAGGATTTCTTGTTGTTGAAGGTTCGTCGGTAAAACGAGGTAGTCTAATAGAATATTATGCAGAAGCTTTGACCATTACTGAGTGCTTGTCAGGCCAGTTGACAATAAGGGTTCACGAATATCCACATCAGATAATTATCTTCTATCAGCCCGGATTCCAAGTGATTTTGTCAATTTTGTCCTACCAAAAGTTCAAGCAATATTTCGCAATCTTTGGCAAGTTTATTGGATGACCAAAGGTGGAGAGATTTTCCCGCCTGAGACTATGATCGGAGAAACCATCGATCAGGGGCAGTGATCTGCCCCTTTATCTTTTTGGCCAAACTGGTATAATAAAATTAAGATGCTTGATATCAAATACGTTCGGGAAAATTTAGAGGAAGTCAAAAAAGAGTTGGCCAAGTTGGATAAAGATTTTGTCTTAAAAAGATTAAAAGAAGTGGAGGGATGATGAACGGCGAACAACCGGCGCCGATTTCCGGCGATCAATCAAACAATAAGGGTTTGATCTTTGTTATTCTGGGTACAGTCACGTTGTTATTCCCGATAGTCGGTTTTATCATTAATGAAATTGCTCTAGCTAATGGGCCCGAGGGCGCACCTGTTAACATTGCGATCACTAATTACGAGGTATTGGGAGTTTCGTTAGGCTTAAGTTTTATTTTTAGCTTGATAGGGATTATTAAACTAAAATCCATCAAAGAATCATTGCATTGGTTGGCTATATTAGTTTTTATAATATCAACAATACTGATGGGAATTACTGTTTTAATGTTGTTCGTCGCTTCCGCTTTTTAAACTTTTTACAATAACTATTTAGGATTAAAATGCTTAACATTAAATATGTTCGGGAAAATTTGGGAGAAGTTAAGAAAAAAATTGCCACAAAGTGTCAATTTAAATGTGATGTGGATAAGGTTTTGAAATTGGATGAGGAACGACGGAGCTTAATGGCGC
>Ga0315282_10014425_pt1 | contig 11763 bp, 8 predicted proteins | sample YL17G07_20_MG_FD_203693 | JGI IMG/M metagenome (GOLD analysis project Ga0315282, IMG submission 203693) | Sediment microbial communities from Yellowstone Lake, YNP, Wyoming, USA - YL17G07_20 | ecosystem: Environmental > Aquatic > Freshwater > Lake > Sediment | place: USA: Wyoming | collected... | reverse complement strand
TGTGCGGCGGTGTCCGCCGCTCCGGAGACGCGGCTTCGCCGCGTCGCAAGTCGGAGCACACGCCGCATTCCGGAGCTCGCGCAAGCGCGAGCCAACTCGGAATGACACCAACGGCCACAGGATTCTCACACACGCTCTTAGGCGGGCGGCTGGGGGCCCGCCGTGCAAGTACGTCGGCCACACAGAGGTTGCGAGAACAATCGTGCGGAACCGCCGGGCCAACCGTCTCCGTCGGCGCGACGCGGTCGGCGACGACGTCAGCCTCATCGAGACTCGGTCAACATCTTCCAGGTGTCGATGAACACTCTGACGTTGTGCCACGCTTGCGGCGTGTCCTCGCGGACGTTATCGACCGGGCTCAGGATGAAACGGCCTGTCGGCCCGAGGGTTGCCACCGCATCCTCGACCGCTTGCCGCACCGTCGACTCGGTACCCTGTTCGACGACGAGCGGGCCACTGACGCCGCCCCACAACCCGACCCAGGCTCCCATGGAACGTCGGACCTCGTCGAGCGTCGTGCCCTTTCCCTCGCCGGGGTCGATCCCAATGATGACGTCCGCGCCGGACTCCAGCAGCGCATCGGCGATTGGAAGCATGCCGCTGGTGATGATGTAGCCATAGCGGGCTCCCGCCTGATGCACCATCTCAACTTCGCGCTTCAGACCCGGCAGGATGAAGCGCCGGTACAGCGTGGGGGACCAGAATTCGGTTCCCTCGTACCATGCACGCCGCATGACCAGGCGCGCGCCGGCCTCCAGGTGCAGTTCGAGGCGGCGCCGATTCCAATGCTCGATCGTGGCGATGAGCTGGGCCAGGAAATCCGGGTCGTCGTATCCCCACAGCAGCGGCGCCGTGCCGCCGCACAACCACATCAGGGTGTCAATCACCGTCCCCGTGCCGCCGTTATCACCGATCAGTCCCTTATCCTCGTTCTCCACAAAGCGCTGTGATTTCCATCCGCCGGTCAGGAGCAATTCGCGCTCGTCGGCGAACCGCTTGCGCGCACCGGCCTGCGCGCGAAAGGAATCGATGTCATCGCGGGTCGGCTCGGCGAAGATATAGCGCAGCGCATCTAACTGCTGCGGCCCGAGCACCGGGTACTTCACCGCCCGCGGGGTGAAGTAGTCGTCGAAGATCGGCAGCCGATGGCCATACGGCCAGTCCGCAATCTGGGCCACCGTTGCCGTGATCTCGCCCGCCGGGGTCTCGTACGCACGGTGCAGCAGGCGCGATTCCGCATCGGGCCCCGGCTCCACCCACTCCCGCACCCGCACCTCGGATGAAAACCGCACCGGAAGATCCTCGAGCTGCACTCGTGCATCGAGTCCCAGCTCCTGCTGCCGAGTCGCGAACTCGTACTCATCGCGGCATGTTGCGCGCAGCGCGCGAAAGATCATGAAACAGCACGGCAGCGGCGCGCCCGCGACACCGTCGATGGCTGCCAGCAGCCGCTCCCGCGATGATGCCCTACCCATGGTGTGCCTCACTTGCTATTGGCATCGAGTTCCTCACGTCTGTCGCAGCCGCCGCTTCAGTGGCAGACCCGTGGCGAGCCAATCGTCAACATCAGAGCGGTCGCCCGACATCAGGGGCAGGAACGGGTACCCCCGTGCGCTGTGGAGCCGCGCTCGCTTGCCGCGACCGGATTCTGTGGCATGCCGCCTCAGTGACTTCTCTGCGCCAGGGCGGGCCTCCTCGGACTGCGCTCAAATGTACACCAACCAAACGCAGATGTCCTAGCCGGCGAGATTGACTTTCGCTTACGGCCTGGGTAGGCTGTTGTTGAGGTCCATTCGCAGCAGTAGTGGGCGTGTCTCATGGCGTCGGGACCGCGGCGTTGGAGCGCGTCTGCGACTGCGGCCGCTTGGCGCGGCAACGCCGTGTTTCGGCACCCCGACAATCTCTTCGGAGGCCCGACGGGCGCGCGGGAATACGCCTCAGGGGCTCTCGGAAGTGAAGCAGGCGGCGGGTCCCATGCGCCGCAGGGTCTGCCGTGTGAGACGTGCGTGGACCTGCTCGCTCGCTCTGCCGGTCGCGGCGAGGTCACTGGCAGGCGGGTGGAGCAGGTTGAGCGCGCGGAGCGCTGCGGCGTTCCGCGCGCTCAACCAAGAACGGGAGGTCGAGAGAGGAGGCCTCTCGAATGGCGGCGCTTGCAGCGTCGTGGCACCGCGTGGAATCGAGCGAATCGGCGATGGCGCTCATTTGTGCAATCCCCCATGGCGACGATTGTGAATAGCCCACCGGCGATCGAAGGGGCCAACATCGAACGAACGTCCCCGGTCCGGGACGGGGGCGGCGTCACCGTCCGCTCGCTGGTCATCGCATTCGCGCTGGTGATCCTCATTACCCCGCTGTCTTTCTACGTCGAAGTGCGGTGGGTCACCATGATTCGCTTTGCCTCCGGCGCTCCCACCTCCGTTCCGATCTCCGTGCTCTTCCTTCTGGCGGCGGTGGCCGGCAGCCGCCTGCTCGCGCGCTTTGGCCTTTCTCGACGCGAACTCCTGGTCGTCTACATCATCCTGGCGGTCGGGGTGCCGCTGGGCAGTCGCGCTGCGCTGTTTTACGCGATTCCCAAGGCGGCGGTCTACCACCTCATGATGCCGCAATATCCCCTCTGGCAGGCTGGCTTTGCGCGCTATATCCCCTCGTGGTGGGCGCCGGCGTCCGCCGCAGCGATCAAGGGCCTCGAATCCGGGCGCACCGCGGTGCCCTGGCAGGCATGGTTCCTGCCCTGGGGCGCCTGGTCGTTCTTCATGCTCGCTCTCTGGGGCGCGACGGTCTCGATTCTGCTGCTCTTCCAGAAGCAGTGGATTACCCACGAAGCCCTGAGCTTCCCCATTGCCCAGATTCCGCTGGGCCTCACGGTCAAGCCGCCTCCGGGGCAGGCCGACATTGGCGGCCGTCTGCCGTCCGCGGCCCTGTTCTGGGGTGGACTGATCATCGCGTTCGGGCTGACCTTCATGGGCTCGCTCTCGCGGTTCCTACCTTTCCTGCCGGCGATCCAGATGAGTGGAAAGGGGCTTACGGTCTGGCGCTATCGCGAACTGGGCCCGCTGCAGGGGCTTGGGGAGCTCTATCTTCCCATGTCGCCCTGGGTCATTTCGTTGTTCTACCTGATTCCCGCGGAGATCTCGTTCTCGGTTTGGTTCTTCTGGGCAGGGCGACTGGCGCTGAATGTGCTGGTGCTGGCGGCGGGGGGGAACCCGGAAGGGATGGAACGCGCGAGTTCGCTCGCCTACAGCTACCAGGCGGCGGGGGCCGCCGTCGCAATCGCCCTTTGGTTCACCTGGGTCGCCCGCCGGCATCTCGCTGGGGTGCTGCGGGCCGCCTTCTCGGGGCGCCCGTACGACCGCGAGGCCGCGCTCTACCGTTGGGCTGTCATCTGCTTGGCGGCATGCTTCATTTACATGATCGCGTTCTGCATGCTGTCGGGATGCCGGCTCGTGTTCGCCTTGGTGATGCTGGGGCTGCTCGTGGGTTACTACGTCCTGTGGGCCAGGGTGCGGGCGGAAGTCGGCATTGCATTCCTCATTGTGCCAACCGATATCGCCGACATGATGGCGGCGGCGTTCGGGTACTCCATCTTCCGCCCGCGGGAGATCATCACCCTGGTACCCCAACGACGACCACATCGCCGAATTCCTGAACCTGGTGCATCATCCGCTGCGCAAGCCGTGGGAGCGCTGGGGACTGCACGAAACCGACTATGACGGCCGCAAAGCGTGGCGCGAACGGCTCTTTACGCGCCTGCGGGAGATCGCCGACGGCAAGCATCCGGTGACCGCAATCGGCCGCAGCGCCGAGCCGGAGATGACGACCCCAATGGTGCGCGGCCTGGGGCTGGGCGAGGCGATGTACATGCCGGCTGTGAACATCCCCAACAGGGGCTACCTGACAAACCTGCAGCCCGAGGGCATCGTCGAAGTGCCCGCCATGGTCAACGGCTACGGCGTGCACGGCGTGGTGGTCGGCGATCTGCCCGACATCGTCGCCGGTTGGTGCAACCTGCATCTTTCGATTCAGAAGCTAACGGCCGACGCGGGGGCGACGGGTTCGCGGGAGAAGGCGCTGCAAGCGTTCATGCTGGATCCCATGATCAATGACCTGCCGCTCGCCGAAGAGGTGATGGACGGCTTGTTCAAAGCGCACAAGGGGTTTCTGCCGCAGTTCGAATAGGCGGCGAAAGGAATCGCCCATGGCTGCCCGACTGTTGAGGTTCACGCGTCCGGCGTTGCTGCGCGCCGCTGAACTCGAGCGCATCGAGACAGCGGCGCTGCGGATTCTCGAAGAGATCGGGATCGAGGTCTCGCATCCGGACCTCGCGTCGCGCGCGCGCCGGCACGGCTTCAAGCTCCAGCAGGGGCGCATCCGGCTGTCGCGCCGTCAGGTTGCGTCTTTTCTCCGCGAAGGACGCAAGGGCCGGCACGTGCCGCGGCGCCAGCCTCCCCCGCGGGAGACAGATGCGCAGTTGATGCTGGGTGTCAGCAGCTACCCCCAGAGCGTGCATGACCCGGAAACCGATCGGATCCTGTCATTCACAACGCCGCGCCTGGTCGAGGCCGCGAAGCTGGTGGACATGCTCGGCGACCGTGGCCTGTACCCTGGGCCGCCAGGCTGCCCGGTCGACGTGCCGCCGGCGCTGCAAGTGCTCATGCAGTATCGCATCGCCGCCGAGAACCTGCGCCGCGGCGGTGACCCGGTGGATCCCAAAGACTGCGTCTCCCTGCCATACCTGATGGAGATGGCGCAGACAATGGGCCATCCCGTCACCGGGCTGCCGGTGTACGTCTTCAGCCCGCTGAAGCTGGCGGGGGAGTCCCTGAGCGCGGTGCTGATGGTCGAGAAGCAGCTCAAGGCGATTCACGTGAGCTCGATGCCCGCGGCCGGATGCGCGGCGCCGGTGCGGCCGGCGGAAGCCCTGGCCCTGGCGACCGCGGAGGTCGTCGGGTCCGCGCTCATCTTGCGCGAGTGCCTGAAGCCTGCGGTGCACTGGTCCGTGGCCGCGTACGCATTCGACCTGCGCGGAATGGCGATGAGCTCCTGCGGCCCCGAAGGGACGCTTTTCAAGATGGCCTCGGCGGAGGTTGACGCGTACCTGCACGGGCACGAATGGTTTCCCGGAATCGGCAGACTTCACACGCTGGCCAAACTGCCCAACTCGCAGGCGGCGGCCGAGAAGGGCAGCGCCATGACCGTCGGGGCGCTGTGCGGCGCGCGCAGCTTCAGCAATGCCGGGGCGCTCAGCCATGATGAGATCTTCAGCGCGGTTCAGCTCCTGGTTGACCTGGAGATAAAGGACCACGTCCAGCGGCTGGTGCAGGGCCTGGATACTGCGTGTGACGAGGAGGCGTGCCTGGCGGATGTCCGCGCCGCCCTCGGGCGCGGCTTCCTCGGTTTGGACCGAACGTTAGACCTGTATCGCGACCTGTACTGGCACCCGCAGTTGTTCGAGCGGCGTTTTCTCGGTCCTTGGCAGGCCGCGTCCCATCCGACGTTGTCGCGAGAGGCCCAGGAGGTGGCGAAGGAGCTGATCTCGCGCCACGATTACGAGCTGCCGTTGGCGAAGCGCGCCGACCTTGACCGCATCTACCGGCGGGCGGAGCGGGAGCTGACGGGGCGGTAGTACGGAGCCGCAGGCGGCCTGGGGAACGCAGGCCAGACAAGGATCATAAGAAAGGCAGGCATGCGCCGGCATGGGACGCGCCCCGACCGGTCGGGGCGCTCAGTTGATGCGTTCACCTGCAAGGCGAACCCGAGATACCGGCTACGCATAACTCGGGTTGGCCCATCTCTATGTTCCCATCATCGCCCTTGCCGCGGTGGCGATGCGGTGGGCGTCGGGGACCGCGTAGCGCTCCATGACCGGGCTGGCAGCGATCGGCGCATCGTATGTCGCCACGCGCACCGGCGGCGCGGTCAGCAGATCGCGATGTTTCTCCGCGATCTCGGCGATGATCTCGGCGCCCCAGCCTCCGCGCCGCGTATCCTCCTCCACGACCATTAACCGGCCGGTGCGACCCAGCGATTCGCACACGGTGTCGTAGTCGAACGGGACCAGGGTGCGCGGGTCGATGACCTCGAGTTCGACCCCTTGCGGCGCCAGTTCCTCCGCCGCCTGCAGGGAGCGGTAGAGCATGAGATGCGTCGCGATCACCGTGATGTCGCGCCCCGGCCTGCGGATGACCGCGGCGCCGAACGGCACGACGAAGTCCTCGTCCGGGACCGGCTCATCAACCTGCACCGCATTGTCTTCCTTGCGCGCGCCGCTGGAGCCGTAGAGGAGCTTGTGCTCGAAGATGAATACGGGGTTGTCGTCGCGAACTGCCGCTTTGAGCAGGCCCTTGGCATCATAGGGGGTGGAGGGAACCGCCACCTTCCAACCGGGGGTGTGCGTGATATAGGCCTCGGGGCATTGGGCGTGCTGCGCGCCGCGCGTGCTCGCGCCCACCGGGGCGCGCACCACCAGCGGCACCTTGAGGCGGCCGCCGGACATGAAACACATCTTCGGCGCCTGGTTGATGAGCTGGTCGGCGGCGCAGAACATGAAGTCGGAATACTGAAAGTCAGCGATGGGCCTCAAGCCCGCAAGCGCCGCGCCGATGGCGGCGCCGATGAGCGCGGATTCGGAGATCGGCGTGTTGCGAATACGTTCGAGCCCGAACTCCCGCTCCAGTCCCCAGGTCACGGTGAACGCGCCGCCCCAGCCGCCGGGGATGCCGATGTCTTCGCCGATGCAGATGACGGCCGGGTCGCGCCGCATCTCCTCCGTGATCGCCAGCCGCAGCGCTTTTGCGATGGTCACTCTGGTTCCTCCGAGAACACACAGCGCAGCGCTTCGTCGCCTTGCGGCTGCGGCGCCTGCTCGCCGTAGTCCAGCGCGGCCTGCACCTCCTCGGCCGCCGCCCGGTCAATCGCGTCGAGATCCGATTCCGTCGCCACACCTTCACCAATCAACCGAGCGCGCGCCACCTCGAGCGGATCGCGCGCCAGCCAGAACGCCTCCTCCTGTTGATCGCGGTACTTGTTCTGGTCGCGGCGCGAATGCCCGCAGCGGCGGTAGGTGATGCACTCGATGAACGACGGCCCTTCGCTTGAGCGAGCGCGCGACACCGCCTGCCCAGCCGCCAGGTAAACCGCGAATACGTCGTTGCCGTCAACAGTTTCGGCGGGCATGCCATAAGAGCGCGCGCGTTCCGCCAGACGCGGGATCTTATTCGAGAGCGTCACGTGAGTCGAAGCGGCGTAGAGGTTGTTCTCGCACACCAGCACCACGGGCAGATCCCAGATCGCGCACAGATTCGCCCCCTCGTGGAATGCGCCGTTGTTGAATGCGCCATCGCCGAAGAAGCAGGCCACCGCCGTGCTCGGTTTCAACATCCGACAGCCAAGGCCGATGCCGGCGGCGATGGGGACGCCGCCCGCGACGATGGCGCTCGCCGGCGGCATGCCATACTCCGGGCTGCCCATGTGCATCGAGCCGCCGTGGCCGCGGCAGCAGCCCAGCGTGCTGCCGAAAAGCTCGGCCGCCATCTCCTTGAGCGGGATGCCTTTGGCGATGGCATGCCCGTGCGGGCGATGGGTGCTCGTGATGTAGTCGGTCACGCAGAGGTTCGCGCACACGCCGGCGGCCACCGCTTCCTGGCCCTGATACTGATGAACGGTGCCGGGGATGCGGCCCGCCTGGAAGTACTTGAATACACGATCCTCGAACTCGCGGATGCGCCGCATGGTGCGGTAGAGTGCAGTCGCCGTTGCGGCCTCGGGCAGCGGCCCGGGCGGGCTATCGCACAGTTGAAAATCAGCGCGAGCCACGTTCACTTTCCTCCGATCAACAGCCGCCGCGCCAGCCGCACCGATTCGGCGCCGTCCCCCGCGCGCACCACGCGCTCGATCTCCTCGGCGGGCGCCTGCTCAATCGCACGCAGGAGGTCTCCGATCCAGGCGAAGCTCTCGCGGGCAGCGGCGAGTCCTTCTTCGCGATATGGGAAGACGTCGAGTGTCAGCCACCCGCGGTAGTCGAGCCGGCGCAGCCAGTACAAGAATTCCATCAGCTCGATGACGCGCACCGACCCGACGATCATATCATCGTCCCACGAGCCGTAGTTGTCATTGAGGTGGACGTAGAAGAGGCGCTTGCGGCCGTTGCCGTGCAGCAGCGCGGCCGCTTCGGCGGGGTTCTCTCCGGCGGCGAGCGCGTGGCCGGTGTCCAGCAGCGCCCCGACGTTGTTCGCGCCCACCGCGTCAATCAGCAACAGCGTCTTCGCCGCCGAGTTGACGTGGATGTGCGTGCGCGGCTCCTTGAGCTTGTACTCGATGCACACGGGCACGCCTGGGCGGTGAGCCGCGGCCGCCTTCACTCCATCCACGAGCCAGGTCCAGGCGGATTCGTAATCGGATTGGAAGGGATAGTCGTAGCCGTCCTGGCCGAACCAGAGGTCGACAGCGATGTTGCCCATCGCCGCCGCCCACTCGATGACCTTCTGGCATTCGGCGATCGCCGCTTTGCGGGTCGGGGCATCGGGGGCGGCGAGGCTGCCCATCGCCCATTTCGCCTGCGTCCACAGGTCGGCGGTCAGCATTGAGGCTTCCAGGCCGCGATTGGAGAGCTCTTTGGGCATGCGGGCGATGTTGTCGTCGTTGACGTGCCAGTTGCCGACGAGCTCGACGCCCTCAAGCCCCTGGCATTGCGCCGCCAGATCGAGCATGCCTTCCAGTGTACTCGCGCCCCGCCCGTAGCCCGAGAGGCAGTAGCGGTCCGCGCACGACCCGAAAACAGGCAGGCATGCGCCCAAGCGGTAGCGTTTGTCGCTCGCGTCCATCATGTCACCTCGATGCGGGAGTGTTCGTTCAACCACTAAGGCACAAAGGCACAGAGAAAGACAAAGATCAAGGCGTACCGCGGCCACCCCTTCGTGCCTTTGTGTCTTTGTGGTGAATCCCCCACCGTTTGTTATCACTGGCTGGTCTTCGGGTGGAAGCGCGGATCGGCGCGCAGCCAATGCGTGCGCGGCCGCTCCGGGATGCCCCACTTCTCGATCGCCGCGTTCAGCTCCGGGTACTGAGGCGCGGCGTCCTTCAGCGAGCGGCCCGACATCACGACCTCGATCGCTTGCTGCCACGCTTTGGCGCCCGCCGTGTAGCCCATCGGGTGGCCGAGCATTCCGCCGCCGGCCGGGATGATGATGTCCGTGCCGTATTCCTTGACCAGGATCTCCGTGAGCCCGGGATAGACCCCGGCGCAGGGCATCGGCCAGGTCGGTTTGATGTGCTGCCAGGGGGCGAGCTTGACGTGCGCGGTGCGAAGGCCTTCCTCGAGGCTGACCATGGGAATGCTCGACCAGTAGGTCGGCGTCAGCATGAGGTCGGCGCCGCAGAGGCGGCACAGCTTGGCGAACACCGGCCATGCGATGCGCGGCTGCGCGGCGATCATGTGCGAGGCATGCAGCAGCACCGGCACCTTGATGTCGGGGTGGGAGGTCAGAACGCGCAGAGCCGAAAGCCCGGCGGAGTAGGTGAGGAGCAGCCCGGGCGCGCCCAGTTCCACCGCCCGCAGCGCCTTGGGCATGATCTTGTCGACCTCGTCGGTGATGCTGACGAAGTAGATGGGCCGCTTGCCCGTTTTCTCGGCCGCTCGGTCGATCGCCGCCAGCACCGCCTTCAGCCGGTCCTCGAACCTGCAGTTGTAGACATCGGAGCACATCTCGTCGTCTTTGATCATGTCCACGCCGCCCAGGCATGTCTGGTAGACCTGGTGGGCGGTGTTCTCGGGCGTCATCCCCATCTTCGGCTTGATGATGTGAAGCGAGAGAGGACGGTGGGGGATGCCCATCATCTCACGGATTCCGGGAACGCCGAACTTGGGGCCCTGGAACTGCGCGAGCAGATCATCGGGCACGGCGACATCCACCAATCGCATGCGCGGCGAGTAGGCGAAGCAGTTGCCCGCGATCGAGAGCAACATCATGGGAATGTTGGGCTCCCAGGCGTCAATCGGGAACGCAAGCTGGATGACGGCGCGCTTGGTGTCGCTTTCGGTGGATGGGATCTCGAAGTAGCCGACGAGCTTGCCGGAGAGGTGCGCCCGAACGTCAGGAGTCTCCTCCTCGACCTTTTCCCAGGTGCCGGTGGAACCCTCCAATGCGAGGCTCTGAATGAGACTGAAGTGGTCGAGGAAGGTCTCCCCGGGCACCCGGTCATCCACGTAGTAGGTGGCGATCAGGCAGCGTTTGCGGTCGATGCCATCGAGGATGTTGTGGAAGATGATCGGGTCATAGTACGGTGTCGGCGGTTTGACGCTGTCGGTCGGCACGATTCGGTAGCCTCCGTGATAGTGAGGGGCGATTCTCGGCGCTCGCCTGCGTAGGGCACCCGTATTTCTTGTTCGACACGACTGGCGTCTCGACCTCGCGGCGCATCGCCTCACACTGCATCCGGATTTGCCTTGACCAGCGCCAGGCGCACCAGGCGTCCGCTCGCCTTGGGCTCCGCCGTGAAGGCGGCGGCCGGTACCGAGCCGGAATTCAAGGTGACCGCAAGGGCTTCCGCCAGGATGTAAGCAGTATGGGCCTTCACCGCCCTCCCAACTTCGTCTTCCCCGCAGGCTTCGATCCAGAGGTGGATGCGGTCGTCCACGCGCAGCCCGGCCTGTTTGCGGAGCGTCTGAACATGGCGCACGAGGTCGCGGGCAATGCCCTCGAGGACAAGGGCGTCGTCGAGGCGAGTGTCAAGTCCAACGGCCAGGCCTGGCTCCTCGGCAAAGACACTGCCGACATGCTCTTTATGGGCGACGAACTCGGCGCGTTTGACGTTGAGTTCCTCAAGCACATCCTGCTCGAAATACGGGAGCGCGGCCTGCACGCGGTGGCCGGGTGCGAAGACGAAGGCGCTTGCGAGCGGCTGTCGGACGCGGATGCCAGCCTGGGCCCGTGCGGCCCGGCCGAGCCCGATGATCCGTCGCGCGAACGCACATTCCTCCACGAGCGCGCTGTCCTCAGAGGCCACCTCTTCCATCGGGAACGTGCAGAGATGTACGCTCTCCGGCAACCGGTCGGCGAACGGCGCCGCGAGTCGCCGATACAGCGCCTCAGCGGTGAATGGCACGAAGGGCGCGAGGAGCCGGGTGAAGGTGAGCAGCGCCGCGTGCAGCGTCTGGTAGGCGGCCTCCTTGTCCGCTCCGGCGCCGCCCTTCCAGAAGCGGCGGCGGCTGCGCCGAACCCACCAGTTCGACAGGTCATCCAGGAGTTGCAACAAGGCAGAGGTCGCTTGCGGGGGGTTGAATGACTCGATCGCGGCTGCGACTTCATTTGAGGTTGCCGCGATGCGCGCCCTCAGCCAACGGTCAAGCGGCGCACCACTGACTGTATCGACCTTCAGTGGGGCAGTGCCGGGCTGCGGCCACCTGTCCACATTCGCGTAGGTGGCAAAGAAGTGGTAGACGTTCCACAGTGTGCGCAGCCAGGCGCGGACTTCCTCCGCCCGGCCCGTGCCGTATCGGAGGGGCTGGCCGAGTGGTTGGGCCGAGCCGAGCCACCGGATCGCGTCCGCGCCCACCTGATCAGCAGCCTGGGAGAACCAGATGGCGTTGCCCTTCGATTTGTGCATCTCCTCGCCGCGCTCGTCCACGACCAGGCTATGCCCGACGATGCTCGTGACGGGCGTGCGGCCCTCGAGCATCGCGCTCATGGCGAGCAGGGCGTAGAACCAGTTGCGGAATTGACCGGGCAGGCATTCGATGATGAGATCCGCGGGGAACCACTCCTCCCA
>Ga0315282_10014424_pt1 | contig 11764 bp, 7 predicted proteins | sample YL17G07_20_MG_FD_203693 | JGI IMG/M metagenome (GOLD analysis project Ga0315282, IMG submission 203693) | Sediment microbial communities from Yellowstone Lake, YNP, Wyoming, USA - YL17G07_20 | ecosystem: Environmental > Aquatic > Freshwater > Lake > Sediment | place: USA: Wyoming | collected... | reverse complement strand
ACCTTCTCCCCACGGGGGAGAAGGGGATCTCTTCGCCGAAGGCTTCGTCGCCAAAATCCTGGACCTCGGCCTGTCGAAGAACATCAGCGATGCGGCCCATTCCTTCACCACGCAGACCGGCGTGGTCATGGGAACCGCCCATTACATCTCGCCGGAACAGGCGCGCGGCGAGAAGAGCATTGACGGGCGCACGGACATGTATTCGCTGGGCGCGACACTCTACCACCTCGTGACCGGCCAGACGCCATTCGCCGGTTCCAGCATCGGCGTGATCCTGGCCAAGCACCTGACGGAGCAGTTGCCCAACCCGCAGGACGCGGTCCCCGACCTGCCCGACGCCATCGTCCAGATTCTCCAGAAAATGATGGCCAAGGCGCCGGACGATCGCTATCGGGATTGCGGCGAACTGTTGGCCGACCTCGAGTTGGCCGGCCAGGGCAAGTCGCCCGCCAGTCTTGATCTTGATCCCGCGCTGTCCACAATCTCCATGCGGCGCGGCAAACGGCCGGCGCTCAAGGGCAAGCCCCGTCCGGGCGCGTTGCCTGTCCGCCGCACCGGCCCGCGGGAGCCGGTCCTTACTCCCCTTGAGGGCGGCGGCAAGGCGCGGGCTGCTGTTCCCTCTCCCCTTGAGGGAGAAGGCCGAGCGAGCGCGAAGCGAGAGACCGGGGTGAGGGAGCGAATGCCCCTCTACGCAGCCTGCGGCGTCCTGGGACTGGGGTTGGTCATCCTGGTCGTGGCGCTGCTCCGTGACAATTCCGAAACTCGAAATCCGAAATCCGAAGTGCCGGTCAGTGGTCAGTCGTCAGTGGTCAATGGCGAAAAGACGCCCGCTGCCGTTCCACCCGATACCCGAACCCCGAGACCCGATACCCGGCCCTGGCCCTTGCACGACGGCAGGGAACCCATCGCCGACTACGCCAAGCGCGCCGGCCTGCCAGCGACGGAGACGCTGGACCTCGGCGGCGGCGTGAAGATGGAATTGGTCCTCGTGCCGGCGGGGGAGTTCATGATGGGGCAGAAAGGCGTGGCCGAGCCGGTGCATCCGGTGAAGATCACGAAGCCGTTCTACCTCGGCAAATACGAGGTCACGCAGGCGCAGTATGAGAAAGTCATGGGCGCGCATCCGAGCCGGTTCAAAGGCGCGGATGTGCCGGTTGAGCAGGTGTCCTGGAACGACGCGACGGCGTTCTGCAAGAAGCTCAACGAGCAAACTGGAAAGGCGGTGCTATTGCCCACTGAAGCGCAGTGGGAATACGCCTGCCGGGCGGGAACGAGCACGGAGTACAACACCGGGGAGGGCGTGGCAGCGCTCGAGAAGGCGGGGTGGTACCAAGTGAACTCCGGCAGCAAGACGAATCCGGTCGGGAAGAAAGCCCCGAACGCCTGGGGCTTGCACGACATGCACGGGAACGTCTGGGAGTGGGTGCAGGACTACTTCACCGACAAGTACTACTTGGAGTCGCCGCCCGTTGATCCGAAAGGCCCGGCGAGCGGCGGAGACAATTTGCTGCGGGGCGGCGCCTGGGGAATTCAAGCCGGGAGCTGCCGGTCCGCTTACCGCTTTCGGTGCCTCCCGGGCTTCCGGTCCTACGTCGGCTTCGGTTTCCGCGTGGCGCTCGACGTGCCGGGCGTCGCCGTTCAACCTGAAACCGGAAACTTGAAACCTGAAACTAAGGTCTGGCCGTTGCACGACGGCAAGGAACCCGTCGCCGACTACGCCAAGCGCGTCGGCCTGCCCGCGACGGAGACGCTGGACCTCGGCGGCGGCGTGAAGGTCGAGATGGTCCTGATTCCGGCCGGCACGTTCACCATGGGCAGCCCGGACAACGAACCAGGGCGCGAACCCGACGGGCGCGAAGGCCCGCAGCACGACGTGACCATCACCAAGCCGTTCTACATGGGCAAGTACGAAGTCACTGTCGCGCAGTTCAGGCGCTTCGCTGAAAGCACAAAGTACCAGACGGACGCAGAGGAAGAAGGCAACAAAGGATGGGGCTGGGACAACGGCTGGAAGGAATTGACGAATGTCAACTGGATGAAGCCGAATTTCCCGCAGGAAGACAACCATCCGGCGTGCCTGATCTCGTGGAACGACGCGCAGGCGTTCGTGTCATGGGCAGGCAAGGCCACCGGCAAGGCGGTACGGCTGCCCACAGAGGCGGAATGGGAGTACGCCTGCCGGGCGAAGACGCCAACGCGATTCTACGTGGGCCAGGAAGACAAGGACCTGGACAAGGCTGGCTGGTTCGACGGCAATTCGGGGCGCAAGACGCATCCTGTCGGGCAGAAAGCGCCGAACGCCTGGGGGCTCTATGACATGCACGGGAACGTGTGGGAGTGGTGCGAAGACAGGGCGCAGAAAGACTACTACAAGGACTCGCCGCGTGCCGATCCGCCGGGGCCGATGGTCGGCAACGACCGTGTGTTGCGGGGCGGGTCCTGGTACAGTGCTTCCGGGGGCTGCCGGTCGGCTCCCCGCGACTGGCACGTCCCGGGCTACTGGGGTACGAATGGCGGCTTCCGGCTGGTTGTGGTGGCGGGTGCGGGAGCGCCGTAGGCGCGCGCGGCGTGTAGATGACGGCAGGAACGACGCGGGCGGACTCCCCTCATCAAGGCAGCCCGCCCGCCAATCGGCAATCGGCAATCGAAAATCGAAAATCCGCTATCCGTTCTTCCTCTCGAACTCCTTCATGAAACTCACCAGCGCCTCGACCGCCTCCTTCGGCACCGCGTTGTAGATGCTCGCCCGCAGGCCGCCCACCGAGCGATGGCCCTTGAGCTGCTGCAGGCCGGCCGCAGTCGCTTCCTTGACGAACTTCTCTTCGAGCTGTTCGTTGCCCAGCCGCCACGTCACGTTCATGATGGAACGGCTCTCCTTCTGCGCGCAGGGCTTCCAGTACGCTGAGCTGTCCAGCGTCTTGTAGAGCAGCCCCGCCTTCTCCTCGTTGATCGCCTGCAGCCTGGCCAGCCCGCCGAGCGACTCAACCCACTCGCAGACCAGCTTGATGAGGTAGATGCCCCAGGTGTTGGGCGTGTTGTACAGGCTGGGTTCGGCCATGTGCGTCTTGTACTTCAGCATTGTGTTCAACGTGGCGGGCGCGCGCTCGGCGAGGTCCTTGCGGATGAGCACCAGCACCACGCCAGACGGCCCCAGGTTCTTCTGCGCGCCGGCGTAGATCAGGCCGAACTGCTTCACGTCCATGGCATGGCTCATGATGTCGCTGGACATGTCGGCGATCAGCGGAGAGAGCGTCTTCGGGAAGCTCTTGTATTCGATGCCGCCGATCGTTTCGTTGGAGGTAATGTGGACGTACGCGGCGTTCGGCGTCAGCTTCAGGTCGCTCTGGAGCGGAATGCGCATGTACTTGTCGTTCTTCCCGTCCCAGGCGATGTTCACGTTGCCGATGAGCTTGCCTTCCTTGATGGCCTTCTCGGCCCAGGAGCCGGTGTGGACGTAATCGGCGGTCTGGCCAGGCCTGAGCAGGTTCAGCGGGACCATGGCGAACTGCAGACTGGCGCCGCCCTGGAGGAACAGCACCTCATACTCGGCGAGCACATTCAGTATCTTCCGCACGCCGGCGACGGCGTCCTGCAGCACTGCGTTGAACGTCTTGCTGCGGTGGGACAGCTCCATAACGGACATGCCGGAACCGCCGTAGTCCAGCATCTCGGCTTTCGCCTTCTCCAGCACCGGCAGCGGCAGGGCGGCGGGCCCCGCCCCAAAGTTGAACACACGAGCCATGATAGCATCCTCACGAAAACGCGTTACCACCGCTATCGTAGCATTTTGCTCCTGAACCGTCAGGCCACAGCGGTAGCGCGAACCTTGTACGCTATCCGCCACTCGAAGACAACGGCGAAATTGCCGTCAGGCGGGAGAGCAGCGCCTCGTCTTCACCGGCGGAGCAGCACGCGGGAAAGTCCGGGGAAAACGACGGGAAATGTTGTAGCATGCGATCAGACCGCGGAGGGGTTTCACATGCCGCATACCGCACGTCAGCACAGCATCGGGAGTTCGCTGGCATTCACGGTGTTGATCCTGGCCTGCCTCCCGTCACTCGCGGACACCGTCGTGCTGAAGAACGGCAAGACCGTCGAGGGTGAGATCGTCTCAGAGGGGGAGGCGGAGGTCGTCGTCAAGACCGCGGCCGGGCAACTGACGATCAAAATGCAGGACGTCAAGGAGGTCAAGAAGGCCAAGGCGGGCGCGGCGAAGGAGCGGTCGGCCGGCAGCATGACAAAGGAGGAACGCGCCGCCGCGCTGGGCCTCAACGCGAAGGACCTCCACGAGGCCGGCGAGCAGCTTGTGGATTGTCCGTCCTGCAAAGGCACGGGCGTGGCCATCTGGATCAAATGCCTCCACTGCCAGTTCAGCCCCATCCCCGGCCAGTTCCCCATCGGCAAGGGCAAGTACATCGTCTGTGAGCGCTGCGGCGGCAACAAGAAGGGCCTGATTCCCGGCGCGTACTGCGCGCTGTGCGACCGCCGCGGCAAAGTGTACTTGAGCCAGCTCAAACCGTCGCAGGGCGGCACCAAGAAGCCGCCCACCGGTTTCGCCTGGTGCACGAAATGCAGCGGCACCGGCGCCGACGTCTGGCAGGACTGCAACCAGTGCAAGCGCAGCCCCTGGAAAGGCTACCTGAACGAGGGCGAACTCATCAGCCCGTGCGACCGCTGCGGCACGCTCGGCAAAGTCCCCAAGCATCAGTGTGAAACCTGCAGGGGCAAGGGCATTGTGCCGATCAGCGGCGACCCCACGACGCAGTTCGTGCAGCCCTTGACCGCGGAGCCGCAGAAGAAGTAGCCGGAGCGCCTCGCCGGAGCCCCTACGCGAAATCCTCTTTCGCCAGCACGGGTTCCTGCTGCGCGCCGATGTTCACGAGCAGCCCCAGGCAGATAAAGGCACTGATGACGGAACTGCCGCCGTAGGAGACGAACGGGAACGTAAGGCCCGTGGTGGGCAGCAGGCCCAGCGCCACGCTCGCGTTAATCAGCACCTGCGCGCACAGAATCGTGACGCACCCCACGGCGATCAGCCGTCCGGCGGGTTCGCGCGTGCGCGCAGCGATCCCCAGCCCGCTCAATACCGCCAGCAGGATCAGCACCAGCAGCAGCGTGGCCAGCAGGAAACCACCCTCTTCCGCCACCACCGCAAAGATGAAGTCGGTGTGCTTCTCCGGCAGCAGGTTGAGATTGCCCTGGCCGGACTCCCCCCAGCCGCGCCCGAAGACACCGCCCGAGCCGATGGCGGTTTCGGAGCGCAGCAGTTGCCAGGCTTCGCCCAGACGGTACTCTTCGGGGTTGAGCCACGCCAGAATGCGGCGCTTCTGGTAGTCCTTGAGCACTTCGGACCACATCCAGAGCATGCTGGTGCAGCCCGCGAGGACCATCAGCCCCAAGTGCGACAGTCGCGCGCCGGCGGCGAAGAGCATCACAAACAGAACGGGCGCGAAGACCAGCGTCGTGCCCAGGTCCGGCTGCTTGAGGATCAGGACCATGGGCACCAGCGCCAGCACCAGCGGCACCGCCAGACCTGCCAGCCGCTTGTAGCTGTCGCGGTACATCAGATAGTGCGCCAGCGTCAGGATGAGGATGGGCTTCATCAGTTCCGAGGGCTGGAGCTTGAAAAAATACAGGTTGTACCAGCTCCGCGCCCCGTTGATGGGCCGCGTCGCCAGTACGCCGCACAGCAGCAGCAGCCCCAGCAGGTACAGCAGCGGCGCCTGCCGCAGGATGTCCAGGTAGTGTACGCGCTGCAGCGCCGCGAACACCGTGATGCCCATGCAGACGAACAGCGCCTGCCGGGCTAGGTAGCCGGCGCTGCCGCTGCCGTCGGCCAGCCCGCGCGTCGCGCCGGCGATGAAGCACATCCCGATGACGATCACCAGCGCGATGCAGCCCAGCAGGAAGAAGTCCACGCGCCGAAGGCGGCTGAGGAGGCTCTCGGAATCGAGGGCAATGGTGGTGGTCGTGTTCATCGCCTATGGCCTCTTCTCGCTCGCGACAACGTCGGGGTTGTGAGCTGCCGGAAAAGAGCCGCTGGTAGTGCCGCCCCCGCCGGTTGCGAGGGCGTGGGGTGAGGGTTCCTCTCCGGCAGCTCGGTCGTTCGGGCCGCCAGGGTTCCGGTTCGGCGCCGCGCGCGTGCCGTATACCTCGCGCAGCATCCTGTACGCCAACGGCGCCGCGGCCGCGCCACCGTGGCCACCTTCTTCGAGCAGAATGGCGAAGGCTACCTGCGGGTTGTCGGCCGGCGCGTAGCCGGCGAACCACGCGTGCGGCGTGTCGCCTTTGTGGTGTTCCGCGGTGCTGGTCTTGCCCGCCACGCGCACCGCCAGTTCGGGGCCTTCATGGAACGGGCTGTACGCCGTGCCGCGTTCGCCCGGCCGGCCGACGTTGACCACCTCCTCCAGTCCCTGCCGCACGACGGCCAGGCTGGCCGGCGAGATGCCAAAGCGCCGGGGCGCTTCGGCGGGGCTGTCCAGCCACAGATGCGGCGTGACGACGTAGCCGCCGTTGCTGACCGCCGCCATCAGCACTGCCGTCTGCATCACGGTCACGCTCAACTGCCCCTGGCCGATGGACAGCAGGTAGTCGTTGCCTTTCGTCCAGACGCGCGCCGCTTTGGTTTGCGGGTACGCCTTGGTACGCCAGGCGCGGTCGGGGAACACGCCGGGCGCCTCGCCGGGCAGGTCAATCCCCGTGCGGTGGCCGAAGAGCGCCCGAGCGTAGGGGCTGAACCCTTCGACGCCCACGCGCGCGCCGATCTGCATGGCGGTCACGTTGCAGGAGCAGCGGATGCACTTGAGCAGGTTGACCGTGCCGTGCGCTCTTGTCTCGTCGCAGCGGAACTTCTGCCCGCCCTCGACGATGTACCCGGGGCATTCGAACGTCTCCGTCGTGTTCACCAGGCCCTTTTCGAGCGCCACGGCGGCGACGAGCGTCTTCATGATCGAACCGAGCGGGTACTGTTCGGCGATGGCGCGGTCCAGCAGCGGCTTGCGCGGGTCGCTCAACAGCGCGCGCAGTTTCTCCTGGCGGGCCTTGCCGTCGCGCGGCGGCGAGAACAGGTTGGGGTCGAAGTCCGGCCAACTGGCCAGGGCGAGCACCTCGCCGGTGGCGGTGTCGAGCACCACGATCGCGCCGCACTTCTCCTGGCTCTTCAGCGCGTTCTCCGCCGCCTTCTGCCAGGGCAGGGAGATGGTGAGGGCCAGCGGGTCGCCTTCGCGCGGAGTAGAGTTGCGGCGGAAGCTGAGCTGGTCGTCCTCCTCATCGAGCGAGTCGCGCAGTTTCATCCCGCTCTTGCCGCGCAAGCGGTCGTTCTGGATGCGTTCGACGCCGAGCTCCCCGATGGCGCGGCTGGGCAGCGTGTTGTGTACGGCGGCCGTGGGCAGCCCGACGCCCAGCCACAGCATCTCCGGCTCGGTGAGCTGCATGCGCGGCGGCCGTTCGCTCCACCGCACGGGCTCGGCCAGTCCCAGCGCCGCCGCGGTGTCCCTGTCGGACGGCCGCAGGCCTGCCAGGCGGCTGTGGAGTTCGCCGAGGCTGCGGATGTCGCGCGGGTCAACGCGCAGGACCTGCTCCAGGCGCGCGGCAGACTTGTCGTCCATGTCGTCCCGCAGCCGCTCCCAGTAGCGGGCGCGCGCCGCGGCGTTGTCCAGCAGCACGCCGTCCTGCCGCAGCGTTTCCTCTTCGGCGGGCGAGAGTTCCCCCAGCGCGCCCAGTGCAAAACAGGCCAGGCTGCCGTGCGGGTACACGCGCCGCGTCGAGATGGTGCAGACCAAGCCTGGAAACGGCGGCGTGACACGGTCGGCCTCCGTCGCCGGGTGGTCCGGGTCGGACTTGCCGAACAGGCGGCTGCTGTCGCGGAAGACATCTTCATGCACGGCGCGCAAGCCCAGCCAGGTCTGCTCGTCCACGCCGCTGACGATGCGCAGTGGCGTGCGCGGCGTGGCCCAGCCGCGCGCCAGACAGTGCAGCGCCTTCTGCAGGCCGGCCGCCACCTCCTCCTCGCTGCGGTTGACGGTTCGCGCGAGCGCTTTCACGAACGGCTCCTCCGGCACGCGCCGCGACAGCTTCTCGAACTCCGCATCACGCTGCTCGCGCAACCGTACGCGCACCGCTTCGGCCCCCGGCTCGTTGCTCTGCGGGCCGCGGTATTTCTGCGTCAGCCCCGTGATGGCGTCCACGTCCGTGCAGCGAAGCTGCAGGCGGTCGGCGCGCACGGAGAGATCGTAGAAGGGACGGTCTTCGGCCAGGGTGTTGCCGTGGCGGTCGTGGATCGGTCCGCGCAGCGCCGGGACCATCTGCGCCGTGGACTGGTCGGCCTTCGCAAGCTTCTCGTACTTTCCGTGGCGCACGATCTGCAACTGCACCAGACGGCACAGCACCACCGCAAAGGCAAGGCAGAACAGCGCTGCCAGCACGGCCAGGCGCGATTTGAACACGGTCGCTTTCTTCTCCGGAAGGGAGTTCTGCATCGTGCCTTACGCCCTCAGCACCTTGCCGCGCCGCGCCGCCGCTAGGCGGTCCTCCATCGCCCAGCGTTCGCGCACCTGCGGCGAGAACAGATGCAGGCGGTACATGAAACGCCCGCACGCCCAGGCGCTCAAGAGACCCCACACGCACGCCGCCAGCACCAGTGTCAGCAGCGTCAGCAGCGCCGTCCCCCACGGCACCGGCACGCCGCAGAGGCGCCCGAGCAGGAGGTAGAGCGTGTGAGCGATGGCCGTGCCCACGATGCCGCCCACCCACGCCGCCAAAAGGTCGCCGCGCGTCAGCTCGCGCCACGCCGCCCAGAGGACCAGCCCGGCCGCCAGAAGGTAGCAGAGCGTCAGCAGGCCGAAGCGCGCCGAGCCGAACAGGTCGGCCTGCAGTCCCAGCGCGAACACGCAGAGCAGGCCGAACTCCCGCGGCGCAAACGCCAGTGCCGCCATGCCGATCAGCATGCCCACGTCGGGCCGCAGGAGCGGCGGGAGAAACGCCGGGATGAGCGCCATCTGCAGCACCGCCGCCGCGGCGACGAAGAACAGCAGCCCAAACACGTAACGCAGTCGCATGTCTCACTCCCGCCCGGATGGGGCGAGGAAAGCAGCTCGCCCTACTTCTTCGGCATCGCCGGCCACGGAACCTCGGGCAACGCAACCTTCAGAATGTGCACGCACTCTACGGCATTCTCGTTGCACGCCGGGCGCACGGCGATCTCCCATTGCACGTCGCCCTTCTTCTTCAGCCCCGCCACCACGCCCAGCCACAGTCCCGGCGGGAAAGCGCCGTCCAGGCCGCTCGTGACGACCACCTCGCCGGTCTTCGCGTTGACTTCCCGTCCGACCACCGACATGCGGCACAGGCGTTCGGTTTCTTCGCCTTTCACCTCTTGAACCGGCACGGGCGGCAGCGCACCGCCCTGCAGCACGCCCTCGACCCGCGACTCCGCCAGCCGCGCCGCGACGCTCATCCCGCGGTGCGTCAGCAAGGCCATGCAGGAGGCGTGCGGGCCAACCGAGATGATCCGCCCCACCACGGCGCCGCGGTGGAGCACGCCCGCGTGCAGCGTCACGCCGTCCGCCGCGCCGCGGTTGAGCCCCAGGATCGGTTCCTGCCACAGGACCTTCCGCGCGATCACGTCCGCGCCCAGGCCGGGCGGCAGACTCAGGGCTGCGTTGCGGCCGTCCTTATGCGGTTGGTTGAACGGCGACGGCGCGGGCAACGTGTTCTGCAGTTGCGCGATCCTGTCGCGCAGCCTGATGCACTCCGCGTTCAGGAGGTCAATGGCCGCGCTGTGGTCCTCGGGAGGCGGCGCAGGCTTGGCCTGCGTCGCGTCGCTTGGCGCGGCCGAGACGGCGATGAGCGCGGGCTGGGGCTGCGGGTTCCGCCCCGCGGAACCGAAGAGGCGCAGGACGGGACTCAGGGCCGAGAGCGCCTGAGCGCGCAGGCTTTCCACCTGCGCCTCGGGCACGAGGAACAGCAGCAGGGCCAGCAGCACCAGGCCCGGATACAGTATGCGCGACCGCACGTAATCGCGGCGCATAGCGTCCGCTCTCAGTTGTCCTTTTTTGTCCGGCGCCGGCAGCACAGTGCCAGTTCTGATGTATCGTCAGAAAGCAGACGTAAACTGAAACGGAAAATGGACTTGAGCGAACTAAAGTCCCGGATCGCCAGCCGTCATCTGTCGCCTGTCACAGGACGATATCTTTCAGCGGCCGTTTCGGCACGTGGTGCACGTCCTGAGCGTCGCGGTAATACGTCACGTCGCCGCCGGAGGGCGCGTCTTCCAGCACGACCGTCTCGGCGGGCACGCCCAGCGCGAGCACGAGCACGATGGCGTAACGCTTGGGAATCTTGAACTCCGCCTGGATCTTCGGCCGGTCAATGGCGCCGAGCATGCACGCGCGGAGGCCGCGTTCCGTGGCGGCCAACTGCATGGTCTGCGCGGCGATGCCCGCGTCGCAGTCGGCGTTCTTGTTGATCTCCGTATCGGTGACCATGATGACGTAGCCCGCCGGCCGCTCCCCTTCCGCCGGTCCGCTCCAGTTCTTCAGCGCCGCCGCCCAGCGCAGGTGCTTGAACAACCGCGCGCAATCGCTCTCCTCGTGGACCAGCACGTAGCGCAGCGGCTGCCGGTTGCCGGCGCTGGGCGTGCGCCGCGCGAGGTTCACCAGGTCCAGCAGCGCAGCCGCTTGAATCCGCTTGGACTGCGCGAAGCGGCGGAACGAGCGCGCTTTCACAACCAGTTCTTCTAGGTTCATTGCTTCCCTCCAGTGTCAGTCTGCCCGGCGTTTTCCGCCGCAAAGTGGATGACGAATGGCTGCGCAGCGGGTTATTCTATCAGAACAGGCGCGGGAGTATACAAGACTTATGCGGCGTTCCTCACTCAGGATTCGGATCACAGGACCAACGGCCGGCATGAACCTGCTCGTGGGCTGCCTCGTGCTGGCCGCCCTGTGTTGTGCCACTGCGGGCTGGCCCCGCAGTGCAGACGGCGCGGAGAACAAGTTCGACGACGTGGGCCGCCTGGAACACATCCAACTCGGGCTTGGCTGGACGCCCCTCCAGACCGACGTCCGCATCCCGTTGAAAGGCTGGAACAAGATCCTCACGCTCGCAGACGCCAAGCCCACCGTGCAATCGGCGGAGGGCCGGAAGACCTGGCGGGCCGCGTTCAGCGACGGCGCGGCGAGAGGAGCGGAGGTCGAGCAGTCCGTGCGCGAGGTGGACGGCAAGCTGGCCTACGACATCCGCGCGACCGGCCGCGGCGATCTCGACACGGAAGGCGTCTTCTTCTGGGTGGACCTCCCCGCCGAGCAGTTCGTGGGCGGGAAATACCAGGCGGGCGGCGGGACCGATCCAAAGCGCTCTGACAAGCCCAGCTTCGGCGAACTCCCGGCCGCGTTCGACGAGAATGCCTTCCGCCTCTGCAACACGACCACGGACAAGCTGGTGCTCACCGCGGCGAACGGGACGACCGAGCTGGTTCTGGAGTTCGAGCCGGCGGCGCACCTGCTCCTGCAGGACGGCCGCAAGTGGGGCCCGCAGTTCTCGGTCCTGGTTGACGTCTACACGGGCAAGCTGCCGCAGGGCCAGAGCGCCAGGCTGCAGGCCCGGCTCTACACCCGCGGCGATGTCAGCAACGCCCCGGTGGCCCTGCAGGTTGACGCCGCTTTGGCCCGCTACCGGCTCATGGGCATCGGCGGCAACTACTGCTTCAACATCGAATCCCCCGTGACGCGCTACACGCTCGATAACCTGAAGGTGGCGTTCGCGCGCA
>Ga0315282_10014422_pt1 | contig 11764 bp, 10 predicted proteins | sample YL17G07_20_MG_FD_203693 | JGI IMG/M metagenome (GOLD analysis project Ga0315282, IMG submission 203693) | Sediment microbial communities from Yellowstone Lake, YNP, Wyoming, USA - YL17G07_20 | ecosystem: Environmental > Aquatic > Freshwater > Lake > Sediment | place: USA: Wyoming | collected... | reverse complement strand
CCGCGTAAAATCGCGGCATTGTCGGTCTTCAGCGCCAGTCCGGCTACGTCGATGGTCACGTTTGGGCGGGATTCGTAGATCACCCCCAACACGCCGAGGGGCACGCGCTGTTTGCGTACGTGCAGGCCATTGGGCAGGGTGGTTTCGTCGAAAATTTCATTGACCGGGTCTGGCAGGGCTGCCACCTGGGCCAGGTCGCTGCAGATGCCGTCCAGGCGCGGCCCGGTCAGGGTCAAGCGGTCGAGCAGGGCCGCCGAAAGGCCGGCCTGTTTTCCTGCCTCAACGTCCAGCCGGTTAGCATCCAGGATTCTACCCTGGCGGCTGAGCAGCAGCCCGGCGATCCCGGACAGGGCGGCGTTTTTCTGCCCGGTGGTGGCTTTGGCCAGACTGCGCGCCGCTGCCCGCGCTTTTTTACCCATTTCTTCCAACATTTTCCAACTCCTTCGTCTCCGGAATTGGGAGCAAATCCGGGAGTTTATAAAAGCACCATATTGTTATGGTGGATTACTTCATCGCCAAAGGTATAGCCCAGCAGCGCTTCGATCTCGGCGGACTGATGCCCGCCCAGCACTGCCAGGTCCTTCGACGAATAATTGACAAGGCCGAGGGCGACTTCCTTACCATCCAATCTTACCGCCCGCACCGTATCGCCGCGCTCAAAGCTGCCTTCTACCTTGCGCACGCCGACTGCCAGCAGGCTGCGGCCCGCCACCAGCGCCTGGGCTGCGCCGCTGTCGATGTGCAGCAGACCGGATGTGCGTTTACCGGCCAGCAGGTAGCGCTTACGACTTTCGATGGTTGAAACGAGGGGCAGGAAACGCGTTCCGACGGTCTCGCCGTTGGCCACACGCAGCAGAATATCCGGGTCGCTGCCACAGGCGATCACCACGGTGGTGCCTGAGCGGCGCGCCAGGTCGGCTGCCTGGAGCTTGGTCACCATGCCGCCGGTGCCCTGACCGCTGCCCGTCCCACCGGCAGCCAGCCACAGCTCTTTGGGGATTTCGGGTGAGGCCACCTCGTGGATCAGGCGGGCCTGCGGATCGCGGCGCGGGTCGCTGGTGAACAGGCCTTCCTGGTCGGTGAGCAGCACCAACAGGTCCGCCTCGATCAGGTTAGCCACCAGGGCAGACAGGTTGTCGTTATCGCCCACGCGGATCTCATCTGTGGCGACCGTGTCATTTTCGTTCACGATCGGGATGACCTTCTGCGCCAGCAGCGCTTCCAGGGTATTGCGGGCGTTGATATAACGGCGGCGGTCGGTCAGGTCGGAGCGGGTCAGCAGCACCTGGGCGATGGTTTTATCGTAAATACGGAAGTACTGCTCGTAAATCCCCATCAGGCGCGGCTGCCCGACTGCCGCCAGCATTTGCTTCTTGGGAATGAAGCGCGGCAGTTCGGGGAAGTTAAGCGCCTCTTTGCCGGCGGCCACCGCCCCGGAAGACACCAGCGCCACCTGGCTGTCGCTGCTATGCAGTTGCGCCATCTGGCGCGCCAGGTCGACCAGGTGTGGATGCGACAGGTAAGGGCTGCCGCCGGTCAGGGTAGAGGTTCCCAGTTTTACTATGATGCGTTGAAAGTGCATGCTCAGGTCCGATCGATAGAATTCAGGCATCCTCTGCAGATACACTGCATGGAATTCCTAAGATAAACTGGTTCCATCATAAGAATAATAAGCCTGCTTGTCAAGGAAGTCTTAGGCTGTTGTTGCGAGGCACCTTCGCCTTTTGTCATTGCGAGTAAATCCACAGCGCTAGTGCTTTTCCTTCGGGACGAAACTGGATTGAAGTTTCTTAGTAGCCGTTTTTGGCGACACCCTTGGTGCACCCGCAGGGGTGAGCAATCTCCCGGGTAGGCGTGAAATTGCTTCACTCGCTAAGAAGCTCGTTCGCACATGTGTCCCCTTTGGGGAATGACAACCGCCACACCCTTGTGTATTCCGACATCAAGGATACAATTCACCAATTAACGTTTCTTCCAAAAATCTTTAGTAATCCATCAAAGAAAAAAACTATGCACACATTCCACGAACTGGCCTATCATAACCTGGATGATTTTATCTACGGGCGCTGCCTGCACCCGTTAACGCTGAAGAACGGCCTGGTGATTGGCGGGGGCACAGTCTACCCCGAACTGAACTTCACTTTACCCGGCATGACTATCGCTGAAGACACAATGGAAGAAGTGCGCAAGCAGTATTCACAGATGATTGGGGAAGCCTGCACGCGGGCAGTCGAGCTGCAGGCCACTGGGCTGGTGGTGGAGTTCGAGCTGCTGCCGACGCTGACAACCGAACCGGAATGGGGCGCCAAAGTGGCGACTATCCTGCGCGACACGCTTGACCAAACCCAGGCCAGGCACGGATTGAAAGTCGCCCTGCGGGTTACCCCCAACGATGTGCGTGAGTTCGAGCGGCCTCCGCTGATGCGGCGGGGAGAATACGTCGATAAGATGTTCCGCAGCTTCGAGCTGTGCGCCCAGGCCGGGGCCGATTTCCTGGCGGTCGAGTCGACCGGCGGGAAGGAGGTCCACGACCAGGCCATCCTGGACGGCAACCTGCCCATGTCGGTGTTCGCCCTAGGCGTTCTGGGCAGCCGCGACATGGCTTATCTGTGGGAGCGCATCGTGGCGATCTCCCGCCAATATTCGGTCATTCCTTCGGGCGACTCTGCTTGCGGCTTTGGCAACACAGCCATGGTGCTGGCCGAGCAGCACTACATCCCACGCGTATGGGCTGCCGCCATCCGGGTGATGACTGTGGCGCGCAGCCTGGCGGCGTTCGAGCAGGGAGCAGTCGGTCCGAACAAGGACTGCGCTTACGAAGGCGTGTATATCAAAGCCATCACCGGCTACCCGATCGCCCTGGAAGGGGCCGAGGCAGCCTGCGCTCATCTTTCCCCGATCGGCAACATCGCCAAAGCTGTGCCTGACCTGTGGAGCAACGAGTCGGTCCAGAACGTCAAGCTGTTGGGCGCCATGGCGCCTACCGTGTCGCTCGAACAACTCGTGTACGCTACCCGGCTGATGAACGTGGCCTCTGCGCAGGGACCCGTGGGGGCGCGCACGCTGCGCGACTGGTGGGTTGCCTCCGATTCGGCCTACGACCCACAGGCCTACGTGCTGCGCCCGGACGTGGCGCTGGACCTGGCAGGCGAAATCATCGCCGAGCCGACGGCTTACCGGCGCACACGCCGGGCGGCAGTGGCAGTGCTGGCCCGGCTGCGTAAAGCGCACAGCCAGGGCGCCTTCAGCCTGAGCAAACACGAGCAGCGCTGGCTGGACAAGCTGTCAAGCCAGGCAGACACGCTGCCGGAAGACGAAGACGAATTCGTCGCCAGCAGGGTCGCTGAAGTCGACCGAAGCAAGGTGCTGCTGGGAGAGTACGGTCTCTAAGCTCTCAGGGCTTGCTGCCCCACAGGAGCAGATAGCGCGGCACGCATTGGATGGGGCCCTTTTGCAGGTCCACTTCCATCCGGCGTAGGCCGGCCTGGAAGTCTGTTTCTGAAATCAGATGCAGGCTGGAGAAAGCTTTGTCGCGGTAGGCCTGGATATCGGTGGTGGTAAAGGTATATTCGACGGTCTGCTCGCCCAGGCCGGTAAAGCCCGCCTGTCGCATGTATTCAGACAGGTCAGCGATCTTGGGGTAGCGGGCCAACTCGACCGGCACGCTTTCGGGGAAGTAGATCGACAGCGGCTGGCGGCGCCGGATGATGTCCTCCGAATCGGTGACGGTGCACAGACGCCCGCCGCAGCGCAGGACGCGGTACGCCTCACGGAAACTGGCCGTGCGGTCGACCACGTGATGGATGACATCGACCGAGAAGACCAGGTCGAAGGTATCCGGCGGGAAATCGAGCGCCTCGGCCCGCCCGCATTGAAAGGCGACGGTAGTGGTACGAGCCCTGGCGTGGGCGAGCATCTGTTCGGAGGGATCGATCCCCCAGGCGGCGCAGCCGGTGTAAGCAGCAATGGCAGTGATGTAATTGGCGGTGCCGCAGCCAACCTCCAGCACCCGTGAGGCGCAGCCAATTTCACCACAGGCAAGCAGGCCCTTCAATACATTGGGATGTACCTGCCGGTGGCGGGCATATTGCGCGGCGACCTGATCATAATCGATCAAGAGTTTCCTTGAAGATTAATGCCCACACGCAGCCGCGCAAAAGAATAGGTTAATAGCCGCCGGCAGAAACCAGGTAGCCGAAATACTTGCCGGATATGGCGTGGAAAGGATCGCCGGTAAAGCCATTCGCGGCAGTGGCGTTGTCATGAGCGTTGGCGCGGATCTTCTGGATGACCTGGGTGGGGGTCATTCCTTTACATGGGCCGTCCACGCCGCCGTTGCCAAAGCATAGGGCCACCGTACCGGTCACGTGCGGGGTAGCCATGCTGGTGCCGGAAATGGTGTTGAACCCGCCCGACTTCCAGTCAGAATAAATGCACACACCTGGGGCAGCCACTGTGTGGTTGATGGCGGTGGCAGACACAGCATAATTCGAGAAGGAGGCGTACTTGTCGTCTGTTTCACTGGTACGACAGGCAGGGGCGCCGCCTGTCCCGCCCGATTTACCGTCGCTGTCGGTCATAGCGGTGACGGTAAGGACTTCCGGATAGGCCGCCGGGACAAAGGTGTCCAGGCTGATGGCGTTATTGCCGGCTGCCACCACGTAGGTCACGCCGGCAGCCACCGAGTTGCAGATGGCCTGGTGGAGGGAAGTGGTATTGCCGCAGTTGCCATTGTTTGAACCCGTGCCGCCCAGGCTCATGCTGGCGACCTTGATGTTGTATTTGGCGGCGTTGGCGGTGACCCAATCGATGCCGCAGATGACCTGCGACCAGGTCCCGCTGCCCGCCGAATTGAGCACTTTGACCGCATACAGCGTCGTGCCAGGGGCCACGCCGACCACGCCGGAGCCGGTATTCTTTGCGGCGATGGTGCCGGACACGTGGGTGCCATGCCCGTTGTCGTCATTGGCAGTGCGGGTGGAGCGCACGCAGTTCTTGCCGTTTACTGCGTTGAGATCTTTATTGGTGAGGTCAATGCCGGTGTCGATGACCGCCACGCTAACCGTGCTGGCCTGGTGAACCTGTGTGAGGCTGTCTGCGCCCATGCGGCGCACACCGGTGGGAACGGTCTCGCCGGATTTAACGGGCACCAGCCCGCCAACAGCCTGGACTTCCTGGTCCTGGTCCACATAGGCCACATAGGGGCTCTTTTCGATGAAAGGCAGCGCGGCAGCCGGGATGGTAGCGGCGAAGCCTTTCAAGGCATTGTGGTATCTCTGCAAAATGCCCAGGCCCCGGCCGCGCGAGACGCGGTCCACTGTACCGTCCACATCGCTGACGTTATTTTTGAAAACCACGATGTATTGGCCTTTGATCAGTTTGGCAGGAGCAGCGGCGGCGGCAGGGCTCGATACGCCGAGAAGCGCCGCCAGCAGTATAGCAATCAAGGTTAGGAAAGTCAATCGTTTGAACATAGGGGGTTCTCCATCTAACTACTATAAATTCCAGGAAAGGATTTGATTCCTGGGTTTGAAGAGGCAACGGTAAAGAAAAAGAAACAAATGGCAGACATTTATTACTGACCTTGATGATAGTAGCATACTTAGACAGGGTTTACAAGTAGGCGCGAAGCGTCTTTGCAAAAAAAGAAAATTCGCCGCAAGGAAAGCAGAAGCTGGATGCTGGATTAATTCTGTCGAGAAATCGGGGGAAGGGCAATCCCACTTAAGAAGGATTTATTGGCTAAGAAACCGGGCAAAAATCAGGCGCCGAAGGATGCTTTGCAGTAGGATTTGTGGTAAATGCAGAACGGATTGGAGCAATCGGCGGATATAATTAGCCCCATCGTTCAGGAAGATATGCAAACATAAGGAGGAAGGATGTTAACTTTAGCGCCCCCTAGAATCCCCTGGCATGTGCAGGCGCTGACCCTGGATTACCTGGTGGATGGGTATATTGATGGCAGCCAGGATAAGGCTTATTTCCGGGTGATGGATAATGTGCTCTACAATATTGGGCTGGTGAACGTACACTTTCAGGCCACCGGCAGCCTGCCCTCGCCATCCCCCGACTCTGCGCCATCCACGATTGTGTACGGCGAGCAGTTGGTGGCGCTCATCCCGGGCGACGAGGCCAGCCTGGCCAGCGCGATGCAGAGCAATAACGCCTTAAAATTTTCGACCCGTGCGGAAGTTTTCGTGGGCAGCTACGTGATCCGCGGCACGGTGCTGTATTACGATATAAACGGGCGCCTTTTCCAAAGTTATCGCGGCTTTCCGGTGCAGGATGCGGAGATCAACTGCCGGCTGCCCGGGGCGCAGTGGAGCGGGCTGAAAGCGCCCTACCTGGTGATGTTGAGCTAGCATAAGCAGTTGGTGGTGCCGAATTGATGATTGCTGAATGGTGATTGAGGATTTATGGGTATCCTTTTTATTGTCTCGCTGATTTGGGCTTTTTCGTTTGGGTTGATCAAGGATCGGCTGGCCGGGCTGGACGCCAATTTTGTGGCGGCGGCCCGGTTGTTGATTTCGCTGCTGGTATTCCTGCCGTTCCTACGCCCGGACGGGTTGCCGCTCAAGCTGAGCCTGCGCCTGGCGGCGATTGGGGCGCTGCAGTATGGGGTGATGTACATTACTTACATCGCAGCGTTCCGCTTTTTACAGGCCTACGCGGTGGCGCTGTTCACCATTTTCACACCGATCTATGTAACGCTGTTCAACGACCTGTTCGCCCGGCGCTTCAAGGCGTTCAACCTGCTGACCGCTTCGCTGGCGGTGCTCGGCGCGGGTATCATTTCTTACGGCGGGTTGGGCAGGCGGGAAATGCTGAAGGGTTTCCTGCTGGTGCAGGTCTCCAACCTGTGTTTTGCCTTCGGGCAGGTGGCTTACCAGCGTTGGATGGGCCCCGGCTTGCGAGCGGGCGACCTGAAGGTATTTGGGCTGCTGTACCTGGGCGGGTTTGCCACAGCCGGCCTGGCGGCGGGGGTTTTGACTCCGTGGCGGACGTTAGTGGTCAGCCCGGCGCAGGTGTGGACGCTGGTGTACCTGGGAGTGGTGGCCTCGGGGGTGGGCTTTTTCCTGTGGAACTATGCCGCCCGGCGCGTGGAGACCGGGACGTTGGCAATTTTCAACGATCTAAAGGTACCGCTGGCTGTAGCGGTCTCGCTGTTGTTCTTTGGGGAGAAGACCGACCCGCTTAGGTTTTCAATTGGCGGGCTGCTGGCGGTGGGGGCGTTGGTAATGCAGGAGTGGAACAACCGGGCCAGGCGGGAAAGGATGACTCCTGAAGTTAAAAGCCTGGATGTGTGAAAGGCGAAAAAAGAGAAATAACCGCGATGAACAGGCAGCAGCGTAGGTGGTTTGCATCCATTGGGGTAGAATATTGCTTAAATTGACAACGTAATCCTCAAAGGAGAAGAGTTATGCAGTACAGGCCTTATGGAAAGACAGGTATACGGGTTTCGATTTTAGGCTACGGGGCGATGCGGCTGCCGGCGCTGGTGGACGGCACAGTGGACCTGGAAAAATCGCTGCCGCTGCTGCGTTACGCTCTCGACCACGGGGTGAATTATCTCGACAGCGCCCATGTGTATATTAATGGCACCAGTGAGGTCGCCGTTGGGCAAGCGATCAAGGGCTACAACCGCTCGCAAATTTACCTGGCGACGAAGATCCACATCGACGATGAAGAGGCTGCCCGCACGGAGGTGTGGCAGGCCAAGCTGGCGAAGAGTCTAAAGCGCTTCGATACGCCTTACATCGATTTTCTGCACGTGCATGGGCTGCGCTGGGTTTCGTACCAGTATGCCTCGCGCCCGGGTTGGGCGCTGGACGTGGCGCGCAAGGCGCAGGCCGAGGGGCTGGTGCGGCACATCGTTTTCTCCAGCCACGACGAGGCGGATAATATCATTAAATTGATCGATACGGGCGAATTCGCCGGGATGCTGGTGCAGTATAACTATCTCGACCGGCACAACGAACCAGCCATCGCCCATGCTGCCGAAAAAGGCATGGGTGTGGCCATCATGGGTCCGGTTGCCGGCGGGCGACTGGCGACCCCAGGCGGGCTGGTGGTGGACGGCGAAGGGGCGCTGGAGTTGAAAACGCCCGAGCTGGCCCTGCGCTACGTGTGGAATAATCCGAACGTGTCCACGGCCTTGTCGGGGATGAACGATCTGCAGCAGGTGGTGGACAACCTGGCGGTGGCCAGCCGGGTAGAAAAGCTGGATGAGGGCGAAAACCAGGCCATCCAGGCGTTATTCGAGCGTAACCAGAAGCTGGCTGACCTGTACTGCACCGGCTGCGCTTACTGTATGCCCTGTTCTAACGATATCAATATCCCGGAGAATTTCCGCTTTATGAACTGGTACCGGGTGTGGGGCATGGAAGAGCAGGCCAGGCAGGCTTATGCCAACTTGAGCGCCCAGGGGATGTGGACGCCCTGGGCGGGAATGGTCAAAGGTTTACGGGCGGGGGAGTGCCTGGAATGCGGCGAGTGCGAGCCGAAATGCCCACAGAATATCCGCATCATGGACCAGCTCAAAGAAGTGGCGAAGACTCTCGGAAAAGCTTAGGAATTTCACCACAAAGGCACAAAGTTAACAAAGGGCACAAAGAAGAATATTGAGGCGGGTATGGATCTAAGCAGTACGCTCAGGCTAAGCAATGGGGTTGAGATCCCGAGGTTGGGATTGGGTACGTTCAGGTTGGAGAAGGGGGCCCAGACGCAGAACGCGGTGGCGTGGGCGCTGGAAGCCGGTTACCGGCACATCGATACGGCAGCCATGTATGGCAACGAAGAGGACGTGGGATGGGCGGTAGCGCAAAACCAGGTCAGGCGCGAGGACGTCTTTATTACCACCAAGCTGCGCAACGATGACCATGGTTATGAAAGCACGCTCAAGGCCTGTGAGGAAAGCCTGCGCCAGCTCCAGACGGATTATATCGACCTATACCTGGTGCACTGGCCGGTAAGCGGGCTGCGCGGCAAGACCTGGGACGCGTTCACTAAGCTATATGAACAGGGTAAGTGCCGGGCCATCGGGGTGAGCAATTACACCATCCGCCATCTGAACGAGCTGCTCGCCAACAACTCCCTTGTCCCGATGGTCAACCAGGTTGAGATCCACCCGTTCCTGTACCGCAAAGACCTGATTGATTACTGCACGGCGAGAGGCATCGCCGTGGAGGCTTACAGCCCGCTGAGCAAAGCCCGCCGCATGGACGACCCACGCCTGGTATCTATGGCCGGGCGCTGCCAGCGCAGTGTGGCCCAGGTGATGATCCGCTGGACGCTGCAGCACGGTTGGATCAGCCTGCCCAAGTCGGTGCGGCAGGAGCGCATCGTCGAAAATGCGGACGTGTTCGATTTCGACCTGGCCCCGGCCGACATGCTAATCCTGGACGGTATGGACGAAGGCTATTACACCGTGCGTCCGGACTGGATCCCGGATAAATGGGCCTGAACCCGCCCCAACCGGTGCACAATTCGCCGCGCTTGGGGACGATCCGCGCCCTGTATTTTTTCTATTTTGCCGGGGCTGGGATTTTTGTTTCGTTTATCAACGTGTATTACAGCAGCATCGGGCTGAGCGGTTTCCAGATCGGCATTATCAACACTTTGGCGCCGCTAATTGGCATCTTTGGCAGCCTGCTGTGGGGCATGCTGAGCGACCGTTTCGGCAAAATCCGCCTGCTGCTGATGGTTGCGGCGCTGGGTGCGGCTGTGGCGTCTTTCGGAATCGGGACGGCGCGCACGTTCTCCTGGATTTTGCCGCTGGCAGGCGTGTATAGCCTGTTTATCAACACGATCGGGCCGCTGCTCGACAGCAGCAATCTTGCCGAACTGGGCGAGCACAAAGAACGCTATGGCTTGCAGCGTATTTGGGGCACGATTGGTTTCACCATTACCAGCTCGACGGTGGGGCTGGTGCTGGAAAAGACCGGTCTACACTTCATGTTTGTGCTTTACCCGCTGATCATGTTGATGCTGTTCGCCGTGGCCTCTGGCCTGCGCTCACGACCGATCCGCCTGCGTGAATCGCTTTTCACCGGGGTACACCAGATGGTTCGCCAGCGCGAGTGGCTGTTCTTTGCCGCCAGTGTGTTCCTGCTGGTACTGGGCTCCAACGGGGTGTCCAATTTCCTGGGGATAGCGATGAAGGACATGGGTGCCGATGATTGGATGTTGGGCCTGGTGTGGACAATGTCGTCGCTTGCAGAGCTGCCTGTGATGTTTTTTGGAGCCTACCTGGTACGCCGGTTGGGGGCGCCGCGCATGCTGGTAATTGCGTATATGTTCTACATCATACGCATCTCGTTGTTCGGCCTGATGCCTGCGCCGGTGTGGGGATTGTGGATCAACTTGATGAACGCCTGCACCTACGGCATTTTCTGGATCGGCGGGGTGACTTACGCCAATGAACTGGCTCCGGAAAACATAAAGGTTACCAGCCAGAGCCTGCTGCTGGTGATCATGAATATTTCGGCAGCGGTCGGATCGCCGTTGAGCGGCTGGCTGTACGACAAGATTGGCAAGCACATGTTCCTGGTGGGGGGTGGTTTCGCCCTGGCGGCCTGGCTGGTGTTCCTGGCCGGGCGGTTAGTCGCCCGCAAGAAAACCCGCGTGGTAGTCGCTCCTTCCTGAGGTCGAAAGGGAAGCGCCTGACTGAAGCAAAAGAGATCCTGCTGAACTGGGTTATACTAAGTACCAATCTGACCCATAGAGGTATCTTGCCGAACAATTACATCCTGGAGCATATCCCCTTTCAAGCTGACCTGGACGAGTTGGCTAAAACAGTGCGGCTCAAACCAGGCTCACCCATGTTTGACGACCTGCGCCAAATGGTTATAAAAGCCCAGGCGCTGGCTAATCCCAAGGTGATCTACCGGGTGTCATTGGTGGAGGCGGGTGGAGAGCGCACGGTCGATATCGATGGGGCAGAATTCACCAGCCGGGTGCTGCGGGTCAACCTGGAAAAGGCGCACCGGGTCTTCCCCTTCGTGGCAACCTGCGGGCGCGAGTTGAAGGATTGGGCAGACACTCACGCGGATATGCTGCAGCGTTTCTTGGTGGATGCAATAATGGAACAGGCCCTGTTTGCCGCCCTACAGGAGCTCGACCGCCGCCTGGAGGAACGCTACCAGCCCGGTCCGCTGTCCTCCATGAACCCGGGCTCCCTGGAAGATTGGCCGATTACGCAGCAGAGAGCTCTATTTGGTCTGTTTGGGGATACGCACGCGCAAATCGGGCTGGAGCTGACCGAGAGCATGCTGATGATCCCCGCTAAGAGCGTTTCTGGGGTGCTGTTCCCCAGCCAGGAGGGGTTCGTGGCCTCGTGCCAGTTGTGCCCGCGCGAGTTGTGCCCGAACCGGCGCGAGCTGTATAATCCGGCGCTGTTCGATAGGAAGTATGCGCTGACCAGATAAACAACATAGAATTACTTTATATGCTTCTATTTACCCAACGAATATTATTTCTGCTAAATCTGAAGGTCTTCTGCGTAACGGTAAGAGATTAATTTACTGTTCTGAGTTTCGATGTATCCTTTTTCCTTATGTGAAAACTCGCTAATTCCTCTTGGGGTATAACTCTCGAATAGCTCTTTTACTGTCGCAATTATTTTCAACTCGGATGTAGAAAAAACTGATAAATCAACTTGACCCTGGAAGTGAAAAATTTCTCCGGGATTATCGTGAAACCAGACTTCTTCCTTCACAATCGCCGGCTCGTATTCGAATAATGCATTGAGCCAGGTTTCAAACTG
>Ga0315282_10014421_pt1 | contig 11765 bp, 9 predicted proteins | sample YL17G07_20_MG_FD_203693 | JGI IMG/M metagenome (GOLD analysis project Ga0315282, IMG submission 203693) | Sediment microbial communities from Yellowstone Lake, YNP, Wyoming, USA - YL17G07_20 | ecosystem: Environmental > Aquatic > Freshwater > Lake > Sediment | place: USA: Wyoming | collected... | reverse complement strand
GTTCAAGTGTGTTTCGCTTGTTTATTCTGCTAGACAATCTGCGAAGCTAAAGAGAAGATGGCCCCTCAGCAGAATGGTTGTCGTGGCTCCTGAAAAAGTTTGCAATGCTGTGAAAAATGTTGAAGACCTATTCCTCGAACTTGCAAACGTGAAAACTGCGGAGTACTGTCAAGAAGCTTCAGAATACACTTCTCAAGAGGGGTGGGTTTGCGCCGTCGAGGACGACATACGGGTCTTTTTGGATGTTCACCGTGACGAAAATCTGCTCGGTGAAGGTTTAATGCGCGACCTAGCCCGAAGGGTTCAATCCTTAAGAAAAGAATTGGGTTATGTGCCAACTGACGTTTTAGAGACTGTTCACATAGCCGAACTTGATGACGAAAGCATTAGGCTACTGAAGCCATACTTGAAGCAGATGCAAGAACTTGTCCGCGCTAAGAACGTCTATCTACATGGCAACCGCGAAGAAGTCGACGCAAAGTGGCATGAGCATCAATTGGATGATAAGAAAATCTACATTGCAATTCCTCAACAGCATGGGTTAAAATAGGCAACTCGGACAAAATCCTTTATAAAAATGAGAAAAAGACATGACATTATCATAAACTCTAAATCCAGCCTTCCTATAATTTTGTTAAACGTCCACCAAAAGGGGCCGGTGGTTCAGTTTGGTATGAACGTCTGATTCGCAATCAGAAGGTCGCGGGTTCAAATCCCGCCCGGTCCACAAAACTTCAGACGATAGATTTTTAATCTCTGAAAACAGATGTTTAACAAGGTGAATTGTGTGTTATTCATAACTTTGCTTTCTCCCAAGGGGAAAGGACTAGACGCCGTAAAATATCTAAAGAGTTTGAAGGAAAAAGAGAATATCAAAATTCGAGATGTGTTCTTCACTTTTGGTCGTTATGACGGAGTAATAGTCTTTGAAGCCTCTAATGAGAAAGAAGCCATGAAATTCATTATGGAAACAGGCTTTTCAACACAATATACTATGGAAACTCTAGTGACTGTTTCAGCAAAGGAGCTTTAAGCAATAGACAGCTCTGTGTAGCCCGTGGCTGGTCCGAGTATATTCAAATCTCGGTTTAAATTCCCCATGTTTAACATTTCCACATAAGTATGCTATTGGCGAAAATTAGAAGTCCTAAAACTCACCATGTTTTGTTGAGGCGATATGCGTGAATATTAAGATAGTTAATATAACTTTCCATGTATCGGATTTCCTTGAGGCTGTATCCTTTTATGAAAACATTCTTAGCCTTCAAAAGAAGTCTCAGTGGCCCACTTATGCGGTTTTTGATTTATGCGGGATAATGTTAGGTTTAGAACCTGAAGGAGAAAGAGAGGTCAAGAAAGATGTGCCAGACATATACCTACAAGTTGATAATGTGGATGACGTATACAGAGAGTTAAAGGGCAAGGGTGTCAAGTTTTTAACTGAACCGAAAGATCAAAGCTGGGGCGCTCGAACAGCCAAGTTCGTAGACCCCGATGCGAACATATTCACTTTGGTGCAGCTCAAGAAGTGAGTGTTACGGGAGGGAAGCTGTATGGAAAGTGACAAGGTGAAAGAGGCCAGAAAGAATGAGGTAGGGTATTGTGGTGATTACTGCCGAACTTGCCATTGGTATACTGATGCCATGAGAAAGCCTGCTGCACAACTGTTGGAACTTGTCAAAAATCATTTCGAAGTTGCAATGTGGATCAATGTAAAGGGTGGCAGTTCAGAGGAAACAATCAAAGGACTCGAAATACTTTCAAAAGGTGCATGTAGCTTCAATTGCAAGGGTGGTAGTGGTTGGGATGGCTGTCCAGTTCGCAAATGCTGTATGGCGAAAGGCATTGATTTCTGTTTTGAATGTTCAGAGTTTCCATGCGAAAGAAGTTGGGGTGAAAAAAGCGAACATGCTAATGTTTTTACGGTTAATAAGATAAAGCGGCTTCAAGAAATGAAAGCAATAGGAGTGGAAGAATGGATTAAAAAGCAGTGGGAATGAAGCCAAAGGACCACCAATAGGATTGTTTTGCCGCAATCTCATTTTAATGGCGCCAAAATTTTAAGCAAAGATAATTTAACAAGAACAATCACTTGGCAGGCACGCGTTGATTCAAACTCCCGTTTAGATTCCGCATGTCAAGCGTTTTAACCGACGTTTGAGATTTTAATAATTTTAACAAGTTGGCAGAGTTTTAGATTGCCATTCTTGGTGTTATATTGCGCATTTCTTATTGATTGCTTCATCTTCCTTCGCGTTCTTATTCGGAAAACTATAACTGTTGATACAAACGAAACGGCTACCAGTGTTATTGCAATCGGGATAACACGTGTATACATAAAACTCCGATATTTTGCTTCATTTATGACGCCTTTCAGCTGGTGATAGGTCTCTGCTACAGTTCTTACAGATTCCGCATATTCCCAATCGTAGAAGAGTTGAAGCGAGTTGCCCAACTCACTTATGATTGAGTTCAGCGACTCTTGGTTCCCATATGTGTCTAGTAAGTCGCTTGAATTAGAATGAAGTTCGGTAATTGCTTTATAATATGATATGAAACTCATTCTAGCTCTGGCATCTTTACAGAAGATGCAGAATTTGTCGGTGATGGCTCTCATGGAGCAGATGGCTTTCGGATACCCTAATTCAAAACGTGCAGAATGGTGTGAGAGGCTTACCCAATGTCCCATCTCATGCCTTAGCTGATGTGTTAAGAGTATTTGGCCACTCTCTCCCATGGCGTTGACTGAGCTACCTTGACAACCCATGATTATAATATTGTAAGGAAACAAAGAAACGCCCGGACCGATTCCTGCGACTCCACCGATGGCAGTATCGTTTCTTAATTGCAAGAACACAACAGGGATTACGGATTTGTCTTCTAGGTCTGTCAAGTTAAAGTAGTCCTTCACGTGTTCGAACAAATACTGATTAATAGGGTCGTATTCACCTGAGTCTTTCCAAACTTCCCACATTACATTCTTATTTGCTTGGATGACGAATCTACTTCCGTTGGCCAATGAGAACGAATAATTTAGAGGCTTGGACAATTCTACTGTGCGACTTCCGATAAGATTGTTCAGTCCATCATCCATAGGTCTAGTCTGCGCCGTTATGGTCCAGTTGGTCCATGGCATTAAATCCTCAAACGCCTTCTCGATTCGTTCGAGGTCTAATTGGTCGTCCGTTCCGTTTAGCCACAAAATTTTCACCATATAATTTTCATATCTCTGCATGTCAGCTGCAATCATTCGTGAATCTGATGCCCCCAACAAATTAACGAACATATCAACGAGACCATTATTGAACAATCCAATGGCAGTGTCTGTAACCACAGTTTTCATCGGAGTCCTCTCCATCACATCGCTTAGGTCAAAGTATAGTACTCTACGCGATCCTCCAAAGTATGGAGGAAACGCCCAATACCTAGATGGTGTACCATCGAAAAAATCAGTTCTGCCAAGGAAGAGATAAGGCCTTTCTTGAACATAGAACCATGAATGATTAACTCCATTGTCTGGAATCCACATAAATACGACCAAGTTTCCATGCCTTGGGATGGCTAAATACTCAAGCTGCGACAACAGTTCGTCTAGAAGAGTTATGTTATAATAAGCGGTTCCTTCAGAATGATAAGCGTTGTCAATTAAAGAGTTCATAACATCCATTGGGAATTCATGAAAAACAACAGACACGTTAAGATTCCATGTAATGTTATTTGGATGAGCAAACTGATCAATGCTTCCTGGAATTCTTGACAAAAAGCTGCTTTCGTCAACATAATCTGAAGGCACTCCGAGAAATACAACCCTCATGTTAGTGGTTTGGGTCAAATTGATTAGAGGTAAATTAGATAGGCCCAAAGCCTTGACTGTTGCACCCAAAGGTGCGCCACACGAATTAAACACTACCAAAACAGTTAACCCTAATGTAACTACTTTTAGACAGTATATTCGATTGTTCATGGTCCTCTTACTAATACTAAATCTTTGTTCATAAAATTTCTCCCGCGAAAAGCCCATAGCGAACCTAAAATTCTGCCTTATAGCACTTTAAACAAAATGAAACCAAAGCATACTTAAAATCTGAAATTACGAATAGCGGGCCCGAGGGTATCTGTACTTAATTAGGTGCGAGTCCTCTTTCTCCACAAGCAGACAGGTACATGAATGTTGGCAAAAAAGCATATACCATTCCTAAAACTCAATAGACCCTTGGATAAGAGTTCAGGAGGCGAAATTTATGCCCTTTGGAAAGAAGAAAGAAAAGCCTAAACCCAAGGAAAAGAAACCTGAGGAGAAAAAGAAGTAGGGCTATTGCCTTCACTTAAAAACACGTTCGTTGACTTTCAACCTTCCCATTTTTTTACCGTACCCCCATGTCCGAAATGTAACCTATTTCACAAACTTATACTACCGACAAAGTGGCGATATCTCCCGCAACCCCCTCTTTTTCCATCACCATCAAGCGGCATAAATCACCTGCTTTCCAAGCATCAGCCATTCTTTCAGTGCGAGTCTACGTAATATGTTATCCAATTGTATTCGTCAAGTAGCTTAGCTAATGGTCGATCTTTCCGGAAACTGTTTATCGCTTCTATAGCATCTTTTCTGCTGCATCTTTTTTCTCTCATGTATGACTCTATGACATCATTTGCTTTTTGTTTCATTATTGGCAAGAACTCGGCAGCATATTGTCTATCCCTCAGGAAGGGCTCAGTCGGGTTTTTGATTCCATACTGTCTGCAAATGCTTTGATCCCATATCATGAATAGGCTGGGATTGATCAGAGACAGGACTTTTGAAGCTGCGACACCTCGGAACTTGTATCCTACCTGACTGAAATTCATGAAAACCTCTTGCAGAATCTCTTTATTGGTGTATTCTTTCCCTTCCAGATTCTTCCTTTTGTCAAAGTCAAGGTCTTCCAACGTTTCACGCTGTAAGGCATCCAGAAAAGGTATTGACTTCCTATATGCTTCCTTTATCTTTTCAGCCATTCTAGGCCAATTTTCCCGCTCTGCATATAGGTAGCAACCCCAACTGTCCAAGAATCTAATAACCCTCTCTATGATTTCTTTTATGGGCATGTTGTGAAGATTCTTCCAATCCACAAACTTCCGAGCCAAGACCCAATCATTGCTGCGAGCCCTAGGATCTTCCTCAAAAAACTCGGCTGCATCAAACAGCTCTTGATAGGTAATCTTACTGCTTGCATTCTCGCCTTCCTGCCGTTTTCTATTTTTGGTTTTGAATCCTCCTAGCTTCAATCCAACCAGATCCTGAAACACTATTATTCACAGTCTTAACCATTTCAATTCTTATTAAAGCACACTTGCACACATAGGATTTGAACTCCCACCACAGTGGAGATGTCACCCGCATCCTCCCTTTTTTTATGTTGAGAAAAGAAAAGCATAAGCTACCGTTGCGAATGCTGTTCTTTGATCTTTCGGTCTGCGATCACCGCTGCATCATCAAGAATTTTCTGGGCGTCTTCCTCTGCCACTTTCACTTGAATGGAAGCCTCGAGTAGGATCTTCGCAATTTCGGGAGGCAAAGGTTCTTTCAAGCTAACATAAACTGCAGGTGGTTCAAGTTTGCTGTGAACAACATAGTAAACTTCACCCTTTATCACCATTCGCTTTATGACTTTTTTCATTCTTTCTGAAGAGTAGTTGTGTTTTTTTACACCGTAGCTGATTATGTCGCTTTCTTTTGTGTTTCCATATTCGTATAAGTATGAAATAACCTCCTTTTCCACTTCCATATTGTTCCCTCAGAGAACAGTTCCTGTTCACTGTCTTTTCTATACTATTAAGAATTTAATTCTTGTCGCACGCGTTAGAATCCAAAAGTGGGCTGGGAGAGACTGAACCAATGGCTGGTGGAGATATCTCCCGCAAACTCCCCCCTTTTTCTGTTTTTGATAGATGGCAAACAAAACGGAGAGAGACTAACAGATGGTAGATACACACAATCGTTAAAAAACACTGAGTTTGTCCCAACTATCCTCGAATTCTCCAAGATGGTTTGCAATATAGCCAATCCAGCTTCTGTCTGATAGCATGTATTCTTTCTTTGCGTTTTGAGGACATGGTCTTCTCGGCTTCCACTTGCTCATTTGCTCCTTCCAGTGTTCCGGCTTTTCGTAAATGCAGATCATACCTTTCTTCAGTGATCGTCTTTCCCCAAATCTGGTGTGTTTTTTCCTCGGTTTTTCTGAAGCCAGCACTTAGGTAGAGGTAACGGGCTACGTTTAATTCGCTTGTTGTCCAGAGGAATATGGTTTTGTACCCGTGCTCTTTGCAGAACTGAAGCGTCGCCTTTATGAGTTCTCGCCCGAGACCAAGCCCTCTATGGTTTGGATGAACAAGAAACCAGCGAAGTTGAGCCTCGTGTTTTGAAGCCTTGACAATGGCGATAGAACCTATAATCTGATTGTTTATCTCCGCCAGCCAGATTCGATCTTTGTCTGGGCTGAAGTTTTGGACAAATTCTACGAGTCCGTTGGCGACATACGCTTCGAAGGTTTGGTCGTAGCCGTATTCTTTTGAATATAGGATGCCGTGGAGATATGTGAGATAGCCTACATCCCCTGGCTTAAGGTAATGCCTTATCTTCCATTTTTTGGATGAAGGGTCAGAAGTGTTTTTCTTCAACCTTTCTGTAGGCAGGTTGTTCACCACCGTCGCATTTTATCTCTATGAGCTCATTACTTAAACCTGTGAGAAAAGAACGGTTGAGTTTTCCTTTTCCCTCGGGTATTGGTGGTGGGGTCGCTGGGATTTGAACGCAGCAATGGGCGTCAACGATAAGCATGCTTTGTTTTTCAAGAAATCTAGGAGAAGAAGGGCGAGTTTTCGTTGTAGTTTTAAATAGAACAAAGTTTCGGAAGTGTTAAATATTCTAAACACAGTTTTTGGTTGGGAGAGTAGAGTTTACTTTACTCTTCTTGCGCCCAAAGTGGCGCAGTAAGGAAAAATACAAATGAGGAAGGAGAAATGAAAACAAAAATAGTGACTATACTCACAATGGCACTTCTTATGGTAAGCTTGTTGACTTCAATGGTGACTCATGTTTCTGCGGAGAAAACCCTCCAAGGAAATCCACAAATCATAACTGGAAACGAGACAGCCTTATCGAAGATTCAACCATCCCTTCGTGAACTTGCAGTCGCTGGAGGATCAGAATTAGTAAAGGTGAACATTGCAACTGTGGATCCGAATCAAGTCTTCAACGTGCTCAGGAATTACATGAATCTTGGGCTTGTAGGCAAAGAGAAGGCAACAATGCCAGATGAGCCTGTAACGTTGACTCTAAGCGTCCCAGCGAAGAGCCTTATCAAAGTAGCCTTTCTACCCAGCGTTCTTTACGTGTTGAAGTATACATTGCCTGAGCCTCTACCGGCGCCTGACCCAGACGTAGTGGGAACGAAACCGGACAAGGTTGCGGAGCCCGCAACGTGGTTTGCAATTGAAACCCACGGAGCATCAGCCGCGTGGGCAAAGGGGTACACGGGCGCGGGAATTAAGGTAGCCGTCATAGACACTGGTGTTGACTTCGCAAACCCTGACCTGCAAGGAAGACAGGCTCGCCAGCCCTTCGGTCCATACGCTGGTTGGCCCATAGCCTTTGACTCCCGTTCCATGCTGAATTATCTGTTCTCAGGCGGAATGGGTTTCCCGAGCACTGACGTTTGGTACTCAGACACGAGCGGCACTGACACGACTGGATATATTGTCACTGGCACAAGTAAGAGCGGAATCTATCACATTGGACTGCACCCAGACGACGTGCTGAAAGCATACTGGTATGGAAACTACGTCGCTGTTTTGGTTGTTGATGAACACACCGCTGGAGTCTACGACACCGTATACGTTGACCTAAACAACAACAAGGACTTTAGAGACGATAAGCCCAATTTCAAAGGCGACGAAATCGCCTGGATGGATTTAACCGGTGACGGTCTAGCTGACATATCGGGTGGAATGGTCTACTTCATAGCAGACGGCGCCAATCCTGTTCCGTTTTCTGCTTACATTAGCGGGCTCTATGGAATACCCAACGTCATACCAGGAGCAGGCACCCTCGTGGCGTTCATGATCAACGATGTCACCGAAAACGGAGGAGACCACGGCACGTTATGTTCATCAGCGGTCGTGGCACAAGGAGTGATCAGTGGCGGAGTGGTACGAGGAATGGCACCAGGCGCAAAGATAGTTGCGATTGGAAATCTGTATCAAGGCGGCAGCGGATACGACAACTATCGGTTTGTGAGGAGGGGTTACGACGGAATCCCTGGCACTGGAGACGAACCAAACATTGTAAGCATGAGTTACGGAACTTCAAGCGTAGTCAACGACGGGTGGGACTATGAGTCAAGGTTCATCGATCTTTACACATCCATTTACAGCCCGTACACCACGTTCTTAGGAGCCACAGGTAACGGTGGACCCGGCTACGGCACAATAACATCGCCCGCCTCAGCGCCAGGCATCATCTCTGTGGGAGCTGCCACAGAGTACTGGTCCTTTGAAAGCATCGCTGGTAACGATCAAATAACATGGGGAGATGTCCAACCGTGGTCTAATAGAGGACCCACAGCAGTTGGGCAACCAGCTCCAAGCGTTGTGGCAATTGGAGCATGGGGTTCAGGAGACATGCCAGTCAACGAAGTAGGCAACGGCGCAAACGCCTGGGAAGTCTGGGGTGGAACCAGCATGGCAACTCCCATTGCAGCGGGAGTGACAGCCTTAATGTACCAAGCCTACATCGGCAAGCATGGTTTCGCACCGACATCCTACGAGGCTAGAGAGATTATGATGTCTAGTGCAACCGACCTGAAATATGATCCACTCGTTCAAGGGGCAGGCATGGTCAACGGCGATAGGGCAACATCCCTAGCCAGCGAGACTGGAGGAATCCAAGTTTCGCCTTCGTTCTGGGTCGCTGGAAAATACAACGGCAAAGAATACCCCGCCTTCACACAGATTTTATACCCAGGGCAAAGCCGCTCAACATCTATCACGCTGACCAACACCAAGCCAGCGACAACACCCGCTAAACCAAACTATGTAACGGTGACGTTGTCTGATTCGATTCTCGTAAAGACTGGCGAATACAGTTTCTCGTTCACGGCAGACGCCTCAAAAGAGAGCGCGTATTCAATGGGTAGACCAGACTATCTCAAAGAGATAACGAACAAGATACCTCCAGGTACAGAACTCATGAAGGTCTTCGCGTACTTCCCATTCGACAAAATGGATGCTAACGGTGACTACACGACTGCAGGCAACAACGGTTATAGGCTGCTTGTATACGACTGGAAGGACCTCAACGGAAACGGCAAATACTGGAACGATTTGAACGGCAACGGCGTCGTCAACACTGGCGAAATGCAACCCATGGAAATCAACAGGTATACATATGGTTACCCATTAGGCACAACCTTAGAGGCCAGAGTACAAGACCCACTGACCAGATATCACAACGGCATCCTAGTTGGAATACAACACCGATATAAAACAGCGTTGGCGCCTGTAGTGCCCATCAACATCAAGGTTGAGTTCTACAAGAAAGCCGACTGGAACATGCTGAAACTCGACAAAACCAAAATCAATGTACCAAACGGCAAATCAGTAGGCATCGGAGTGTATGTCAATGTGCCATTAGGCACGCCCATTGGACTATACGAGGGCACGATAAACGTCAACGACGGCACCAAAGTAACGGTCGTACCAGTCCTCGTCAACGTAGCCTCACCCACGGCAACATTCAGCTTCGGGGGCGGAACAACTAACACGCTCTACGACAATGGCAGAGTCTTTGGAGGATTCGACTGGAGTTGGAGAGACGAGTCGGGTGACTGGCGCTTCTACTACGTGGATGTTCCAAAACTAGAAGTAAACCCTGGAACAAAACTGATTGTTGATACAAAGTGGAGTACACTGCCCACGGACATTGATACATGGATCGAAGGACCTACAGCAGACGTATTCTCTGACACCTGGCCAGACAGATATGGACCTTATACGCTAGACTTCAAGGGCGGAAGCCAAAAAGTGTACGCGGGAAGCGGAATCTACAAGTTCCAAACAAGCACGGGTGGAGCCGAAGAAGTAATATCGGCAGACGCGGTTGAAGGGTTGAACCTAATTAAACTTCACAATGTCCTCTACAACGACGCGTTCGGAGAACCGTTCAGTGGCAAAGTGGGCACCTTCACGGTAACGCCATATCCAGTGAGCATAACCACCAGCACAAGCACAGGAACCCAGGCGATGTCCACTGTGTCCAGCTTGGACCTAGCCGGCGTAACCGCTATGGCTTTCGGCATGTCTCAACCTCAGCATCTCACGGGTCAAACGATTTATCAAGACAACCCAGCCAACTTCATGACCGCAAGCTGGACTAGACAATACATGTTATCAAATGCAGGCTCGTTCGAAGTGAACTTGTACGTGGGCTCCAACGACTTAGACCTATACATACTATACGACCAGAACAATGACGGAATACCGCAGTCAAACGAAGTCATCGCATCGTCCACCGCCCCGGCGGGTGTAGACGAGTACATTAAACTGCTGCTGCCTACAAACGGTAGATACTGGGTCTTCGTGCACGGATGGGCAGTGTCCCCAAGCCCCTCAACCTTCGACATCGACATTAACTTAATACAAGGAAACATGCTCACCGTCACCGGCCTACCTCCAGGACCTGTTCCAGCTGGAACCACCGTGAACTTCAACCTCAACTACGACCTGGATGCAATAGCCGCTGGCACATGGGAAGGCCTACTCTTCGTTGGACCCAGCAACGCACCAACAGCAGTCACCATACCAGTCACGATTGTCTACACTCCGTAAACAAAGGAGAACACTATCTCCTCATTCCCTCTTTTTTATAGTTAAAATCGAAGAGCAGACAATAAACGAATTTGAGAATTGACGAGCCACAATCAACTCATCACATCACTGATACATTAATTAGTGGCGGGCCCGCAGGGATTTGAACCCTGGGTGTCCGGTCTGTTTTCAGATCTCCGGCTCCGAAGGCCGGCGCCTTGATCCGTACTAGGCTACGGGCCCAAAAGAAGAATAGCTGAGAAACAATTAAAAGTGTTCCGAAAATCCTTAAAAATAGTTAAAGGGTTTATAGTATTTGATGTTGTTGACGGGCCGGTAGCTCAGCACGGTTGGAGCGTTCGGCTGATAAAAGCGCAGAAACCGAAAGGTCGCCGGTTCAAATCCGGCCCGGCCCACTATCTTAAATTTTATAAGCTGTAATGGGTGAAAGTTGTTTTAGGTGAGTGTGTTGGCTAAAGATGATGAGATATTAGAAGAGTTAAGGCGTATTCGAACACTTTTAGAACCCAAACCTGCCCCTCCTGCTCCGCCTCCAAAGAAGGGGTTATGGAACGAGTTTATGGACTTCTTTTCAAAATACAAGGTCATGGGACTCGCCGTTGCCTTCATTATGGGTGTTTACCTTGGCGGCTTAGTCAATGCTCTCGTCAAAGACTTAATATTGCCAATAGTAGGCCTTGTTGTACCTGGTCTTGGAAATCTGGCGACTTTCAAAATTGGCATTCCACCGACAACGTTTGACAGTGAAGGGAAACCGCCAGCAGATTATGTAGGCCAGATATTTGGTGTTGGAGACTTCCTAGCGGCGCTGATAACCTTCATAATCGTCGCCTTCGTGATCTTCCTAATCGTTAAAATAACCAAGAAATGGGGCATAGAATAAACTATTCCAGCTTACA
>Ga0315282_10014420_pt1 | contig 11766 bp, 10 predicted proteins | sample YL17G07_20_MG_FD_203693 | JGI IMG/M metagenome (GOLD analysis project Ga0315282, IMG submission 203693) | Sediment microbial communities from Yellowstone Lake, YNP, Wyoming, USA - YL17G07_20 | ecosystem: Environmental > Aquatic > Freshwater > Lake > Sediment | place: USA: Wyoming | collected... | reverse complement strand
CGGGCCAGCTTTGTCGCTGAACCGCTTCAGCCTTCCTTGAGGGAGAAATTCGAGAAGGAATATGGCATCGACACCTATCAGATGTACGGAGCAACCGAAGTAGGAGATATTGCCTATGAATGCAGCCAGAAGAATGGATGGCATATCTGCGAGGAAGTCATCGTAGAGATTCTCGATCCTGCCACCGGCAAACAACTCGGTCCCGGAGAATTGGGTGAAGTGGTGGTGACTCGGTTGAATAACATCTTCTTTCTGTTGCGGTTTGGAACAGGAGACCTCTCAAAATTTGTGAAAGAACGATGCCCTTGCGGCAGGACCTCATTCCGTATCATGGGTATCGCAGGGCGAGTGGGTGAAGCCACCAAAGTGAGAGGGATGTTTATCGCACCCAGTCAATTGAAACTTGTCTCATCCCGATTTGGGGATCTCAGATTTCAGGCCCTTGTGGATCGGGTAGAATTTAAAGACTATTTAACCGTAAAGGTCGAGGCTGGATTGGAAGATCGGGCAAGGCTCGAGCGCGAATTTGAAAACGTCTTTAAAGAGATATGCACGGTTAAGATTGACAAACTGGAATTCATCGAAAAGGGAACCCTTTCTGAAAAGGACAGCCTGATTTTTGATCGACGTACTTGGAAATAAGAAATTGGAATGATGGAATGTTGGAATAATGGAATAACGGGCAATAAAAAGAATGGAAATAAATCCCACGGATTTGGACTCGGTAGCGGCGGCCCTCAGCGGCCGCCTGACTCAGGCGGTGAATTTTGGTAGTTGAGGGCAGGAGCCCGCGGAGGGGCTCCCCTACTTAGCCTGCAACTTGGCCATTTCCTTAATGCAACCCATCACTCCATTATTACAATAATCCATTATCCCAAAATCATTTTAGGAGGAACCATATGGGGAATTTAGATGTTCATATTGGAGAGATACTGGCGAGAAATGCGAGAATGTATCCAAATGATGTGGCTCTCATTGAGAGAGTTCCTGCTGAACATAAGAGAAGGGAGATTACCTGGAAACAGTTCGACGAAGGAGTGAACCGATTTGCCAACATCCTTTTAAAAAAAGGAATCAAAAAGGGTGATAAAGTCGTTCATCTCATGATGAACTCCCTCGACTGGCTGATCGCTTACTTTGGCATCGTCCGGACAGGGGCATGGGCGGTTCCTCTTAACTTCCGCTTTACAGGTAATGATATCAAATACTGTTGTGATGTAGCTGAGCCCCAATGTATGGTTTTCAGCGAGGAGTTTATCGATCGGATCGATAAAATCAAGAGTGACCTCTCCACGGTGAAACACTACATCTTTGTGGGTAAAGAAGTCCCAAGTTATGCTGAACCTTTTGATCGATTACTTGAGAAGTCTTCTTCAACCCCTCCCCGTATCGAAATCTTCCTGAGTGATCCTTGCGGTCTCTATTTTACCTCTGGCACCACCGGGACACCCAAACCGATTCTGTTGACCCATAAGAATATGGTCTGTGCCTGCATTACAGAAAATGCTCATCATTATCAGACAAAGAAGGATAATTTTATTCTGATTCCTCCCCTTTATCACACCGGCTCAAAGATGCATTGGTTTGGAAGCTTCATTGTTGGAGGGAAGGCTGTGATTCTGAAAGGGATTGCCCCCGAGTGGGTCCTGGAGGCCATCAGCGAAGAGAAGGCCACGCTCATTTTCCTTCTGGTCCCATGGGCTCAGGATATCCTCTTAAAGCTGGATAGCGGAGAGATGAAACTGAAGGATTACGATCTCCGTCAATGGAGACTCATGCACATCGGCGCTCAGCCGGTTCCTCCTTCGCTCGTCAAACATTGGAAGGAGTACTTCCCGAAGATGCAGTACGATACAAATTATGGCCTCAGTGAATCGACGGGTCCAGGTTGCGTACACCTTGGGATAGAAAATGAACATAAGGTTGGAGCGATCGGCCTTCCTGGATTCAATTGGGAGGCTTGTATTGTGGATGAGGGAGGAAATTCCGTTAAAATTGGGGACGTAGGAGAGCTGGTGGTCCGCGGGGATGGTGTGATGAGGGAATACTATAAAAACCCGGAGGCAACCGCCAAAGCCCTTAGGAATGGATGGTTATACACAGGAGATATGGCGAAACAGGATGAGGACGGTTTTATTTTCTTGGTCGACAGGAAAAAAGACCTCATCATCTCGGGTGGCGAGAATATTTTCCCTGTGGAGATTGAGGATTTCCTTCATACCCTTCCGAGCGTCAAGGATATAGCAGCCATTGGCTTCCCGGATGAACGTTTGGGTGAAGTGCTGACTGTCATCATCGATGTCGTTCCAGGGAAGGTCCTCACAGAAGAGGATGTCCTCAAGTATTGCGAGAAATTACCTAAGTATAAGAGGCCCCAAAAGATTTTCTTTGGAGAGGTTCCCCGCAATCCAACAGGCAAGATCGAGAAACCAAAATTGAGGAAGCAATATATCGGAATGGAAGAATCCTTTAAGATTAAATAATCTTCCCTTCCGCCCTTTATGATTCGTCAACTCTTCCCCCCCTTTATAAAAGGGGGGTTGGGGGGGATTTTAATTCACGAGGCACATATACATCTTGCACATTGATGTGAAAGGCGAATTGGCAATGATTACAGCCAATGCGCTTTTTTTTGATTCTTTTATGAGTTATTGTTGGGATGGTGGTTAACAGTGGTTTGAAGGAAAAAAGGAGATAGAGTATCTTAGGGAAAAATTTATAAATGAATTTTGAAGGTGACCCGAGGCCAATTCATAAAACGCCGTCCAATTCAATACCTTATTACGATTGCCCCGAAAATAAATATTGTCATTGTCAATTTAACGCCTGGCTGGAGACTTCACCTACCTACAAACACACAGGGTTAGAATATTCCAAAGGTGTTGATTTCGAAGTGAAATACAGTATTAATCCATGGCGCTATTTACGAGTGGGGTAAGTCTCTTGGACTGTTTCAAGAATCAACTCAGCGATCAGTTCGTCATCATGTTTCAAGTTATATATTCCGCTATGAGATGGGTCATTTACTGTTCCGTATTGGGGATCATGGAGGGCTTTAAGATTTCGTCTGTCTGGACTTTCCGTTAGCACTTTCTCTCGGACTTCACCAACAGTCAGGACAGCTATTTTTGCCTTCGCTCCTAATTTTAGTTTTCTGGAGTAAGTATTTCGAAGTTCATCAATTTCGCTCTCTCTGCAGGAGCAGTTAAGAAATTCCAACCAATTGACAGATAGGCTTTCTTCGCCTGATCTCAGCATGAAAGCAGTTGCCTGGATAAACCCACCGTCTATATGTTTATTATCGCAGAGTCTGGCAACGTGGTGTTGATCAGGTATCGTATCACCTTTCATTCTGAGATCCAATCCCATACCCCATGGGGGGCTACCTCCGCCTTGAGCATGTCGGTTGTCGTTGTTCCGGAAATCCGGATTTGCCGTTCCGGATGCAGATCATTTGGCTTGAAGATTACAAAGCGAGTATCCCCATTTGGCAAAAAAAGCACGCTGAATACTTTTTTCTGATCGACCCTCCATGAAGCATAAATATTGTTATCAGGCGTTAAAGAAATAGTTGCGCACTTTAGATCAGTATGTAATTGAAAAAAATTATGAAAATTGCGAAGAGAGCCGACAACTATTCCAAGATTAGCAAAATCCTCTTCCTTTGCATCATTGAATAATGTAACAAGTCTATTTGCTATACGTTCCCGATAGAGAATAATGGGCGACGTTTTAATCTGATAGATTAATTGTTGTATCTGAATTAATTGTTGTATCCGATCTTCTTCGCTATCAAGTAAATCCGCTTGTGTAAACGGGTCTTTTTTGTCAGGCCAACCACGTGTGTAAACCTCGCTGTTTTCTGTGTTTACGGAAGTTACGTACTTACGCTCTGGGATGTAAGATTCACAATAATTTTGAATATCTCGTGGGCTCCACACTCCAGGATGTGGTTGTCTACCGGCGGAGTAGTAGTCAATAAATTTGTCGCCATATGCTGTGCTGGCTTCAGGCATATTATTCTAGCTCCCAAAATCTGTGAATTTCGGAGGTTGTTAGATCAGTAAACCCCCGGACTATCCATTCATGTGCTAAGTCAAACCATTCACGAATAGCAATCTTACTTGTTGATTCACCAAGTCCTCTTGCCGTCAATTCAAGAACAAGTAAAGGAACTTTGTCCTCGGTTCGTATAGCTTGTTTTAGATTAACGACAAGATTTCCCTTTTTTTCAGGCAGTGGAAAATTTGTCTGCCACGTAACGTTTTCAGGACTCGGCAAAAAGCGCCCTGTTGTTTGTCTCCAAGCAAAATCTGAGAATATTCTTGGGAGGTCGTCAGCCGTATTCCATTCTTGGCCCTTTTGAATATGGTTGATATAGGTAAGTTCATACTCGATTGGTTTAATTTCACCAAATTCAAATTCAATAAAAAAATTTACGATAGTATCCAGCACACTCTCGAAATTCTTGATGACATAGGGATATCGTGGATAAACGTCTTTTCTGCGCCGCCAATTGAAATAAAATCGATCAAACTGAAACTGTATTAATTGATCATCCAATCCATTTATAAACCATACTCTTTGTAATGGTAGCCCTGTTTCACTATCTATTGGTATTTCACCTTTACCCGTTGCTATCGGTGGGGCATGCTGGATATTCGGATAATCTTGGCGAAATTTATCCCAAAGGAGACCTATATAGGGGATACGGAGTTTATCAGGGGTATGAAATCGCATCCCACAAACAACTTCGTTAACAGGGGGATTTTTATAGCTTGGGAGAGCGGCTGTCGAAGACGAATTAGAGGTTGTGTGATCCATAAAAAGCCTTCCTTCGTTTTCCTTAATTTTTTATAAAATCTATACGAAATATATAAGAAATACTCTTTTGCGTCAAGAAGAATCCGACCACAAGATATAAGTATAAAAGGAAAAATTCAATTATCTCCTTCAAACCTTCTTTCAAAAAGGAATTTACACGTCTAAGTAGGACTTCTTATTCGTTGTTTACAAGAAGTTACCTGTAACTGAAAAAGCGAAAACTAGGCAATTTTTTTCTATGGCTGGATGGTGGGTAAAGTTGTTTGAGGAGGTTTGGAATTTGTGTTATTCATATAACGAACGAGGCGAATGGCATCGAATTTGGCGAATAAGACCGAATTCAGCAAATCTTATTAAATTCATTAGCCATTATTCGATCAATTCGTTGTCATTCGCCCCATTCGCATAAGGGAGAGATGGTCTACGTACTAGGTATTGATATTGGGTCAGCCGCATCAAAAGGAATCTGTCTCAGGGATCACGGACCTCTGGGTTCTTTTGAGTGCCTTTCTGGGGGAGATTTCAAGCTTACGGCTGAGAGGATTAGAAAGGAGTTACTTTCCCAGGCTGGGATATCAGCAGGTGATATTTTCCGGACTGTCGCTACTGGGTATGGATCGAAGTTGGTGGCCTTTGCAGATGAAGTAAAGCCGGATATCGTCTGCCATGCAAAAGGCGTTTCTTCTCTTCTCCCCTCGGTGAGGACTGTCATTGATATAGGGGATCTTTACACGAAGGTCCTCCGCATGGATGGTAAAGGAAGTTTGCACAGTTTTTTATTGAGTGGAAAGTGCGCTGGAGGGAGCGGCAGAATCCTTCAGGTGATTGCCAAGGTTCTCCAGATCAAGGTGGAAGAGATTGGTGAGTTGTCTTTAAAATCCAAAAAGAGAGTTGAGTTTAACACCGGATGTGCCGTTTTTGCGGAGTCCGAGGCGATATCCCGGATCTCCCAAGAGGTTACAGAAGAAGATCTTCTGGCAGGCATACACAGAGCTCTTGCGGCCCAGATCAACAGTTTGGTGGAGAGAATAGGTGTTGAACAGGAAGTGGCCATGGTGGGTGGCGGTGCGAGAGACGTGGGCCTCGTCCAGGCCTTGAAGGAAATCAGAGGTCATAATATCATTGTACCGCCAAGGCCACATATGACGGCTGCGTTGGGTGCAGCAGTCATCGCCATGGAAAACTTAGCAGGCTGCTGAAAAACGCCCATCTGCTGCGTTTCCCTCATCCTTCGTCGTTGCGGCGTACGACCAAGTACGCCTCACTCCTCAGGATTTCGGGGGCCTTGCATCTGGGCATTTTTGACCAGCCTGAAAAAAATCACTTTTTAAGCTGTTAGGACAATAAGATTGAAACCTAAGGTCAATTTATGTATATTTCACTCGGATGGTTTCAAGGGATAGGTTGTATGAAGGGGAAAGTCGATGAATGAAAGACAGAGTAACATTTTTGCCACGGTAGAAAGGTATTATAAGGACTACGGGGTCAGGGCAAAGGAGCTGAAAGCTGAAGGAAAAAAGGTGATCGGCTATGTCTGTTCTTTAGTTCCTTTGGAAATCATTACCGCGGCTGGATGTATCCCTTTTCGGGTGAGAGGAAATGTGCATGAACCCATTACTAAGGGGGATACACTCCTTGAAACCATCGTCTGCCCCTATTACCGCAGTTGCTTCGACCTCTCGTTGAAACAAAAATATGACTTTCTCTCTGGTATAGTTATCCCTCACGGTTGTGATAGCATGGTGCGAAGCTATAGCGCTTGGAGTTATTCTCTACCATTTTCCTATTTTCATTTTGTCAACATTCCCACTACCTGTGACGAATCATCCTTTGAATTCTTTAATGCTGAGCTAAACGCCTTCAGGAGAAGCCTGGAGAAGTTTGCTGGAAAAGCGATCGCCGATGATGATCTGGCTCAAGTCATTCGAGTCTATAATAAAAACAGAGACAAGGTAAGAGCTCTTTATGAATTCAGAAAGGCAGATCCACCCCTCATCTCTGGAACAGAATTGACAATGGCGTTGACTGTCGGATCAAGATTACCCATTGGTGAAGCCAATACATTGTTTGATCAGGTTTTGGCAGAAATTGGCCGAAGAGAGAAATCCATACTAAAGAAGGGCCCCCGAATATTTATTGATGGTGCCTGTCTCGACAACATTGAACTCATTAAGCTCGTAGAAGAGATTGGAGGCAATGTGGTGGCCGATACTATTTGCAACGGAGCCAGGGATTATTTTCCCCGGACGGATGAGAGAGGGGATCCCATAGACGCACTGGCCCATCGGTATCTCGATAAAATCAATTGCCCCAAAACTTACAGGGAAAACAAGGCGGGTACCTTTGAAGGAAATATTGCATCTCGATTTGGTGATATCGGAGCCTATGCCAAGGAATTCAAGGTGGACGGAGCCATTCTTTATGTATACAAATATTGCGATCCCTTTGGCTTTGAGGTCCCTGCACGAAAAGCCTACTATAAGTCTATCAATGTCCCCCTTCTTCATTTAGAGGATGTGTACTCAGCGGGTACGATTGGTCAACTCAGAACCAGGATCCAGGCCTTTCTGGAGATGATTGGCTAACATCGGCTAATGAGGGATTCCGGAACAAGGAGGGTTTAGATAATGGCTGAGGAGCAAAAAGAGGCAAAACCAAAAAAGAGGGTGACGGCAACTCGGGCGGCTGCTTCCATCGGCCCTATGGTCAAAGAATTTGTTACGGGTACCATTCGGGCACGGGCAGAGGGAAAACAAAAAATAGCCTATACCTTTATTGTCTGCCATCATGAAGAGATCTTACGGGCCATGGATGTGATCCCCGTCTGGACAGAAAATTTTGCCGGTATCTGCGGAGCCAAAAGAGATGCGGAACGATTCCTTCAAAGAGCGGAATCACTAGGCCTTTCCCGTTCCTTGTGCACTTACGCTCTTTGCGGGATCGGTTTTGACCAATGGAGAGAAGAATTGGGTGAAATGCCACCGGATTCTCCGTGGGGCGGACAGGCAAGGCCTGATTTCATGATATCCACTGGACAGATTATCTGTGACCCGAGATCCAAGTGGTACCAAGCCTCTCAGCAATTTATGCCAGATGTTCCGATCTATAATATAGACCTGCCTTATCCCATGTTTCAGAGGGATCGAGATCACCGGGACGTTTGGGACTATTACCACAAGTATATTGTCAAACAATTACGCGGACTGGTGGCTTTCGTCGAAAAACAGACTGGAAAGAAGATGGATTATGATCGGCTGCGAGAGTTGGTTGATCTCAGCGATCGAACTTGGAACCTGATCGATGAAACGTATAAACTCCGGCGGGCTTCGCCTTGCCCCATGGGAACTGGCGATGCCATGAATACCATGGTTCCCCTATGCTTTATGATGGCCACCCAGAAGGCATACGATTTCTTCGTTGACCTCAAGAAGGAATTAGAGGAAAAGGTCGCCAAGGGAGAGGGAGAGATCCAGGAAGAGAAGTACAGACTCATGTGGGGAGGAGGATTGCCCGCCTGGTATGCCCTGAACGATTTCAATTATTTTAACAGCAAGGGGGCTTCGTTCCCTGTTGAGACAACCTATCGAATGGTCGCACCCCTTTATGAGATGGATATCCCTGAAACCAAGGACCCCATCGAACACCTGGCATGGAGGTGGCTCGGATACTGGATGTTCTGGTATGATAAGGCCAAGAAACGACCGGGATCAGAGCCCGATGTTGAACGCTTAATCAACTGGATCGAAGAGTACAAGATCGATGGGGTTGTCATGCATGAAGCATTTTCGTGTCGGTCCTGGCACGTGGGTCTCGTCTGGCAGTTGCATCAACTGGCAAAAATATACAAACCCATCCCTGTGTTTATGATAGGGAAAGACGGAAAGAAGGAAAAAGTTTACAGAGAACTTCCTTCCCTCATTCTGGAAAGTGATATTATTGATATCACCTCGTATTCAGAGGTGGATACAAGAAACAAGATCGACGCCTTCATCGAGACCCTGGAATCCATTCGAAAAAACAAGGCAGCCTGAAACAGACCGATGGAGTGAAATGTTATTGCGAGGAGTGAAACGACGAAGCAATCTCGATGTCTGAAGTGAGATTGCCACGCCTGCGTGCCGTAACGCCTGCCTGGGCGAAGCGTTTCGGCGAAGGCAGGCACTTCGGCGTGCAGGCACGCTCTCGTTGGTCGCTCGCAATGACAATGCTTTTGTAATAGGCAAGGGCATTCTTGGCAACGTATTTTGCAGGCATTGATGTCGGTTCCACGATGACAAAGGCGGTGATCCTGAATGAAGGGATCATCGCTTCGATCATTGGTCCTACAGGACCAGAGCAGCGCCGGTTAGCCAATAAGGTCATGGAAGAGGCGCTGAATAGGGCTGAGATCTCATTCCAAGCTATCACCTACATTGTCGCTACAGGCTACGGGAGAATTAACGTTCCTTTTGCCGATAAGCAGTTCACAGAAATCACCTGCCATGCCAAGGGTATCGTCAGTCTTTTCCCTAAAGCCAAGACCATCATTGATATCGGGGGTCAGGATATTAAGGCAATAAAAATAGACACTACTGGCAGGGCCACGGATTTTGTTATGAATGACAAGTGTGCGGCCGGTAGTGGTCGATTCATAGAAGTGATTGCCGATACCCTCGGGGCACCATTGGACAAAGTTGGCGACCTCTCTCTGCAAAGCAAGAATCCTGCAAAGATAAGCAACATCTGTACCATATGGGCCCAGCAGGAGGTAGCGGCCAGTTTGGCAGAAGGTGTACCCATTTCCGACCTGCTTGCGGGGGTCCATAAATCCCTTGCAGAGAGGATAAGCACAATGGTCAATCGGCTAAGGGTGGAAGAGGCGGTGATCGTGACGGGTGGAGGTGGTAAAAATAAAGGCCTGCTTAAAGCCCTTTCCGAACAATTGGGCCATGAGATTCTGGTACCCGAGGAGCCTTTGATTACCGGAGCCCTTGGTGCTGCCTTGCTGGGAAAGGAGATTGTGGAACAGGCCAAACAGAATCATACCCCGCTTAAAACAAAAGAACGAATCTTAGAGAAAATCGAAATCCTGTAACATCGTAAGTATCCTTTGACCTCGAATTTCGAATCCGACTTACAAATCTAAACAAAAACCACACCGAACCCTTCCTCGAAATTTTAGAGAAACCCGAGGCCTCTACTTTTTTTCTTGACAAAAATTGAATATTTGGTAAACTTTCAGCGTCTAAAAAATCAAAAGAGGATCTATCTAAAATGAAGAGAAAGGGGGTGAAACAGTAATGAAGAAAGGTTTGATTAGCATAGGGATTATTGTAGGCTTCCTGCTCTCCATCCTGATGGTTACCGGTGTTTTTGCAAAGGATGTAGTGGAATACAATCCTACCTATGGGAAGGTATCGTTCACTCACAAGAAGCATGCCGAAACCCTGAAGATCGATTGTCTGAAATGTCACCACAAATGGAAGAAGGGCGAGACTACTGGCAAGTTGTGCAAAGACTGCCATAAGGCCAAGGCTGAGGGAAAGACCCTCTCGGCAAAGGATGCCTATCATAAAGATTGTAAAGGATGTCATGAGGAGGCAAAGAAGGCCAACAAACCTGCCGGTCCAACAGGGTGCACGCAGTGCCATGTAAAGGCCGCTAAGAAGTAGACTGAAATTTTATCTACAAGCAGATAAAAGGGGTAGATCCAAACAGGAACTACCCCTTTTTGCTTGACAGTGGAGGAAGGATTATGTTAGATATTTCAAGTATTTTCCTGCCCACCTGCTCTCAGGCAGGTGAGGCATTCTTATTTATTTTGGTGGCTCATGAAAGAGTCAAAAGTTACAGACAATGTAAAGGAAAAAGAATTTTTTGTAATAATCTTCGACCTTTTCCGTTCACTCAAACTCACCATTTCCCTCCTCATTCTTCTCGCCATTCTTTCAATCCTCGGCACATTGGTTAAACAGAATGCACCCAGTGCAGAATATATTCAACGTTACGGGATGGGTCTCTATGAAGTGTTGAATTTCTTTAACCTCTTTGACATGTACCATTCATGGTGGTTCAGTCTCATTCTTTTACTCCTGGTGATCAATTTGATCACCTGTTCACTCCATCGGTTTCCAGGTATTTGGAGGCAAATCTTCCGTGAATCAGACTCTGAGGGACTGAAAGATTCGATGTTCAATACTCTTCCTTATGTAGAAAAGGTCTCCTATCCAGGTCTGAATAAAGAGGGTATCGAAGGGAATATTCATTCCCACTTAAAGAAATGGGTTAAGAAATCGAAGCGAATCGAGACAGAATCGACCATCACCCTCTTTTCTGATAAGGGAAAGTTCTCCAGAGTAGGTGTGCCCATTACCCATCTGAGCATTCTCATCATCTTGGTTGGTGGATTGATAGGTTCCATTTACGGCTTTAAAGGATTTGTCAATATTTTAGAAGGGGAGGCTGTTGATCAGATTTACTTGAGAGTGAAGGATGAGGAGATCAAAAAGCCGCTTCTATTTTCTGTGCGCTGCGATGATTTCAAAATCACCTATTACGATCTTCAGCGCTCAGAAAAATATGTCAAGGAATATTCCAGCCAACTCACGATTCTTGAAAATGGAAAAGAGGTTTTGAAGAAAACCGTATTGGTCAATCATCCCCTTCACTATAAAGGATTGGCTTTCTATCAATCGAGTTATGGGTCCATTCACGATGTTACCCTTGGGATTCATTGGAAGGGTAAAAAGGAGAAGGCATTTTTAAAAATTCTTGAAGGAGAGACTGTTCCGATCCCAAACACCAATACATTCATCCAATTGCTGAGATACGTTCCCCAGATACACAATTTCGGAGAGGGGGTTCAAGTGGACCTGCTCATTCCTAATCGTGCACCTCGAACACAATGGGTATTGAAAGGGTCCTCAAAATTTGAACAACAGTGGAATGGAGAGTTCAATCTCA
>Ga0315282_10014419_pt1 | contig 11767 bp, 12 predicted proteins | sample YL17G07_20_MG_FD_203693 | JGI IMG/M metagenome (GOLD analysis project Ga0315282, IMG submission 203693) | Sediment microbial communities from Yellowstone Lake, YNP, Wyoming, USA - YL17G07_20 | ecosystem: Environmental > Aquatic > Freshwater > Lake > Sediment | place: USA: Wyoming | collected... | reverse complement strand
CTCTATAAGCCTGCCGCTCTCCTTTCGGCCTGCAATGACGCTGCGTCTAAACAGAGCGCTCCGACAGCCGAAAGGCCGGCGTGCTGGTCACCGGAGCTTTTGAAGCAGTTGAACGACCCGCAATGGGATATTGGCGCCCTCAGTAGGAGTCCGCCAGGGAGTAGATCTTGAGGTCCGGGGCGGGCATGGCCTTAGGCAGGCTCCCGCGGAAGGTCACTGTCTTGGTTTCGCCCGGCAGCAGGTCGAAGTAGTTGTCCGACCAGGACATGGCCACACCCGGCACGCTCAGGAAGAGGTCTTTGACCAGCGTGTCGGCTTGGAGCTCCACCCGCCAGCCTTGTCCGTCTTTGGCCATGTTCGCCCGGATAGCAGGCTTCCCCAATTTCAGGTCCTTGGGATAGACGAAATACAGCAGGTTCTCCGTTTTTCGCTCTCCGGCGGCAAGCCGGACGCGCAGCACAAGCCCCTCCTTGTCCCGCCCTTGGAGCAAGTCGCTCAGGCAGATATCAAAAAGCCGGCTACTCCGGCTGGGAGGAATCTCCACATCCAGTGACTTCTCCCAAGCCGGCCGCCCTTGAAAATCCAGCAGCTCGAGCGCCAAACGGCCCGTCAGAGGATCCCCAAGATCCGAGACCACATAGACACGGGCCTGGCCGTCCTCCACCACAGGCGACACCAGCACCTCGCTATAGGCGCGCCGGGCGCGGTAATGGAGCGCTTTCCAGGCGCCGTAGACATCCAGGCTGGACCACGAGGTGACCGGGTAGCAGTCATTGAGCTGCCAGTAAAGGGTCCCCATGCAGAAGGGCATGGCCCGTCGGTGGGCTTCGATGGCCAGACCGATTCCGTAGGCCTGCAGCACCTGGCTGACATAGGAGTATGCCTCGAAATCCCGGGGCCAGCGGTAATACCATTTGAGGTACTTGTCGATGACCGAGTACCCGATGCGGTGTTTCTGGTGGGTTTTCATCACTTCGGAGGAGAGGTCCAGGTCTTCGGGCCAAGCGAAGCGCTTGAGCGAGTTCATCTCGGGCATTCCCTGGAAGCCGTACTCGCTCATGAAGCGGCCGATGTTCTCCGGCTGGAGGAACGCCTCGAACGGCACCTGGCCGTGCCAGACTCCCCAGTAATGGACATCCCCGTCGGTGTTGACCGGATACCCCCAGCCCTGCTTGGGCGAGGAAGGCCAGAAGAAACGGGCGGGGTCGAGCCCGGCCACCACCTCCGGCAGGATCTGGTCGAACACTTTCTGGTAGGCCTGCCAAAGTCTATCCCGGTGCTCGATGCCCATCAGGTGAGGCCAATTCCAGTCTTTCCAGCCGATGTAAATCTCGTTGTTCCCGCACCACAGGGCCAGGCAGGGATGGTTGCGCAGCCGGGTCACGTTGTCGACGGCCTCCTGACGGACATTGGCCAGGAAGGCGGGGTCATCCGGGTACATGGAGCAGGCAAACATAAAATCCTGCCAGACCAGGATGCCGGTGCGGTCGCACAAATCGTAGAAGAGGTCATCCTCATAGATCCCGCCGCCCCAAACCCGCAGCATGTTCATATGGGCGGCCTGGGTTTGGCGGATAATGAACTCGGTGTCCGCGGGGGTCACTTCGCTGGGGAACATGCTCTGGGGAATGGTGTTGGCCCCCTTCATAAAGACCGGCCGGCCGTTGAGCTCCACATAGAACGAGCTCCCCTTTTCGTCGGGGGTCTGGACGACCTTCAGCGTCCGCAGCCCAAATCGCTGTTCCCTGCGGTCAGGCAGGCCGCCCGTCCCGCTCAGCTCCAGCTCGGCCGTGTACAGATAGGGTTCGCCCAGCCCGGCGCACCACCAGCGCCGGGGGTTCTTCACTTCCAGGGGCACCTCCGCCATCTGGCTGCCCTCGTGCAGGCTCAGCTCGCGGACGGCTTTTACCCCGGCTTCCTTAATCTCCGCCTCAAGCGTCGCCTTGGCCGGCAGCGCCGCCTTCACCCGGCACACCAAGCGCAGGCGGGCCGACTGGTCGTCCAATCCGTCCGTAACGACTTGAACGTTTTCGATATAGGGTCCATTCCCCAGCCGCAGGAAGGCCGGCCGCCAGATCCCGGCGGTGAGAAACACGGGGCCCCAATCCCAGCCGTAATGATACGGCGGCTTGCGGATGAAGGCGAAATCGTTCAGCGGCTTCCAAGGAACCAGCTGTTTCCGCTTTTCAATATAGGGCCGTGTCGCGCGGAAGACGACCCGCAGCTGGTTTGCGCCGGCCTTGACGTAGGAATGGACGTCCACGACCCATTCGCGGTAGAAGTTGTCCGCCTCGAGCACCAGATAGTTGTTCAAGAATACGTCCGCCAGCGTATCCAACCCCTGGAAAACAAGCTCCAGGCGTTCGCTCTGCAAGTCAACTGCCTGGAGAGCAAAGGTCGTCCGATATTCCCAGTCCCGTTCACCGATCCACTGCAGGGCGTTCTCATGAGACCGCAGGTACGGGTCACCGACCAGCCCGTTTTTGCGCAGGTCGGTCAGCACACAACCCGGCACCGCGGCCGGGTACCATTCGAAGTTGCCCACCTCGCGGAATTTCCAGGCCTGCTGGCCTAAGTCGATGACCCGTGTGGCCCCCAGCCCGTTTCCCAGCAGGACCGCCAAACAGCCCATCCCCAGCAGAAGACGGATCCATCCGGGACGTCGTCGTATCATAGAACCAAACGAATCCAGACGCAGCCGCGGCTTAATCGCAGGGCCGGGCGCCGGAACCTTTGTAGACCAAACCGTCTTTCATGACGAAGGTGACCCGCTCGAGCTCGGTGATGTCTTTGAGCGGGTCGCCGGCGACTGCCACCAGGTCGGCCAACCGGCCCGGCGCCACCGAGCCGAGATTCTCCTCCTGGCCCAGCAGCTGCGCCGCGACCGAGGTGGCCGATTTGATGGCCTGCATAGGCGTCATGCCGTAGCGCACCATGTAGGAAAATTCCTTGGCTTGATTCTCAGTCCAGGGGAAGCCGCCGGCGTCGGTGCCGAAAGAGATCAGCATCCCCTTGGCCACCGCCTTGCCGAAAGCGATGCCCTCCAGCTCGACCATCTTCGGCCAGATCCCGCCCCGTGGCCCGGCCACAGAGACGCCGACGTAAATAGTCGGGCACCAGAACACCTTTTGCTTGACGGCGCGGTCGATGAGGTCATCGGTGAGGCCGTCCCCGTGCTCGATGGTGTCCACGCCCATGCGCAGCGCCGCGTCGATGCCGTCCCAGCCGATGGTGTGGGCGGCGACTTTCTTGCCCAGACGGTGCGTCTCGTCCACCAGCGCCCGCATCTCCTCATCGGTGAAGTCCACCCAGGAGCGCAGCCGGCCGTCGGGGCCCAGGTAGTATTTGCGGTCGGCGTAGAACTTGATCCAGTCGGCGCCGTACTTCACCTGCTCCCGCACCGCCCGGCGGATGTTGTCCGGGCCGTCCACAATCTGCACGCCCTCCGGCACCTTGAGCTCCCAGGAGTAGCCCGAGAGCGGATACATTCCGGTGGGGGTCAGGGCCCGTGTCGAGACAAACAGCCGCGGGCCGGGGATGATTCCCTTGTTGATGGCGGTCTTGACGTCCACGTCGGCATACATCGCGCCCTCTGTCTCGACGTCGCGCAGCGTGGTGAAGCCGTTGAGGAGCGAGGTTCGCACGGCCATGGTGGCCCGGATCGTCCGGTAGGGGATGCTCTCCTTGAGGAGCTGGTCGTCGTAGTCGGCAGCCGTGAGATCGCCCTGCAGCAGGATATGGGTGTGGTTGTCGATCAGGCCGGGCAACAATGTGGCCCCGCCCAGGTCGATCAGGCGGGCGTCCTTCGGCGCCTGGGCTGTGATCTCGGCCGCCGGGCCGACGGCCTTGATCCGCTGGCCCTCGACCAGCACGGCCACTCCCTGCCGCACCTTGTCCGATGTTCCGTCGATCAGGCGGGCCGCCTTGATCAGGATGACCTGCGGCTTCTGCGCGCTGGCCGCTTGGCCCGACTGGGCTGTCCCCGATACCAACATCGCCAGCGCCGCCCCGATGACAGCCGTCACCAGCAGGCCGGGCCGCCCGCGCCGCCGTCCTTGAGGCCCGCGCTTCTCAGTCAAACTTTTACCGCAATTGAAACCTTGTCCAAGCAGTGTCTTCATAGTCCACCTCCCCAAATATTTTCTTATTAATATTATCAATTCATCCTTCACTTGTCGAAGAAAGGGATGCTCAGCCAGCAGCCCCTGGAAGTCACGGTAATTTGAGCCCGCCCCTCTTCCAGCCGGCAGGTGAATACCTCAGCTTCTGTCTTCCGGCGGGCATCCTGAACCCGCCTGCGCTCCAGGACTTCCAGGACCTTCAACTCGCGGTCTTTGAGCCGAACGGCGCGGGGCGTTTCCCGTCCTTTGTATCCCGCATAAAATACAACCCGGCAGGGAATGCGCCGAGCCGGCCGCTCGGCGAGAACGGCGGCCAGTTGGGAAGAGAGCATCTCCACGGCCTTCTTCACGGCTGCCGACAAAGGCGCTCCCTCCCGGCAGGAGCGTGGCTCAATTCCCAACACAAGCACCCGGCAGCCGACGCTCTTTTCCAAATAGCCCACTAGAAGGGCGAGCGGCATCCTATGGGAGGAAATGTCTTCCACGGCCATATTTTTTTTCTCGAGCAGGAAGATCGATCCCGCCTTCCGCCCGCTCGCGGCCGCGTCGAGGATGAGGACCAGGCCGGGCCGAAAGCGGCGGATCTCTCCGGTCAGGCTTTCCGGAGTCTCATGGCCCAGGAGGACCTTGAGGCGCGACCGTCCCTTTTGGCCGAGCTTTTTCTTAAGCGCGGCCGCAGCCAGGACGCCGGCGCCGTCGTCCCCGCGGCCGACGTTCCCCACGCCCAGGACGACGACCCTCGGCGCGGACCTCAATTCATATTTAAGATTGATAATAGCAGTAAAAATGGGACGACTCCGCTCTTCAGTATAAGTCATTCAGAGCTTATAGAGATAGCATCTCCGTACCTGTGAGACACGGGGAGGGGTGGCACGGCGGAGGGGCCGGCCTTTCCGGAGACGCCCACAAACTCCCCCCTGATTGTCCAGGGGGGAAGGAGGGGTTAATAAATATTGAAAAAGATTGAAGGCGTCTTCGGCAATGCCACCCGCGCGCAGCCTGGCATAGCCGGAGACACCTATGATTTCTCTTTATTCTATTTATCCCCCTCTAGCCCCCCTTGGTGAAACAAGAGGGGCAAAGGTTGGTGTCTCCGGAAAGGTCGGCCGTGACAGGACCCCTCCTCTTATTGAAAGCCAAATCATTGCAAAGGAGATGCTGCCGCTGTAGATGCGCCCTAAGCCTGGGGCTTGACTTTGACCACGGCCCGCACGAACTCCCAGCCCATCTTAAGGTCGTGCCGGTCGAAGGCGGCGATTTCGAACCTCTGGTCCATCTGCATGGCGTCGGTGGGGCAGGAATCGACGCACTGGGCGCAGTGGATGCAGCGGTCGTTGTGGATGGCCAGCTTGAACTTCTTCTCGGCCTCGTTGACCGAGGTGATGTCGATGGCCTCGGCCGGGCAGTCGCGCTCGCAGGCCCGGCAGACGATGCACAGCTCGGGCCGCAGGTAGGGCGAGCCCCGGAAATCCTTGGGCACTTCGAGCTTTTGAAAAGGATAGTCCACGGTGGCCGGCTTTTTGAACAGGTGACGGAGGAGCTCGGGCAGGAAGGCCGCCAGTTTCATAGGACCCACCCCTTGATGAAGATGACGATGAGAAGCTGGAGCACGGCCAGGGGAGCCAGGTACTTCCAGGCGAAAGATACGACCTGGTCTATCCGGATCCGGCCGGTGACGGCCCGCATGAGCGTCAGGAGGAAAATCACGGCCAGCGTCTTGCCGATAAACTGAAGGAAACCCAGGAAAATCCCGCCGCCGAAACCGCCCAGGAAGACCGTGGCCAGGAGGCCGGCCGAGACGACCAGCTCAATGTCGGTCATCAGCCGGAAGAAGGCCAGCTTCTTGCCCGAATATTCGGTGAAGGTCCCGCCCACGATCTCGGTCTCGGCATGGGGGATGTCGAAGGGCGTCCGCTCCAGCTTGGCCTGGACGCAGACCAGGGCCACGGCGAATCCGATGAGGTTGGGCAGGATGAGCAGGGGGTGCTGCCGGTAGAAGGCGGCGATCTCAGCCAAACGCCAGCTCCCGGCCAAGAGGGCCGGGCTGAGCACGGCCAGGAAGAGCGGCACCTCGTAGCCGAAGAGCATGGTCAGGACGCGGGACCCGCCGATGGTGGAAAAAAGATTGGTGGACGACCAGCCGGCCAGGAAGAAGATGAGCGTGGGCAAGCTGAGCAGATAGAGGAGGATGATGATGTCCCCGGGGAAGGAGTTGAACCCCGGCTGGAGGGGGTTGGTGTGCCACACCGGCAGGAGCAGCCCGGCCGTGGCTACGATGGCCAGGCCGAAAATGGGGAGCAGGGTGAAAAGCGTTTTGTCGGCCTTGTCCGGGACGATGTCCTCCTTGGACATGAGCTTGACGAAATCGGCGATGGGCTGCAGAAGCCCGAAGCGGCCGGTGTGGGTAGGGCCCATCCGGTTCTGCAGCCGGGCATACACCTTCCGGTCGAACCATTCCACGAAGGTGGCATAGACGAAGAGGAAAAGGATGCCCGGATAGACGATGAGATAGAGGACGGTTTTTAGAACGGCCACAGCCCCGTCCCCTTTCTTGGATTTTTATCGAACCTCTCCTTGGCCAGGGCCCGCAGCTCGCTGAAGCGCAGGACTTTCTCCTCTCCGGTCCGCAGGTCCACGGTCTCCACCGTCCGCTCGGCGCAGCAGATGCAGGGGTCGATGGCGGCGAAGATGAGGGGAATGTCGGCGATGAACCCGTTCTTGAGCATCTCCACCGTGGCCGGGTAGTTGGCCAGGGTGGGCGCCCGGACCTTCAGGCGCTCGGGCTTGTCCGCGCCGCCCGAGACGATGTAGTGGATGTTCCCGCCGCGGGGCGCCTCGTAGCGGCTGACCACCTCGCCCGGCTTGGCCCGGCGGGGGGCTTTGACCTTGACCTCGCCCGCGGGCAAGTTCTTGAGCATGAACTCGATCAGGTTGTAGCACTGGAAAAGCTCTTTGACGCGGACGACGACCCGGCCCAGCACGTCGCAGGTATCGGCCGTTGAGACTTCGAAGGGCGTCTCGGCGTAGATCCCGTAGGGGTCGTCCCGGCGCACATCCCGCGCAATGTCCGAGGCCCGGGCGGTGGGGCCGACCGCGCACAGGTCCATGGCCTTTTCCTTGGACAGTTTGCCCACGCCCGCCAGACGGGCGACGAAGGTCGGCTCGTTGGCGCCGATCTTAAGGTAGTACTCGGTGCGCCGGCGCAGGATGTCGAGCTGGCCCAGGATCTTCTGCCGCAGCCCTTCATCCAGGTCGCGCCGCACCCCGCCCAGGGTGTTGATGGCGTAATGGACTCTGTTCCCGGAGATGGCCTCCAGCATGTCCATGACGATCTCGCGGTCCCGCCAGGTGTACATGAAGAACGTATCGAAGCCGGCCTCGTGGCCGGCCACGCCCAGCCACAGCAGATGGCTGTGGACCCGCTCCAGCTCGGCCACCAGGAAGCGGAGGTACAGCGCCCGCTTGGGCGGCACGATGTCCATGAGCTTCTCCACGCCCTGGACGTAGCAGGTGGCATGAGAGTGGGAGCAGATGCCGCAGATCCGTTCCATGAGGTAGATGTTCTGAATCCAGGTCTTCTCCTCGGCCAGCTTCTCTATCCCCCGGTGGTTGTAGCCGAGCCGGATGTCGGCGTCCCGGATGACCTCGCCCTCGACGGTCATGCGCAGGCTGATCGGCTCCTTGAGGGCCGGGTGCTGAGGGCCGATGGGAATGCTGAATTTCATTTCTTTCCTCCGGGGATGACCTCCGGGGGCCGCTCGAATTTCCAGTCCTTGCGCAGGGGGAAGTTTTGCTCCGGCCAGTCGTCGGGCAGGACCACGCGCCGGGGGTCGGGAATGTTGTCTACCACAATCCCGAACATGTCCTGCAGCTCGCGCTCATAGAGGATGGCCCCGGGAATGACAGCGCAGATGGAAGGAAGATGCGGCGCTGTCTTATCTGCCGACGCTCCATCCGGGCCGGCCGGCTTGGGGATCTGAGTCCTGACGTTGAGATTCCCCCCTTCCAGGCCAAAGTGATAGAGGATCTGGAAGGCGTCGCCCTTGTCGAATCCGCTGATGGTGGCCAGGTACCAGAAGCCCAAGTCCCTTTTTAAATTGGTCATGACTGAAACCAGGTCCTCAACGGCGACGGTCATGAAGATCCGGCCGGGCGCGGGGTTGGTCATCTCCACGATCCGGCTCCCCAACGCTCCCTTGATCCGTTCGATGGTATCCAGGTCGTTCATGGTATTCTCGATGCTCAGAGTTTCCCCAGCAGCTTGACCACCCCATCCAAAATGGCGTCCGGCCGGGCCGGGCAGCCCGGGACATAGACGTTCACCGGGATGACCTGGTCCAGGCCGCCCATAACGTTGTAAGCCCCCCGGTAAACACAGCCGGACATGGCGCAGGCGCCCACGGCGATGACGAACTTCGGGTCGGGGGTCTGGTCGTAGATGCGGATGATGCGGTCCTTCATCTGGCGCGTCACCGGCCCGGTGGAGATCAGGACGTCGGCATGGCGGGGGGTGGCCTTGAGCAGCACGCCCAGCCTCTCCAGGTCGAAGCGGGGGGTCAGGGCGGCCACCACCTCGATGTCGCAGGCGTTGCAGGCGCCCGAGTTGAGGTGGAGGATCCAGGGGGATTTGATGCGGGACCAGCGGACGAGTCGTTGCAGCATGTCAGTCTCTTGTCACCAGGGCCATGATGGCCAGGAAGATTACGGCCAGGTAGAAGACGGCCAGCAGGAGGACCTTGCCGGCCGGCGCGGTGGCCACGACCAGGGCCGCCACATGCATGATGGTGAAGAACAGGGCGATGAAAAAGAACAGCCGGTAGCCGAACTGCACCTTGACCCCCGGAATGTCCTCGCCGCAAGCATAGGTCGTGAGTTTGCCGCCCACCTTCTTCAGCTTGGGCCCCATGGCCCGGCCCGCCAGATAGAGAAGGCCGGCCGCCCCCAGCATCAACAGAAAAACCACCGGCGGCGACAGCAGCAGGTCGATCTTTTTCATGCGCTCATCCCCTCAACTTGGTGAGCTTCCGGACATCCAGGCTGTTGGTGTGGCGGTAGATATTGACGATGATGGCCAGGGCGGTGGCCACCAGGCAGACTTCCACGACGATGAAGGTGATGACCAGGCTCTGGGCCAGCAGGATGTTCTGCCTGGCCAAGCCGGAGGCCAGCAGGGCCAGGCTCACCCCCTTGCTGATGACCTCGATACCGATGAACAGTTTGATGAGGTTCTTCATGGCCAGGAGGCAGTAGATGCCCACGGCCAGCAGGCCGGCGGCGAAGGCCATATAGAGGAGCCAGGCGTTACTCATCTTTGTTCCTCTTGCGGAATAAGGCCAGGACGGCAAAGACCCCGGCCAGGATGACCAGGACCTGGCCGACCAGGTCGAAGGTCCGCTGCTTCCACAGCACCTCACCGAACTTGAGGCCGCCGGCTTCCGGAGTCCCGGCCAGAGCCGGAACCTTGGACATCAAGCCCTTCATGACCAGGATGTCCAAGACGAGGAAAGCAACAAAGAACAAGGGGAAAATGAGGAGGGCCGCTCTGGACTCCCGGACATCGCCCTCGGCCTTGGTCAGGGCGATGGTCAGAATGAAGAGGACCGTGATCAGGCCGGCCACTACCGAGATTTCAAATACGCCGGCGTAGGGAGCGTTCATCCGGAAAAAAATGATACCCAGGCAGAGGCTGGCCAGGGCCAGGCTGATGGCCGACTTGATGAGGTCACGGGCGAGGATGGCCAGGATGGAAAAGAGGACCAATCCGCCGAGAAGGATGATCTGCAGGACCATGGTCTAAAACCCTCGAAGGCCGATGACGGCTCCGGCTCCCTGGCCCAGAACACCCGCCGCCGGCTCAATCCAGGTTTTAATGACGGCGGCAAACAGGATGCCGATGGCGATGATGAGCAGGCTCAAAAATACGGTCGAGAAGCTCATCCAGAAGGGCGCCTCGCGGACCTCCTCCCAGCGCTCCTCGAGCTTGCCGAAGAAAGCCTTGCGCTGGATGAGCAGGTAATACCACAGGGTCAGGACGCTGGCCAGGATGGCGACGACGGCTAAGGGCCACTCGGCCGCCTGGACCAGGGCCATAATAATCATCAGCTTGCTCCAAAAACCGGGAAGGGGCGGCACTCCGGCGATGGACAGGGACCCCACCAGGCTGGTGGCCGCGGTGAGGGGCATCCGCCGGGCCAGGCCGCCCATCTCATCAAGGTTCCGGGTGCCGGTGGACATCTGGATGGACCCCGAGTTCAAAAACAGCAGCCCTTTGGCCATGGCATGGTTGAAAAGATGGAACAGGCCGCCGGCGATCCCCAGCGGCGTGCCCAGCCCCAGGCCGAGCACGATATACCCCACCTGGCTGATGGAGGAATAGGCCAGCATCCGTTTCAGGTCATTCTGGCCCAAGGCCAGCAGGGCGGCCACTACGATCGACACGGCTCCCAGCCACATCAGGACCTGGGACAGGGCGGGAGTCAGCCCGAAGACATTGAACAGAATGCGGACGATGGCGTACACTCCGGACACTTTGATCAGCAGGCCGGACAGGATGGCTGAGATAGGGGCCGGAGCCGAAGGATGGGCGTCGGGCAGCCAGGCATGGAAGGGGATGAGGGCGGCCTTGAGCCCGAACCCCATGAGGAAAAGGGCCGCGCACAGCCCGACAGCCAGCGGAGCGTTCAAAGTGCGCAGGCCTTCGGCCACGGCGGCAAAGCTCAGCCCGCCGGTCAGGCCGAAGAGAAGGGCGATGCCGACCAGGATGGCGGCCGAGGCGATGACCGACAGCATTAGATATTTAAAGGAGGCCTCCAGTTCGTCGCGCTGCAAGCCGTAGGCCACCAGGGCATAGGAGGCCACCGCCGCCACTTCCAGGAAAATATAAACCTGGAAGAGGTCGGTGACGAGCACCAGGCCATTCATTCCGGCGGCCATCACCAGCAGGAGGGCATAATAAACGGCCTTGGAGCCGTAATGGTCCATGTAGTTGATGGAGAACAGGCCGACCGCCAGGCAGATCAGGGCGATGACCATGAGCATGAACTGACTGAACCCGTCCACGGCGACCTGGATGTTGAAACTTTCGCCCAGCCAGTTGAGCTTCTGGAGGAAGGGGCCTTCGCCGATGAGCTGCCTGCCGCCGGTGACGGCATAGACCAGCAACAGGAAGAAGACGGCATTGGCCATAAGGTCGGGCAGGAATTTCTTGGAAACTTTGCCCACCAGAGGAAGGACAGCGGCGACCGCCAGGGGCAGGGCAATGTATAGAAAAATCACTGGTCCTCCTCTGAAGCTGAAGTGGTCATTTCAACAACACATTGATCAGCACGGCGATCACCAGCAAGCCGGCCAGGCACCAGGCCAGGTAGTTGGCATAGTGGCCGTTGTGGGCTTTCTGCAGGAGGCCGGTGAAAGCGCCGCCGACCTTGGTGACGACTTTTTCATAGAAGAAGTCGATCGGCCGGTCCAGGCCGCGGAACAGGACCTGGGACAACCACTTGAGGAACTGGATGGCCCGCTCGTAGGGGTCGAAGAAACGTCTTTCGGATAGGTTGTAGAGCTGCTTGGCCACGGGCAGGTTGTGGACGGGCTCCGAGGCCAGGTAAGCCTTCTTCCCGCCCCGCCGCCAGCCGTAAAAATGGATAGCC
>Ga0315282_10014418_pt1 | contig 11767 bp, 12 predicted proteins | sample YL17G07_20_MG_FD_203693 | JGI IMG/M metagenome (GOLD analysis project Ga0315282, IMG submission 203693) | Sediment microbial communities from Yellowstone Lake, YNP, Wyoming, USA - YL17G07_20 | ecosystem: Environmental > Aquatic > Freshwater > Lake > Sediment | place: USA: Wyoming | collected... | reverse complement strand
TTGATTAATAATCTAGTCACATTTCAAGATATGGCAATCTCAAATATTTATTCTTTTCATATCCCATTATCCGCTCGCTGGGGCTCATATAGTCGAGTTAGCCGATAATGAATTTTTGAGTGTTGAAAGGATTACCCGTACGTTCCGCTTGAATTATATTATTCGTCAAAATTGTATAGGTAAGTCAAATTTTATTATATATCTCATCTTGCCATGGTGGAGGATGTGGACTTCGAGGCCCTCGGGAAGGAGTTCGAGATGGCCGGGGGGAACATCAAGAACGCTGTCATGAATGCCGTGAGGCTGGCCGCGTTCAGGGAGTTGGATAGGATCGATATGGCGGTGCTGAGAGAGGTCGCGGAGCAGGAATCGGTCGGCATCAGGTCGTGCCAGTTCAGCCAGGAGGCGTGCGACCAGAAATTGAAGGAGGCCGCGGCGAAGGTGAGGAACAGGAAGGATTCGGAGGGGTATAGCTAGTAATTGAGCAATAATTTGCCGCACCTGTCAAATGCAGTTTAGCATCGTTGTGAATGATTGTAAACTGCATTTTATCATTGTCCTGCGAAAATGAACATGTGAGAGCATCTGGGACGTGGAGAGCCATCTCGTCCTGTCTTTCTCCCACCTGTCGCTCCAGGCGACCATGGCGTCGAGCATCGGGATGAGGCCCTGCCCTTTATCGGTCAGCCTGACATCCTTTCGTATTTTTCGAGGCGGTACACTTTTTCCATTCTAGGATGCGATCCGATATCCTGTCAACCTAAGGGCACCTTCTCCTTGAAGATGGCCTCAAGATCTTTAATATCTATCATCATCACTTTCTCGTCCTTGAGCTCTTCCTTCTTTCTTATCTGCCTTCCGACCATCAGATATTTCTTGTCAAAGCCCTCAGGTATCGTGACAAGTGAACTCTTTTCCCTAAGCAGATGGTAGTCTCTGGGATTTGCCTCACCCCATTTGACCTCTCCAAAAAGAACGGTCCTATGGATCGTGTCGAGTGCGACAATATCTATTTCCTCTCCAGTGCGATTCCACCACGCCTTCGCATCATGGTACCCAAAGTATCTGACCAGCACATCGCGTATGATATCCTCGAAAATAAAGGAAACGTGGGATGGCAGGTCGCGTTTTATTGTAACCAACAGCTCATCCAATCTTCCCATCTCGATGAGCCGTTTGTTCGGAAAGACAAAACGGAACCAGAACGAGAAGTAATTGTCACAAAGCCTGTACCTTTTCAGCCTGGCCCGTTCGGCCCCGAAGGGAAGGTCGTCCTTGATGAAGCCCAATTCCTTGAGGTTCGACAAGTACTTTGAAAGGGTGGCGGTATCAAGCTTCGTCGATGATGAGATGTCTCCAAAACCTCTATTTCCTGAGGCGATCGAATGAAGGACCTGGAAATACCTTCGGAATTCCCTGAGCTCGAGCCTCAGAAGGATTTCCGCCTCTTCGTATAACATTCGGTCCTTCCGGAGATAATTGAGCTCGAGATTCCTGACGATGTCCAATCTATCATCGAACTGTTGAAGATACAAGGGTACCCCGTCTAGGACCGAAAAGGCCTCGATCGCTTGCTGCAGGCTGAACCTGGGATGGAACTTCGCCGAATGCCAGATCGGCAATCTCTCGACCTTCAGCTGCATGGTCCTTCGCCCATACAACGGGGCTTTATAATCCAAGGTGAGCCGTTCCATCATGCTCATCGATGAACCGACCAGCAACAGGAAGACCTTCGATCTTGATAGATGGAGGTCCCATGCCTTTTGCAGCTCCTCTAGAACCCCACGCTCGACCATGTACGGAAGTTCATCAATGATGATCACGGTCTTCGTTCTTTCCTTTGACAATCGTTTTCCCAGTTCTTCGGCCATTTCGACCCATGATGTGAAGTCGATCTTCTCGAACATCGGGTCCTTCAGATATTCTCCTGCAACTTTTTGGAACTGTCTGAGGTTGTGTTGATAGTCCCTGTTCTCGGCCAGATAATAGAATCCTTTTGCGTTCTTCAACAACCTCAACGATAATTCGGTCTTGCCGATCCTTCTTCTACCATAGATTATTCCCATGCTTGCCCTTTTTTTCGAAAGCTCGTCCTTTAGGGATCTGATCTCGTCCAACCGATTTATGAATTGTTGCACCATGATTATGATAATCATACTGCAACTAATAAATCTTTCGGTCACTTGGGGTGGCACTCCAATCCTGCGAAAATGAACATGTGAGAGCCTCCGGGACGGGGAGAGCCATCCTGTCCGGTCCATCTCGCTCTAGGCGACCATGGCGTCGAGTATCGGGATGAGGCCCTGCCCTTTATCGGTCGGCCTGACATCCTCTCGTATTTTTCGAGGCAGTACACTGTCCTGCTTCTTAAAATAAAAGAGTCATGATGAGCTGGATCTCGCCAATCAAAAATCCTCTCTTATTTTTCTGGGGCAGGACATCTGCATGCCCAGATAAGATCGTTCACTTCGCGGGCTTCCGTGAAAGGAACCTGTGCGCCAGCTCCCCCTCCACGTTGTCGGGAAGCCCGTTCACGGCGTAGGCGGACACGAGGCGTGCCTTGACATTCATGTCCCTGGCGACCTTGGACAGGCCCGAGGACTCCCGCGCAAGCGCCTCCTTCCCGCTGACCTCGAACGTCACATTGATGGCCTCGACGGGCCTTGTCCCTTTGCACAATAAGAAGTCCACGTCGGGCCCGTTCTTGAGATAGTTGACGTCCCACGACCCGGACAGGTGGTTGTAGACGATGTTCTCGAGGACGAGCCCCCTATCGTCGTCGAGCCTCTTGCCGAGGCCGATCAGGGCCGGGTCCACGGCGTAGATCTTCTTCGGGTATGTCCGCTGCTTCCTGACGGAGCCCGAGTACCGGCTGATGACGCTGAACAGGTAGACAGTCTCCAGCAGCCCGATGTAGTCCCTTATCGTCTCGTCGTTCCTGAGGCCGGTCACGTCCATCAGGGACCTGTACGAGAACTCCTTCCCGACGTTCGAGAGAAGATAGAGCGCCAGGTCCATCATGCCCCTCGGGTTGCGCACATCGCTCGCGCCCAGGACGTCGTGGTAAACCATCCGGTCCAGGTACTCCCGGGCCAGAGCGGTCTCGCCCGTGAGGACGATCCTCGGGAAGCCGCCGAGGCGCATGTACTCGAGCAGCGCCGCCCTGTCCGCATTGAGGCCCTTGAACCTGAGGAACTCGCCGAAGTCCAGCGGGCGCGAGACGAAGGTCCTTGTCCTTCCGACCAGCGCCTTTGAAAGGGTCCCCGACAGCAGGCACGAGTTGGAGCCTGTCACGAAGAGCTTGATGTTCCTGTGCGCCCTGTGGGCGAACTTCTCCCATCCGGGCGCTTCCTGCACCTCGTCGAGGTAGAGTATCCTCTCGGGCCTCTCGCCGGCTATGTCGAGCAGCTTCTCGAAGTCCTCGGGCCCGAAGCCCATGAGGCGCTCGTCCTCGAAGTTGATGTAGGTGCCGCCGCGCCGCCTGAGCATGTCGTAGAGCATGAAGGTCTTGCCCGAGCGGCGGACGCCGGTGAGGACGGTGATCTCCTCCATCGAGATGCTTTCGATCAAAGCATCCGTCAGGTCCCGCGCGATGACGGTCTCCTTCTTTATCTGCTCGTGTCGGCTTTCGATGATATCCTCAAGGACGGACCTCTGGACCATGGTGATGCCATTCCATCGCGGGTATTTATAATTTGCCCATTGTAACCGGCAATTTCGGCCAAAATTGCCGGATATGTCCGGCAATTTAGAAGCAGACGATCAAGGTGAGCGTTGCGAAGAGGTCGGCCGTCGTGCTGCATGAAGGACATATCTTATGTTGTGAGCTACAGGGAACTCGTCCTGGGGGCCAATGACCGTGCGGCCCTGGAGGGCCTCCGCTCGCTGGTAAAGAATGCCGATATCGAGTTCGAGTACGTCCTCGGCGAGAAGGTCAGTCCTGGTCGGGTGAAGAGGCTCAAGGAGAGGATCCTTTCCGCGCTCGAGTGAGCCCGGTGCGCCCCTCTCTTAGTAATATCATTTATTGGCGAATTTATCAATTTGCCGCTGTTCGTAGAGTCCACCGAAAGGGTGCGGACCGATCTCAAGGTGTTCAAACTGTTTCTTATAAGATACCGGAATCTGGCAAAACAAGTAACCTATAGAAAACACTTATATACTGAACGGACCATATATCATACCCATGAAAGAGACCTTGAAACGTCTGATACAGGAATTCCAGGAGAACGAGCTCCCCCAGCTCGTCCAACGGGACATCTCGTTGGACCTCAATGTCCCCAAAACGATAACGTTGATCGGGCCGAGACGGTCCGGTAAGACCTTCCTCTTCTACCAGCTCATGAAGACCCTTATCGCCCAAGGCATACCCAAGGAACGGATAATGTACCTGAACTTCGAGGACCCGCGTCTCTATCCCTTCCAATGGAAGGACATCGACCAGGTCATCGAGGCCTATTCCGAATTGTTCCCCGAGCAGAAAGGGGACAAATACGTCTTCTTGGACGAGGTCCAGGAGATCGACGGCTGGGAACACGCCGTCCGTGCCCTCAGCGACAGGCCGGGGTTCCGGACCTTCTTGACCGGTTCCAGCTCGAAGCTCCTAAGCACCGATATCGCCACGAGCCTGAGGGGACGGACGCTGTCCTACAGCATCATGCCGTTCTCCTTCTCCGAGGTGCTCCGCTCGAGGGGCATATCCGTGGACCGCAGGACACCGTACTCCAATAAACGGCACGTGATAAAGAAGGTGCTCGGGGAATACATGGAGTTCGGGGGTTATCCTGAGGTCGTGCTTGCCGAGAGCAGGGACACGAAGGTGCGGATCCTTCGGGAATACTTCAATACGATGATCGTCAGGGACCTGGTGGAGCGTTTCCATATAAGGAACATATTATTGCTCAAGGAGATGACCATCTTCCTCATCACCAACATGTCCAACCTTTTCAGCATCTCGGGATACCACAGGTCCGTCAAGGAGCGGCATGATGTGTCCAAGAGGACGATAATGACCTTTTTGTCCTATCTCGAGGACGTCCACTTGGTCTTCCCGGTCAAGATGTACTCCACCTCGCTGAGGGCACAGCAGGCGAACCCGGTCAAGGTCTACAGCGTGGATGTCGGCCTCAGGACCGCCATTGGCTTCTACACCTCGGAGGATCATGGGAAGATCATCGAGAACCTGGTCTTCCTCGAACTCGTGCACAGGAAGTCCGCGAGGCCAATGATGGATATATTCTACTGGAGAGGCAAGAACACAGAGGTCGATCTCGTTCTGAAGGAAGGCAGGGACATCGAACAGCTCATTCAGGTCTGCTGGAGCCTGAAGGACGAGAAGACCCGGAAAAGGGAGCTCGCGGGCCTACTTGAGGGCATGGAAGAGTTCGGCCTGAAGGAGGGCCTCCTGATAACCGGTGACGAGGAAGGGAGCGAGAAGATAGGGAACCGGACCATCAATTATATCCCGCTTTGGAAATGGCTGATTACCGGCACATCGGGACCTTGACCCTATGCGGTGTGGGCCCCTCGATACAGATTCATGATCTGGCGGATTTATCAATTTGCCGCTGTTCGAGGAGTCCAACGAAGTGGTTGCAGTCTACTATTAAAAATTACATACTTATCGAAAGTGTGCGGTCATTAATCTGGTGGACCTTATCAATATTAGATGGTTAATTATATATTTACGCCACACTATTTAATTATGAACGAGATAACATGAATGGTCAGCAAATCTCCCGATTTTGGCTCTGTTGTGGGATTTTGTTCCTCCTTCTCACATGTCCATTCCTAGGACTGAATGGGACGTCCTCCGAGATCTCGAAGTTCACAGCAATGACGACCTTCAAGGGGCACAGCTCCGAGGTCAGTTCGGTCGCGTGGAGCCCCGATGGTAGCGCGATAGCGTCGGGCTCCTGGGACGATACGGTGAAGGTCTGGGACCCGTTCACCGGAAGGGCCCTCATGACCCTCGAGGGGCATCGCAACCGGGTCAACTGCGTGGCCTGGAGCCCTGACGGGTCCAGGATAGCCTCGGGGTCCTGGGACGAGACCGTCAAGATATGGGATGCCGAAAAGGGAACGGCCCTGAGGACCCTCACCGGGCACGAGGATGCCGTATTCGCCATCGCATGGAGCCCGGACGGCACCAGGATCGCCTCCGGGTCGGAGGACGGGACGGTCAAGGTCTGGGACCCGGCGACCGGTACGGACCTGGAGACCTTCCCGGGCGACGAGAACAGGATATACTCGGTCGCATGGAGCCCCGACGGGAAAGAGATAGCCTCGGGATCGGAGGACGGCACCATCCGGGTCTGGGGTGCGGACAACGGGACGCTCCTGAAAACGATGAGGGGGCATTCTAACGGGGTCGATGCCGTCGCATGGGGTCCCAACGGCAGCACGCTCGCGTCCGGCTCGTGGGACCGCACGGTCAAGGTCTGGGATGCCGCGACATCAGTTGAGATAAGGACCTACACCGGTTTCAAGGACATCGTGGACACGGTCGCGTGGAGCCCGAACGGCAGCATGCTCGCGGCTGGCTCGCGGGACCGCACATTCAAGGTCTGGGATGCCGCGACAGGCGCGGACCTGCTGACGGTCTTGGCGCACGATTATGCGGTATCGTCGGTCGCCTGGAGCCCTGATGGAAGCATGCTCGCCTCGGGGTCGTACGATGATACGGCGATGGTCTGGGGGATCCCGTGGATAGATGTGCATCTGACCAATGTGACCGTGGACCGGAGCAACATCACCGCCGGGCAATCCACGACCATCTATGCATTCTTGTTCAACAACGGGACGGCGGATGCGAGCAGCGTCACGGTGGGGTTCTATTGCGGGCCAACATTGCTGGGAACGAAGCTCGTGGACGTCCCCCGGAACGCCCGCACGTCCACGACATACGATTGGACGACCGATAGGTCCACCCGCCCGGGGCGATACACTTTATATGCCCGGGTCGGCGACGTCCTGAAGAATGCGACGGTGAATGTGCTTGGTCGGCCCCATGTCTATATTACGGTTCTCCGCGCCGACAGAACGAGTATTGACATAGGGGGTGCCGTCACCATCACGGCGGCCTTTGCCAACAACGGCACGGCGAAGGCCGTCAATGCCGCGGTGAGGTTCTACGATGATAGCACCGTCCTGGCGACAAGGTATATGGATGTGGCCATCAACGGAACGAACATGACGGGCTGCGTGTGGCAGACGACCAATGCGACCTTGGACGGCCCGCACGATATCTGGGCGGTCCTGTTTTACCCGGACCTGAGCTGGAAGAACATCAAGGTCGTCGTGATCGGCAAACCGAGTGTATATGTCCTGAACGTGACTGCGGATAAGAGGAACGTCACCGTCGGGGACACCTTCAATGTCACCGCAAAGATAGCGAACAACGGGACGGCCGGGGCATCTGGCATAGAAGTGAGGTTCTATGACGGCCCCGTGCTCGTGGGAAGTAAAAACATCTCCATAGCTCGGGGCAAGATCATCACAACGGTCCTCGAATTGAACTCTTCTAATATGTCAATTGGGAACCATACATTACGAGCATCCATGGATAAGAGCATGAAAGAGACGACAGTGGATGTCCGCCCCATCGTGAAGAAACCACGAACGAAAAGACCATTCGCAGATGAATGGGTGATCTGGCTCCTACTTCTTGTTCTGCTTGCCATGGCCTTGACCTTGATGGCAAGAGGGCTGGGGCTGGGAGAAATCTCGATCGGCGCGCATAGGGTCCGAATGGCCAAACGAAAAGCAAAGGCCAAAAGGTCGAAAAGGCACGGGTAATTGATCTCGCCTCTGATATTTCGCCCTCGCCTGTACCTTGATTCTTTCTGGTGGCTTCCGTGGAAGCCGGACGGGGACGGAGCTCACTCCATGTTGCAATCGGTGCTTTATTCAAGATGGCACGATATACACTCTCTGGTGTATTTTTTAAATAGATAGAATAGACAATCACACCAAACGGTGAATAATATTTATATAGAAGCAAATCAATATACACTAAAAGGTGAATAACATGTTAGGCGAATATACACAAAGGATCTACAGGGAACTCGCCGGAATGACCGCCCCGATGGCCCAATCATCCCTTGCCCAGCTCTGCGGATGTTCCTTGTCCTTCGTGAACAAGGAGATCAAGGACCTCACGAAGAGGCGATTGGTCGGCCGGCCGTCCAGGACCCGCTTCTCGATGGTGAACCGGACCGGCCTCCTGCTCCTTTGGATCGGAAGACGCGATTCCCATTCGAACGACATGAAGAGGATATCCACGGACCTCGACCTGAATGCCCAGCTCTCCAGGATCTCCTCCTTGAAGAGATATGCATTCACGATGGAGGCCGCTGCGTTCCTGATGGGAATAAAGGAGAACATGATGATCTCCGAGGTCGTGGTCTATTTGCCGCCGGACCTCGTGGGGCAATTGAATATCAAGGAAGGGCGCGGCGGCATGGACCTCTCGATCGTGTCCTCTTCCGACGACCATCTTTATACGAAGTCCAAGGCGATCGACGGCAACATGGTCGCGCCCGAGGCCCAGGTATTCGTGGACCTGGCCGACTGGGGCACATGGAGCGCGCACAATCTGGCGGTGAGGTTGGCCCTGACCAGGGACGGTTATCCCGTCCTGGCGACCAGGCAGGAGCTGGAGGCGTTCCAATGAGGAGGAAGCTCATCTGGGACGAGGAACTGATGCTCTAGAGCAGGCAGCTCCTCGAGACCTTCAAGGCCCGGGCCTTCGACATGGTCCTGATCGGCGGATGGGCCGTCTATCTCCTGACGAGATACCACATGTCGCGCGATATCGATTTCCTGATGAGGGACAGGGAGCTCTGGAAGTTGCGGACATTCATCCAGGCCTCCGGCGGCCGGGAGAAGGCGGCAGGCATCCGCAAGATCGGGTTCGAGCTCGGGGCCGTCGGAATCGACATCTACACCGAGACCCGGAGCGGCCTCCCTGTCGACGTCGACGAGGTGTTCGAGAAGGACCTATTCGTGATCGAGGACGGCTACAAGGTCCTCGAACCCGGCAGGCTCCTGAGGCTGAAGCTCGATGCGGCGAGGGGACGGGACCGGAGCCCCAAGGGCCTGAAGGACAGATGCGACATCCTTTCCATCTGCATGAAGGACGTATCGTATGTCGTGAGCTACAGGGAACTCGTCCTGGGGGCCAATGACCGTGCGGCCCTGGAGGACCTCCGCTCGCTGGTAAAGAATGCCGATATCGAGTTCGAGTACGTCCTCGGCGAGAAGGTCAGTCCGGGCCGTGTGAAGAAGCTCAAGGAGAGGATCCTTTCCGCGCTCGAATGAGCCTGGTGCGCCCCTCTCTTAGTAATATCATTTATTGACGAATTTATCAATTTGCCGCTGTTCGAGGAGTCCACCGAAGTGGATGGATTCTACAATCAAAAATTTATCTAGGGCGGATCACTTTTTTTTATATGCGGATAAAAGAATATGACCGTGGTTGCTATGCTCGCGATCAAAAATATCGATGCACATGAAACCTCGATTATTGTCTGTTGGGATGAATATTTAAGGTTCCATGGGGCTTCAACCTTTTTATATGATATCGTAATGTTCTGGTCATGGTTGGTTCTAATTATAATAAAAGAATAATAATCATGTAATTCTCGATATTCTAGATGGACGGTCAATTTGCCCATCTTTCCTCCCGTTATTGTCTCCAGAGACTGGAATCCCATATTCAGCACAATGATATCCACATTTTCAATCGCATGAAAATCGATTGTGAAATCTGGGGAATTAAAAGTCATGAATGTTGTATATCCCTTTTTTAACTGAAATTCAACCGGGGAATTTTCCTCCGCTAATTTATCATCTATTAGCATGAAATACCCAAACCCATTCACCTCAATGGAACACGTTTGATTGATGAGGATAGAATTATCGATCCTGTCAGCGTGACCATCGCTTCTGTCCACCGTGGCAGAGATGAAATTTCGTGTTGAATTCTTCATTTGAATCACGAAATCCGATTTAGTATAATAATAGATATAATAATTACCTGCCAGACAAAATAGTTCCTTTGATTCCTTCTTTGTTATTTTAATCGGATAAAACAGATCAGTGAAATTAGTGATGCTAGCAAATGGTTTTACCGTCTCCGTTTTCGGCAATTGCGACAATGAAATTAAAGAATATGCATAGTAGTAGAAGCTGGCAGATGTAATTAATATGATTGCACATATTGCGAGAACAATTTTTCTTTTTGGATTTCTGTGCTGCATCCGAGAATAAGAGAGGACTTCTCACGAGAAAAATCTTTCGATTATCTTGCAGTGCAAACCTATTTTCTCCTAGGATCCCCAGGCAAATGGCTGCACATCGGGGGCCATTCCCCGAAGCGGCCCATGTACCAGCCCGGCAGGCTCTCCCCCTGGCCGTAGAAGAACTGCGAAAGGTCCCAGTTGAGATGGAAATCGTTCATCAGGGCCCGGTCGGCGGTAAGCAGGATATCGGCCATGGCAACCCCATCATATCTTTGTCTTCCGGGGCGAAATATCTGGTGGCTTCCATGGAAGTTGCTTGGGCCCGGGGTTGGGGCGCACATTAACCAGTCTATTATTTTCTGGGGCAGTACATTGTTCGATCCGTGTTCTACACACCACGGCGAGATGACCTTTTGGTTTGTTTGACCGAGCGACGTTTCTTTGGTCGGGCCTTGATCTGTGATATCTCTTTGAGGATGTCCTCAAGCTTATCGAGCACCTGTTCTGCAGCCGCTCTTTGCATGAGATACTCCATGTCCAGGAATTTGATGGAGACCGCAAGGAGGTACCCGGCCTGCTCGCAATCGTCGTCAGAGGTCCAACGGACGCAGGCACATAGCCGGTCGATTATGATGTCCTCGACACAAATCACCTTGATCTTGAGGTCGGTGCCCTTGATCTTGACCTCATCCGATCGGCGGTCGAAATAGGAACCTACGATATCGATGAATATCTCATCCCTGAGATAGTGACGTTCTGATAACCGTTCAAATCCCATCTTGGACAACACGGTGGCCAGCTTCTTGCGGTCCGAGGTGATGACCTCGAGGTCCCCTGTGACGTACCATCCGTTCGTATAGAACTCGACCGCGCCTCCTCCAACGAGGATGATGTCCTTTCCCATCCTGCGCGAGATCTCCGCCAGGACCTCGAACTTGTTCTTAGTCACCAAGATCTATCTCCTTTATGCGGCCGTTCTTTCCGAGCTTTATCCTGCGTTCGGCAAGGTTCGCTAGCGCCCGCCTCATCCCCATTATCTTCTCGGGTGTCCTGTATCTGTTGCGTTCGGCCCTGCCTTTGTAGATCTTGACCATCTCGAGGAGGAGATCGTCATAGGTCCTGTCACCTTTCAGGGCTTTGAGCTCCTGTCTTGTCCTTAGGTCTATTTGGATCGATGTCATCGCTCGAGTCATGATGTGTAATATGTCTATAATGATATTTATAATTTTCTATTAATTCTATAATTATATAAATAGATTTCTATAGAATCATTTGGACCCTTTCTACCGAGTCTAATAATGGTGCCAACCCCTCTCAGAGGCCTCATGAACTAGCGATATTATCGATCCGCGGGACATGCCGGTTCACTCCGGTCTTATTTATTGATGCAGGACAATTTTCCGTCGATGAATTAACCTCGTGTGAGCGAGAAATCCCACATGCTTTAGCGGTGGGATGAGAGCGAACCGTAAGAGGAAGAGAATATATATGCCCCTCGTCATTTTTGTTTTGTCTGCAAAGCTGAA